>Ga0210409_10002226_pt1 | contig 23335 bp, 18 predicted proteins | sample IncBWH17MmetaG_FD_161649 | JGI IMG/M metagenome (GOLD analysis project Ga0210409, IMG submission 161649) | Forest soil microbial communities from Barre Woods Harvard Forest LTER site, Petersham, Massachusetts, United States - Inc-BW-H-17-M | ecosystem: Environmental > Terrestrial > Soil >...
CGTGCAATCCAGTCATCGTCATGGACGTGTTGAAAAAGGAAGCCCATCTTTGGAATGAGCGCATCGTCGCGCTCGCGAAGGAAATGCCAACCGCCACCGAAGATCAACTCGCGTGGCGGCTCGTGGAGGAAATCTCCGCAACTCGGGCCAAATTGCTAAGACCGATTTTCGACGAACAGAAGGGGAGAAACGGGCGACTGTCCATACAGACCGACCCCCGCTTCTATCGCGATCCGAGCGCAATCGTGCAACAGGCAGTTCGCTTCAATGAGTTGGCGCCGAATATGATCGTGAAAATCCCGGTGACGCAGGCGGGCTTGGCCGCGATCGAACAAGCCACGTATCGAGGGATCAGCATCAATGCCACAGTTTCATTCACGCTACCGCAATGTATCGCCGTCGCGGACGCCGTGGAGCGTGGGCTGCAGCGGCGTGAAAAAGAGAAAAAGGACATCTCAACCATGGGACCCGTATGCACCATCATGGTAGGGCGTCTCGACGACTGGCTCAAAATTGTGGCTGAGAAGCAGAACATTACAACCGATCCTGGATACCTGGAATGGGCGGGAATTGCTGTATTCAAGAAGGCGTACAAGATTTATCGCGAGCGTGGGTATCGCATCCGGCTGTTGTCCGCTGCCTTCCGGAATCACATGCACTGGAGTGAGTTCATCGGTGGGGATGTAGTGATCTCTCCGCCTTGCAAATGGCAGCTGCGATTCAACGCCAGCGATGTGCCCGTAGAACCAAGAATCGACAAAGCGGTTAACCCGGCAATCGTCGAGGACCTGCTGAAGAAGTTTTCGGATTTTGAGCGCGCTTACAACGAAGGCGGGTTGTCACCCAGCGAATTCGATGCTTTTCCGCCCACCGTCCGCACGCTTCGCCAATTTGTTGAAGCCTGCCACCAGATGGCTGGGTACGTCCGGGATTTAATGCTCCCGAATCCCGATAAATAAATTCCGGCACCTTCCCATCGAAGAATCACGTCGGCAGGCGCGCGGATAGATCCAGTCCGGATCATTTCGCTTTGCGCAGCCGGACGTGCGAGTTTTTCCCAATGAATTCGTGTTGGATGTAATGGGCCGGCGCGGTTGGCTTGCCGCGCAGCGTGAGTAGCGCAAAGCTCACCAGTTCCGGACCATAGAGTTCGGGATGAAACGAAACCGTTCCGATGCACGGACTGGTGGCCTGGGCAACCAACTCCACCATTTCGGCGCTGCCGCCGTGGCCCACTATGGCGATGTCGTTCTTCTCGTTGGATTGTTCGGCGGCCTGGGCCGCGCCGATGGCGCTCTCGTCGTTGATTCCAGCGACGAGAATCTTTTTTGCGGACCTTTTCTTAAGGAAGTCCTGGACGGCAGCTCGTGAAGTCGCTTTGTCGCCACCGCTATCCAGGTGCTGTACAACCTTCGGCGGAAGCGTTCCGAGAACGCTCTCGACGCCGCGCCAAACGCCTATGAGCCGGCTCTGAACCGTTCGTCCCGCTGGGGGTGATTCAAGCAGCAGTAGCGCGTCGAGCTTTCCCCGCCATCGTTTGGCCGCGGCATCCGCCAGCGCCAGTCCGGCGGTAAATCCCGCGCGATAGTTGTCCACTCCCAAATAAAGCGAACCGTGATGAGGATTCACCAGAGAAATCACGGGAATTCGGGCACGTCTGAAAATATCTGCAATCACCGGGGCCACGTGTTCGAACAACTGAAATTCAATAGCGATATCAACGTGCTTCTCCGCCATTTCTTCCGCGTTATGGATGGCCTTGTCCGCATTCCGGTCGTTGTCCCATACGATGAGGTCGACGCCCGCAGCTGCGGCCGCCCTTTCCAGACTTGTTTTAATGTCTACGGCAAGCGAGATGTGCGTGGAGAGATTTGCAAATCCGAATTTCAGCCGGCGTCGCAACTGGTTCAAGCGATATAAATGGCCGCTCTGAGTTAAATACTCCCGGGCGACCAAAGTGTGAAGAATACGGTAAGCCGTGGTGTGGGGAAGGCGAGTCCTTTCAATGATTGCTTTTAGGCTGAGTGATTCGCCCTCCGTCCGGAAGCAATCCAACAAGTCGATTGTCTTTGCCACAATCGGAACCAGATATTTATCTGCTTTTCGATTGGTTTCCGGAGTGTTTTCGCCGCGAGTCGCTTTCATTCCCACATGCTCCTTGGGTCTCCTGTAAGCTCGTGTTCCCGACTGTAAAATAAAACAGCGTCCGAAGATTACCATTTTCCAGACTGAACGGACGGTAAGGCTGAACAGACCTGCTAACGTTCAAGAGGGCACGGTGATCCACGCGCCCTTGTTCGAGCTCGCAATCACGGCCTCAAGAATTCGCATCTGACGAATTCCGTCGTCAAAGGTGGGATACTCAACTGTCGCGGAGCGATCGGCGATGGCGCGATAGAAACGCCGGAAGGTTTGTTTGAAAGTGTCATCATATCCTTCGCTGTGGCCCCCCGGAAGGTCCGCGTAGGTTTTGGCTTCCCCGCACAAAAGCGTGGGATCTTTCACTATGATTTCGTTCGACGTATTGCGATGGCCGACCCAGAGTTCGTCAGGCTGCTCAGCGTTCCAAGCCGCGGATGCCTTGGAACCAAAGATTTCCATAAAAAGCCGATTCTTCCGCCCCGCTGCAACTTGACTGACCGTCAATGCGCCTCTGGCCGTTTCACCCATACGGAAGGTCATAGCGCCAAAATCCTCAGTCGTGATAGGGACTTCATCGTATTCCGTCGGTCGCAGCGTCTTCCCCGCGAACGTCTCGACAGATCCTTTCGGTTTCTTTCGTGTTCTGTGAAACGTTTGCAGATCGGCGCAGAGGGAAGTGATTCGCAGCCCCGTTACGTGTTCAACCAAATCGCACCAGTGCGTCCCGATATCGGCGAACGTGCGCGAGGCGCCGGATTCAATTCGCCAATTCCAATCCGTATCGTACAACAGCCAATCCTGGGAATAGGTTCCCTGCACAGCATAGATTTCGCCGAGATCGCCGGCTTCCCGCATCCGCCGGACATTTTGAATTTGAGGGTAGGACCGGACGTTATACAGGGTGCAATTCGCGAGATTTCTTTCTTTCGCCAGCGTCGCCATGCCAACCGCTTCCGCGACAGACGAGGCTAGCGGCTTTTCGCAAAGGACGTGCTTGTCTGCTTCGAGCGCGGCTGTAGCCATTGGGAAGTGCAGCGAGTTGGGGGAGCAAATGTGCACCGCATCGATTTTGGCATTCGCGAGCAAGTCGTGGTAATTCCCGGTTGAGTGCTCAATTCCATGGGCCGCAGCGAATTGCCGCGCGCGGTCGGAGGTTCGGCCCGCTACTGCAACAACGTCCACCATGCCGAGGCGGCGCAGAGCTTCCAGGTGAACCCGCCCCATGAAGCCGGTTCCAAAGATGGCGACTTTTATTTTGTCCATAGCCCGCTGCACTTCCTGGAATCACGCAAGGTTCGAAGAACGGCAACAAGCCCAGCCGGTGAAACGAAGTGCAAACTAACACAACCGACGGTGAAATCGCATCACGCGCGGCAAAAACATCCTTGACGGGCCTGCCAGACTGAGTATAGTTGCTGCCGATCTCATTGTCTTGAAAAAAGTTCACCTGTGAACTAGCGAGATTCATTCCATTTTCCTTTGATGAACGAATCGCCCGAGGAAATCCGTGACAGCGTAGTACATGGTCGCGTTGGAAATGACTCAGGAGACAGCGGAAATGAATAAGATCCTGATTTTCTATTTTTTCACTCTGCTCCTGGGCATCATCCTCGCTTTACATCTCGCGATGAACAGCGAAGTAGGCAAAGGCATCGGAAATCCTCGCGTCGCGAACGCCGTCTTTTGGTGCATTGGAGCCCTTGCCGCTGTCGTGATTGGATTGACCGGATGGCGCCCCGGTGCGTTGGCCGGTATCACTACGGTGAATCCTATATTGCTTACCGCCGGCGCCCTGGGCGCGTGCCTAGTATTTGCGATCATCTGGCTGATCCCGCAGGTCGGAGCCCGCGCACTTTTCATCAACTTGCTTGCCGGCCAGGTTTTTGGCGCCATGATCCTCTCGCATTTTGGGTGGCTGGGTTCGCCCGTCCAGCGCGTAACGCCGGTGCATGTGATTGGGGCGTTGGTCATGATGGCGGGTGTGATTTTAGCCACCTATACCCGCTAAAGATTCGGATGGTAGCCCGCGTTGCCGATACAGGAGCTGGGTCCATGGAGAAATTGAGACTAGGCAGATCCAATCTCGAAGTAAGTGCATTGGCTTTAGGCACGGATCTGATCGGTACCAAAATCGATCGCGCGGCGTCATTTGCCTTGTTCGACTTTTATTATGCTAAGGGTGGCAACTTTCTGGACACCGCGAATTTTTACGCGAGCTGGCTGCCGGGCTTTCAGGGCGGCGAAAGTGAGACGACGATCGGCGCGTGGATGAAGGAACGCGGAAATCGCAATGAAATGGTGGTTTCCTCGAAACTGGCCTTCGATTATCCCGGCAGCGCAGGCGGACTGAGCGCCGGCGAAATTGAGCGCGAGTGCGAGAAGAGTCTGCGCAGACTGCAAACCGATCGCATTGATCTCTACTATTCCCACCGGGATGACCGCAAGGTTGCGCTTGAAGAAACCATGAAGGCTTTCGATCAATTGATTCGTGCAGGTAAGGTGCGCGCGATCGGAGCCAGCAATCTGCCGGTGTGGCGAATCGCGCAAGCGAATGCGATCGCCGGCGTCCATGGCTGGAACCAGTACTCCGCAGTTGAACAGCGCTATACCTATCTTCGTCCTCGTTACGGCGCCGATTTTGGCCCTCAGATCTTTTTGAACGAAGACCTGAAGGACTACGCGCAGTTTGAAGGTATCGTTTTGATCGGCTATTCCGTCTTGTTGCGGGGTGCTTACACGCGCTCCGAGCGTGAACTTCCCGAGCAATTCGCCGGACCCGATTCGGATGATCGTCTCCGGGCTCTTAAGGCGGTTGCCACCGAAGTCGGATGCAGTCCGAACCAGGTGCTCATCGCCTGGATGCGGCAAAGCAAGCCAGCGGTGCTTCCCATCATCGCGGGGAGTCGATTAGAGCAGCTCGGTGAGAATATCGCAGCCCTCGAGCTGTCTCTTAGCGACGATCAAATGCATCACCTGACCACGGCGGGCAACCCCGACGTCAAGCGCGCATGGTTGCAACCTTCCTGATTGGTAATCCGACGAACTGAGCTTCGCCCTTATACGGTTTTTCGAAGACCTGCGTGCGGAGTGTTCGATGGGCCCGCGACGGTGTCTTTTCGGGGGAGGATCAATCGCGGAAGGAGCGACAAAATCGCTTGACATCAATTCGGAAGTGAGTATAGTCCGCTACGACCAGGGAATAAGAATTAAGTTCAATAGGGAATTTAGAGCTGGGGTGCTCCAAATTCCAATTCCCTTTCGCATCATAGAAATTATTCCGACCGTTTACGCCAGTCGAAAAAAAGCGAACTTTGTTCGCAAGAAAAGAGGCAACCGACTATGCATACCAACGTGATTCGCTCTTCGGCGTTTTGGAAGGTGTATGCGGTGTTTGCGTGTTGTCTCTTGCTTGCACTTTCTCTGTCCGGACAATCGTTTTACGGTTCGATCGTGGGAACCGTTACGGATCCTTCGGGAGGGGCCTTGCCTGGAGCGACGGTTACACTGAGCAGCAGCGATAGCGGTTTCCGGCGGACTGCCGTTACCGGCGCGGATGGCTCTTATAATTTCGTCAACCTGGTCCCAGGAACCTATAGTGTTGAAGTTGACAAACAAGGCTTCGAGAAAACCGTGCACACGGGCATCGCTCTCGAAGTGCAGGCTGTTGTCCGTATCGACATTCAAATGCAAGTGGGGACCGTTGAGCAAACAGTGCAAGTAAGTGCAGCGGCGCAGTTGATGCAAACCGAAAGCACGTCTTTGGGCCAGGTCATTGGCGCTCAAACCGTCGACGATTTGCCGTTGAATGGCCGGAACGTTCTCAACTTGGTGTCACTGGTTCCAGGTGTTGTGACCCAAGGCGGAGCCGCGGGCAATTTGACAACCCAAAACATCTTTGCAAGCGGAAATTATCAGATCAATGGAGGAACGGCGAACCAGAATGCGATGTACCTCGACGGGTCGCCAATTCAAGTCACATACGGGAGCCTTACCGCACTCATCCCGACCCAGGATGCAGTGGCCGAGTTTCGCGTACAGACCAATGGCAACGACGCTGAATACGGCCGTTATTCAGGCGGCGTAATCAATCTTACAACCAGGTCTGGGACGAACGAATTTCACGGAACAGCTTATGAGTTTCTTCGTAACAAAGTGTTGAACGCGAATAACTGGTTCAACAATGACACCGGTACACCTCGGGCAGCGTTCACACAAAATCAGTACGGCGTCAGCCTGGGAGGTCCCATCAAGAAAGACAAGCTCTTCTTCTTTTTTAACTACGAGGGCTTTGCACTCCGGCAAGGCGAGACTTTCGTCGAACCCGTACCGACGCAGGCGGAGTTGGGCGGCGATTTCTCGAACTACAAAGATGCGAATGGAAACGTGATTCCGATTTATGATCCGAACACCTCTTCTAATAATTGCTCGACCACCAACACCGCCTGCCGCCAGCAGTTCCCGGGAAACATGATTCCGCCCGGCCGAATCGACGCCGTCGCGAAATATTTCGCCGCCAATGGCAGGATTTTCCCGACTCCCAACACCACGAGTCTCCCCTATCCGTTCAATTTTGTGACAAGCGCGAGCGTTGGAGGCAACAACGACCAGGTGAATTTCCGCACGGACTGGAACGTGAGCGAAAAGCAACGCGTGTTCGCCCGGTTCACTCGTTGGGGATTTGACGAGTTGCCGTGGGATCCGTACAAAAACGATACATACTGGTTTGATCTGGATCCCCAGAACTTTGTTACAGACTCCATCGTCTTGGGCGACACATATACGTTCAATCCGAATACGATATTTGATATCCGCGTTTCCTACCTGCGTTTTAATTACTTTCAAGGGCCGCCGAAGTCCATCACCGGTTTCGACATGACGACTTTCGGTTTTCCGGCGTATATGAATCAAATTCCCGCTCAGTTCCGGACCTTCCCGGCTTTCGCCTTCCCGGACTTTCCGACCGGTGGAACTCAGGTGATCTCCAGCGTAAACAACAATTTCGTGATCAGTCCCAGCTTGACGAAGATCCTCGGCCGCCAGACGCTTAAGATCGGCGCGGAACTGCGGCGGCAAGACGCGAATTATTACCAGATCGCATCCCAGGCGGGGGACTATTTCTTTGACAACACTTTTACTTCGGCCAACCCCTTCAATCCTGGCGAGACAGGAGGCAGCATCGCAGATTTCCTGCTCGGTGCGGCCAGTCCCGGCGGAGGGTTCACGCCATCTGCGATCCTGACGGAAAACATAACAGCCTCTTCAATGCGCTATCAGGGTTACTACGTTCAGGATGACATTCGCGTGAACAGCAAACTGACTGTCAATGCCGGCTTGCGATGGGAAATTCCCGGCGTTTGGACCGAGCGTCACAATAGGCTCTCGAATTTCGATCCGAACATGACCAATATTCTCGCAGCACCCACAGGTTTGCCATTGAAGGGCGGATTCGATTTGGTCAATACTCCGCAGCACTCAGCGAGGGGCCTGTATTCCGAGCGCTTCGACTTGTTCTCGCCTCGCATTGGTCTGGCCTATCAGCTGAATAGCACCACCGTGATTCGATCGGCGTTTGGATGGTTCTACGTTCCCTCCGATGCCATTTTCCAAGAGTCGCCCTTCCAGAACGCGGTGAATATCTACAACAACGCGATGATTACGTCGGAGAATGGCGGCGTTACGCCCAGTTCTGTGCTGAGCAATCCCTATCCCGGCGGGCTGGTCTTTCCGCCAGGGCGGAATGCGAACTACCAAACTGCCTTGCTAGGACTGAATTTCTCGGCAGTGTCGGGCGCGGGTGGTTCTGTGCCGGTGGCCTGGCATCCGGCCTACTACGAGAACTGGAATCTGACGATCCAGCATCAATTCCCGCTTGGAATCAACTTGGAAGCTGCTTATGCGGGATCACATGGCGTTCACCTGCCGATTAACAGCGATAATGGCTTCAACATCAATCAGTTGCCGGACCAGGACCTTTCACTGGGCAACGCTTTGTTGAATGAGGTCCCCAATCCTTTTGCAGGCCTGATTACCTCCGGGCCCTTGTCTGCGCCAACCGTGCAAGCGGGACAGTTATTACGCCCTTTCCCGACCTATCAAAACATCGTCGAATCGGCTGCCTACATTGGAAGCAGCAGTTACAATGCGTTGCAGATGAAGGCACAAAAGAGGTTTAGCCACGGGGGAACCATTCTTGGCTCGTATACCTTTTCGAAACTGATGACTAACACGGAGACAAGCACCGATTGGTTGGAAACGGGTATTGCCGGAGGCCTGGGACAAATCTATCAGGATTTCAACAACTTTAAAGCTGAGAGATCGCTGGGACTTTTCGACATTAGGCAGAATCTGACCATCAGCTATGTCTATCCTTTGCCCGTCGGCAGGGGGCAGTACTTTCTGGGCGGCGTACAAGGAGTGACGGCAAAGGTCGTGTCCGGTTGGGCCTTGGACGGTATCGCGACATTCCAGGAAGGCGTACCGCTCAATTTCGTCGCCATACCAAATCTTAGTAATTCATTTGGTGGAGGGTTGCGGCCTAATGTCGCTCCCGGGTGTGATAAGCACACGGTTTCCAACGCAGGTCCGCACAAGATAAACGAATACTTCAACACATCGTGTTTCACGGCTCCGCCCGAATTCACCTTCGGAGACGAAAGTCGGACGGACGGTGCCATTCGCGCCCCTGGAATCAACAACTGGGATTTGGCTATTGTGAAAGATACATCCGTCACCGAGAGAGTAAGCTTGCAGTTCCGCACGGAGTTCTTCAACGCGTTTAACCGGACGCAGTTCGGGCCTCCCGGACAGGTCTTCACGAGCGGCGCGGTCTCCACGTTCGGCATCATCAGCTCACAGCAGAACAATCCAAGACTGATTCAGTTCGGGCTGCGGCTGAATTTCTAGCTTGTGCCAGAGAGGCCGCGGAATTGAATTAATTTCGTCCAGATAAAGGGAAAGTGATGAAAACAAGCCGGCGTCAGTTCCTGGAGGCTTCATCTGCGCTGGGAGCGTTAGTTCCTCTTCTCAAGTTCGGGTCAACATCTGCCCGCGATCTGTTGGCGCAACCGCTTCTCCCATCTCCGCAAGAGACCGCAAAGTCGGCGTCCGCACCGGTCTATCATTTCAATACTCCTGACCTGAGCGGGTGGCATGCGCAAGGCACCGGCCAATGGAGCGTAAAGGACGGCGAGATCGTCGGAGTCGGCGATTCCACCGGCACCGGACGGCTGGTTCTGGATCGCGGCCTCCAGGATTTTGCACTTAAATTTTTATTTCGTTCAAGCGGCGGTGAAGTCGGCGTACTGCTTCGCAACGCCCCTTTAACATGGTCCCGATTTCACCACCCCGAAGGCGTCGGTGACCGGACAGCCGGTATTTACGTCGTGCTGTCCGGCACGGGCGCCGGATCGATTTTTCTGGTTACTCTCGATGCTCAGGGAAAGGAGACAGAACGCAAGCCTGTTCCCGCGCCGCCACTGGACGTCGCGGGAGCAGAACATAAGATGGCGCGAGGAGCCTGTGCGCCGATCGCGTGCTCGGGAATTAACGATCCGGTGGGCGCTCTAACCGGCTATCCGCCGGAACCGCCGGTTCGCATCAGCAAGGGCGCCGAGGGTTGGATGCAAGTGGAAGTTGAGTTGCGCGGTTCCGCGCTGCCTTGGGACACGACCGGCGTCGGTGCGCTTTCGGACGAGCGAAGCCACTTTGGGCAAATCGCTTTGTGCGTGTCCGGCGGCGCAAAGTCCAGCTTTAAAGACATTTCGATTTTTGACCTTACACAAAGGGTGGCGGGTCTCGCCGACAATGCTGGCAACTCCCCATATCGCCAGCTAACCGATCTTTTTTATTCTGAGTCTATCGCCGCCGGAGATCTCAACCGCGATGGCTACGACGAGGTTGTGGCCGGTCCGTTTTATTACCTCGGACCGGATTTCAAAATCGCTCGCGAAATGTTTCCGCCGTCTACGGTGAATCCCGGGGGACCCGGCGAGCACGGCAACTACACAAACTGTTTTCTGGCCCATGTTCATGATTTCGCCGGCGATGGATGGCCTGACGTTCTGATAATTATGGGGTTCGGCCCGATGCCCAGTTTTTCCGCTCACCTTTTCGTCAATCCGCGCGGAGAACTCCGGCACTGGGACAATTACAACGTTATTCCGACGGTTGACGCCGAAACCACAAACCTGGTCGATCTCGATGGCGATGGCCGCCCAGAATTGATCATGGCCCAAGGCGGCCAGATCGGTTACGCCAAGCCCGATTCTTCCGATCCCACCCAGCCATGGACATTTTATCCGGTCTCTGAAAAGGGAAGTTGGGGCCCTCATGGATTCGGCGTCGGCGATGTCAACGGGGACGGGCGGCTTGACATTCTGCAAGCCAGCGGTTGGTGGGAGCAGCCGCCTGCCGGAACAAAAGGCCTTTGGAAGTTTCACGCGGCTTCGTTTGGTGCCACCGAAGGCGAGTGGTTTCTGCGTGGCGGCGGCGATATTTTCGTTTACGACGTCAACGGCGACGGCGTTCCCGACGTGATCAGCAGTCTCAATGCACACGGTCCGGGACTGGCCTGGTTTGAGCAGCAGCGCGATGCTCAAGGCAATAGCACGTGGAAACGCCACATGATTATGGGTGATCCTTCGACACCTCTTGCAGCCCGCAATGATTGGGAGGAAACAGATAAGTCCGTCGCCTTTACCGAATTGCACGCCTTGGCGTTCGCAGACCTGGACGGCGACGGCGTGCCCTGCATCATCACCGGTAAACGCTGGTGGTCGCACGGCTACATCTACGACGAGAATCAAATTGACAATCCCCCGGTGCTTTACCGCTTCAAACTGAAGCGCAAGCCCGCAGGAGCAGTTGAGTGGGTTCCAAAAATGATTCACAACGCGTCCGGCATCGGTACTCAGATTCTCGCGAAGGACGTTAATAAAGACGGCAAAATCGAGATCCTCACAACGGCCCGGAAGGGTACCTTCGTTTTTCTCGACACCCGTGGTAAGAGCTAAAAGGGGACGCCGAATTTCATGTCTATGCAAAGGCCCGGCATTTCTGTCGTAGTGTTGAAGACCATCGCGCTGATTCTTACGTTGTTTCTGGGAGCTGCCTTTCTGTCGAGAGCTCAAGAGGAAAAGGACAAATCCTCACATTCCACCTGGAGTACGTATCTTGGAAACGCCGACTCTTCGCATTATTCTTCGCTGACCCAGATTAACCTTTCCAACGTAGACAAGTTGCAAGTCGCCTGGCAGTACCAGAACGGGGTCGATCGCGCCTACGAGTTCAGTCCGATCGTCGTCGGCAAGACGATGTATGTGATGGCGCGGAAAACCTCCATCGTCGCCCTCGACGCTGCAACTGGGAAGGAACTGTGGGTTTACCGGTCGAAGTATGCCCCGGCCTGGGAAATGCATCGTGGAATTAATTTTTGGCAAAGCGAAGATGGATCCGAGCAGCGGCTCTTGATCCCGATTGCAGGTCACCTGGAAGCCATTGACGCACGAACGGGTCAGTTAATCGCAACTTTTGGAACCGATGGAAGAGTCGACTTAATGGAGGGCCTCGGACGGGATTTTAAGACCATCACTCAGATTCAATCAGCTACTCCAGGTGTGATATATGGCGATCTTCTCATCTTGGGTTCGTCCACCGGCGAGGAATACGGTTCACCTCCAGGAGATATACGAGCATACGATGTGCGAAGTGGAAAAATGGTCTGGATATTCCACACGGTACCGCATCCGGGCGAACCTGGTTATGACACTTGGCCGAAAGACACTTGGAAGTCTGAGGGCGGTGCGAACTGCTGGGGAGAGATGAGCCTCGACGTTGATCGCGGAATCGTCTACATACCCACGGGAGCGCCAACGTATGATTTTTATGGCGCCGACCGCGCCGGTAACAACTTATTTGCAGATTCGCTGTTGGCCCTCGATGCGCGCACCGGCAAATTGATTTGGCATTACCAGTTGGTCCATCACGATCTGTGGGATTATGATGCCACTGCCGCACCGCAGTTGCTCACCGTTCGCCACGATGGCCAGGAAGTCCCGATTGTCGCGCAGGCCACGAAGCAAGGTTTCCTGTATGTATTCAATCGTCTGACCGGTAAACCCTTGTGGCCGATTGAAGAGCGGCCGGTACCGAAGTCCGACATGCCTGGCGAGGTCGCTTCACTCACTCAGCCGTTCCCAACCAAGCCGCCGCCATTTGCGGTGCAATCATTTACTTCTGCTGATTTGGATCCATATATATTGACCTCAGACGAGCGCGTCAAATGGAAGACAAAAATTGATGCGGCGGTCAACAAGGGCCTTTTCACTCCACCCGGGCTCACGGACACGATTGAAATGCCGGGTAACCATGGGGGCGCTAATTGGGGTTCTACGGCTTCGAATCCGAACGACGGGAGCATGTTTGTTCTGTCGATGAACATTCCCGCCTTCCTGAAAAACGAACACTTGCTGCCACCTAACCTTTGGGAAATTCCGATGGATGTCGCTCCAGCTGAGCAGGGCAAAGCCATCTACCATCTTTATTGCCAACGCTGCCACGGAATCGACCGTCAAGGTTCGCCGCCCTCAATTCCTTCGCTGGTAAACGCACCGAAGAACTTCGGCGAGGACATCATCCGAACCGTCGTGAAGAATGGAATCCAGGAGATGCCCGCATTTCCGGACCTCAGCACTCTTCACGTAACGAACTTGATGCTGTATCTCGACAATCCTGATTTGGCGCCCGGAGCGCTTGAAGAACCAAAAGCGCCAGACCCGGCTCCACGAGCAGAAGGAGGAGCAGCGGCGCCCGTCAAATATTGGTCGGGGTATAATCTGTTTACCGCCATTATCAAACCGCCCTGGTCAACGATTACCGCTTACGATCTAAGTACGGGAACGATCAAATGGCAAATTCCGTTCGGTGAAGCGCCTCCCGCCGCCAAAGAAAACATCACAGGGACGGGCATCATGATGCCGAGAAACGGTCCGGTGGTAACGGCGGGCGGGCTGATTTTCGCCGCCACGAAGTTTGAAGGCAAACTCCACGCCTATGACCAAAAAACCGGGAAAGAGGTATGGGCGGCGAGCTTACCCGCGGCGTCTGAGGGCGTACCCGCAGTCTATGAAGTGGACGGGCAAGAATACATCGTAGTCTGCGCTACGACCGGTAAAGATACGGATATTCCGCGGGATGGACCGTCACAGCCAACTGCCACGCCACCGCTGAGATCGTATATAGCGTTTGCGTTGCCGAGAAATGTGTCGGCCAAGCGATAACTTTTTAATTGGGAGCACTGGTAATGGTTCGAGACAAGCGAACGAGGTTGCGTCGTGAGTGAAAGCAATATCATATTGAACGTACAGATGGAGGCGGTGCCCGGCCGCGAAGAGGATCTCGAACGCGAGTTGCGCTCATTGGTCGCCCCGACGCGCAAGGAGCCTGGTTGTTTAGCCTATGAACTACACCGCGATCCGGAAAATCCCGGTAAATTCATGTTTTATGAAAAGTTCAAGAGCCAGGCGGCGCTCGACGAACACGTGAACACTTCTTATTTCAAGAATTTTCTCGATTACCGGTCAAAGGGTGATCCGGTTGCGGCGGTGACTGTTACGAAGTGGCGCGCCGTCAATTGATCGTCAGCAGCTTCGCGAAGGATACCTGCTGTCGCACGTACCATTGATAGTTCGCGGGCTCGTTGTCGTGTCGTGGACATGATAGAAAAGGGAACAACCGGATGACCCCCGAAAACAAATACACCCCTCCCAATGACATGCCGCCAGCGCCGATCCATCGCGTGCTCGTAGGGCAGAAAGCCCTCATAACGGGAGCCAGCAAGGGTTTGGGTCAATCCATGGCGATTGCCCTGGCACAAGCCGGCGCCGATGTGCTTGTGAATTACAACAGCGATGAAGAAGGCGCGCGCTGGACCGCCGAAGAAATTGCGAAGCTCGGGCGCAAGGCCGTTATCTTTAAAGCAGACGTCGCCGAAGAGGATCAGATGCAGGCGATGTTTCGCAAATTTATTGAGGAGTTCGGCCGGCTCGATATCTGCATTCCTAATTCTGCGCTGCAGCTCAATGCTCCGGTCGATCAAATGACCATGGCGCAGTGGCAGAGGGTTATCAATGTCAATCTCACTGGCGTCTTTCTAGCCTGCCGCGAATCGGTAAGATTATTCAAAAAGCAGGGAATTGATCGCTCCGTTTCCTACGCTTGCGGGAAACTGATTTTGATCAGTTCCGTCCACGACATAATCCCCTGGGAAGGTCACGCGAACTACGCCGCTGCGAAAGGCGGCCTGATCCTTTTTATGAAGAGCCTCGCGCAGGAAGTAGCTCACCTAAAAATCCGTGTGAATGCAATCTCTCCGGGCGCGATCCGGACTCCGATGAACGTCGAGAAGGTCACGTCGCCTGAAGTCTTCAATTCCGTTTTACTGAAGCTGATCCCCTCGAAACGAATCGGCGAACCGGAAGACGTATCGCGTGTTGCCGTGTGGCTCGCATCGGATGAATCGGACTACATTCAGGGAACCACGATATATATCGACGGCGGCATGACACTCTATCCGGGATTCATCGGCGCGGGTTAACCCGACGCGCATCGAACGAACGCCGATCTCCGACTCAGGGGCACGCGAACATGGCGAACGAAGAACGGCTCACCCGGATGCGGCGGGCGATGGAGGCACAGCGGCTCGACGCACTCGTCCTGCGCTTGCCCGAAAACGTCCTGTTGCTTAGCGGTTTTTGGCCCATGATCGGTGCTACCACCCTGGTTTTTCCCCTGCATGGCAATTCCGTCTGCATCATTCCCAGCTGTTATGAGCAAGAAGCTGCGAAGTCTCTCTGGGATTCGCAAAGGGTGTTTTATGGCTACGGAGTTCTGGAAGCTCCCAACCCGGCCATCGCCGTTCAGAACAGCCTCTCTGCAATCGCCAAGGGCAAATCGTGGAAGCGCGTCGGGTACGAAGCCAGCTTCGAAGTTGTTGCTCCATCGTGGAACAGCGCCGAGTTTTTGGTTCCGGCCGTGCAAAGCCGGGAGATGTTGGCTAACGTGTTTGCCGGCAGTGAACTTGTTGACGTGTCGGTGCTTTTGCAAACGCAGCGCCTGCAAAAAACAACATACGAAATCGAAAAACTCCGGCTGGCAAGTGAGATTTCTTGTTTCGGTCTCGACATGTTCGAAAAGCTGGTTGAAGTCGGGATTACCGGAGTTGAATTGGCGGCGGCCGTGGAAAAGGAAGTTATGGTTTCGGGCACAAAAAAAGGTGCCGATCGCGTCCGCGCATTCGCTCAGGTCGCTGTGGGGCCGGTGGAAACGGCTGTCGGCTACAGGCCGAACGAAGTCTCGACGCTTCTTCGTATGAAAGCCGGCGATGTCGCGCTGCTCGAACTGGGCCTCGTTGTCGATGGATACTGGGCGGACCGAACCCGTGTACGCGTGGCGGGCCAGCCGACGGACGAACAGTTCAAAATATTTGAGGTCGTCAGGAAGGCACAAGAGGCGGCCACAGCCGCGATCAAGCCGGGCGTTTCGGGCGCGTACGTAGATGAAGCAGCGCGTTCCGTAATTCGGGAAGCAGGGTATGCGGAATACTTTCCGCATGTAACCGGCCACGGTTTGGGATTCAGGTACCACGAATCGTCTCCGATCCTCGCACCCCAATCCGCGACTGAACTCGAGGAAGGCAATTTGACTTCCGTCGAACCTGGTATTTACAAAAAGCTCGTGGGCGGCTTTCGCATCGAAGACGACGTACTGGTAACCGCAACCGCTGCCGAAATCTTTGGGCCGTTTCCCAAAAATCTTGTCTAGGCAAAGTCTGGCCAACTTGTGGCGATGACCGAGCTTAACTATCGAAACCGTCGTGCAGTGCGTGTCGAGAACGAAACCGTTCGCGTGACGGCCCTCATTGAGGGCGGCCACATCGCGGAAATTGTTCATAAAGCCAAGAATGTAAACCCTCTCTGGACTCCGCCTTGGCCCTCGATCGAACCGTCCCAATATTCCCCCGCGAAGAATCCCGAATACGGGTCGAGTAACGAAGCCTATATATTGTCCGGACTCATGGGCCACAGTCTTTGCCTCGATACCTATGGCATGCCCAGCCCTGAGGAATTCGCCGCCGGAGTTCCCGTTCACGGCGAAGGGCCGGTAGCGCCGTACGTTGCTACAAGCGATGGGACCTCAATTTCCTTGAGTTGCGTCCTGCCGCTCGCGCAGCTTGCCTTCCATCGTCAAATTGATCTGCGCGGGAAAGGCCTCATTCGGATGAGAGAGTCCCTCGAAAATCTGTCGCCCACCGACCGGCCAACTGCATGGACGCAGCATGTGACCTTAGGTCCTCCATTTCTTGAACTCGGACGAACGCAATTCCGCGCGCCCGTGACTCGATCCAAAGTGATCGACGAAGATTTTACCGATGGAGGTGGCTTCCATAAAATTGGCGCGGAGTTTGAAGGTCTGATCTGTCCTGCGAAAAATGGCGACGCGATCGACATGCGTGTCTATACCAGTCAGCCTGTCTCCGGCGGCTTCACCACTCACTTGCTTGATCCAGCTAGCGATAACGCATATTTCGTGGCGTGGTCGCCGACAACCCAAGTTTTGTTCGGTTACATCTGGAACCGCGAGGATTTTCCGTGGCTCTGCCGATGGGAAGAAAATCACCTGCGCTCCGATCCACCCTGGAACGGTCAGACGATGACCTGCGCCATGGAATTCGGTGTGTCGCCATCATTGGGATCCCGGCGGCAGATGGTGGAACGCGGAAGGCTGTTCGGAACGCCCGCATACCGCTGGGTGCCTGCAAAATCCAGCGTAGAGGTCGAATATCACGCGTTTATCGCCACCACAGATTCCATCCCGGAACGGGTTTCGTTCGACGGAGGATCCCTGCGGTTCGGCTGAGCAATTCTTGGCACAAGAATCACATTCTGCAGTCGTGAACCCGGAGCACTCATGTTCAGAGGTGTGCGCAGCGTTTCAATCAGAAGTTTCGTAATCGTCGTTGCAGTTAGCGCGATACTGTTCAGCGTCATGGCCTGGTCGCATGGGCAAGACACGAAACCTTCTCACACGACCTGGAGCACTTATCTCGGCAACGCGGATTCTTCTCACTACACCGCGCTCACGCAAATCAATCGTTCAAATGTGGATAAGCTGGAAGTCGCCTGGTCCTACGATTCAGGCAACGAGCGCGCTTATGAATTCAATCCGATCGTGGTCGGCAAATTCATGTACGTCATCGCACAGCATTCGGACATCGTCGCACTCGACGCTACGACCGGAAAACGGATTTGGATTCATCATCCCAATAGCATGGGACAACGGTTCGAAGTCCATCGCGGAATCAACTATTGGCAGAGCAAAGACGGTTCCGACAGACGGCTCCTCATCCCATTCGACAATCATCTCGAAGCGATCGATGCCACCAATGGGGAATTGATCAAGTCGTTCGGTGATGGCGGCACGGTCGACTTGAAAGTGGGGCTCGGTCGAGATCCCAATTCCATGTATCAAATCCAGTCCGGCACGCCTGGAGAGGTTTTTGAAGACCTCATCATCGTCGGCTCGGAAACAGGCGAAGACTATGGGTCGCCTCCTGGAGACATCCGCGCCTACGACGTCCGAACAGGCCTCATGCTGTGGATTTTCCACACAATTCCGCATCCGGGCGAGTTTGGCTACGAGACTTGGCCCAAAGACACCTGGAAGACCGCAGGAGGCACAAATTGCTGGGGTGAGATGAGCCTGGATGAGAAAACCGGGATTGTCTACATCCCCACGGGCGCACCAACGTACGATTTTTACGGGGCGGACCGCAAAGGAAACACACTTTTCGCTGATTCGCTGCTCGCACTCGAGGCGCGCACCGGAAGATTAATTTGGTATTACCAACTGGTCCATCACGACCTGTGGGATTACGACGCGACATCGGCGCCGCAACTCCTGACCGTGCGACACAGCGGCAAAGATGTTGAGGTTGTCGCAGAAGCGTCGAAACAGGGCTTCCTCTACGTTTTCGATCGAGCGACGGGTAAACCAATCTGGCCGATCGAAGAGCGCCCGGTTCCGAAGTCCAACATGCCGGGTGAGGCCGCTTCTCCCACGCAGCCGGTTCCTACCGCGCCGCCACCGTTTGCGCGTCAAGAATTTACGGTCGCGGATTTGGATCCCTATATCCTGAGTCCGCGTGATCGGGAACGATGGAAGACGGTAGTCCAGGGTGCCATCAATGAGGGACTTTTCACACCGCCGGAACAAGTTAATTCAATCGAGATGCCCGGCAACCGGGGCGGATCAAATTGGGGCATGACGGCGTCAAATCCCTCGGATGCAACGATGTTCGTCGTTTCGATGGACATGCCGGCAATTCTCAAGGATGAGCGTCGTGCGCCGCCATCGCTCTGGAACATCCCGACCACTGGAACCCCGGCGCAGCAGGGAAAAGCGGTTTATCACTTTTATTGCGAGAGGTGCCACGGGGAGAATCGCGAAGGAGCTCCTCCCGCCATTCCGTCACTTGTAAATGCTCCTGTAAATTTCGGCGAAAGCACGATTAAGAGCGTCGTGAAGTACGGCCTGAAAGACATGCCGGGATTTCCCGACCTCACCGACAGGCTCCTGAGCGGCCTCATTTCGTATCTTGGTGATCCCGAAAGCGCTCCAGGCCCCCTGCCTCCGGGCGGCGAACCTCCAGCAGGATCCAACCTAGCCGGAGACTCGACCGTTCGTTACTGGACCGGCTACGGTCTGCAACCCTCAATCATTAAACCGCCGTGGTCAGTCATCACCGCCTACGACCTGAATCAAGGGACGATCAAATGGCAAGTTCCCTTTGGAGATGCACCGCAGGGCGCGCCGGAAAATCTGAAGGGTACCGGCATCATGTTGCCGAGAAATGGTCCGGTCATTACGGCTACAGGCTTGTTATTCATCGCCACAAAGGATGAAGGGAAACTCCGCGCCTACGATCAGGAAACAGGAAAGGTGCTTTGGTCGGTGGACCTTCCGGCCGCCTCCGAAGGAGTCCCGGCCATTTACGAGGTGGATGGTCGCGAATACATCGTTGTCTGCGCCACCTCGGCGAAACACACTGAAATACCGAGGGATGGGCCCGAGCAACCGACCGCGGAGCCAGTGCATAGATCCTACATCGCCTATGCGCTGCCGAAAGATTTAGCAGGGCAGAATTAATCAGGGCGACGACGCAAACTCACGGTCTCATGGAGCGTGCACGCGAGTCTGCGTTAAAACTTCCGCGACCATTCCTTGGGCCAGCGTTCCACAACCACCTTCTTGTCCGTGTAAAACTCGACCGCATCACGTCCCTGTCCGTGCAGCACGCCAAGGAAGCTGTCGCGCCAACCGCTGAACGGGAAATAAGCCATGGGCGCAGCGACTCCGATATTGATCCCAATGTTTCCGGCCGGTACATCATATCGAAATTTACGCGCTGCAGCGCCACTGCTGGTAAAAATCGAAGCCATATTTCCAAACGGGCTGCGCGACAGCGTTTCAATTCCTTCTTCGAGTGTTTGTGCATGAACCAGGCTGAGCACTGGTCCGAAGATTTCGGTGGTTGAAAGTGCGCTGGCCGCCGGAACATTGTCGAGCAGCGTCGGTTTCAGAAAGTTCCCCGCGCCATTGGTGCCGTTTCCGGAGCGGCCATCCAGCAGCATTTTTGCGCCCTCACTCACGCCTTTATCGATCAATCCCTCGATCCTCTTCTTGCTGGCCGCGGTAATCACCGGTCCCATCTGACTTTCTTGATCCAGGCCGTTTCCTACGCGTATCGAACTAGCCACCTTCGCGATAGCTTCAGTGAATTCGTTACGAGCGTCACCCACGGTGACCACAACCGAAACAGCCAGACAGCGTTGGCCGGCGCACCCGAACGCGCTATCGCTGACGATGCGAGTCGTGGTTTCCAGGTCGGCGTCAGGCAAAATCAGCACGTGATTTTTTGCACCGCCCTGACACTGCACGCGTTTACCGAATTTAGCTCCCTGGGCGTAAACGTACTTCGCCACCGGAGTGGAGCCAACGAAACTGATGGCTCGGACGTCGGGATGTTCGAGAAGCACGTCCACTGCAGTCCGGTCTCCATGGATCAAATTCAGTACTCCCGGCGGCAATTTCAGTGCCTCCATTAGTTCGAAAGCCCTCTGCATCGTCAGTGGAACTTTTTCCGAAGGCTTCAAAATGAAAGTATTTCCACAAGCGATCGCGTAGGGAAGAAACCAGAAAGGAATCATGGCCGGGAAATTGAATGGGGTGATTGCTGCAGTCACGCCCAACGGCTGCCGGATCATTACTTCGTCGATGCCGGAAGCGACGTCTTCCAGATTATAGCCTTGCATCATCGTGGGAATGCCGCACGCGACCTCCACATTTTCAATGGCTCGCCGTATCTCCGCGCGCGACTCACCCACCGTCTTCCCGTTTTCCTGCGTGCAGATTGTCGCGAGCTCCTCGACGTTGTCTTCCAGAATCTGTTTCAGCTTGAACAGGTATTGAATGCGATCTTCGGGAGGCGTTCGTCGCCAAGCCGGGTAAGCGGCTGCGGCGGCTTCAACGGCAGCGTTGACCTCTGCCTTGCTTGCGATCGGCGAGCGCCCCAGCCTTTCGCCGGTCGCAGGATTTACGATATCGAGATACTCAGCGGATTTGGCACCGCTCCATGCTCCTCGATAGTAATGCGTTAGTTCAGGTGGGCTTGTCATTGGAAGACTCCTCGTTCTTACAGAATTGCGAAAAACACACAGGGCGATCCTTGGCGATTTGCGTGTATCGGTCTGTTAAGCGAGTTCATTCCGTTCCGGCGGGGACATTATAGCCTATGCGTCAAACAACTGAAACTAGTTCATATGGGAACTTAGGGTGCGAGAAGAGGAAGAATGGCTCCCGAGCTTGGATTCGAACGAGCCAACCCTGCGGTTAAGAAACACTTGAGCAACTTTATCACGATTTGTCGGAGCGAGAGTTTTTTCATTGCGAAAGTAGTAGAACAGCGACTCGGAACGGGCGTGTTGTCCCATCATCATCCGCAAGCCTCCGTGAATGACGATGAACAAGAGCATCGGCAGAACGCTTGCTCCTATGGACGTTGCTGCCAACACTTCCGTTCGCATTCATTGAACACTTTTTCAACAGCCACCCCTGTTACCAACATCTATCTAGAAACCCGTCGCCTGATTGGGACTATCAGGAGTTGCATCTATACTCAGGCTGAAGAGGAAGCGATCAGTGAAGATCTGGCTCGCCGTTGTTGTTCTGTTGGCCACAAACACGGGGGGCGTCGCGCGCAATTCGGAGTCTCTGCTTTCGCGCCACGTAAGCCACTTCAGTATCGGGAAGACAAGCGCGCTGGATGCGCTGATTTGGTTTGGACGTGACCAGCGGATTTGTTTTGGGATCGAGTTTTACGGAGCGGAGTTAAGCGATCCAGTTGAAATCGAGATCGACGACGCTACGGTTGGTGAAGTCGTGCAGAAGATTCTCGGTTCCACTGACACCTATCAACTCTCGGTGCTGGACGGTGTGATACTGATCCGCAAAAAAGAAGTAAGGTCGCCAGACTGGCTGAATCATAGGCTGCCGCACTTCAGAGTGTCGAGGGGAGAATTGATGGCGGTAGACAACCAACTGTGGATGGCCTTGGAGCTAGATTTAGATCCATTGAAGCAGGGCTTCGGCGGGGATTATCCCCCAACTGAGCCTATCGACGAAGTTGGTCCGTTTGATGAGCGCGGGCAAACGGTTCGTCAGCTACTGGTAAGAATTGTGGCTTCCTCTCGCGGGGCAACTTGGTACCCTACGCAGGGCGCTGAAGCGCCGACGCCCGCGAGCCGAAACGGTTTCTGGACGCTCGTGGCATACAGCGGCAATCCGGGCAACCGCCCTCGATAAGTCCCGAGCTGGAGGCACGAATACTTGATTGCCGGACTAGTTCGGATAGATGTTGAGAAATCCGCTTCGCACCAGTAATCCGAGGATCGCCTTAGCGCCTGGCGGTGACGCCAAGATGCTCGAATTTGCTAACAGTCCCGCGTCACGGTGATTCATTCTGAAATCTGATTTGGATGATGGAGCCTTTACGCCAAGCCGAGAAGTCCTTCACGAATCAGTGGACAAGCTGCCTGAACCCGCATTGGAAGCGGCCGAGCGCATGCTGAAAAACTACCAATCGTGGCCCCCGAAACCTCCAATGACAGTTGAAAGAATGAGGCGACGCGTGGAGCTTGAGGAACGTCTAGGTCTCTCGGACGATGGGAAGTTGTTGCGCTACAGCCAACAAATCGGCGGGCCCGATGGCAAAACGAATCATTACGAAGTAGCGTCAAGGTACCTGAAGGAAATTCTCCGGTCAACAGTCGCTAGTCCTCCCCAACGATTCTCGATTGCTGTTGGGAAATCCGCTTGTCGGTACCAATCCGATGGACGAATCGATAGTCTCCGACTTGCCCGTCGCTCGGCAGCTGTTCGGCAATCCTATGCCATGTACGCTCTTGACGCAAAGGCTGCCATATTTCGAAGTGAGCGGCGACTCTTGCCCGCTTTGGCCGCGATCCTAATCCCAGCGAGCGTGCTCTCAAATAAGTCTGCCATGCTATCAAGACTTGCATCTGACCTGATTTCTCTCTGGTTTTTTGCCGCCGTGAGCACTCGCATTAGGGCTTGACGCAACACGCGCGCCGCGTCGCGTAAGATACGCGTTACGTCCGCATCTTGCCGACCGAATTCGGTGATTGCGTTGAGCCCCATGCAGCCTTCCGCACTGGACAAGTCTTTTCGTTCAGCGAAGGTCACCAGGGCGTTTTGAATGGCGGAGAGGGCCGACCCGGGCCTCTCCAACTCCACCTTAAGGGAACGAACGCTCTGTGCGACATACACTTTCAGGGCTTTCAAGAATAGCGCCCGCTTGTCGCCAAAAGTGTCATACATGCTCTGCCGCCCGATGTCCATTACGCGCATCAAGTCGTCGGTCGATGTGGCGGCAAAGCCTTGCTGAGAAAAAAGGCGTATCGCCTTCCGAAGCGCTTTCTCCTGATCGAACTCTTTCGGTCGGGCCATGCACCTCTTCTCCCTTACTGCTCTGTTCTGATTAGGCGACGTATCCGCCGTCGATTGTGAGGCTGGCTCCGGTGATGAAGCCCGCTTCTTCAGAGGCCAGGTAGGAGACGAA
>Ga0210409_10002227_pt1 | contig 23334 bp, 10 predicted proteins | sample IncBWH17MmetaG_FD_161649 | JGI IMG/M metagenome (GOLD analysis project Ga0210409, IMG submission 161649) | Forest soil microbial communities from Barre Woods Harvard Forest LTER site, Petersham, Massachusetts, United States - Inc-BW-H-17-M | ecosystem: Environmental > Terrestrial > Soil >...
GCATTCTGCGCGCGCGCCCGACCGAGCCGATCAAATCACGGCGCGCCGATCTCCGGCCGGCGAAGCTCGCGGCGGCGCCGCGCATTGTGATCGACAGCGTCGTTCCCAGCGTCGAGGGCGGGCGATTTGCCGCCAAGTGCGTGATCGGCGAGCCCGTGACCATCGCCGCCGATGTGTTCATCGACGGACACGAACTGCTTGTGGTCGAGGTGCTGTGGCGCGCCGCGGATCAAAAGGAATGGCGCCGCGAGCCGATGCGGCTGCTCGGCAACGACCGGTGGCAAGCGACGATCTTGCCTGACCGGATCGGCCGCTACGAGTTTACCATCGAGGCATGGGTGGACCGGTACGGCACGCTGTGCCGCGACGTCGAAATCAAGCGCCCCGCGGGCGGCGACGTGGCCGTCGAGATCGCGGAAGCGCGCCACCTTTTGGAGCAGGCCAAGGAGCGGACGCAGGACGACGCCGGCAATGTCATCTCGGCCGCCTTGACCTGGTTGCGCGATGCCAGCGTCGACGCGAGCGCGCAGATTCTGCTCACCCCCGACCTGCGCGAGGTGATGCGGGAGGCCGAGGAGCAACTTTTCCGCTGCGGCTGCGAGCCAGCGTTCGCGCTCGACGTGGAGCGCCCGCAGGCGGCCTTCGCCTCCTGGTACGAGCTGTTCCCCCGCTCCGCCACCACCACGTCCACCCGTCACGGCACCCTGGCCGACGTCGTCCGCCGATTGCCGGCGCTGCGCGACATGGGCTTTGACGTGCTCTATCTGCCGCCGATCCATCCGATCGGGAACACCAATCGCAAAGGCAAGAACAACAGCCTGCGCGCCGAGGCAGACGACGTCGGCAGCCCTTACGCGATCGGTAGCAGCGAGGGCGGGCACACGGCGATCCATCCCGCTCTCGGCACCCTCGACGACTTTCGGCAGTTGCGCGCGGCTGCGGCCGACCACGGAATGGAGCTCGCGCTCGATTTCGCCGTCCAGTGCTCACCCGACCATCCCTGGCTCAAGGAGCACCCCGAATGGTTCAGCTGGCGGCCGGACGGCTCGGTGCGGTACGCGGAGAATCCGCCGAAGAAATACGAAGACATCGTCAATGTCGATTTCTACGGCGGCCAATCGATACCGGACTTGTGGATTGCGCTTCGCGACATCGTTCTGTTCTGGCTCAACGAGGGGGTGCGCATCTTTCGCGTGGACAATCCGCATACCAAGCCGCTGCCGTTCTGGGAGTGGCTCATTGCCCAAGTGCGCTCGCGCAACCCGGAAGTGATCTTCCTGTCGGAAGCCTTCACGCGGCCGAAAATGATGTACCGCCTGGCGAAAATAGGCTTCTCGCAGTCGTACACCTACTTCACCTGGCGCAATTCGAAGCAGGAGATCACCGACTATTTCGTCGAGCTGACGACGTCGGAGGTGAAGGACTATTTCCGTCCGCATCTTTTCGTCAACACGCCGGACATCAATCCGTATTTCCTGCAGACATCGGGGCGTCCCGGCTTTCTCATTCGCGCCGCGCTCGCGGCGACGCTCTCCGGCCTCTGGGGAATGTACTCGGGGTTCGAGCTTTGCGAGGCGGCGGCGCTGCCGGGCCGTGAGGAATATCTGGATTCGGAGAAATACGAGATTCGCGTGCGTTCGCGCGATGCCCCCGGGAACATCATCCCCGAGATCAGGAAGCTCAACCGCATCCGCAAGAGCAACCCGGCGCTGCAGACGCATCTCGGGCTGCGTTTTTATCCGGCGCATGGCAACCAGGTGATCCTCTACGGCAAGCCGTTGCTTGCCGGCGACGACATGATCCTGATCGCCGTCAGCCTCGATCCGTTTCATGTGCAGGAGGTCACGATCGAAGTGCCGCTGTGGGAATGGAAGCTTTCCGACAGCGCCGCCGTCGCGGTCACGGACCTGATGCGGGAGCAAAAGTTCACCTGGCACGGCAAATTGCAGCGCATACGGCTCGATCCCGCCGAACTTCCCTTCGCGATCTGGCGCATCGCACCTCGCCCCGGAGGCTGACGATGGACGCACGCAGCGTACAGCAGACGACGAGTGCGGCGGAGCAGCTCTGGTACAAGGATGCGATCATTTACCAGCTGCACGTCAAATCGTTCTTCGACAGCAATGACGACGGTATCGGAGATTTTCCCGGCCTCATCTCCAGGCTCGACTACATCGCCGATCTGGGCGTCAACGCGATATGGCTGTTGCCGTTCTACCCGTCGCCGCGCCTCGACGACGGCTACGACATCAGCGCCTATCGCGACGTGCATCCCGACTACGGCTCGCTCGCCGACTTCCGCCATTTCGTCCGCGCCGCGCATTCCCGCGGCATTCGCGTCATCACCGAAATGGTGATCAACCACACTTCGGACCAGCACCGCTGGTTCCAGCGTGCCCGCCACGCCAAGCCGGGATCGCCCTGGCGGAATTTCTATGTCTGGTCCGACACCGATCAGAAATACGCCGGTACACGCGTCATCTTCATCGACGTCGAGCGCTCGAACTGGACCTGGGACCCCGTGGCCGGCGCCTATTACTGGCACCGGTTCTATTCGCATCAGCCCGATCTGAATTTCGACAATCCCCAGGTGCTCAAGGCGGTGCTGAGCGTGATGCGGTTCTGGCTGCAGCTCGGCGTTGACGGCTTGCGGCTCGATGCCGTGCCCTACCTGGTGGAGCGCGAAGGCACGAGCAACGAAAATCTTCCGCAGACGCACGAGATCCTCAAGCGACTGCGCGCCGAAGTCGATGCGGCGTTTCCCGGCCGCATGCTGCTCGCCGAGGTCAATCAGTGGCCGGAGGACACCAAGGACTATTTCGGCGAGGCGGACGAGTGCCACATGGCGTTCCACTTCCCGCTCATGCCGCGCATGTACATGGCGATCGCCCGCGAAGACCGCTTCCCGATCACCGACATCATGCGGCAGACACCGGCGATCCCGGAAAGCTGCCAGTGGGCCGTCTTCCTGCGCAATCACGACGAATTGACGCTCGAAATGGTGACCGACAGCGAGCGTGACTATCTATGGCAGACCTATGCCGCGGACCGTCGTGCCCGCCTCAATCTCGGCATCCGGCGGCGGTTGGCCCCGCTGCTTGAGCGCGACCGGCGCCGGTTCGAACTGATGAACTGCCTGTTGCTTTCCATGTCCGGCACGCCGGTCATCTACTACGGCGACGAGATCGGCATGGGCGACAACATCCATCTCGGCGACCGCAACGGCGTGCGCACGCCTATGCAATGGTCACCGGACCGCAACGGCGGATTCTCGCGCGCCGATCCGGCGGCGCTGGTGCTGCCGCCGATCATGGATCCGCTTTACGGCTACGGCGCGGTGAACGTCGAGGCGCAGACCCGCGATCCTCACTCCGTTCTCAACTGGACACGGCGCATGCTCGCCGTCCGGCGCCGGCATCCGGCGCTGGGGCGCGGCACGCTGACGTTCCTGTATCCGAAGAATCGCAAGATTCTCGCCTATCTGCGCGAGTACGCGGGCGAAACCATTCTCTGCGTCGCCAATGTCGCGCATAGCTCGCAGGCGGTAGAACTCGATCTGTCGGCGTTCGCCGGCCGCGTCCCCGTCGAGCTCAATGCCGGTACGCCGTTTCCGCCGATCGGCGAACTGACCTATCTGCTCACGCTGCCGCCCTACGGCTTTTACTGGTTCGTTCTCGGCGAGGCGAGCGACTGGCCGGCATGGCACACGCCGGCGCCTGAGCCGCTGCCGGAATTCGTGACACTCGTTCTCCGCGAGAACCTCGGCAAGGTGCTTTCGACAACGGCGGAGGCGGTGATCGCGCGCGAGATACTGCCGCAATACATCCTCAAGCGCCGTTGGTTTGGCCTGAAGGACCAGTCGATCGAATCGACCCGTATCGCTCACCTCACTAACATAGGCGAGGCCGGGCGCGAGTTCCTGCTCGGCGAGGTCGAGGTGAAGAGCGGCGGCGGTGCGAGCTGCTGGCTGCTGCCGCTGGCCATCCTTTGGGAAGACGAGCCGTCAGCGGCATTGCCCAATCGGCTGGCGCTCGCGCGCGTGCGGCGCGGGCGGCGCCTCGGTCTGCTCACCGATGCGTTTGCGCTGCCGGGCTTCGCGCATCGCTTCGTTTCTTGCCTGGCGGCGGGCCAGGGATTCGAACACGCTGACGGCGTGGTGCGTTTCCAGGCAACGGAATCGGGCCGCGAACAGCTCAAAACTAAACCGGATGCGGAGGTCAATTGGCTCGCGGCGGAGCAATCGAACAGCTCGCTGACGGTCGGCGACGCGGTGATGCTGAAGATCTATCGCCGCATCTTGCCCGGCACGCACCCCGAGGCGGAGATCGGCCGCTATCTCACGGCGCAAGGATTCACCCATGCGCCGCCGCTCCTCGGCGACGTCGTGCGCATAGCCGCCGACGGCACCGCCTTCACGCTCGCCGTGGCCCTTGGTTTCGTCCGCAATCAGGGCGATGCGTGGGCGTGGATCCTCGACCAGCTGCAGCGCGCCATTGACGGCCTCGCCGCGGCGGAACCCGCGGGGGATACGGAGGCCGACCTGCTGGCCGACTGCGAGGCCGTGATCGCGGTGATCGGCAGCAGACTAGGCGAGATGCACGCCGTGCTGGCGCGCGAAACTTCCGAAGCAGCGTTCGCGCCGAAAATCGCCGGCGCGGCCGACGCCGCGCAATGGGGACGCAACGTCGAGAAGAGGATTGGCACCGCGTTCGATGCGATCGGCCGCACACGCACTTTCGAGCGCGAGCAGGACCGCGAGCGTGCGAGCGTCCTCCTGAGCCAGCGCAGCGATATTGTCGCTGCCGTGCACCGACTGGCCAAGTCTGGCGCCGGAACCTTGATGACGCGCATCCATGGAGATTTTCATCTCGGTCAGGTGCTGGTGGCAAGCGGCGACGCCTACATCATCGATTTCGAGGGCGAGCCGGCAATTTCGATTGCCGAACGTCGCGCCAAGACCAGCCCGCTCCGCGATGTCGCCGGCCTCCTCCGTTCCATCGACTATGCCGGCGCCACCACGGTCGAACGCAAGGGCGTCGGCGCCATGCCGGTAGACGAGGCGCAGCGCGACCATCTTATCGCGCAATTTCGCCAGCGTGCGTCGAAGGCCTTTCTGCGCTGCTACTGCGAGGCAAGCTCTAACAGCGACGGGCCGGCCGCGCGCGCTCTGCTCGATCTCTTCCTCATCGAGAAGGCCGCTTATGAGCTTGCCTACGAGGCCGCCAACCGGCCGACGTGGATCGGCGTGCCGCTCGCCGGACTGTCGTCGCTCGTTGCGCGGATCATCGAGAAAGACGGTGGAGGCCGCCATGGCTGAGGCAGGGCTCAAACCGGTCTGGCGGCTCGATCAACAATCGGCGCGCTCGCTCGCTCTTGGCACGCACGACAATCCCTTCGCCGTGCTCGGACCGCATGATACCCGCGAGGGACGCGTCATCCGCGCCTTTCTCCCCGGTGCGACCAAAGTCGATGTCGTTCGCCGGTCCGATGGTGCCGTCCTGGCGACGCTCGAGCCCGCGAACGAACCCGGTCTGTTCGAGGGCCTCCTTGACGAGCGAGGACCCTATCGGCTGCGGATCGCGTGGCCGGATGCGGTTAACGAGACGGAAGATCCGTATTCCTTCGGATTGCTGCTCGGGGATCTCGATCTTCATTTGTTCAGCGAGGGTCGCCACTTCGAGCTGGCGCGCTGCTTCGGTGCGCAGACGGTCGCCATCGACGGCGTCAACGGCGTGCGATTCGCCGTCTGGGCGCCGAACGCCTCGCGCGTCGCCGTCGTCGGCGATTTCAATTCCTGGGATCGCCGGCGGCACCCCATGCGCGTGCGCCACGGCGGCGGAATCTGGGAGCTGTTCATTCCGCGCGTGGCACCGGGATCGCGTTACAAATACGACATCGCCGGTCCGGGCGGGATCGAGGCGGCGTGGAAGGCCGACCCCGTCGCCCGACAGACCGAGCCGCCGCCCGGCACCGCCTCCATCGTTCCGCAGCCGGACGATCACCGCTGGCGCGACGACGCCTGGATGCAATCACGCGGCCAACGCCAGGCGCCCGACGCGCCGATCTCCATCTATGAAGTGCATCTCAGCTCGTGGCTCAAGCCGCGGCAATTGGCCGAGGAAAGCTCGCTGTGGGATTTCGCCGTCGAGCGCCTGGTGCCGTATCTCGTCGAAATGGGATTCACGCATGTCGAGCTTCTGCCGATAGCCGAATACCCGTTCGGTGGCTCCTGGGGCTATCAGCCGCTCAGCTTGTTTGCACCCAGCGGCCGTTTCGGCGCGCCGCAGGGTTTGTCGCGGTTCGTGGACGTGCTGCACGGCGCCGGCATCGGCATTATTCTCGACTGGGTGCCGGCGCACTTCCCGACCGATCCGCATGGGCTGGCGCGATTCGACGGCACCGCCCTCTACGAGCATCTCGATCCGCGCGAGGGCTTTCACCAGGATTGGAACACCTTCATCTACAATTTCGGCCGCCGCGAGGTGCAGGGCTTCCTGATCGCCAGCGCGCTCTACTGGCTCGAGCATTTTCACATTGACGGCCTGCGTGTCGACGCCGTCGCCTCGATGCTCTATCGCGACTACAGCCGCCGCGAAGGCGAATGGGTTCCGAATGTCCACGGCGGCCGCGAGAATCTCGAGGCGATCGGTTTTTTGCGCCACCTCAACGCGGTGATCGCCGAGCGTTGTCCGGGAGCCATCATGGTGGCGGAGGAATCGACCGCCTGGGGCGGCGTCAGCCGGCCGATTTCAACCGGCGGACTGGGATTCTCCTACAAATGGAACATGGGATGGATGCACGACACGCTCGATTACATGGCGAAGGAGCCGATCCACCGGCAGTATCACCACAGCGAGATGACTTTCGGCCTGCTGTACGCGTTTTCCGAGAACTTCATCTTGCCGCTGTCGCACGACGAGGTGGTGCACGGAAAAGGATCGCTGATCGGCAAGATGCCGGGCGACCGCTGGCAGCGCTTCGCCAATCTGCGTGCTTATTTCGGCTTCATGTGGGGTCATCCCGGCAAGAAGCTTTTGTTCATGGGCAGTGAGTTTGCCCAGGAGCGCGAATGGAATCACGACCGCGAACTCGACTGGCCCTCGATCGAGGACCCCGCCCATGCCGGCGTCCAGCGCCTGGTGCGCGACCTCAACCATCTCTACGCGGCCGAACCGGCTCTGCATCGCCGCGATTGCGAGCCGAGCGGCTTCATGTGGACGGTCGGCGATGACCGGTCCAATTCCGTCTTCGCGTTTCTGCGGCTCGGGCCGAGCCCAACGGCGCCGATCCTCGTCGTCTCCAATATGACGCCCGTTCCGCGGCGCAATTATCGGATCGGCGTTCCGCGGGGCGGCGGCTGGCGCGAGATCTTCAACAGCGATTCCGGGTACTACGGCGGATCGAACGTGGGCAACGAAGGGCGCGTCGATACCGCTCTCATCGCGGCGCACGGACACCCGCAATCGCTGGAACTGATGCTGCCGCCTTTGTCCACGATCTTCCTGCGGCACGACGGCTAGTCAATGGCGTCATTGCCGGCCCAACTCGATCGCGGCAATCCCTATCCCCTTGGCGCCACCTGGGACGGCTTGGGCACCAATTTCTCCGTGTTCTCCGCACACGCCGAACGCATCGAGCTTTGTCTGTTCGATCCCGCCGGCCGCCGCGAAATCGCGCGCCTTGATCTGCCCGAATGCACCGACGAAATCTGGCATGGCTATCTGCCGAACGCGCGCACCGGATTGATCTACGGCTATCGTGCCCACGGTCCCTACAGTCCCCAGGAAGGACACCGGTTCAATCCGCACAAGCTGTTGCTCGATCCATACACAAGGCAGTTCGCCGGGACGCTGCGCTGGTCCGACGCGCTCTTCGGCTATCGCATCAATTCGCCACGGGCCGATCTCTCTTATGACCGCCGCGACAGCGCCCAGGGCATGCTGAAGGCGGTGGTGAGCGACGACGTGTTCGATTGGGGAGATGACCGGCCGCCCAACGTCCCGTGGTCGAAGACCATCATCTATGAGACCCATTTGCGCGGCATGACCATGCTGCGACACGACATGCGTGCCAACGAGCGGGGAACCTTCGCGGCGTTGGCGGACGCCGACGTCATCCGCTATCTCAAGTCGCTCGGCGTTACGGCCGTCGAGTTGCTGCCGGTCCACGCTTTCTTGCAGGATCGCACCCTGCTCGAGCAGGGCCTGAAGAACTACTGGGGCTACAACTCGATCGGCTTCTTCGCCATCGAGCCGCGCTACTTGTCGGATGGATCGCGTAGTGAAATGCGCGTGGCCGTTCGCCGGCTTCATGCCGCCGGCATCGAGGTCATTCTCGATGTCGTCTACAATCATACCGCCGAGGGAAGCGAGTTCGGGCCGACACTGTCGTTTCGCGGGCTCGACAACGCCAGTTACTACCGGCTGGTGCCGGAAAACCGCCGCCACTACATCAACGACACCGGCACTGGAAACACGCTGAATCTGTCGCATCCACGCGTGCTGCAGATGGTGATGGACTCGCTTCGCTACTGGGTCACCTCGTTCCATGTCGACGGGTTTCGGTTCGATCTCGGGGTGACGCTGGGCCGCGAGGCCCATGGGTTCGATCCCGGTTCGGGTTTCTTCGACGCCCTGCGCCAGGATCCGATCCTGACCCGGGTGAAACTGATCTCCGAACCCTGGGACCTCGGCCCCGGCGGCTACCAGCTCGGCCATCACCCGCCGGGATTTGCCGAATGGAACGACCGCTTCCGCGACAGCACCAGGCGGTTCTGGCGCGGCGATGCCGGCGAGCGTCCCGAGTTCGCCGCGCGTCTTGCCGGCTCAAGTGATTTGTTCGACCGCCAAGCGCGTCACCCCTGGGCATCCGTCAACTACGCTGCCTCGCATGACGGCTTCACGCTTGCCGACATCTTGAGCTACTCCCACCGCCATAACGAGGCAAACGGCGAAGACAACAATGATGGTGCCGGCGAGAACTTTTCCGCCAACTGGGGCGTTGAAGGCCCGACGCCGGACAAATCCATATTGGAGACACGCGCGCGCATTCAGCGGGCCATGCTCGCAACCGTCATGTTCGCCCACGGCACGCCGATGCTGCTCGGCGGCGACGAGTGGGGGCGCACGCAGGGCGGCAACAACAATGCGTACTGCCAGGACAACGAGACTTCCTGGTGGGATTGGAGCCGGGTCAATTCGGCGCAGGGCCGCGAGCTGCGAAGCTTTGCGGCCAAGCTCATTGCGCTACGCCAGAAGCATACCGCGTTGCGCTCGCGTCACTTCCTGCACGGCCTGCGCGAGCTGGCGCCGGGCATCTTCGACATCGCCTGGTTTGAAGCGAACGGCGGAATGATCTCCGAGGATTCTTGGAAAAATCCGGAAATTCGCCTGCTCTGCCTGCGCCGTGCGACCCGCAATGCCGACGGCACGGTTTCAATCCTGAACCTTCTCCTCAATCCCACCAGCGAAGATCATTTTTTCCGGCTGCCGGATCCGGTTCTGCCGGCGCGTGTTCTCGTCGACAGCGCGCGGCCCGAGGCCGGAGAGCCCGCCGTGAACGACAACAAGATCGATGTCCTCTCGCGCAGCGCCGTGCTGGTCTACGCCTGGCTGGAGAACCCGCCGCAATGATGCGTACGGGCTGGCGTCTTCCTTTCGGTGCGAATCTCATCGGACATGACCGGACGCAATTTCGCATCTGGGCGCCGGCGCAGCCAACGATGTCGGTCGCCGTCGAGGGCGCCGCGCCGCTGCCAATGTCGCGAAGCGATGACGGCTGGTTCGAGGCCGAAGCGAACTGCGGAGCTGGCGCGCGTTATCGCTACATTCTGCCGGACGGCGCCACCGTTCCCGATCCCGCCGCGCGCGCCCAGCACGGTGACGTGCGGGGCGCCAGCATCGTCGTTGATCCGCTGTCCTATCGCTGGCGCCATCCGGACTGGCGGGGGCGGCCGTGGCACGAGGCGGTGCTCTACGAAGCGCACGCCGGCCTGCTCGGCGGCTTCGCCGGCGTCGCCCGCGAACTGCCACGCCTTGCCGCGCTCGGTGTCACCGCCGTCGAGTTGATGCCGGTCGCGGAATTTCCGGGCGGCCGCAACTGGGGTTACGACGGCGCTTTGCTGTTCGCGCCCGAGAGCAGCTACGGCAGCCCCGACGATTTGCGCGCGCTCATCGATGCCGCGCACGGTCACGGCCTGATGATGTTCCTCGACGTCGTCTACAATCACTTCGGGCCTGAAGGGAACTATCTCGCGCGCTACGCGCCGGCGATGTTCCGAGATGACGTGGCGACGCCGTGGGGTCCGGCGCTCAATTTCCGCCGCCGCGAAGTGCGCCGGTTCTTCACCGAGAACGCGCTTTACTGGCTCCTCGAATACCGCTTCGACGGCCTGCGCTTCGACGCCGTTCATGCCATAGCCGATGCCGGTTGGCTCGACGAAATGGCCGCCGAGGTGCGCAAGAGTGTCGAGCCGGGGCGACATGTTCATCTCGTGCTCGAAAACGACGACAACGCTGGCGCGCACCTCGCCCGCGGTTTCGATGCGCAGTGGAATGACGACGGTCATCACGTGCTGCACGTGCTGCTGACCGGTGAAAGCGAAGGTTACTACGAGGACTACGCCGATCGGCCCGCCGAGCGGCTGGCGCGCTGCCTCAAGGAAGGTTTCATTTATCAGGGTGAGCCCTCGGCCTATCGCGGCGGTAAGTCGCGCGGCACGGCAAGCGCCGATCTGCCGCCGACCGCCTTCGTGCTGTTCCTGCAGAACCACGATCAGATCGGCAACCGCGCGTTCGGCGAACGGCTGACGCAGCTGGCGCATCCCCAAGCACATGAGGCTGCAATCGCCCTGCTGCTGCTCTGTCCGCAAATCCCGCTTCTGTTCATGGGCGAGGAAGGAGCAAGTACGTCGCCGTTCCTGTTCTTCACCGAGCACGCCGCGGAACTGGCGCAGGCCGTACGCGACGGCCGGCGCCGCGAGTTTGCGAAGTTCTCGCAATTTTCCGATCCAAAGCATCTCGACAAAATTCCCGATCCGAACGCCACCGTCACCTTCGAGCGTTCCAAGCCGGTCGCTGATTCCGCCCGGGCAGGGGCCCGCGAACGGCTTTACCGCGACCTGCTGGCGCTGCGCCGTGCCGAGATTGTCCCACGCCTTGCCGGGGCGCGTGCCGTCGATGCCCGCGCGATCAGCTCTGCCGCCGTGACCGCATCCTGGCGGATGGGCGACAACTCGCTTCTCACCATCGCCGTCAATCTCGGTGCCGAGGCGGCAGAGATACCGCGGCATCGCGGGCGTCTACTGTTCGCAAGCTCCGATGCGGCGGCGCTGGCGGCGCAACAGGGCCGGATCGGACCATATTCCACCGTGGCGATGCTGGAACCGCCATGAGCGACGCGGCTGTTCGCGAGTTCGCCGGCCGTGCCGGGATTGCCGTCGAGTGGAGGGACTACGCGAACGAACAACACCGCGTATCAGCCGAAAACCTCCGCCGCATTCTCGCAGCACTGCAGCTTCCCTGCGACACGGCCGCAGACTTGGCGCAGAGCCGCCGCCAACTGGAGACCTCGCGGCTGCCGCCGCTGATCACGGCAACGACAAGACAGCCGTTCGAGGTGCCGGCTGCCGGAAAAGTCCCGGATCGGGTGCGGGTCACTTACGAGGACGGCACGATTGCGGAGCTTCCAGTGCGCAGCGCGCTGCGCGGCGTGCGACTGCCCGGCATCGAGACGCCGGGCTATCACGTCATCGAGTTAGGAGCCGAGCGCATTACGGTCGCGATCGCGCCGCCGCGCTGCTACACGATCGCGGACATTACACCAGAGGAGCGCCCGTGGGGGCTCGCGGTGCAAGCCTACGGCCTGCGCGGCGCCGGCGATTGCGGCATCGGCGACACCGCCGGCGTCATCGCGCTTGCCGGCAAGGCTGCCGGCCTTCGGGCAGACGCCGTCGCGCTCAGCCCCGTGCACGCGCTGTTTGCTGCCGATCCAAACCATTTCAGCCCGTATTCGCCGTCGAGCCGGCTCTTCTACAATCCCCTTCATGCCGACGCGCGAACACTGTTCGGCGACGCTCGCGTAGCGAAAGCGGCTCATGACGCCGGCGTGGCTGCAGCGGCGGCCGAACTGGAGCAACAAAGACTGATCGACTGGCGCGAGTCCGCGCGCGCCAAAATGTCGGTCTTCCGGCGCCTGTTCGAGGATTTCTCGTCGACCGATCTCGCCGCACGCGCGGCGATGCCGCTGGCCGCGGATTTTGCGCAATTTCGCGCGGCCGGGGGAGCGCTGCTTGCCGCTCATGCGCAATTTGAAGCACTGCACGCAGCAAGATTTGCCGCCGATGGGTCGGCCTGGAATTGGCGCGATTGGTCCGAAGCGTGGCGCAACCCGGCAAGCGCGGAAGTGACAAGGTTCGCAGAGACGAATGCGAGCGAGGCTGCGTTCCATTGCTTTCTGCAGTCGATCGCCGATCGTTCGTTTGCCGCCGCAAAGCGCGCGACAAAACAATCCGGGATGCGAATTGGCCTGATCGCCGACCTCGCTGTGGGCATCAGCAGCGCCGGCAGCGAGGCATGGACCAACCCGAACAACCTGCTGATCGATCTCGAGATCGGCGCGCCGCCCGACGCCTTCAACGCGAAGGGCCAAAACTGGGGCCTGACCACGTTCTCGCCACGCGCGCTCCCCGCCGGCGGGTTCGCGCCGTTCATCGCCACATTGCGGGCATGCCTGCGGCATTCCGGCGGACTGCGCATCGACCACGCCATGGGGCTGCAGCGGCTATGGGTGATCCCTCGCGGCGCCGGCCCGAACGAGGGCGCCTATCTCGGTTATCCAACCGACGATCTGTTGCGGCTGATCGCGCTGGAATCGCATCGGCATCGGGCGATCATCATCGGCGAGGACCTCGGCACGGTGCCGGCGGGCTTTCGCGACCGGATCGGTCGCGCCGGCCTCTACGGCACGCGCGTTCTCTGGTTCGAGCGGGAGCGCAACCGTTTCGCGCCGCCGCAGGCGTGGCCGACAGGGGTAGCTGCGATGACATCGACGCACGATCTGCCGACCGTCGCCGGCTGGTGGCGCGGCACGGATATCGACGTGCGGGCGCAATGCGGCCTGGTCGAAGACCCAGACAAGGAGCGCGCGACGAGAACGATGGACCGCCAGATGCTGTGGCGGGCATGCCGCCGGGCGAAGGCGGCCGAGGGAGATTTGCCGGCGCCGAACGAAACGTCGCGCGCCGCCGACGCGGCGGTGAAGTTCATCGCGCAGACACCGTCCCAGCTTGCGCTGCTGCCGCTCGAGGATGCGCTGGCCGTGGAGGATCAGCCCAATGTTCCCGGCACCATCGACGAACGTCCGAATTGGCGCCGGCGCTATGCTGGGCAAGCGGAGGAACTGCTCAGCCCAGCGGACGTAAGGCGGCGGCTCGATCCGCTGGCGCGACGAGGACGGCGATGAGTGCGCCGCGGGCGACGATGCGGCTCCAGTTGCATGCCGGCTTTACCTTCGCCGATGCGGGAGCCTTGCTTCCTTACTTCGCCGCGGTCGGCGTCAGTCATCTCTATGCTTCGCCGATCATGACCGCGCGTCCGGGCTCGACGCACGGATACGACACGATCGACCCGACGCGGGTCAATCCGGAACTCGGCGGCGAAGAGGGGCTGCGGCGGCTCGTCGCTGAATTGCGTCGGCATGAGATGGGGCTCATCGTCGACATCGTCCCCAACCACATGGCCGCCGCCAGCGGCAATGCCTGGTGGATGGAGGTGCTGGCACGCGGGCGCGACAGCCGCTACGCCCGATATTTCGACATCGACTGGGAGCCGGACGACCCGCATCTGCGCGGCAAGGTGCTGTTGCCGATCCTCGGCCGGCCATATGAAGAGGCATTGGCCGCCGGCGAAATAGCGCTACGCGGCGACAATGCCGGCAACGCCTTCATCCAGTACTTCGACAACAAATTTCCGCTTGCGGCCGGCGCTCTCACTCTTTGCGAGCAGGCTTCGTCTGCCGCATCCGATCCGGCCTCGTCGGCCGGACGCACGCGCCTGCACCGGCTGCTCGAAGAGCAGCACTATCGTCTGGCTTGGTGGCGGACCGCGAATGACGAAATCAATTGGCGCCGCTTCTTCGATATCAGCGAGCTTGTCGCCGTCCGCGTGGAGGATGACGAAGTGTTCGAGGCCGTTCACGCCACACTGTTCCGCCTTTACGCAGAGGGGCTCATGGATGGCGTGCGCGTCGACCACATCGACGGCCTCGCACGGCCGCAGGACTACTGCACCAAGCTGCGGACGCGCCTGCACGCACTCGAACGCGAGCGGCCGAAGCACTGCCCCGCCGGGCCCGCCTATTTCATTGTCGAAAAGATCCTCGCCGATGGCGAAAAGCTTCCGCAAGGCTGGGGAACGGATGGGACCACCGGCTACGATTTCATGGACGAGGTGAGCGCCCTGCAGCATGACGAGGCCGGAGGACAGCCGCTGACCGATCTGTGGGAGCGCGTCAGCGGGAGGTTCGGCGATTTCGGCCGCGAGGAGGAGCCAGCTCGCCGCGAGATTCTGCAGCAAAGCTTCTCGGCGCAGCTCGGGGGCGTCGTGCGCGCATTTTATCAGATCGCGCAAGGCGATCTGACGACGCGCGATATTGTCCGCCCGGCCATCCACCGGGTTCTGACCGAGATTCTCGTCCACTTTCCGGTCTATCGGATCTACGCCGGTGTCGCGCACGCCTCGCCGCCGGACCTTTCGTTTCTGGCGCAGGCGGTCGCTCGCGCGAAGATCACATGCTTGCCGAGTGACAGGTGGTTGGTCGGAATCCTGGGCCGGTGGCTCGGGGGAGCGCGCATCCGCTCCGGGGCGGATGCGCAGCAAGCAATCGCCCTTGCCCGATTCCAGCAATTGAGTGCGGCGCTGTGCGCGAAAGCCGTGGAGGATACCGCCTTCTATCGCTACGGCCGGCTCGTGTCGCGCAACGACGTCGGCTTCGATCCCCGCCGGCTCAGCTGCGCCTCCGCCGAATTCCATCGCCGCATTCAGGAGCGGGCGGCTGATTTTCCGCATTCGATGCTTGCGACCGCCACGCACGATCACAAGCGCGGCGAGGACGTGCGCGCGCGGCTCGCCGTGTTGAGCGAACTGGCAGGCGAATGGACGCGGGCCGTCAAGCGATGGATTGGGCTCTGCGTTGCGCATTGCGCCACGGCCGGCACCACGCCGATGCCGAGCGCGGGCGATATCGCCATTCTGCTGCAAACGGTCGTCGGCGCCTGGCCGCCGGGACTGGAGCCGACAAACCGCGGCCGATTGGCGGCCTACGCCAAGCGCATTGCTGCATGGCAGCAGAAAGCACTGCGTGAGGCCAAGCTGTTCAGCGACTGGTCGGCGCCGAACGAGAGTTACGAACGCGCCGCTCGCGAACTTGTCGCTTGGCTTTTGGCCGGACCATCCGAACTGTTGGCAGAAATTGCCGATTTCGCCCCGCGCATAGCGCCAGCTGGGGCCGTCAACGGCCTTGCTCAAGCACTGCTAAAGCTGACCGTTCCGGGCGTGCCTGACATTTACCAAGGCACGGAATACTGGGATTTCAGCCTGGTCGATCCGGACAACCGGTCGCCGGTCGATTTTGCAATGCGAAGGCGTTCGCTCGGGAAAAATTCGGCGGCTGCTCCGGTGGCCGGGCTTGCGGCGGACTGGGCGGACGGCCGCATCAAGCAAGCGATGATCGCCCGCGTTCTCGCAGTGCGAAAGAAAATGCCTCACCTTTTCGCCGACGGTAGCTACGTGCCGCTGGAAGCGGACGGCCCATTTGCTGGGCACGTCTTCGCGTTCGCGCGTATTTTGGGCAATTCCGCCGCTATTGTCGCAATCTGCCGATGTTGCACGAGTCTTTTGAGCGACGACGGCTCATTGACCATCCCGCCGGCGCGCTGGAAGGACACCCGCATTCTGCTTCCGCGCGAGCTCCAAGGCATTAAGCTTGGCTCGGTGCTGACCGGAGAGGAGATCGCGACGGGCGATCACCCGTTCGCAGCCGCGCAAATTCTCTCCAGCCTGCCGGTTGCGCTGCTCACCGATCAATCGCGCTAACCATCACACGACTTGTGTCGCGCGCGCCGCAGCTTTGTGCAAAACCGCGATTGGCGCCGACTCCGCTCTTGTCTATCCCTCAGTCGGTACATTACTGATTCGGTATCGCGGCGGCGTGGAATGCAGACACGCAGCATGGAACGCACGGGAGCCGGGGACTTCCTAAAGCGTGAGGGGCGCCCAGAGCGGAAATCCGAGACGCAGCGGCCACTACCTCACGGTGCGTAGGTAGCGAAAAAGTGGCCAGCCGGAGTTGCGACCGGCCCGCGATACCATCTTCATCAGATTTTGAATGAGATTGCCGCGACGGCGGTCAGACCGTTGCGCGAATTCATACCGGCTTGTGAGCCGGTTGGATTTGATGGAGGATTGTCGCGACTATCGCATCTTCACGTGTCAATGGAGGCACGCTTGTCAGACACAGTCCTCACGCGCGACAAAACCGCGATTCGGCTTCATCCGGCGGACAACGTCGTCGTTGCGGTGCGCAGGCTCCCCGCCGGCACGGTTCTGCCCGGCGACGTCACCACCCGCGAGCCCGTTCCATTCGGCCATAAGGTCGCCACCGCGGCGATCGCGCCTGGAAACGCGGTGCGCAAATACGGGCAGGTGATCGGCGTCGCCACGCAGCCGATCTTCGCCGGCGCTCATGTGCACGTGCACAATCTGGTGATGTCGGAACAACGCGCCGACGCGGAGGTGCCCGACTTCTGGCGGCGCAACGAGGAGCCACGCACATTTCGCGGCTACCGCCGCAAGGACGGACGCGCCGGCGTCCGCAACTATATCGGCGTCCTCACCAGCGTGAACTGTTCAGCGACGGTCGCCCGGCATATCGCCGAAGCGGCCGAGAAGACCGGGCTGCTCGATGGCTTCGACAACGTCCACGGGATCGTGCCGATCACCCACGCCAGCGGCTGCGGCATGGCCGGCGCGGGCGAGGGGTTCGACCTGTTGCGGCGGACGCTGTGGGGCACGGCGGCCAACCCGAATTTCGGCGCCATTATGCTGGTCGGCCTCGGCTGCGAGGTTTTGCAGATCCAGCGGCTGAAGGCCGACTACGGCATCGGCGCCAATGCCGAGTTCGAGTCGTTCACCATCCAGGATGTCGGCGGCACGCGGCGGGCGATCGCGGAAGGGCTCGATCGCCTGCGCGCACTTCTTCCGCAGGTGAATGCGGTGCGCCGAACCGAGATGCCGGCGAGCGAGCTGGTGCTCGGCCTGCAATGCGGCGGGTCGGACGCCTGGTCGGGGGTGACCTCCAACCCCGCGCTAGGCAACGCCTCGGATCGCCTCGTCAATCTCGGCGGCACCGCGATCCTGTCGGAGACGCCGGAGATCTACGGCGCCGAACATCTTCTCTATGCGCGCGCGCGTTCGCCGGAGGTCTCGGCGAAGCTGCGGGCGAGGCTCGACTGGTGGGAGCACTACACCAAGATCAACGGCGCGGAGATGAACAATAATCCCTCGCCGGGCAACAAGGCTGGCGGGCTCAGCACCATTCTCGAAAAGTCGCTCGGCGCGGTCGCAAAGGCCGGCACCTCGCCGCTCAATGACGTCATCGAATATGCGCAGCCGTGCACCGAACGCGGGCTCGTGTTCATGGACAGCCCCGGCTTCGATCCCTGCAGCGCGACCGGCCAGGTGGCTTCGGGCGTGACGATGATCGCATTCACGACCGGACGCGGTTCGGCATATGGCTGCAAGCCCTCGCCATCGATAAAACTCTCCTCCAATTCCGAAATCTACACGCGCATGCGCGACGACATCGATATCGATTGCGGAACGATCGCCGCGGGCGAAGTCACCATCGAACAGAAGGGCGAGGAGATTCTCGCCTATCTGCTGGAGGTCGCATCCGGACGGAAGAGCAAGAGCGAAGAGCTCGGTTATGGCGGCGCCGAGTTCGTCCCCTGGCAGGTCGGCGCCGTCATGTAGGCCAGCGATCCGCGTCGGCGCGGCGGACCAGAAGATTCCCGCTGCACACCGTCCACCCGATCCGCGGCATGCGAGTGATCCACAGCCACCGGCGCATGGGCGCACGCTCGGGCCCATCGTTGATTCCACCGCGGTCGCGAACCGGCTAGTCTCGATATTCGAGTTCACTATGCGGGGCGGGTCCCGAGTCGCGATCATGGAATGGACGCTCGCCGCATCGCCCAAAAGTCGACGGGAGGCCCACTACGGCAACCGTGTCGTCTCGTGCTTTGCCGAACGGCCGGCGACTGTGTCGGATATGTTCGACGCGACTACCGCCGCGAAGCCGGACGGCGAGGCCCTCGTCAGCGGCGAACAGCGCTGGACCTGGCGGGAAGTTGAAAGCGAGGTGGCGGCGTGCGCCGCCGCGCTTGCCGAGCGCGGAATAGCCGCGGGTGATCGCGTAGCCCTTCTCGTCGGCAACCGGGCGGAATTCGTGGTCGCGCTCTTCGCCGTTTTGCGGCTCGGCGCGATAGCGGTTCCGCTCAGCACCCGCTACCAGACACCCGAGATCGCGTTCGCCCTCAGCGATTGCGGCGCCTCGCTGTTGATCCACGACGCCGACCTCGCGCCGCGGCTTCCGGCGCCGGACCAGGTTCCCGGCGTCCGCAGGCGCGTGGTCGTCGGGGACGCCGCAAGTCGGCACCCCGATCAAGCCGAACCCTGGCGAGCCCTGGCGCCGGCGCGGGCTGCTCCGCCGCCGAAGCGCGGCCTTGAAGAAGATACCGCGATCATTCTCTACACGTCGGGCACCACCGGCCAGCCCAAGGGCGCGATGCTGACGCATCTGAGCCTCATCAGCTCCGCCCTCGTCTTCCAGTACTGTTTTGCGCTAACCGATGCCGACCGCTCGATCGCTGCGGCGCCCCTCGCGCACGTGACCGGCATCGTGGCCAATATTCTGTCGATGCTCGCTTGCTCTGGCACCTTGATCATTCTGCCCGAATTCAAAGCTCCGGCCTTTCTGGCGCTCGCCGAGCGCGAACGCATGACGCACACGCTCCTGGTCCCGGCGATGTACAATCTCTGCCTGCTGACTCCGGGCTTCGCCGAGCGGGACCTGTCAACGTGGCGCATCGGCGGCTTTGGCGGCGCCCCGATGCCTGAGTCGACCATCACGCGGCTCGCTGAAAATCTGCCCGGCCTGAACCTGATGAACGCCTATGGCGCGACGGAGACGACGTCGCCGTCGACGATCATGCCCGCGGAGTTCGCCGCGTCGCATCTTCTGAGCGTCGGGCTCCCCGTCCCCAATTGTCGGATCGTGATCGTCAACGACCACGGGATCGAGCTGCCGCGCGGGGAGACCGGCGAAATCTGGATAAGCGGCCCGTCGGTGGTGAAAGGCTATTGGAATAGGCCGGACGCGGATGCCGAATCATTCACCGCCGGATATTGGCGCAGCGGAGACATCGGCTCGATGGACGAGGACGGCTTCGTCTACGTGTTCGACCGCAAGAAGGATATGATCAACCGGGGCGGCTTCAAGATTTTCTCCGCCGAGGTTGAGAGCGTACTGGCAAGCCATCCCGGAGTCGTGGAAAGTGCTATCATCGCGCGGCCCTGTCCGGTTCTCGGCGAGCGCGTCCATGCCTTCGTCACCGTGCGCGAGCCGGTACCTTCGACCCTCGAACTGAAGCGTTACGTGCAGGACAAACTTTCCGACTACAAGGTCCCCGAGACTTTCACACTGAGCATCGACCCACAGCCGCGCAATTCGAACGGCAAGATTCTCAAACGCCTGCTGCGCGAAGCCCTGCGACTGGAAGCTGATGGCAACCCGCAACAACGCCCCTGACGTCGCACGCAACCGAACATCAGCTTTGCTCGCTTCGGTGTCGTTGCTCTTCGCCCTGTTATTCGGTGCAGGCTTGGCGGCGGCGCAGGATCTGGGCACGCTTCATCCAGTGCCGTTGCCGCCGCTCGACCATCCCGACGCGCCCTCGACGCCGGCGCGGGAGCTGTTTGCCCGGAAGACCAAGCCACTGCACGCCGCCCCACGGGCGATCGGCGCCTACAACAACGGCTGTATCGCCGGTGCAGCGGAGCTGCCGCTCAACGGCCCGGGGTGGCAGGTCATGCGAGTGTCGCGCAATCGCTACTGGGGACATCCAAACCTCGTTGCCTTCATCGAACGGCTCGGGGACAGCGCTAAAAAGGCAGGCTGGAACGGTATCCGGGTCGGCGACATGTCGCAGCCGCGCGGCGGTCCGATGCTCACCGGACACACCAGTCATCAGATCGGGCTCGACGTCGACATCTGGTTCACGCCCGCGCCTGACCACGAGGCCTCGGACGAGGAGCGCGAATTTGACTTGTCGCCGGTTGTGGTGGCCGAAGATCGGCGCGATGCCGACCCGAAGCTGTGGACGCACGCGCATACCGAAGTAGTCCGCGCCGCAGCGGAGGACCGCGCCGTCTCACGCATCTTCGTAAATGCGGCAATCAAGAAGGCGATGTGCCGTGAGGCGGGCGCCCACAATGCGTGGCTCGCGAAGGTGCGGCCGTGGTGGCATCACGACGAGCATTTTCATGTACGCCTCAACTGCCCGGCCGAGAGCTCCGAGTGCAAGCCGCAGCCGCCCGTCGGCAGTGACGCGGGTTGCGGGCACGAGCTTGATTCCTGGTTCAAGGAACCCATGCTGCATCCCCCACCACCTGCGCCGCCCTCGTCGCCGAAACATCAGATGACCCTCGCGGGCATGCCGGCCGCTTGCCGCCAGCTCGTGAAGGCGCCTTGATCGAGGCGCTCTTGGGCTTTGAGGTCGAGCTTACGGCGCCGTCCTGATCACCCAGGCAAGGGTTGCGCTCAGGCGACCTTGGGGGCGCCCGGCGGCGGCGCTTCGGCCGCCTGCCTCTTGGCCATCTCCTCGGCGACAAGCTCTTTCTTCGAGAGCTTGCCGACCGGCGTCTTCGGGAGGCTGGCGCGGATTTCCATCTCGGTCGGCATCTCGTACTTGGCGAGCTTGTCGGCGAGGAACGCTTTTAGCTCGTCGATGCCGAACGGCGGCTGTCCGGGCTTAAGGGCGATGAAGGCCTTGGCTGATTGCCCGCGGTAGGCATCCGGGACGCCGATGACGGTGACCTCGGCGACGCCGGGGTGTTCGTAGACCGCCTCCTCGATGTTGCGCGGAAACACATTGAAGCCGCCGGAGAGGATCATGTCCTTCTTGCGGTCGACCAGGGTGACGAAACCGTCCTGGTCGAGGAAGCCGATGTCCCCGGTGTGAAACCGGCCGCCACGAAAAGCTTCCTCGGTCGCCTGCGGCTTCTTCCAGTAGCCTTTCATGATCTGCGGCCCGCGAAAGCAGATTTCGCCCCTCTCGCCGACAGGCAGCACATTGGTGCCGGTCTCGACGTCGACCACTTCCAGAATGGTGTGCGGCGCCGGTAGCCCGACGCTGCCCTGCCGGGCCGGTCCGTCGGTCACCTGCAGCGTGCCGAGCGGCGCGGTTTCGGTGAGGCCGTAGCCCTCGCGCGGGGAGTGGCCGGTGAGACCCTCGAACCGCTGCAGCACTTCCATCGGCAGCGGCGCGCCGCCCGAACTCCACATCGCAACCGAGGAAAGGTCGAACTCCTTCACCTTCGGATGGTTGACGAGCGCGGTGTACATGGTCGGCACCGCGGGGAATACGGTGATCTTCTTGCGGGCAATATCGGCGAGCACCCGTTCCGGATCGAACCTGATATGCAGCACCGCCTGCGCGCCGTTGGCGACCGTGAGCAGCATGATGAAGGTCAATCCGAATATGTGGAACAGCGGCAATACCGCGAGCGCCTTGTCCGCTTCTTCGTCTCCCCTGTTTCCAACCCAGTGATTGAAGATGTTGATCACGGCACAGAAGTTCGCGTGCGTCAGCATGGCCCCCTTGGGCTGGCCGGTGGTGCCGCCGGTGTATTGCAGCACGGCGATCTCGTCCTCGAGCGGCCCGTGCGGGTGGCGCGTGAAGGCGCCGTCATTGGCGAGGAGCGCGGCAAAATCGAGCTCGCGGCCGGCCCCGGCGACACGATCCGCCGCGGGGCCGAAGGCGCGCGCGACCGGCGCCGGCAAAAAGTCCTCGATGCTGCAGACCACAAGCGTCTGGAATTTGCCGGTGCCCTTGAGCGCCGCGATCTGCGGATAGAGCATCGGCAGCCCGAGGGTGATCATGACCTGCGCCTCGGAATCGGCGAGCTGATATTGCAGCTCCCGCGGCGCCGCGAGCGGACTGAAGTTGACCACGCGGCCGCCGGCCATCAGCACCGCGAAAAAGCCGATCACGAAATGCGGCGTGTTCGGCAGATGCAGGCCGACATGCACGCCGGGGCCGACGCCGAGCGCCTGCAACCCCTTCGCGGCCCGCGCGGCAAGACCGTGCAACTCGCGGAAGGTGAAGGTGCGATCGTAGAAGTCGAGGGCTATGCGGTCCGGCCATTTGCTCGCCGCGGTCTCAAGCAGACTCTCGAGCGGCACCGGGGGCGGCAACGGCGCGTCCCAGGATACGCCCTGCGGATACGATTTTTCCCAAATGTGCGCCATGCGCATCCTCCCAGTGCGAAGCCTGCCGATTTGCTGCGGGGTCTCGTGCCCCGGCTTGTCGGCTCTCGAACCCATTCTAAACTAATTCTGCAGCAGCTCCTGCACCGCCCGGTGCGCCTGATCGATCGCCGAATCCGTATAGGCGGCGGCGCCGGCGTCGGAATTGGCGATGGCAATGCGGCCGAAACGTGCACGCCCGAGCACGTGCGGCGCCGCACCTTCGGGCCAGTCCGGGTCAAACAGCGGATTGTACTCGTAAGCGTAACCGTGCGGCCAGCGGTTGACGGTGATCGCCGTGATATCGCTTTCGGAGTCGAACCCGCCGGGGCCAAGGATGCGCGCCAATTGGCCGCGAATGTTGCGTTCGAAAGTCGCAAAGCTCGTGCTCAGGATATCGAGCTGCCCGGCCCGGTGTTGATCGCGCTCGGGCAAGCCGGGCGCAACCGGCGTGCGCGTCATCTGGACCAGCACCGGTTCGGCGGGGGAACGCGGGCTGCGATACTCTCCGATATCGACGACCGGATTGAGGAAGAGCGAGGAAAAATATGAACCGGGCGAATAGACCCGCGAGATGCCCAAGGCCTTGAACGCCGTCCAGTTCGTCAGGGCCACGCTCGCGTAGATGAGCGGGACCTTGACCGCGTACCGGAGCGCCTCCTTTTGCGGCTCCGGCAATTCCGGGCAGAGATAGGGAATGATCATATTGTAACAGGCCAGCACGCATGACCCGGCGCGCAGGCCGGGAAG
>Ga0210409_10002229_pt1 | contig 23328 bp, 20 predicted proteins | sample IncBWH17MmetaG_FD_161649 | JGI IMG/M metagenome (GOLD analysis project Ga0210409, IMG submission 161649) | Forest soil microbial communities from Barre Woods Harvard Forest LTER site, Petersham, Massachusetts, United States - Inc-BW-H-17-M | ecosystem: Environmental > Terrestrial > Soil >...
ACAGCCCTGACCCGCGCCACAAAGCCATTCTCTATAAAACGGGTCTCCCGCAATAGTCGTGCGGCTCTCTGTCAGCGCTCCTTGCCTTTCTCTGTTTGCCGCTGCCCACTGCGGAAGTATCACGGGCAACTCTGACGTAATGCGATTAGGTAAGGATTGCGACCATCCGGAAGTCGCTAGCAATTGAAGGCCTATGTCGTGACTTTTCTGCCCTCGTGATAAGATCACCGAAGCGCGAAGGGCGCATCCGGTCCGCGGAAAGGACAGAAGTCCACCTGATCGAAACAATTCGTTTTTACGAACTGACTTTCTGCCCATAAATTGCGGACCTCGGGCATACGAAAGGAAGTTCGTCATGCCGGTAAGACGCCTCCCATCGAATCCCAACCTCGATCACCTCAGATATCAAGCGAAAGACTTGCTCAAGGATCATGATGCCCGCAACCAAGCAGCGGCCCAGCGGATCCGGGAATTTCATCCTCGTTTCAAAAGGGCCACGGACGCTGAAATCTTCGACGCACAGCTCAGCCTCGGCGATGCACAGCTTACAATCGCCCGCGAATATGGATTTCCCAGCTGGGCGAGGCTGAAACGGCACATTGAAAAACCAACGCTCTCCGATCGATTGGATTTGCCGCACCAGCAGCGAATTGAAAATGCGACATTTCGCCGTGCCGTGGAGCTCCTCGATGCAGGTGACGTGTCTGGTTTGCGTGCACACTTGAATCAACATCCCACTCTTGTGAATCAGCAAGTCGTTTTCGAAGGCGGGAACTACTTTCGGAATCCAACGCTGCTGGAATTCGTCGCTGAGAATCCCGTTCGGCATGGCACTCTGCCGGCGAACATCGTCGAGGTGACCAATGTCATTCTCGATGCTGGCCCGAGGCGATCCGCACAGAATGAGACGATCATGCTCGTCTCGACCGGGAGCGTATCGCGTGAATGTCGCCTGCAACTTCCGTTAATCGATCTCCTCTGCGATTACGGAGCGGATCCTAACAGCGCTGTACACGCAGCCGCTTTGCACGGCGAGCTTGAGGCGGTGAATGCCTTGATCGGGCGCGGCGCTCGATTCGATTTGCCGGTGGCAGTGGCCCTGGGACGCATCGAGGATGCCCGTCGGTTCCTTGCGTGCGCCAGCAGTGAGGACCGCCATCTGGCACTCACTTTGGCAGCGGATTTCGGTCATGTCGAGATCGTTCGGTTGCTGCTTGACGCAGGCGAAGATCCAAACCGATACAACCCGGTGGGGGGCCATTCCCATACGACACCGCTGCACCAAGCCGCCGGGGGCGGCCATGGTGAAGTAGTCCGGCTCCTCGTCGAACGGGGTGCAAGATTGGATTTGAAAGATATTCTCTGGAAGGCGACACCCGCTGATTGGGCACGACACGGCGGCAGGACGGAAATTGAAGCATATCTTCGTGCGCAATTCGCACGGAGCGAGCAGGAGGACTAAAGGGATCGTTAACATTTGAAAGCTGGGGTCCAGCAGGAGTTCAATTTCAGAGTCGCCGACGAGTCGAAAAGCGACCAGGCCGATTCCCGTTCTTGACTTATCTTAGACTCACAAATTAGTGTGCGCGGATTACAATTCGAGCCGGGTTGCACGTTTCCGGCTGGAGGTTGGAGATTACCATGGATATTCGGGGAATGACGCCGCTGCTCCAAGTCTTCGACATGGCGAGGTCACTCAAGTTCTACCGCGATGTTCTCGGGTTTGAGATCGTGCAAACGGACACGAATACCACAGCGCCGAACCACAACTGGGTCTGGCTTAGGTTGAATGATATAGATCTCATGCTGAATACCGCCTACGAATACGACAAGCGACCGTCAGCTGTCGACCCGCGCCGCATCGCCACGCACGGCGACACAGGGCTCTTCTTCGGAGCTCCCGACGTTGATGCTGTGTACGCCCACCTGCGCGCCAAGGGAATCAACGTGAAAGAGCCGACAGTTGCGCCGTACGGCATGAAGCAGCTCTACCTCCGTGACCCAGATGGTTTCGGCCTCTGTTTCCAGTGGAAGGCGAACAGTTGAGTGCGCGGATAACGTTGCTTGCAACGACTGGGCGGGTCCGGGATTCTGGTCGGATCTCGGGCAACTCTTCCATAATCCATAATCCCGTAAGGTAAGGTCTGCCGACGACTCGCGAACTAACTAAGGACCCATTCCACGCTCGATAGTGCTTTGAGCCGACTCTTAGTGTCAGACGCTCAGCGTGGAGTTGCGGTCATCGATGCGCGATGACCCGTTGCCGTTTTCCAATACTCAATCCACTGCTTGCGAATGCCGTTGGCCCGTTCGATGAGTTCGGGGCTCGGGCTTTGCCCAGGCTCAACTACAACGACAACCCCGGTGTTGAATTCTCTTTGGGAGTGATCAACATCGGGTAAACGCGGCCCCTCCGCGGCAATCACGTCCTGGACCGTCACTTTCGTTCGTTCGGCCCTGAATACCGGGTGCCCATTTGTGTCCTTCCCGGCTCGCACGAGGTTCTTGAGGATAAAGAAGTCCGGCACCTCTGCGGCAGAGATCAATCCCATCAAGTACAGGTCGAGATAGGAATAACCTGTCGCGGGCACGAAGTAACCGTCCCGGAGCTGTGTGTACGTTCCATTGAAGTTGTCCTGCCAGACTCCGCCTCCCAGAGTTGACGCCTCCGTGGGCAGCGAATAGGGGAATGCCACTCGGGCTTGCAATCCTGGCGCCCAATGAGGCCAGGAGCCAAGGGAAATAATTTCACCTTTGACCTTCGCGGAGACGTATGCGGACCAGCGGTGGCCCACTTCATGCCCGAGGTGCCCAATCGCGTAGTTGTAGCGGAAGGGCTTTCCGTCCGGTGAGCCTTCCGCGAGTTGGCGCGAGTAGAAAGTTATGTCGTGACTGCTGCCGATGGGCGCTCCTTCGGGAGGCCCTTCCTGCGCTTCGTTCGAGTCAACATACACAGGCTGCGCGAATCCCAATTGGAATCTACCCTGGGTGCAGCGGCTCTCCAGGACCCGTTGCGTTTGCTCGTGCTGTGTTTGCCCGATTCCCGTGACGTTACCTCCCACCGGGCCGTCGCTTGGAGTACTCGCCTCCTGAGTATCCATCCGAAAATTGGAGTAGTAGGCCAGAAAATCGAACTTGTCGCCGAGAGCCCTAATGATTGTGCAGGAGAGATCCTGCGGTCTTGGCACCCCAAGGTAGTGAAACGATTCGTACACGGCTGCAAAAGGGCCATCCTTGTACGAGAGAGAAGAAAAGTGAACCGCCGCCGGTTTCACCGCCTCCGACGGCGCTGGGTAAATTCCAACAATGGCGTCCTTCGCTGCCAATTCCTTGTACGACATCTCCAGCGAGCCGTCGCGATTGAGCACAGCCTGAAAGCGATTGATGGTCTTGAACCACGTGAAATCAAGAAGACCGCCAAACGGTTCCGTGAGATCCCAGGTGATGACCACACGGTCGGAAAGTTCCTTCTCATAATGCGGACCAGACATCCGGGGCTTCAGGAACACACAAATGGCCGGGCCTTTGTCGATCAGTTTGCTAGCCACCTCTGCCAACTGGTCGAACCGGTCAAGAAGTATTCCTGCGTCGCGATGACCGTAAGGGTCAAGGCTGATGTCTTCTTCTGAGGCGCCGAAGCGGATCGACCCGGTCGTTCCGACAAGGAACGATTTCCACAGCCTGCCGGAAAAAGGAAAAGCGAATTTGTGCAGACTAGCTTCAGCGCCAGTGAGTTCAGGACCGTAGTCCGGATCCCAGTGCAGGGGCCCGCTTTCTACCCGGTATCGGAAACCGTCGGGCGTGAAGCGAAGCGAGTGACCAGTGAGGTCGAATAGGTTAGCTTTCCCTGGCGCACCCTCATCCAACTCCATTAGGATCAGGTCTCCTTTGGTCGAGACCTTACCGATAGAATGGCCAGGCTCATCGTCCTGCCGCGCATAGGAAAAGCTGACAATCAACAACAGCCAACACGAAACTAAAACTGCACTCCGCCATGAACGGCCGACAGGCTTCCTCACGTCATCTCCAATCCGCCAGGAGGGCAAAGATCCCGCCCGCACAGAATATGCGAATCTCTGTTTACGAGGAAACGACGGATTCCTGCAGTGTTGATGAGAGTTGGAGACGGTCGCAACGGTGCGACTATGGCCGACTCTTTCCATGCGACGCACTTATCCAAGGGAAATAGCCTGTAAATTCTGATTCTGATCGAACTCAACTCATAACGCACAGGGAGGGATTCGAACTCTCGAGACCCTTCGAGCCTAACGGTTCTCGACACCGTTGGAATAAAACTGGGATAGAAAAGCGGCACAACCGCTCTCTTTTAGCCGAAAGCGCAATCTCTGTAACTGCATTGGTTTAATGGCGGAGGAGGAGGGATTCGACGTTACGCACGATGAGGGCGGCACTCGCTGGCGTGCGTGGGCTTGCTACACGCGAAATATTGAAACCGAAGGATTTATGATCTTCCCGCATAAACCATGCTTTCCTACGATCCTAATTTCCTTGATTTCTGTAGCACGGCGTAGCACCGGAGTCGCGCCCTTCGGCAACTTCTGGGTAACCGACAAACGGGAATGAGTCTTTCGGACCGACAGGTGAGCGTCGCGCCCATCTCTCAAGTTAGAAGCTCTCCGGCCATTGCTGTGCGCCGTGGTAAATTGCGAGGATTATGATGTCAGCTCCATCGATGGCCTAAGCGGCGATGAATAGCGCAATGACTCTCGGGCTTTGGGTCGGTTCCCAATAAGGTCAGTATTTGTAACAAATGTGGCACGGGAGGCATAATTGCGGATGCCGAGAAATGATTGATTTGGCGGTATTAAGCTAAGCTTGGTTCGTCGTACATTAGGGAAGTTCGAAACCCGGAAGCCGCAGTGCCTTCCGGTCGAATGTGAGCGTGCAGGAACAGCCCATTCTCGCACCCAGGGCTGCGATCACGGCGTCGGCGAACGAGCCCTGTCCATCCTTCAGTGCAATCATGGCGGTAAAAACCTCCTGCTCGTTCTCCACAACGAGCACATCGGTTTGCAACATGCGTTCGACGGCGGCCACGATTTCATGGGGTGTCAGTCCATAGGCACGTTCGAGGACCCACACGGTCTCGACCATCGCCACAATGCTGACGAAGCCGCGCTTTTCCTCAGTTAGCCGACGTTCGATTATCTTCCTTGCCTTCGGCGACTGTATTGGATCGTCTTGGGTGAGATAGCGGACGAGAATGTTCGTGTCGAGCCCGATCATCGATGTCTAGCGCGTGGCGGGACGCCAGCAGCGCCTTCAGCAGCGGTCTCGGTCATTTCCCCGATTGTCACAGGCCGCCGACGTCTGGATTTGATCAGACCTCGTAAAGCCGCCGCAGGGAGTTTCGGCAAGAGAACCACGCTGCCATCGGGATGCACAAAGAACTTGACCCGATCCCCCGGTTTCAACCGGAGATGCTCGCGAATAGCCTTCGGGATTGTCGCCTGACCCTTGACGGTGATCGCAGACTCCATGGTGATCTCCATTACTTTTGTACATATGTAATACCACGCGGTTTGACCAGTGTCAAGATACCTTTGACAAGCTCATGAGCTGGTTTGACGGAAGACTGCCGGAGAGGCCTTCTGGGTGAGAAGGCTTACGGCACCGGCACGAACAAATGTTGGCGTAAACGGCAGCAACGCGGAGCAGGGCGAGTCTCAAATAACTAAGCCTGCAGGGGAAACAGCAGCAAGCTTAGTAGTTTTAGTCTTACTGTACATTGGCGGAGGAGGAAGAATTCGAACCCCCGAGACCCTTTCGAGTCTAACGGTTTTCAAGGCGGGTGATTGCGCTCTGGCCCTCCTCTAACTTGTTGACAACTAACGATGGCGCTCGGCTCGATCTGGGCGGTTTGGGCACGGTTGGCGGCCCATTGGGATAAATTGGGATAAAGACGGTGACATCCCCTAGGCACTCACGTCTTGCCCGCGTTTTCGCGGAATCTTGACAGAACCAAACGCATGACATACAATGTACGTACATTGCAAGTGCGAGGTTCCTGTGAGAGTATCGCATTCTAGAACAATCAGAACTAGGCGCATTAATCTCCGCGCCACAGACCGTCAAGAAAAACTCATTCGTACCGGTGCCGAGACGGCCGGTCTTAGCGTGACTGACTTCATTCTGGATAGCGCCTGCTTGCAGGCAGAGCACGTCCTCGCCGACAAACGCGAGTTCGTCGCCTCTCCCAAACAGTGGAGGGTGTTCGTGGCGGCACTCGATCGACCGGCAAAGATCAAGCCAGAGCTAGCTCGCCTTTTTTCCGACACTGCCGTTCTTGATCGCGGGTCTCGGAAGTGACGAGCGGTTCCTCGAATGATAAAAAGGAACCTCTTTCGGTCATTGAAAAGCTGACTAAGGATCATGACCTTTCATCTTTCGACTGCGGAAAATCGTCTCTTGATGATTGGCTCCGCCGCTTCGCTCTTACTAACCAGCAGAATGATTCAGCTCGTACCTACGTCCTTCATCGCGCAGGCAAGGTCGTCGGCTATTACGCTCTTTCTGCAGGGTCGGTTCGGAGAGAAGAGTCGCCGGCTCGCATCGCAAAAGGACTTGCTAAGCACCCAATTGGCGTCATTTTGCTTGCGCGTCTCGCGGTTCACCGAACTGAACACGGAGCGGGAATTGGCAGGACCATGCTGGTTGACGCTTTGTCACGCGCTTTGACGGCAGCCGAAGCGATCGGAGCCAGGGCGATGTTGGTTCATGCCATCGATGAAGATGCTGTGGCATTCTACAGAAGATTTGGATTTGAACAATCACCGCTCGATTCCAAACAGCTAATGCTGCTTATGAAGGACCTCCGCGCAACCCTGCAATCGCTTGGTTTGGCCTAACCATTACCCGATGTAGCGCTCAATTTCCTAGGAAGAATCTTCTTTGGCAGCGAGTTTCGCGAGGGCAATGAGAGCGATGTCATAGGGATCAGAATTGGCATGGGAGGTCTTAGCAAGGTACTCGACGGCCTTGCGCACCACTTTACGTTCGGCTGTCATGTCTTTGACGTCCGAGTTCCGGTGTTTCCTCGCGCGGGGATCGAGACGATACAGTCGATGTGTCCATCCCCCGACGAGAACGACCTCGCCGAGCCAGGGCTCAATCGCGACGATCAATTCCGAAAACGCCTCGAGTTCGGGATCCTGTTCGCTCATGGTTCGGATGATTCAACTGCGGAAGACAGAATTTTTCTCCAGATAAGATCCGCCTGTTCCTCACCCCGGGACGGATGCTGTCCGACATCGAGCCAGGTCTGGAGAATATCACTCACCGGCACACCGTCTTTCCGGACAACTCCACGAAAAACGCTCTCGCGGTTCCCCGGAATTCGCACAAAGAGGTCCGCTTCTCTTTCCTCGGCTCCGCCCGAAAGGCCCAATTCCTTCAGAACTTCCGCGTTCAAACGCTCCAGAAAAAGATATGGTTTCACCCCGTGCACAAACCCGATGCCGAGCGCCTCGGCTGCTTCGAACAACCCGAGGCACAAACGCGGCCGCGGCGACGAAAGCTGATCGGCGAGATTCGGAGAGGGCATCCGTTGGTCCGACTGGTAGGAACGAAGTGCGCTCCCGAGCGCCTTTTTGCCGCGGTGAAGCACCCAACGCATCGGGATTTCCAGAACGCGTCGCTGGCTCGCAGCAAGCCATCGGTTCATCAATTCTCTCAACCGAACTAGCTGCAATACTCCCGGACCAGATTCGAGAAAGCCTTCTTTCGAAAACTCCTCGACGAAACGAAATGCGCTCATCACGGAAACACCAGCTGCTTCCGCCAGTTGGGATGCTCCCTGATAGCGGCCTCTCGGGGCCGACAAATACGCATCGGGAATTCGAGGAGCCAGAAGGACCTTGAGCATCCATTGGTTCAAATCGGAAAACAGCTGCGGCGCTCGCACTTTCGGAGAACGGAGATCGCTCTGCGGACGCCTCGCTGAACTCAGCGACTCCAAGCCATGGCCTGCGAACAATCGAAGGCCATCGAGGTCCAGCACTCCAACTGCGACTTCCGGGGCCCGTTCCCTTACAAATTGCTTCGCTTCCTCGGCAACGGAATCCGGAATACGGTTTGCGCCCACAATCGCGACGGGGACTGGGTGACCGGGGATGACTCGGGAATAATGGACCGCTTCCAGTGCGGCCTGCGAGAGCAAGGGAATCACGCGATCCTTGCGCCCCTCCGAAGCCCGTTTTACCTCTACGACGAATTTCTTCCCGCGTCGCGACACGAGGAAGTCGGGCGCAACATTCTTCTCGTGCGGCTCTTCGAGGACCTTCCAGCCGTCGTCGCGGAACAGGTTGGCCACGATCCGCCCGAGTTGGGCCTCGTTGTCGACCGATGGATTTGGGCGATGGCCAGGCATTGTTTTACCACGGCCACGTTAATTATCATGGCCATGATATATCTTGTAAGCCCCGCAGTCAACTCTCATATTAAGGTTGGGTGTCATATTTAAGGTTGGGAATGGATCGGATTGTTTTATTGTTTGGTCCTGATCGGAATTTTTTTGCTTAGCGTTTTCAATTCCCATTACCACTGTTCTTTTCTTCGTGGAGCCGGAGCGGATATTCTGTGGATCCCCTCTGTTTGGGCGTTGCCTGATTCGCTCTAACAAACCGACGAAGGCCGAATCCGAGAGCGGTGGTTTTCCAAACCGCCGCCCTTTCGGGCCTAACAGTTTTCGACACCGTTGGGATAAAACTGGGATAAAAGAGACATGCATTCGCCGTCTTTGAGCGAAAGAAAAATCTCCGTAGCTTCAACGTAGCATTTGTTTTCTGGCGGAGGAGGGATTCGAACCCCCGAGACCCTTTCGGGTCTAACGGTTTTCAAGACGGGTGATTGCGCTCTGGCTCGCTGATAAGTTGCTGAAAACTAAAGGCGCCGTTCGTCTCGCTCTGGACGGTTTGGGCACGGTTGGCAGCTTATGGGGATAAATTGGGATAAAGGTTGTCAGCTCGTAGGACACAGTGCGCCGGAAACTCAAAAGCAGGGTAGCAACTTTCTGGCTGGAATTACTATTCTGGTGTTTGCCCCATCGCTTCAGACATTTCGTCATTCGCCTGGGTATATTCCAGCTGCGACTGCAAGAATAGCGTCTTGGCCTCCAGTTCGCGGGCTGCAGCCAAGGTGGCTTGCGAGCGAAGCGCGCTGCCTTTTTGAAGTTGCTGCACGGAAACGCGGTGCGATTCCGTCCGCAGCGCCAGAAGCTCTTCTGACACCTTCATCATCTGGCGCGTGCGTTCCAGTTTGTTATAAGCGGTATGCACACGAAGTTCGACCTCTTCCTTCACACGGGCCAAATTTTCCTCGGCTTGAGCTAATTGGGCTTTGCGCTCCGCGATGGCGGCATTTCTTTTGCCGCCGTCAAACAGGTCGTAGCCCAGATGTACGCCAAAGGTCCCGAAATTGTGAACCAGGAATGGAACCTGATTTTGATAGCTGTAGCGAGCGAAGACGTCGACGTTCGGAATGTATTCGCGCTTGGCTAAGCGCCCGGCGGAGGACGCTTTTTCTACTGTAGCCTTGGCTTCCGCAATCTCCGGGTGAGACTCGAACGCCACGCGCAGGCATTGATCCAGATCACAGGTGTTCGCGACCTGCTTCACCGCCGGATCGAGGGTGAGTGAAGTGTTCAAAGGCAGGCCGATGGCATCGTTGAGTTGCATCGTGAGATCGGAAAGCTGGAGGTCCGTAGTCAGCAAATCCTGCTTCGCCTCCAGCGACTGCGCGCGGCTTTCGATAGCTTCTTCCTCAAGTACGCTGCCAAATTTCACTTGTTGCAGGCGCTCGGTCTGCAGGGCTTCATTGGCCTCGATTTTGGCTGTCGCCGCGTCTTTGTGGGATTGCACAACAAGAATGCGGTAATAGAGTTGATGAACCCGGAGCGCCACCTGGTTCTCCGTTTGATGGGCTTTGCTGCGCGTTTCGCTCAGTTCGGCGGCGGCCACGTCATTCGCGGACTTGATTTTCCAAAGCTCAGCAAGCGGTTGGGTCAAAGAAGTGCCGCTGGTGACAAACGTATGGCCGCCCTGGTTCAGGATGATGGAGCGTTCAGGAAGCGGCGTTCCGCTAACCGTCCCCAAGGCGCCCGCTGAAATGCCAATGAATTGTGTGTCCGTAACGTGCGCTACATTGCTGTCGTTGCGAAGAACCGGGAAATAGGAGCTTCGTGCGATGTCTTTGCTGCGCTCTTTTTCCTGAACGCCGTAGCCGGCGATTCGCACGACATGATTGTGCTTGAGCGCGAGCTGAACAGCCTCCACCAGCGTAATGTGGCGCGGCGCGGCTTGTTTAGCTTCCTGCGCACTCAACTGCACAGCGCAAATGAGCGAGAAAAAACCGCAAAAAAGGGCGGCACGTTTCATCATGACTTGGTCCTCTCTTTCGCAGCGGGCTCCCCGTCAAGGAAACCGAGTTCGCCATAGTTCAAAGGTGATTTCTTCAGCAAGGCAACAAGGAGCAGCGCCACAACGCAGGCCCAAGCGATCAGGTGGAATCCATCGATGAAGCTGAGGGTGTAGGCTTGCAACCGCACGCGGGCGCTGGTCAAGCCAACAGCCCGGCCGGTGGCCGCAGCCAGGCTGGATGATTTCGCGTAGAGTCCCGCGGTCAGTTGGCGGATGGAGGCCTCATCAACCGAGTTGCCGCTTTGCACGTGTAGACCGAGCAGGTTCGAGTGGACTCGCTCGCGCACGGCGATGTAGTGCCCCATGAAGGCCACTCCTATTTGTCCGCCTAGCAACCGAATAATGTGAAAGAAAGCGGAAAAGGTGAGCGCGTCCTGCGGTTTTGTGAGACCGCCGGAAAAAATAGCTTGCAGCACGATTGTGGACACCAAGCCGATAAACGCAAACGACTGGCCAACGCCCGTGAGCAATTCTGTGCTGTAGAAATTCGCAGCGGACCAGGCGGAAGTGTACTGCGCGTTTAGAATGCACGCCGCCGCCATGCATAGGAATCCCGCGGCCATCAAAAGACGCGAATCCAAGCCGTGCACGAGAAGCAATGCGGCGATAAAGGCAATCAGAAACTGCGGCAATGCAGTCCAGATAATCGCCGGGCCAATCTGGTCTGCCTCGAAACCATGAATCGCCAGTGCCTGCGGAATGAGGATGATTGTTGCAAGCAAACAAAACCGGAAGAATCCCAATCCAACTCCAAGCACGATTGTGTTCCATTGCCGAAGATAGGGCAGATCGACCAGCGGGTTGGGGCTGCGCAGGCGTCGGATGAGCGAAGCCAGCAGGAAAATCATGGCGCTGAAAAACAAACCGTTGAAGAGGCCGGATCGCCACCAGTCCAGACGCTGTCCTTGGTCAAGAGCGGCAAACAACAGCGCGAATCCGGCGCTGGCGTAGAGGAATCCGGCAAAACTGGGAGGAGGGCTCGTGCTTTTTCGCGGAGTCTCCGGGGGGATTCCCCGGTAAATGCACAAAATCATGAAGGGCGTGATGAGGGCCGAATTCCAGAACATCCAATGAAACGAGAGATGATCGCGATACCAGCCGTAGAGCGTCGGCGCGATATTGACCGCTCCGTCCACTGAAGTTGCATATAGGGCCAAGGTGAACGGCAGAAAGCGCGGCGGAATGTTCCTTAGCGCGAATGTGAGGGTCAACGGGTAGAAAGTTCCTGAAGTTAAGCCTGCAAGGGCCAGCGCTGTGAGAAGCAGGCTGTAATTATGAATCAGCGGCAGGAAAAGGCAGATGACCGTGAAAAGGCTCGCGGCAACAAGCAGCACGCGCCGCGCTCCCAACAAGCCGCCGAAATACACGGTGAACGGACCGATGAACATGAGCGCCACATTGAAGGCGCTGCCGATCCAAGCGCCATCGTCAACACCGATGCCGAGACTGCCTTTGAGATCTGCAGCGCCCAGGGTGAGCATGCGGCCAGTCAACGTGACGATTCCCGCACCAAGCACAACCCCCAGAATGCCCAACAGCGGACTTCGGGAAAGATCCGAAGGCAACGCCCCAGCGATGGCATGCGCAATTTGTTGCTTTGAAGGTGGGTGAAGAATCGCTGCCTGGGAAGCCATCGTCCGCTCCGGTTATTCCTTGGTGCGTACAGTGGCGATGACGGATAGGCCGGGGCGCAAACTACTCGCCTGGTTCGAATCGTCGAAGGCGATCTTCACCGGGATTCTCTGCACAACTTTCGTAAAGTTGCCAGTGGCATTGTCGGGCGGGAGGAGCGCGAATTGCGAGCCGCTGGCGGGCGCAATCTCCAGCACTTTGCCGCGGAAGACTTTCCCCGGGTACTGGTCGATGCGAATCTCCGCTGGGTCGCCGACTTTCATGTTGGTGAGCTGAGTCTCGCGATAGTTGGCCTGCACCCATTTCGTCTCGGCAACAAAGGTCAACACCTGCGTTCCGGGAGAAACCAGTTGTCCGGGCCGCACTTGCCGTTCGCCCACGGTTCCATCGGCGGGAGCGGAAATTGTCGTGTATCCCAAGGTGATTTTTGCCGCCGTGAGTGACGCTTCTTTGGCGTGAAGATCTGCGATCAGCTGTTGCTCTTGCGATTCCAGAACTGCTTTACTGCGTCGTTCTGATTCCACCGCGATTTCGTTGCTGCGCAACGCCGTCTTCGCCTGCTCAAGATCCGCCGTGCGGCTAGCCTCCTGCGCCGCGAACCGCTGTTCATCGGCGACTGCCGACTCCACCTTCTGCTTTGTGGCGGCTTGCGTCGCGAGGAGCGACTCCTGACGTGAACGTTCCGACTGCGTTCGAACAACGTCCGCCTGCACAGCTTTTACGCCTGCTTCTGCCGCAGTGATTTGCGCTTTGGCTTGGTCTATCCCTGCGAGCGCCCGTTGAATTCGAGAATCTTGCAGTTCGCGCTGTCTGCGGTTGTTTTCGATTGCCGCTTTGGCGGCTTCCACCGCCGCGGTGGCCTGAGCCAACTGTGCCTGATAGTCGTCATCCTGAAGTTCAACGAGCAGATCGCCGGCGCGCACGCGCTGGAAGTCTGACACTTTTACGTTTCTCACAATTCCAGCAACTTTGGTGCTGAGAGGGGTGAGATCGCCGCGTACAAATGCATCGTCCGTCGCTTGTTCGACTTTGCCACCCTCCCAGGCATTCCAATTCCGCGTGAGGGTTATCAGCACAGCAGCAGCGAGCAACAACACAAACAGCGGAGTGGCGTACTTCATCCACGGCCAGCGGGGCTGGGCCTTGGGTGGAACAGGTTCCGGATGTGTAGCTGGGGGTTGGTTTGAGCTTGCGGTGGGAGCGGGGGCGCTAGCGGCTGCCATAGTTAGTACTCCTTCTCTGCGCCGCAAAGGCGCCAATTGTCGCATCCGTTGCTTAAAACGACGTGAAAAAAGTCGCGGCCACTGTAACCCTTGTGCCACGCAAAAGCAGGCCGACACTTCTGGCAATCGTTTTTGACATGTCTCCTAAAGACCTTCAAGGCGCTGATAGTCTTGGGCATTCGATGCTCGAGCATACCAAAAGGATGAAGTTTTGGCAGACCGAGCGGAGCGCCGAAATAGCTCGAACAAGATTGCATCACTTGCCGACCGCTGTTCATCGAATGCAACAGAACACTTCTGGTTGGCAAAAGCGCGCGAAAAGGAGGAAAGAATATGGCAACCGGGGAAGAGACTGCGAAAGCCTCGCCCGCCGACCAGCCGGCAAGTCCCTGGGTGGCGGCACTGGGCGAACTGCGTGAATGGGATCCCGCTTGGGCGGAGCTGGCTGTGAAAATAACGACGAATCGTTGGACCGACGGGGTTTGCCGAGGAAGTTCATCGAATTGGTCAGCGTCGGCTTGAATGCATCCCGCACAAACCTGAATCCGGAAGAAACGCGCCGCCACATTCGGGCGGCCCTCGCGGCGGGCGCGAACCGCCAGGAGATCTTGTTTGTTCTCAAGGCCGCGTCTGTTATGTCCATTAATTTTGGCAGCTTTAACGCTCCTCTCCTTATACAGGAAGCTAGCGTGGGCAGCCTAGAAGACTTCGGCGCCGCGCGGAAGAAGCGTCTGGATAAGGTTGGACAAGCTACTCCTGGCGTGGAAAAGATGAAGGCACTCGGGCACTGGAATGAAGAATGGGATTCCCTTCTTTTCCTCGACCCGGTTTGGACGGACCAGTACATGGCCATGTGTAGTGAGCTGTACGCCGAAATCGTCTTGCCTCCCAAGCAGCTGGAACTCCTGCTCATCGCATTCGACGCGGCTTACGTGCACATCTATGGTCCCGGCACACGCCGTCACATCAAGAACGCATTCAAGGCCGGCGCTTCGGTAGACGAAATCATGGAAGTTCTGAAGCTCGGCGTGGTGCAGGGGGTACAAGCTTGCAGCCTTGGCGTCACTATCCTTGCCGAAGAACTGGAGCGCAATGCCACGAGCCAGCGCGCAAGCGCACGAGACTGTAACCAAGTTCGAATACGGGCCCCGCTTGGGGTAGCAAGGGAGCGGTACTCATTAGCGGAGGATATTCCATGCGCAGAAGAATTCCGGGTCTGGCCCTGCTTCTCCTACTTCTCTTTCCGCTCGGCAAAGGTGGGATACAGGCGACGGACAATTCTGTCGAGCCGAATAAGTTTTTTCGCGAGTTCGTCGGCCTGAATGATGATCAGATTCGTGAAATTCGCGAGGGAAAAGCGGTCGCGAAGATATTGGATTCCCCGACCGCAGATCAGGTATTTGTTTTTGGCTCGGTCTACATCAATTCAACTCCGGAGCAATACCTCAAGTTCGCATCGGATGTCGACGCGCTGCGCAAGCTTCCGGGCTATCTCGCGCTTCGAAAGTTCAGCGACCCGCCGCAGCTTGCGGATCTCGCGGAATTCACCCTCGACGAGGAAGATTTCAAGCACCTGAAAAATTGCAAAGCGGGTCACTGCGAAGTGCAATTACCCACCGAAGCGATGGAAGAGTTCCAGCGCTCGGTGAACTGGTCCGCACCCGACGCCACAGACCAGGGGAATCACCTGGCGCAGCAGATGGCTTTGCAGGCCCTCCTGAATTACAAGCAAGGAGGCAACGCCGCTCTGGGAACCTATCGAGACAAGAATCATCCGGCGGTGGTCGCAGAGACGTTTGCCTCATTGCTGAGCCGATCGAAAGCGCTTCCTGTCTACTTGCCCCGATTGCGGGAATACTTGCTCAATTATCCCCAGGCGGACTCCAGCGGGATCGAATCCGAATTCTATTGGGAAAAGGTGAATTTTGGACTCAAGCCCACGATCCGCATGGTTCAAGCAGTCATCTATCAGGGCAAGTCTCCTACGGAACCTGCGTATGCAGTAGCGGTAAAGCAGCTATACGCAAGCCACTACTTCGAAAGTGCACTGGACTTGACCGTGTGCGTCAAGGACACGCAACACCCGAATCATCCAGGCTTTTACCTGATCAGTTTGAAGGGATCGCAGCAGGCGGGCCTGACCGGCTTGAAGGGTAGCATCGTGCGAAAAGTCGCGGTTGACAAGACCCGGTCTTCGCTGGAAAAGGCCCTGGCTTCCATCAAGCAGAAACTAGAGTCCCAGTCGCAATAGTCGAATCGCCCCAGGTCATGAATATGGCGTTTCCCGGATCGCCGCACCTTGACTGTACTGATGACCACGCTGCTGTTCACGTTAGTGCTGGCCGTAGCCGAGGCTCTCCGTTATCGCTTTGACTGATCCAGCAAAAGCGCAGTCCAATGATCACGGCACTTGGTGCGGAGGCGCCGGTTTTCGACACCGTTGGAGTAAAATTGGGATAAAAGAGACGTGCATTCGCTCTCTAGGCACAGGAGGTGCGGTGTATGTTGTAGGCACACCGCTTGACGTTGAAGCTGGTGACACGGTGCCGCACGGTGCAGTGGGGCATGACACAGACCACTTGACTCCGCTGTTGCTCGGATCGTTGCTCACGTTGGCGGTGAAGTCTGCATTAGCTCCCGCCTGCACAGTGGCCGAGGTTTGGGAAAGCGACACGCTGATGGACGGGGGCGGAGGACCTGAAGAGCCGCCACCGCATCCCGCAAAAAAATTAGCCGCGAAATACGTGAGGCCGACGACTAAGAGATTGAATCTTGCTCGCATTGACTTCCCCAGACAGCCAGAAAAATGAAGCCCCAGCGGTGATTGACGCGACCTAATTGACGCATGGATCCGGACGTACTGCGGGCGCAAGAGCTTGGTTGATGAGACCGCTCCCCATTGTCGCGGACCAATAGCGTGGACCACCTACTAGGTCATATTCGGCATTCGTTGTATCCCAAGTGAACCAGGCCCAGCCTTTGAATCCGTAGGTGCACGATTGGACTTGCCAATCATGCGCGATCTTCGCAGCCGTACTTTCCACAGGATAATCCGACTGCAATTCGCCGAATTCCGCCATGATCACTGGCTGAGTCTGTTGTTGCGCTTGGGTAAAACCGAAATTCTGCACATATTGCTGGAGCGTCAATCCCCCTGACAACGCATATGGATGTAGATCCACAAAGTCTGCAACCGAGTTGGCAACGGCGGGGTACACCTGAATCACTCGTGGGTCTCCAACGCGAGTGATGTTGGGTCTCTGCGGAACAAAGAATCCCACTGTGACCAGCGCGGTCGGGTCGAGACCCAGAATCGCCGCCCGCCCCTGCTTCGTGAAATAAATCAGCCCGTTATCCATCATTTGCTGTCGCGAAGTCTCACTGCTCATGTCGTATGTCTGGGCGTCGGCGGTCGTCACCGTTCCGCTCGTCCAGCTCAACGGCGGGAGGTCTGAGTTGTAGTAATACTCGTTTCGCAGTTCGTAAGCGAAGATGCCGTCCAAGAGTGCCTGTTGCGCGATCAGGCCCTGCACGAGGTCATGGAAAAAACTGGTGTTGGCCTCCACTCCGCCTGCGCACAGATTCAGGGTGTTGTAATTGTTGAACTGCGTGCACCCGGAATAATCATTTTCATATCCACCGAACAACGGCACCCAATCGATGGTGAGTATCACATAGATACCATGGCTCTTCGCCTTTTGTAGGAAATCTACCAAGTTGGCCAGGTAGGCAGTCGATAGTCCGCCCAAAGGATTTCCAATGGTATTGTCTTGACACCAGCCGTTCAGCCATATCCGAACGAGGTTATACCCATTCGTTTGCATAAGCGTGAGTACCGCCTGAACTCCACTCGCGTCATAAAGTCCAACGTCAAGAGCGGAATGATAGGCGGGCGGAGCATCAGGACAATTTAGCGCCGCAAGTCGAACGTAATTGCTGCCTCTGGGGATAAAGGTGTTGCCGGTCGTTCGATCGAAAAACTCGGAAATTGTCGGGGTTGGGCGCGTGCCGATTCTGTGCGGTGGTAGCACGGTCACGTTAGCCGACGCCGATTTGGAACTGTCCGTCTCTAGTGCGGCGGAAACTGTCGCGGTCGTCGCCGCACCAGGAGCCGTGTAAAGACCAGTGTCTGTAACCGTGCCTACTGTCGCATTCCCGCCGCTTACGCCGTTCACCTGCCATGTCACTGCTGTGTTCGAGCTTCCTGTCACAGTGGCGCTGAACTGTTGAGACGCTTCCGCTGCGACATTGACGGACGACGGGGAAACGGTTATGGAGAACTGTGGTGGTCCCGTGCTATTTCCACCGCAGCCCCCGAGAAGAATTAGTGAGCAATACGCAAAGCTTGCAATAGAGAGATTGGACTCTGCCCTCATTGATTTCCTCCACAATTCGAAGACGAATGAGGTGGGTTGTGAAACCGTGATTCTCACTTTATCCCTCCGTACCGTGAAAGACCGTCTCGGAGTGAGCTAAGGAACTGTGACGGTCACCTGAGTCGAATGCTGGATTGCGCCCGAGGTGGCTGTAACCGTGACGGTGTAATTCAGTGCTGGTGGCGGAGGCGGAGGGTTGATCCCCCCTCCGCATCCGGTTTGCAAAGCAACAAGAGCGAGGAAAACGGTGCACAGCAGCCAGACGCTGCTCCTCCCATTTCTCGACTTGCTATTGGCCAGACCTAGCCCAGTTAGAGCAAGGGAGAACGGAAGAAAAATAGCATAGAGAGGCCGCGAGAGCTTGGCTTCGCCCGAGGGTATAAGCTCTGCTGACTGTGTTGGTGGGGTGACCGTGAGGGTCGACGTCGCGGAATTTGCGCCAGGCGTAACGGAATTTGGAGATAGAACACAAGTTGCCGTTGGTGTCGATCCGCTGACTGTACAAGCCAGTTGAACAGCGCTTCCAAAGGACCCATTGTGAGAAGCAATGGTGATGACGTCGGTAACTTGTCGTCCGCGCTGCGCCGTCAAGCTCGCTGATGCGGGGCTTAACGAGAAGTCAGGCGGAGTGGACGCGATTATGGTGATACTCGCCTGAGCCGACTTGGTCGGATCAGTGACGCTTGTCGCGGTGATTGTCACAAGCAGACCCCCGCCACCAATGGGGGCTCCGTACGTGGCAGAGGTTGAAGAAGTCTGGGTCAATATTCCACTGCACGCTGGTCCAAAATCGCAACTGGATTTCTTGAACGAAACGCCCTGATTAGTCGGGTCATTTATCACCGTCGCTGTGAATACTTGGCTCCCGCCCACCGTAACATTGACGCTCGCAGGTGAAATGGCGACACTGACCGGCGGATCTACAGGGGTAGCTCCGTGAATCACGGTCACATTGCTGCTTATGACGTTTGCCACGTAGATGTTTCCCGTAAGCGGATCGTCTGCCACCGCAGCCGGTGCGCCAGTTTTCGCATTGGGATCAGTGATTGTAGTCGTGGAGTTAGTAGCTCCGTTGATGAGGGTTACGCCGCCGTTGCCGCTCAGCGTAGAACTGTTGCCGTTCGTCACCCAAATCTGATTGCTTCCGGAGTCCACCGCCACGTCAAGCGGCGCAAGAGCGTTGGGATCAGTGACCGTCGTTATGGAATTCGTGGCGCCGTCAATCACAGTTACGTTGCCGTGGTTGGCTCCCGGATAGTTGCCCTCATTGGCGACATAGATTTTGTCGGTTCTTGTGTTCACGGCCAGGGCAACCGGAGTAATTGCGTTGGGATCGCTGACCGTCGTGGTGGCGTTGGTCGCGCCATCGATCACTGTGACATTGCCTACGTTATTGCTGAGCCGGATTATTCCGTTATTGGCAACGTAGATTTGGTTGGTCACTGTATTCACCGCGACAGCAACCGGACCAAGCGAGCTCGTACTGGTAACCGGAACGGAAGTCGTGGAATTCGTGGCGCCGTCAATCACCGTAACGTTGCCGCTGTTTGCGTTTGCCACGTAAATCTTGTTGGTCACGGAATTCACGGCCACGGCAACTGGAAAAGCGGCATTGGGATCAGTGACGGTAGTGGTGGAGTTTGTGTTGCCATTAATTACGGTCACATTGTGGCTGGAGTTGGTCACATAGACCTGGTTCGTCAGCGGATTCACCGCGACGGCCGACGGGAACGTCGCGTTGGGGTCAGTGACTGTGGTCGTGGAATTGGTGGCTCCGTCAATCACGGTGATGTTGCCCCTGATGTTCATCAACGCGTTGCCGCGGTTCGCTACATAAATTTTGTTCGTCACCGGATTCACCGCGACGGCAACAGGCGATAGTCCGACGGACACCGTGGTTGTGGAGTTCGTGCTGCCATCAATCACGGTGACGTTTTTGCTGGCGGAGTTCGCCACGTAGATCTTACTGGTCGCTTGGTTGACGGCTACAGCAACCGGACTCGTGCCCACCGGGATCGAAGCTGTCACCGTCTGCGCCTTTACCGGCGCCTGCGAGAGGAACCACAGCAGGCCTACAGCTAGACTGAAAAATCCGGGAACCGATACGCAATTCCTTGATGTCATAACCAACTCCTCATTTCATCCGCACGAGCTTCCTTGCCTCAGGCGCGTTTTGCTTTTTCCTCCGCCGAATGCCGATTACGGCGTCCGCAGGAAGCCGTGGTTCACACCGTTCGCGTCAGTGTAGTTTCCTGAGATCCCTGCGGCTGGGTTGTTGCTAAAGGGGAAGGTGCCCTGGCCGGAGCCAGTGCCCGCGCCCGGAACGTCGAACGTCGTAATGGTTCCGTCGGCAATCCGCACGAATCCGTGCGACACACTGTTCGTGTCTATGTAGTTTGCGGTGATGACCGCCGCTGGGTTGATGTTCCCGCAGAGGGTGCCTTGGTAGGGGGCGGTGCCCGCGCCCGGAGCATCGAACGTCGTAATGGTGCCATCGGGAGTGCGTAGGAGGCCGTGAGATATATTGTCCGCATCAAGGTAGCAACCTGTGGTCGCTCCCGCCGGGTTGATGCTTCCGAACAAAGTGCCCTGGCCGGTGCCTGTGCCCGCACCGGGAGCATCGGACGTTGTGAAGGTGCCGTCGGGAGTACGCAAGAGGCCGTGAACTACATTGCTCGCGTCAGTGTAGTATCCCGCGATGACCCCCGCCTGGTTGAGGCCTGAGAAGAATGCGGTTTGCGTGCCCTGAAAGGACCCATTGCCCGCGCCGGGAACATCAAACGTTGTAAAGATTCCGTCAGAAGTGCGCAGGAAGCCGTGAGTTACATTGCTCGCGTCACGGTAGTATCCCGCGATTGCGCCCGACGGGCCGATGTTCACGGCGAAGGTGCCCTGGTTCAAGTCGCCTATGGCAACGCCTCCAGGGCCGCTGGCAGCGCCTGCGTCCGGAGCATCAAACGTCGTGATGGTGCCGTCGGGAGTGCGCACGAAGCCGTGATTCACATTGTTCGCGTCAGCGTAGTATCCCGCGACCGAGCCCGACAGGTTGAGGCCGACGGCGAAGGTGCCCTGGAACGGGCCGGCGCCCGCCCCCGGAGCATCGAACGTCGTAACGTTGCCGCTTTTAACGCGCAAGAAGCCGTGGTACGCATAATTCGCGTCAATGTAGATTCCCGCAATTGTCCCGTGCGGATTGATGCCGAGGCCGAAAGTACCCTGGCCAGCGGCTGTGCCCGCGCCCGGGGCGTCGAACGTGGTGAAGGTAGGCCCCTGAGCGCGTGCGGAAGTGCCAAGCACCAGCGTGCACAGGGCAAGACAAATGGCGAGTGCTCCTTCTCGTCGAACTGACGAACAGAAATGCAAAAAAGCGAGTCGGTTGGTCATAACTGGTTCCTCTTCTTGGCAACGCATGGTCAGGGTGAACATCGGGCGTGACCCTGTCTTTCTCTGGCCGCGTTTCTGCCTTCACTGGTTAACGCGACGTTTCTGATGAGAACCGGACATTGCGAATGCAAAATTGGCCGAAACATGTGAAAACCGGCGTAGAATTCTTTTAATTGTCTGGTGGGTACAGGAGACTAAGGTGGAGCCCTCACCTGCAGATGTAACGTCCTTGCTCAACAAACTGGCGGATGGCGACCAGGAGGCTGCCGCCCGGCTTGTCCCTCTTGTCTATGCGGAGCTGCGGCGATTAGCAGTTCGTCGCCTCCGTCACGAGCGTCCCAACCATACCCTGCAAGCGACCGCCCTGGTGCATGAAGCGTATGTGAAACTCTCGGCACAGCGAGATGCAAAGTGGCAGAATCGCGCACAGTTTTTCGGCGTGGCTTCACAAGCAATGCGCCGAATTCTGGTCGATTACGCACGCGGACAACAAAGAATTCGGCGGGGAGGCAAGCAGCAAAAAGTGTCGTTGGATGACGTCTTGCTGGTTTCACCGGATCGAAGCGAAGAGGTACTGGCCTTGCATGAATCTCTATCACGGCTGGAGAAGCTTGATGGTCGTCAAGCTCGAATCGTCGAACTACGTTATTTCGGTGGATTAAAAGTTGAGGAAATTGCCGAAATCGTTGGCGTCTCGACAAAGACCGTGATGCGTGAATTGAATGTTGCGAAAGCTTGGCTCTATGGGAACCTGAAAGAACGCAGTGCAGAAGCCGAACCGCGGAAAAAGGGTGAGGGACCTGGCTAGGCTGCCTCGACTATATCCTCAAGCCTGACCCCTCATGCGCAAAACTTTTGTCCGTTTTTTCGCATAAACGTCGCGTTAACTATTAGGAAAGCGTGTTTTCCAGCGAACGCCATGCAGATGACTCCAGACAACTGGAACGCGGCAAAAGAACTGTTTGAGGCCGCTCTGGAGTTGGACTCTTCGCAACGATCCGCGTTTCTGGCCGAAAACTGTCGCGAGGAGAGTGTTCGACAGCAAGTCGAAAGGCTGCTTAACGACTACCAGGAGGCTGGCAGCTTTCTAGACGCTCCGGCATCAAACGCCCTTGAGCAGATTCAGAGAGAAGACGCATCCCTCTTGCACTCGCTTCCTGTCACAGCCACAAGCGCGGAAGCAGAAAACCCCATGGTCGGGCGCCAGCTCGGAGCTTACAAGCTGATGAGGCGTGTGGGACAAGGCGGCATGGCGGCTGTTTTTCTGGCGGCGCGAGCCGATGACGAGTACCACAAGCAGGTGGCGGTCAAGCTGGTGCAACCGGGATTGGACAGCCGTGACCTCTTGGACCGCTTTCGCACGGAACGCCAAACTCTGGCTGGGCTGGACCATCCCAACATTGTCAAGCTCCTCGATGGCGGTAGCACGCCTGATGGGCTGCCCTTCCTGGTAATGGACTATGTGGATGGCAAACCAATCGATGAGTATTGTGACCAGCGCAAACTCTCGGTTGACGCACGCCTGCATTTGTTCGGCAAAGTGTGTGATGCCGTACAGTATGCCCACCAGAACCTAGTGATTCATCGCGACCTGAAGCCGAGCAACATTCTGGTTGTTGGCGACGGTACGCCGAAGTTGCTCGATTTCGGAATCGCAAAGGTCCTCAGTCCAGAGCACTCCGCCCAGGGGTTGCAGCTTACGCAAACGAGTACACGGTGCATGACACCGGCGTATGCCAGCCCGGAGCAAATGCGCGCCAAGCAGGTCACGCCCTCGACGGATATTTACTCGCTTGGGGTGGTGCTATACGAGCTCTTGAGTGGCCATCGACCCTACCGGCTGACGCAGCATACTCCGGCTGAAATCGAGCGCGCGATTTGTGATCAGGAGCCGGAGAACCCGAGCACGGCCGTAAGTCGAGTGGAAAATGATACTTCTTCCGATGGCAGGCCCATTACCAGGACTCCCGAGTTGGTAAGCCTGGTCCGCGAAGGTCAACCAGACAAACTACGTCGCCGGTTGCGAGGAGATCTGGACAACATTGTTCTAAAGGCGTTGCAAAAAGAGCCGCAGCGTCGGTATGAATCAGTGGCAGATTTTTCGGAGGACATTGGCCGTCACCTGCAGCATCTGCCGGTAAGAGCGCGACCGAGCACGTTCGCTTACCGTGCTTCGAAGTTCATTCAAAGGCACAAGGTTGAGGTCAGTGCGGCCCTCGTGATCCTGGTTGTAATCGCCGCCGCAGCCGCTTTTACCTTCAATCCTCTCGGGTCCCG
>Ga0210409_10002230_pt1 | contig 23323 bp, 22 predicted proteins | sample IncBWH17MmetaG_FD_161649 | JGI IMG/M metagenome (GOLD analysis project Ga0210409, IMG submission 161649) | Forest soil microbial communities from Barre Woods Harvard Forest LTER site, Petersham, Massachusetts, United States - Inc-BW-H-17-M | ecosystem: Environmental > Terrestrial > Soil >...
GCCCTTCCTTCGTCGCCGCCACCGAGCGCCAGCCCCTCCGCCCCCCCGCCGCGGCCCACGCCTGCTCCCGAGCGGACGCCCCTTCCCTCGAGGGAAGAGACGCCCCTGCCGGCGCCCTCCCCCGTTGAGGCGCGACTGGACCACGCCAACGACCTCATGGAAAAGGGCCGCTATGCGGAAGCGCTGGCCGTGGCCCGGGCCGTCTTGGATCGCGACCCCGGCAACGTCGCCGCCAAGGCCCTGGCCGGAGACGCCGAGGCCGCCATCGTCATCGAGACCTGCGTAAAGAACGCGAAAGCGGCGCTGAAGGCGGGCGACAAGGAGAGAGCGCTCGAGGAGATCAAGAAGGGCCTGGCCGTGAACCCGAGCGAGGGCCGGCTCCTGGCCCTCTTCCGGGAGGCCACCCAATGACTTTTTCGCCCCTACAACCGCGCCCGGTTTTGCGCTAGGATGCAGCCCTCCCCGGGGGCTGGCCCCCGGGGGCCCTCGTCAAGGAGGACCGTTCATGACTTACGTCATCGCGGAGCCGTGCATCAACACAAAGGACACGGCCTGCGTCGAGGTGTGCCCGGTCGATTGCATCCACCCCAAGAAGGACGAAGCGGAGTTTGCGGGCGAGAACAAGCTCTTCATCGACCCCGAGACCTGCATCGACTGCGGGGCGTGCGTGCCCGTGTGCCCGGTCCAGGCGATCTTCCCCCAGGAGGAGTTGCCGGAGAAGTGGGCCCAGTTCACCAAGATCGACGCTGACTGGTACGCGAAGAAGAAGTGAGGGGGGGGCCTGACCGCGGCCCCTCGCTAGCGGCGGAAGACGTGCCGGACGGTCAGGCGCACGGAGACGGGGACGCCGCCCAGGGTGGCGGGGGTGAACCTCCACCCCGCCACCGCCTGCAGGAGGGCAGCGTCCAGGGCTCCCCCCGCGGACTCGATCAGCGCCGTCTCGATCACGTCGCCCGTCTCCCCGATCCAAACCTCCACCACCACTGACCCCTCGATGCCGCGCTCCCGCGCGGCCTCCGGATAGGCCGGGGTCTCCCCGGCGATCCGCCGGGGGGGAGTGACCTTTGGGCCGAAGTCCACGAGCTGACCGGGGCGGACACCTCCCGGATCGGCGACGGGCAGAGGAAGGGTGCAGGTCAGGGCCTGGAGGGGACGGGCCGCCGTCAGCTCGATCTCGGTCGTGATCCCGGCGCGTCCCCGCGCCTCCATCCGTACCTGGTGGCGGCCGAAAGACACCCCCAGTCCGGGCTGGGGAGCCCGGCCCACGCGCTGTCCGTCGATGTACACCTCCGCTCCCGGAGGATCGCTATCGAGGGCGAGCACGGCCTCCCCGCCGGCGGCGTGGGGGATCGTGTTCTCCCCGGGGGGGCTCGCGGGGGCGGTGGCGGTGCGCGCGCTCTTGAGGGTGGGCGCGGAAGCCCCCGCCCGCGTGGGGGAGGTCTCCCCCGTCGGGTAGGTGACTTCCAGGTCGAAGGCCGGCTGCGCGGCCGCGTGCAGATCGCGCGCGAAGTCCAGGGCGTGGGGGTACCGGTCGGCGGGGGAGGTGGCAAACGCGCGGACGAACACCGCGTTCACCGCCTCCGGAAGCCTCCCGTCGGCCTCCCGAGGGGGGATATGGTCGCCGTGGACGACCCGCGCCACCACTTCCGTGATGGTCTTGCCCGGGAAGGGGGGGCACCCGGTCAGGAGTTCATAGGCCACCGCGGCCAGGGAGAACACGTCCGCGCGGCCGTCCACCCTCTCCCCCATCATCTGCTCGGGGGACATGTAGCGAACCGATCCCACCATGGTGCCGATGGCGGTCAGGGTGGAGGACTCCAGCCGGGCCACCCCGAAGTCCATTACCTTCACCCCCCCGTCGTTCATCATCATGATGTTGGCGGGCTTGATGTCTCGGTGGACGATCCCGTGTCGGTGGGCGTAGTCGATGGCGTCGGCGACCCGCAAGACGAGCGCGCAGACCTTGCGGACGCTGAAGACGGAGCCGTCCTTGAGGATCGCGGAGAGGGGCTGGCCCTCGAGAAACTCCATGACCAGGTAGGCGGGGCCCACGTCGTAGATCTGGACGATGTCGGGGTGGTTCATCCGCCCGGCCGCCTCCGCCTCGTGCTGGAAGCGAGCCTGGTACTGCTCCTGCTCGGCGGGGGTCATGAACTCCGACCGGCGCATGACCTTGATCGCCACCGGCCGGCTCAGGCGGGGATCCACGCAAAGGTAGACCACACCCATGGCCCCCGAGCCCAGCTCCTCCAGGACCTGGTAGCGGCCGAAGTAGTCGGGGGCCTCGCTCTCGATGGGCATGGGCGCGCTGGAAATTAAGGAACCCACACTCTAGCGCCGCCGCCCGGGCGGCGTCAAACCCGCCTGCCTATGCTATGGTGGGGTCTCGCCATGAGCCGCCGTCAACCCCGCACCGATTGCCACGAACTGACGTTCCGCGCCGGGTTCGCGCTCGACGATCCCGGGGAGGTAGCGCTCGAGGACTATGCTCGCGCCCTCACCCGGGCCAGGGAGGCGGAGGCCGTGCGGGACCGGCCGGACACGGCCCGGGTCAAGGGCGTTCACGTCTGCGGATTGGCGAGTCCTCCCGCCCCCCAGATCCTGGTGGATCTCGAGGCCTTCGCCCGTGACCTGGCGGTCCACCACGAGGGCAGCGGCCTCGGCTGGGCCTAACCCCTTCATCTCCAAGGGAGCAAGCAATCATGGCCGAGAACCTGAGGCTGGCCCGGCTATATCTGGTGATCCTGGCCATTGTGGCCGGCACCCGGTGGGGGATGAGCCTCTTCGGTGTCCCTTACGAGCGCGGGACGGACAAGGTCAGCATCGTCATCGTGACGCTGTTCTCCTCGTTGTTCTACGCGGCCTTCTGCCGCCGCTGGCGGGACTACCGGATCCTGGCCGCGGTGGGCCTGGCCATGACGTTCGGCGTCATCTCCCAGCTCGTGGTCCTGCTCTCGACGGTGGTTTCCTACCTCTTCGGGCTCCACACCTACTTCAACCATCCGACCGCCTTGAACCAGCTGGCGGAGGTTCCCTTCGGCGTGGCCCTGGGGATTCGCGCGGGAGGGTTGGTGGCGAACACCCTCACCAGTGGCATCGCGGGCGCGCTCGGCTGGGCCATGGGCGGCCTGCTCCCACCCCCCAAGGAGCCGACCGCCGGGTAAGCCGCTCGGGGGCCGTTTCGCACCCGGGGCTCGAGGGGCGGCCGGCGATCCGAGGCCCGGGGTCCAGCCCACGACGTGAGCCAACGCCGTCTCCGTCAGGTCACCCCCCAGTGACCGGCTCGGCCGGGCGTCTCGGAGAGCCCGCCATCAGGGCGCCCCGGCCCACCCCGAGGCCGAGGGGAGGGCGACTGTATCCTCCTGAGCCCGCAGGGGCGAGGGTCGGCTTGGCCTTGACAGGCGTTCCTCGGTTCTGATACCGTTCAGGTCGCACTAGTTGCCCCCGCTCTGGCGTTCGGAAGAGGCCGCCCACGGTGGGCGGCTTTGGTTCGTGGGCGCGCAGGTGACGTGGCGCTAGGCAAAGGCTAAGGAGGCCTGCACGTTCATGATCGAAGGCACGGTTAAGTGGTTCAACGAGTCCAAGGGTTTTGGTTTCTTGTCTCGCGAGGGAGGGCCGGACGTGTTCGTCCACCACTCCGAGATTCGCGCTGAGGGTTTCCGGACCCTCAACGAGGGTGACAAGGTACGGTTCGAGGTCGTGGATAGCCCGAAGGGACCCCGGGCTGCCAACGTCACCAAGATCGCCTAAAGGCTCATACCACTAGAACCTAGGGACGCCCGGGGCCTCGCGGCCCCGGGCGTTTTCGCTTTTCAGGGGTCTTTCGTTGATTCGCCGCCCGGCCCGGCGGTAGGATGCGGCTTCCCACCGGGGAGGTCAGCCATGCGGCTCGTGACACGCGGGGACTTGGACGGCCTGACGTGCGCGGTCATCATCACGAGCTCGGAAGAGATCGACGAGATCCTGCTCGTCCACCCCCAGGACGTTACCGACAAGCGGCTGGCCATCACCGAGGACGACATCCTGGCCAACCTGCCCTACCAGTCCGGCTGCGGCAAGTGGTTCGACCACCACCTCCTGACGGAGAGCAACGAGCGTCCTCCCGAGAAGTTCGAGGGCCGCTACGGCCTCTCCCCCAGCGCGGCCCGCGTGGTCTACGAGTACTACGTCACTCGGAACCCGCGGATCCAGAACTACGAGCGCCTGCTCGCGGAGACGGATCGGCTGGACTCGGCCCAGCTCAACCTCGACGACGTGCTCGATCCCAAGGACTACATCCTCCTCGGCTATACCCTCGACCCCCGCACCGGCCTCGGGGCCTACCAGGATTACTTCCTCCGGCTCGTGAACTGGGTGAAGACCCGGCCCATCGAGGAGATCCTGGCCCTGCCCGAGGTGCAGCGGCGGGTGGCCCGGATCAAGGAGCAGGACGCGGAGTTCCGCCAGGCCACGGTCGCCAACTCGCGCCTTGAGGGGAACGTGGTCTTCACGGACTTCAGGGAGGTGAGCCCGATTCCGGTGGGCAACCGCTTCATCGTCTACACCCTCTTCCCCCGGGCCAACATCTCCCTGCGCGTGCACTGGGGGCCGAGCCGCGAGCACGTCGCGGCCGCCGTCGGGCACTCGATCTTCAACCGCACCAGCCGCACCAACGTGGGCATGCTCATGTCGACCTACGGGGGCGGGGGCCACAAGGGCGCCGGGACCTGCCTGCTGCCCGCGGCCACGGCCGAGGCCCGGATCGCGGAGATGATCGCCACCATGCGGAAGGACGGCTAGCGGGTCTTGTCCCCCTCCGTCCTCGAGACGCTGCGGGAGGCCGGCCGGGTGGCGGCCGCCGCGCGCGACATGGGGGCGCGGCTCATCGTGCCCGGGGCCTCCCTGCGCGAGGTGTGCGAGGCGGCGGAGCACGAGATCCGTCGCCGGGGCGCGGCCCTCGCCTTTCCCGCTCAGTCTTCCCGCAACCACGTGGCTGCCCACTACTGCCCGTCCCCGGAGGACCAGACCGTCTATGCGGAGGGAGATCTGGCCAAGCTCGACATCGGGGTCCACATCGACGGCTACGTCGTGGACACCGCCCTCACCGTGAACGTGGGGGACCGGCCGGAGGGGCGGCGGCTGGTGGAGGCCGCGGGGGCGGCGCTGCAGGCCGCCATCGCCGCGACCGGACCGGGGGTCCCGGTGCGCCGGATCTCGGCCGCCATCGAAGCCACCCTCCGCCGCTACGAGCTGCGCCCCATGCGGAACCTCTGCGGCCACCACGTGGGCCGCTGGACGGTCCACTGCCCGCCCCCCATTCCGAACGTCCCCGAGGAGTCGGAGGACCGGCTCGCGGTGGATGCGGTCTTGGCCATAGAGCCTTTCGCCACCGAGGGCCTGGGCTTAGTGGCGGAGGAGGGCGCGCCCGAGGTCTTCCGTCTGCCCCCCGGCCCGAGGAACGGGTCCGGCTTGGAGCCGGGCATCCTCGCCGCCCTCGAGGCCAGAAACGGCCTCCCCTTCGCCCGGCGGGACCTGGCGGGCTTTCCGCGGCCGCTGGTGGAAGAGACCCTGGCCGCGCTCCTCGCCCGGGGACGGCTGTCGGCTTACGCTCCCCTCGTCGAGACCAGCGGCCGGGCGGTCGCCCAAGCCGAGCACACGCTGTACATAGGGACGGAGGGAGTGGAGGTGCTGACCCGCTGAAGAGGGAGGCTCTTTACTTCTCTTCGTCCAGGAGGTCGTAGGGGAGGGGTTGGGGCCCGGGCACGATACCGGCGATGTCGGGGTCCACGTCGACGGTGCCCCTCTCGACCTTGCCCTTGGCTTCTTTCCGCTCCACGCGCTTGGCCGCCTTTTCCCGTGCGCGCTCCTGGCGGGCTATCTCCTTCTGTCTCTTGGCGAAAGTGGCTCTTCCCTTGTTGGCCATACCCTTGCTCCTGGGCCTTCTGGCACCGCTAGCGTCTCATCGGCGCGCCGCAGAGCTTTATTTTAGCACGAACGGGCGTGTTAAAAAGGGATCCATGGCGCGTGAGCGCGAGACCAAGCTCGCCTACTCCACCGGGGGAGAGCGGGAGCCGAAGACCAAGAGCCCCCCGCCCGCCCCTCCGCAGGGTGGAATCCGAATCCGATTGGAGCGCCGAGCCTCCGACCGCGTGGTCACGCTCGTGGCCGGACTGCCGGGGAGCGTGGCAGAGCTTTCCCGCCTGCTGCGGGCGCTCAAGTCCGCTTGCGGTGCGGGGGGCACGGTCAAGCACGGGGTCCTGGAGCTGCAGGGCGACCATCGGGCGGCCGCGGAGGCTTTCCTGGCGGATCAGGGTCTGGCCCCCCGCGCGACAAAGGGCTAGCCTCCCCAAGCCAGCGAAGACAGGCCGACCTGGGGCCGGCTACCACCAACGGCTTCTCGAAGCGTCCTTCCCGCGGGGAGGGGTAGGATTCGTGGGGGAGGCACCTCCATGTTCGAACCATTCCGGCCCGACCTGCTCCAGGGAAAGACCACGATCATCACCGGCGGGGGGACCGGCCTTGGCCGCTCCACCGCCTTGCGTCTGGCCGGCCTGGGGGCGCGGGTGGCCCTCCTCGGCCGCCGAGCAGACCCCCTCGCGGAGACGGTCGGGGCCATCCGCGCCGCGGGGGGGGTCGCCATGGGTGTTCCCGCCGACGTGCGCGACCCCGCGGCCGTGAAAGCCGCCTTCGACGCCGCGGAGAGCGAGCTCGGCCCCGCGAACCAGCTCATCAACAACGCGGCCGGGAACTTCCTGGCCCCCGCCGAGGACCTCTCCCCCAACGCCTTCCACTCCGTGGTGCAGATCGTGCTCTACGGCACGTTCCACTGCACCACCGAGCTGGGGCGCCGGCTCATCGCCCGCAAGGCCAAAGGCGAGGTCCTCTCCATCACCACCAACTACGCCGAGACCGGTTCCGCTTTCGTCGTCCCCTCCGCGGCCGCCAAGGCGGGCGTGCTGGCCATGATGCGCTCGCTGGCCGTGGAGTGGGCGGTCTACGGCATTCGCCTGAACGCGGTCGCCCCCGGCCCCTTCCCCACGGAGGGGGCGTTCAGCCGCCTTCTCGGGGGCTCGGAGATGGAGAAGCAGGCCCTGCGGCGCGTCCCCGGAAAGCGCTTCGGGGAGCACTGGGAGCTCACCAACCTGATCGCCTACCTGCTGAGCGACGCCAGCCCCTACCAGACGGGCGACCAGGTCACGATCGACGGCGCGGAGGGGCTCTTCTCGGGCCAGGAGTTCGCGGGGCTGGCTCATCTGGACCGGAGCGCGGCCAAGGAGATGATGGCGTCCCTCAAGCCCAGGAAGTGAGCGGGGTGGAAATCGACCGCGTCCTCCCGACCCGCCGGCCCCCGGGGCGGGCGGCGATCGACCAGCGCTGGGCCGAGCTTCTCTTCTTGCACTGGACGGTGCCGGCGGCGGCGCTCCGGCCCCGGCTTCCCGCCGCCCTCTCCCTCGACACCTTCGAGGGCCGGGCGTATGTGGGTCTGGTTCCATTCATGATGACGGGGGTGCGGCCCGCCTGGGCCCCGCCCTTCCCCCCCTTCTCCCACTTCCGCCAGGTCAACGTCCGCACCTACGTTCACCTCGAGGGCCGAGAGCCGGGCGTCTGGTTCTTCAGCTTGGACGCCTCCAGTCCGCTCGCGGTCCTGACGGGCCGCCTATTCTTCAGGCTGCCCTACCACCTCGCGCGCATGCGGCTCCAGCCAGAGGCCGAGGGCGCCGTCCGCTACACCTCCGATCGCCGGGGCGCCGGGGCCGCCCGCCTTAGGGTCCGCTACGCCCCCGCAGGCCCGACGGGGGTCGCCCCTCCGGGCAGCCTGGAGTACTTTCTGGCCGAGCGGTACGTCCTCTACACGCAGGGCCGGGGGGGCCTCTATCGCGGCCGCGTCCACCACCGCCCCTACCCGCTGCAGCCGGCCCGGGTCGACGGCCTGGAGGAGACCCTTCTCGCCGCCGCCGGTCTCACGCGGCCCGAAGAGGCCCCGCTCGCCCACTACGCGCGCGAGGTTTCGGCCGAGGTCTTCCCCCTGGAGCGGCTCGCGCCTCGGGGGGAGGGTCGTTTGACAGCCAGGGTCGCCCCGAATAGCCTGTGATTTTGCGGCGTCATGAAGGATTCCATCCTCGATCTGAGCGCTCCCGCGGTCCCCGCGCCCCCCGTCGCGCCCAAGGCTCCCAAGGTGGACGTTCTCCACGGAGATCGGCGGGTGGACGACTACTTCTGGCTCCGCGACAAGACGAACCCCGCGGTGGCGGCCTACCTCCAGGCGGAGAACGCCTACACGGACGCGGTCATGAAGCCGACGGCGGCCCTCCGGGAGGCGCTCTACAAGGAGATGCTCGCCCGCATCAAGGAAACGGACGAGAGCGTCCCTTACCGCAAGGGCGGCTATTGGTACTACTCACGCACCGAGCAGGGTAAGCAGTACCCGATCCACTGCCGCCGCAAGGGGAGCCGGGAGGCCCCGGAAGCGATCACCCTCGACCTGAACCAGCTGGCGGAAGGGCAGAAGTTCATGGCCCTGGGCTCCTACGCGGTGAGCGACGACGCCTCCCTGCTGGCCTACTCCACCGACAACACCGGCTTCCGGCAGTACACCCTCCAGGTGAAAGACTTGCGCACGGGAGAGGTCGGGCCCCTGCGGGCGGAGCGGACGGGCTCGGTGGCCTGGTGCGCCGACAACAAAACCCTCTTCTACACCGTGGAGGAGGAGTCCACCAAGAGGCAGTATCGGCTCTACCGGCACCGCCTGGGGACCTCCGCCCACGACCTCGTGTACGAGGAGGGCGACGAAGCCTTCAGCGTGAGCGTGCACCGGACGCGAAGCCTCCGCTACCTGATCCTCAGCGTCTCGAGCCACACCACCTCCGAGGCCCGCTACCTGCCCGCGGACGAGCCGGGGGGGGACTGGAGGCTCATCGCCCCCCGCCTCCCGGACGAGGAGTACGACATCGACCACCACGGAGACCTCTTCTACATCCGCACCAACGACCGGGGCCGCAACTTCCGGCTGGTGTCGGCCTCCGTGGGGAGCCCCTCCCGCGAGCACTGGCGGGAGGTCGTCCCCCACCGCTCGGAGGTGATGCTGGAGGGGGTGGATGTCTTCCGCGACCACTACATCCTTTCCGAGCGCGAGGACGGCCTGCCCCAGTTCCGCGTGGCCCATCTGCGCACGGGGGAGGCGCACCGGCTGGCCTTCCCGGAGCCGGTCTACTCCGCCTTTGCGGGGCCGAACCCGGAGTTCGACACCGCCACCTTCCGCTACAGCTACCAATCGCTGGTGACGCCCAGTTCCGTCTTCGACTATGACCTCGAGCGCCGGGAGTCGACGCTTCTGAAGCAGACCGAGGTCCTGGGCGGCTACGAGGCGGCCCGTTACCGGTCCGAGCGCGGGCACGCCACGGCACCCGACGGCGTCCGCATCCCGCTGTCCATCGTGTACAAGGAAGGGTTGAAACGCGACGGCCACGCCCCCCTCTATCTCTATGGCTATGGCGCCTACGGGTTCCCCCTCCCCATCGCCTTTTCCTCGAACCGGCTCAGCCTGCTCGACCGCGGGGTGGTCATGGCATTCGCGCACGTCCGGGGCGGGGGCGACCTCGGCAAGCCCTGGCACGACGACGGGCGGATGATGAAGAAGCGGAACACTTTCACCGACTTCATCGCGGCCGCGGAATTCTTGATCGCGGAGAACTTCACCCGGGCCGACCGCCTGGTCATCGAGGGAGCCAGCGCGGGCGGGCTCCTCATGGGCGCGGTGGCCAACGCGCGCCCCGACCTCTTCAAGGCGGTGGTCTTGAAGGTGCCCTTCCTGGACGTGATCAACACCATGCTGGACGAGACCCTGCCCCTGACGGTGGGCGAGTTCGAGGAGTGGGGCAATCCCAAGAAGAAGGAGGAGTACGACTACCTGAAGACGTACTGCCCCTACACCAACCTGGAGGCCAAGGCCTACCCGGCCATGCTCGTGAAGACCTCCTTCCACGACAGCCAAGTCATGTACTGGGAGCCCGCGAAGTACGTGGCCCGCCTGCGCACGCTCAAGACCGATCCGCGGCTCCTCCTCCTCAAGATCAACCTGGAGGCCGGTCACGGCGGGGCCTCGGGACGCTACGATTTCCTGCACGAAGTGGCCTTCGACTACGCCTTCATCCTCGGACAGCTCGGGATAACAGAGTGACGCCTGTGCTCAACCTCAAGAGCCACCTCGGAGGGCGCTGGGTGGAGAGGGGGGGCGCCCCCGGGGAGACCCTCGTGAACCCCGCCACCGAGGAGCCCTTGGCCTCGGTGGGAGGGGGGGCCATCGACGGGAAGGCCGCCCTGGCCTTCGCCCGCACCCGAGGCGGAGCCGCCCTCCGCGCCCTCACCTTCGCGAAGCGCGGCGCCCTCCTCGGGGGCATGGGCAAGGCCCTCCAGGCCCACCGCGACGAGCTGCTGGACCTTTCCGTAAGGAGCGGGGGCAACACCCGCGGGGACGCGAAGTTCGACGTGGACGGGGCCATCTTCACCCTGGCCGCCTACGCCGAGATCGGCCAGGGCCTCGGGGAGGCCACGTTCCTCGTGGACGGGGAGGGGATCACCCTCGGCCGCTCACCCCGCTTCCACGGCCAGCACATCGCGGTCCCGCGCCTGGGGGTGGCCGTTCACATCAACGCCTTCAACTTCCCGGCCTGGGGCCTGGCCGAGAAGGCGGCGGTGGCGCTGCTGGCGGGGGTGCCGGTGCTGAGCAAGCCCGCCACCAGCTCCGCCCTCCTCGCCCACCGCATCGTGGAGATCCTGCTCGAGAAGCAGGTCCTGCCCGAGGGCGCGCTCTCGCTCCTCGTGGGTCCGGTGGGCGACCTACTCGAGCACCTGGGACCGCAGGACGTGGTCGCCTTCACGGGCGGGAGCGACACCGGCCTCAAGATACGCTCCCTGCCCCAGGTGCTGCGGAACTCGGTGCGGGTGAACGTGGAGGCGGATAGCCTGAACGCGGCGGTGCTGGGACCCGACGCCGCGCCCGGCTCCGAGACCTACGCGTTCTTCCTGAAGGATGTGCTCCGGGACATGACGCAGAAGGCGGGCCAGAAGTGCACCGCCATCCGCCGCGTCCTGGCCCCCGCTCCGCTGGCGGCCCGGGTCCGGGACGACCTCGTGGACGAGCTGGGCAGGATCACGGTCGGAGACCCCGCCCACGACGGCGTGCGCATGGGCCCCCTGGCCACCGCCTCCCAGCTCCGCGACGTGCGCGAAGGCGTCTCCGCCCTGGCCGCGGACGGCCGGCTGGTGTTCGGAGTCTCGGAGGTTGTGGCCCTGGGCGCGACCCCCGGCAAGGGTTTCTTCTTCTCCCCCGCCCTCATCGAGGTCGAGCCGGGGGCGGACGCCCCCGCCGTCCACGGGCGGGAGGTCTTCGGCCCTGTGGCCACGGTGGTGCCCTATTCGGGGCGACCGGGGGAGGCGGCGGAGATCGTGGCCCGGGGGGGCGGGGGCCTGGTCGCCTCCGTCTATTCGGAAGACGCCGCATTCACGGTCGATGTCGTGCTGGGCCTGGCCCCGTTTCACGGCCGCGTGTTCCTGGGCAGCGCCCGCATCGCGGAGCAGTCTCCGGGGCCGGGAACGGTGCTGCCCTCCCTCGTCCACGGGGGCCCCGGGCGCGCGGGCGGGGGCGAAGAGCTGGGGGGGCCGCGCGGCCTCGCCTTCTACCTGCAGCGGGTGGCCCTCGAGGGCTCGCGGCCCATCATCGAGAAGATCGCGGGCGTCAAGTCTTCCTGACCAGGCAGAGAGCCCGCCCCCGAGCGCGTCCGGTCGATTCCCGGGGGGAGCCGCGCCCGCGCGTGAAGCGACTCCTCAGCCGCCTTCCTCGGGCCTGCCCTTCCCCGGCCCCTTGAGCCGGGCCAGGACCGCGAACGGGTTGTTGAAGGCGGGCACCTTGTCGAGCGGAGGCGCGGCCCGGCTCCGAGGCGTCGGACGGGGAGCGGGCGGTCGCCGGGCCCCCGCGGGCGGGCGGGACACCTCTCGGGGTGCGGGCCGGGCTTGGGGCCCCGCGGGCCGGGGCGCGGACCGGGAAGCGGGCGCAGGGGCAGGAGGGGGCGTCGCCCGGGCCTCCCGGCGCGGCGGGCGCGGGGGTTTCCGCTCGGGCGGCGCGGGTTTCAGACTGAGCGAGATCTGCTTTTTCTCCAGGTTGACCTGGAGCACGCGGGCCGTCACCCGGTCCCCCGGGCTCACCACGTCGCGGGGGTCCTTCACGAACTGGGCCCCGAGCTGGGAGATGTGGACGAGGCCGTCCTGGTGGACGCCGATGTCCACGAAAGCGCCGAAGTTGGTCACGTTGGTCACGATCCCCGGGCAGGCCATCCCCGGCTTCAAGTCGGGAAGGTCGTGCACGTCTTCCCGGAAGGCGAAGGGGACGAAGGCAGTGCGGGGATCGCGCCCGGGCTTCTCCAACTCCTTGAGGATGTCCTCGAATGTAAAGGCCCCGACCTCCTCGGCCAGCCCGGCCTGGCGGACGAGCTCCACCCCGGGCCCGAGCAGGTCCGCCACGCCCTTGCCCAGACGCGTGGCCAGCCCTTCCAGCGCGGCGTAGCGCTCGGGGTGGACGCTGGTGTTGTCGAGGGGGTGCTCGCCCCCGGGAATGCGCAGGAAGCCCGCCGCCTGCTCGAAGGTCTTGCTGTTGAAGCGGGGCACCGTGAGAAGCGCGGCCCTCGACGGGAAGAGGCCCTTCTGCGCGCGGTGCTCCACGATGGCTCGGGCCAGGGCGGGCCCGATCCCGGAGACGTGGGCGAGCAGGTGCGGGGAGGCGGTGTTGAGGTTGACCCCTACCTGGTTCACGCAGGAGTCCACCACCCGCTCCAGGCTCTTCTCCAGGGCCTTTCCCGCGACGTCGTGCTGGTACTGGCCGACCCCAATGCTGCGGGGCTCGATCTTGACGAGCTCGGCCAGGGGATCTTGCAGGCGCCGGGCGATGGAGATGGCCCCCCTCACGGTCACGTCCAAGCTCGGCAGCTCCTCGCGGGCCACCTCGCTCGCGCTGTAGACGCTCGCCCCCGCCTCGCTCACCATCACCACCGGGATGGTCAGCGCCTGCTCCTGGAGGGCGTGGCGCACGAAGATCTCGGTCTCCCGCCCGGCGGTGCCGTTCCCGACCGCCACCGCCTGGATCCCGTCTCCGCGGACGATCTCGGCTAGCCGGGGGCCGGCCTCGGCCTTTCCCTCCTCGCTTTCCAGGTGGATGAGGTCGCTCCGGACGAAGGCCCCCGCCGCATCCACTGCTGCCAGCTTGCAGCCGGTGCGCAGCCCGGGGTCCACCCCCAGGACGGGCCGGGCCCCGAAGGGGGAGGCCAGGAGCAGCCGGCGCACGTTCTCCGCGAAAACCCGGATGGCGGCCTCGTCCGCCGCCTCCTTGAGGCTGTGGTGCGCCTCGTTCTCCACGCTCGGCAGGACGTGCTCCTTCAAGGCCAGCGAGGCCGCCTTCGCGAGCACCACCGCCCCCGGCGAGTCGGGGACGGTGCAGGCCGCGGCCTCGAAGGTCCGCAGGAGCCCGGCTTCGAAATCGGGGTCCTCGGGGGGCCCCGCGACCTGGAGCGTGATCTCCTCCTCGGCCGCGCCCCGGCGCAGGGCCAGGTAGCGGTGGGAGTTCTGGGGCTCGCGCAGCGACGTGATCCGCTCCTGGAAGCGGAAGTAGTGCTCGTACTTGCTGTTCGGCTTGGCCTTCCCGGCGAGCGTGGAGCGCACGTAGCCGTTCTCGAAGATGGCCTTGCGCACGCCCGCGCGCAGCTCCGGGATCTCGGCCAGCCTCTCCACCAGGATGTCCCGGGCCCCCAGGACCGCCGCCTCCGGATCCTTGATTCCCTTCTCCTCGTCGCGGAACGTGAAGGCCCAAAGCTCGAGGGTCTGCCCGGGCTGGGGGCGGTCGAGGCCGTGGCCGCAGTCCCAGATCCAGTCCGCGAGCGGCTGGAGGCCGGCCTCCCGGGCCTGCGCCGCCTTGCTCTTGCGCTTCTGCTTGAAGGGAAGGTAGAGGTCCTCGAGAACGTCGAGCTCGAAGGCGGAGAGGATCTTCTCCTTGAGCTCGGGGGTCAGCTTCTTCTGGCGCTCGATCGACTCCAGGATGACGGTCTGGCGGTTGGTGATCCGTTCCCAGAGCTCCCGGGCCTCCAGGGTGCGCTCGATCTGGACCTCGTCCAGGTTGCCCGTCTGTTCCTTGCGGTAGCGGGCGATGAAGGGGACGGTGGCCCCTTCCTCTGCCAGCTTGAGCACGGAGTGGGCGCCCCCGAGGCGGATGTCGGGGTGCCGGGCCCGGAACCAGGAGTCGAAAGTCGTCGCGGCCAAGGGGACGTTCAATCCGCCTCTTCGGAAAGAAGGCCTATGCTGCCATCACTCCCCGCCCCGCGCAAAGCCTCCCGTCAATCCCCCCCCGGGCCGTCCAGGCTCCGCCACAGATACCAGCTGGCCACGGTGCGGTAAGGCGCCCAGGGCTCCGCCTGGCGCCGCATCCAATCCGCCTTGGGCAGGGCCCGCTTCCTGTAGGCCTTCTGCATGGCCTTGCGGATTCCATAATCGTCGACGGGCAGAACGTCCAGGCGCCCCAACCGGAAGATCAGGTACATCTCCGCCGTCCAACGGCCGATCCCCTTGACCGCGGTCAACAGATCGATCACGGCCTCGTCGGGGAGGCGGGAGATGCGGCCCAAGGGAAGCCCCTCCCGGACGCGGGCCGTGAGGTCGCGCAGGTAGCCGATCTTCTGGCGGGAGAGCCCGGCCTTGCGCAGGGCCGCGTCCGAGGCGCGGGCGATGTCTTCCGGACGCGGCCTCCGTCCTCCCGCGAGCGCGCAGAGCCGGGCGTGAATGGTGGCCGCGGCGCGACCGGTGATCTGCTGGTAGACGATGGACTCCACGAGGGCGGAGAAGGGGCCGCCCCCGCGGTCCACCCGCAAGCGGCAGGGGCCGACTTCCGAGATGATCCGGGCCAGGACGGGATCGCGGCGTCGAAGGTGGCCGGCGGCGCGGCGGAGCAGCTTGGGTTCGAGGTCCAGGGTCGCCTCCTCGCGGCCGGGTGGCCACTCGCTCGCCATCGTAACCGGGCCGCTGGCCTAGCGGGGACCGCCGTGCGTCCCTGGCTCATCGGCGGGGGGGGTTACAATTCATTGGACGGGAGGGAGCCCAATGTCCACGCCCGAGGTCACCGAGCGGGAGTCCCGGAGGGTGGCGGAAGCCTCCCGCCAGGTGGAGTGGGAGCGGCCCAGCTTCATGCGCGAGTTGTTCCTGGGCAATTTCCGCCTGGGCCTCATCCACCCCTTCCCCCTGGGCGGGGAGGAGCGGCCCGAGTTCAAGGCCTTCTACCTCGCTTTCTCGGAGTTCCTGCGTACCCGCGTCGACTCCGTGGCCATCGACGCCAGCGGAGAGTATCCGCCGGAGGTCTTGGAAGGGCTCCGGAGGCTGGGCGCCTTCGGCATGAAGATCCCGAAGCAGTACGGGGGCCTGGGCTTCAGCAACGCCGAGTACAACAAAGTCATGCTGCTCCTGGGGAGCGCGGACGGAAATCTGGGGGCCCTGCTCTCCGCCCACCAGTCGATCGGCGTCCCCCAGCCCCTGAAGCTCTTCGGGACGGAGGAGCAAAAGAAGAAGTACCTGCCGCGCTGCGCGGCGGGGGAGATCTCGGCCTTCGCCTTGACCGAGATCCACGTGGGCTCCGATCCCGCCCGGCTCTCCACCACCGCGGAGAGGACCCCCGAGGGCGACGCCTACCTCCTGAACGGCACCAAGCTCTGGTGCACCAACGGCACCCTCGCCCGGCTCCTGGTGGTGATGGCGGCGGAGCCGCGCACCCGGAAGATCAGCGCCTTCGTGGTGGAGACGGAATGGCCGGGGGTGAGGGTTGAGCACCGGTGCCACTTCATGGGCCTCAAGGCCCTCGCCAACGCGGTCATCAGCTTCAAGAACGTGCGGGTTCCGGCCGCGAACCTGATCGGAGCCGAGGGCCGGGGGCTCAAGGTCGCCCTCACCACCCTGAACGACGGCCGCCTCTCCATCCCCAACAGCTCGGTGGGGACGGCCAAGGCCTGCCTGGAGATCTGCCGGCGCTGGGCCCAGGAGCGCGTGCAGTGGGGCAAGCCGGTTGGCCAGCACGAGGCCATCGCCCACAAGCTGGCGGCCATGGCCGCCCACACCTTTGCCATGGAGTCGGTGGCGAGCCTGGCCGCCGAGATGTCGGACCGGGGCGGGCACGACATCCGGCTGGAGGCGGCCGCGGCCAAGGAGTGGAACACCGACCGCTGCTGGGAAATCGTGGACGACACCATGCAGATCCGGGGGGGGCGCGGCTACGAGACCGAGCGCTCGCTCGCCGCCCGCGGGGAGGAGCCGATTGGGGTGGAGCGCATGATGCGTGACTACCGCATCAACAAGATCTTCGAGGGCAGCAGCGAGATCATGCACCTCTTCATGGCCCGGGAGGCGGTGGACCGCCACCTCCAGCTGGCCGGCGCGCTCGCCGATCCCGAGCAGGGCCTTTCCGCCCGGCTGGCCGCCCTGCCCAAGATGGCGGCCTTCTATGCCTGGTGGTACCCGAGCCGCTGGCTGGGCTGGGGACGCTGGCCGCGCTACGCCGCCTTCGGGCCTCTGGCCCGCCACCTCCGATTTCTGGAGCGCAGCTGCCGGAAGCTGGCCCGGGAGAGCTTCCATGGGATGGCCGTCTACCGAGCGGGCCTGCAGCACAAGCAGGCCTTCCTGTTCCGCCTGGTGGACGTGGCCAACGAGCTCTTCGCCATGGGGGCGTCCGTCTCGCGGGCCCACGCCCTTCGGGCGGCGGGCCATCCGGAGGCGGAGGGGGCCCGGGAGATGGCGGACCTCTTCTGTCGCACGGCGCGGCGACGCGTGAAGGGGCTCTTCCGCAGCCTTTGGAGCAACGACGACCCCGAGCGCCGACGGGTGGCCGCCGACGTCCTGGCCGGCCGCCACGCCTGGCTCGAGGCGGGAAGCCTGGGCCGCCGCACAGGGGTAGGGGCCACCGCGGAGCGAGAGGACACCGCGGTCGGCGTTCCCTAAGCGCGCGTGGGGGCCTTTGGCGCGCAGAGCATGGTCGCACCCCTGCGCCGCGTGATCGTGAAGAGGCCAGGGGACGCGTTCCGATCCCCGGCGCGGATCGCCGCGGAGTGGCAGCGGCTAGGCTTCAGCGCGCCTCCCGACCTCGAGCGCGCAAACCGGGAGCACGACCTCCTCGTTGCCCTCCTCGCCGCCGCGGGGGCGGAGGTCCTGTACCTGCCCAGGGACGAGGGCACCACCCTCGACTCTCTCTACGCCCAGGACGCCGGGCTCGTGACCGAGGCGGGAGCGGTGGTCTTCCGGATGGGCAAGCCGGACCGTCGTGGCGAAGGGGAGGCCCTAGCCGCGGCCCTGGCCTCCTGGGGGGTGCCCCTCCTGGGCAGAGTGGAGGGGGAGGGAACCGCGGAGGGCGGGGACATGCTGTGGCTCGATCCGAAGACGCTGGTGGTGGGCCGCGGCTTCCGCACCAACGCGGAGGGAGTCGCCCAGCTGAGGTCCCTCCTGCGCCCCCTGGGGATAGAGGTCATCGACGTGCACCTGCCCTACGCGGACGGGCCCCAGGGCCTCCTCCACCTCGGCTCCATCGTCAGCCCCCTGGACGAGGACCTGGCCCTGGTCTACCGCCGGCTCCTGCCCGTCCCCCTCTTCGAGCTGCTCGGCGCGCGGGGGATCGAGCTCGTGGACGTGGCGGAGGAGGAGTACCCGGCCCTGGCCTGCAACGTCCTGGCCGTGGTCCCGCGCGGGGTGGTGATGCTGAGCGGACTGCCCCTCACCCGCCGGCGTCTGGAGGCCTTCGGGTGCTCGGTGGAGGAGTACGCGGGAGAGGAGATCTCGCGCAAGGGCAACGGCGGCCCCACCTGCCTGACCCGACCGCTGCTTAGGTCCGCGTGATACGATCCGCACCCGTCATGCCGGACCTCGAGGCGCGACTAAGGGCCCTCCCCAAGATCGAACTCCACCAGCACGTCGACGGCTCCATCCCCGCCGAGGTCACCTGGGAGCTGATGCGGCACTACCGCTTGAGCCCCGTGGACAGCCTGGAGGAGATGCGCCGCCACCTGGAGATCCAGGAGGGGGAGGAAGGCACCCTCCTCGCCTACTTGGACAAGATGCACTACCCCCTCTGGGTGACCCAGTTCTACGAGAACATCAGCAAGGCCACGGAGGCCATCGTGGACGCGGCGGCGGCGGCGGGGGTGGTGACCCTCGAGCTCCGGTACTCCCCCGTCATCCACACCTATGCCGGCCTCACCCCCCGGCAGTCCATCCGCTCCGCCCTCTCCGGCATGAACCACGCGCGGAAGCGCCACCCCCAGATGAAGCTGGGCCTGGTGGTGATCGCCATGCGCCAGCACGGACCCCACATCGCCAAGATCCTGGCCCGCCAGGCCCTGGCCGAGGCCCAGCACCTCCACGAGCGGACGGGGGTGGTGGGCTTCGACATCGCGGGACCGGAGCGGGGCAATCCCCCCCGGCTCTTCCGCAGCGCCTACGAGATCGCCCGCCTCGGCCACCTGGGCCTCACCGCCCATGCGGGGGAGGATGCAGCGGCGGAGTACGTCTGGCAGGCCGTGGACGAGCTGGGGGCGAACCGCATCGGCCACGGCTGCGCGGCCGAGAAGGACAGGGACCTGCTCCGCCGCCTGGCCCGGGATCGGATCGCGGTCGAGTGCTGCCTCTCCAGCAACTACCACACGGGGGCCGTTCCCGCGGGGGCCCGGCACCCGATCCACGCCTTCCTGGAGGCGGGCGTGCCCGTGGCCCTCTGCTGCGACAACAGCACCGTCTCCCACACCGATCAGGTGCGGGAAGGGCTGCGGGCCGCGGAGCAGATCGGGGTGGAGGCGGTGGAAGCCATCCACCGGGAGGCGGGCGCCTTCAGCTTCATAAGGCCCGAGACCGCGCTCTCCTCGGGGCTCGGGGACTAGAGCCGGCCCTTTAGTCGGGGTAGAAGTTGCGGGGCCAGGCGTGCGTCCGCAGCCGGGCCAGGAGCGCGGGGGAGAGCGGGCGCCCGTCGGAGACGGCGACGTTCGCGTCCACCGTGCTCACCCGCCGCATGCCCGGGATCACGGTCGACACCGCGTCCGGGCTGAGGCAGAACCGCAGGGCCAGCTCGGGCAGGGTCTTCGCCTCCCCGTCGAGCAGCGTTTTCAGGGCTTCCGCCCGCTCGGACACCTCCCGCCGGCGGTCGCCGCGGAAATATTCATTGCGGAAGTCCCCCTGGGGAAACACGCTCTTGGGGGTGATGGTGCCCGTCAGCCCCCCCTCGTCCAGGGGCACCCGGGCCAGCACGCCCACCCCGTGCTTCCGGCAGGCCGGGAAGAGGGCGTCCGCGGGCGTGGGGTCGAAGATGTTGTAGATCACCTGCACGGTGTCGAAGAGGCCCGAAGCCACCGCGCGCAGGGCGGAGCCGGGGTCGTGGTCGTTGATGGAGATGCCGAGGAAGCGAGCCTTGCCCGCCCGCTTTAGGGAGAGGAACTTGTCCTTCCAGCCGTCCTCCTCCAGAAACTCGTCCCGCCAGACGTGGAGCTGAAGGAGGTCCACCGAGTCGCGGTCGAGGTTGCGCAGGCTCTGCTCGCAGGAGCGGACGATGTGGTCGCCCGGGAATACCTTGGAGACGGGCACCCCCTTGGCCGCCGGCCAGACCAGGTTCTTGGGCGGGATCTTGGTCGCCACCCAGATGGTCTCCTTCCGCTCGCGCCGGAGCCGGCCCACCAGGCGCTCGCTCTGCCCGTCCCCGTAGACGATCGCGGTGTCGATGAAGTTGACGCCCCGGTCGATGGCGTGGTGCAGGGCGCGGAGGCTCTCGTCCTCCTGGGCCCCGACCCACATGCCGCCCCCGATCCCCCAGGCCCCGTAGCCGATCTCGGAGACCGCGAGGCCGGTCCGCCCCAGGATTCGCGTCTTCATAGGCGGATTATCTCACGCCCCCGCCTCAGGCCAGGAGCAGGAGCTCGCGCTGGATGTCGCCCGTGACCTCGGCCTGGCCCTCGCCCACGTACATGTCGATCTCGCTGCGCACCCCGAACTCCGGAAGATAGACCCCCGGCTCGATCGAGAAGCAGACGCCGGGGATGATCGTGCGCTGGTCGCGGGTCTCCAGGTTGTCGATGTTGACGCCGTTGCCGTGGACCTCGTAGCCGATGGAGTGGCCGGTGCGGTGGAGGAAGTAGGGGCCGAAGTCGCGGGCCTCGATATAGCGCCGCGAGACGTCGTCCACCTCGTAGCCGTGGATGGTGCGCCCGGCCTTGACCGAGTCCTTGACGAAGGCCACCGCCGCGTCCCGCGCCCCCTTCACCGCCTCCCAGACCTCGCGCATCCGCGCGGGCACGTCCTTCCCGCAGTAGCCCATCCAGGTGGCGTCGTAGTACACGGCCCGGGCGTCGTTCGCCACCTTGGCCCAGAGATCGATGAGGACCAGGTCCCCCCTCTTGATCTCGCGGTCGTCGGGGCCGGGGGCGGTCTCGAAGTGGGGGTCGGAGGCGTGCTCGTTCACGGCCACGATGCAGGGGTGGTGGGTGAAGAGGTGGCGGGCCTCGAAACGGGCCTGGATGAAGGCCTGGACCTCGCTCTCCTTCAGGGACCGACCCGAGGCCAAGCGATCCTGGATCAACCGGAAAGCCTCGTCCTTGGCGAGCAGGGTGTCGCGGGCGGCTTGATCGTGGAGCGTCTTCTGCTCCGGCGTCCAGCGGGCCTCGAAGGCCTGGACGAGGTCGGCCGAGGTCACGACCTCCGGCCCCGCCGCCCGCACCATCTCGATCGTCCCCGCGTCCACCCGACCTACGTAGGGGATGGCCGCGCCCGGGCTGTACTCCATGGCCACGCGCTTCACCCCCTTGAGGTGGGAGGCGAGCAGGGACTCGAGCTCCTTCCAGGAGCGGTAGAGAACGCTCTTCCCCGGCGCTCCCTTGAGGGCGTGGGGCTCGATCACGTGAAGGATGGCCACCGGGTCGCCGCTTTTGGGGATGAGGTAGAACCAGCGCCGGGTGCCGATCTGCTTCTCGTCAAAGCCGATTACCGCCCGCGCAATGGGGTTGGAGCCCCGAAAGTCGTAGAGCAGCCAGCCATCCAGCCGCGCTTCGGTCAGGGCTTTTTGGATTGCCAAAAGGTCCATGAGTAAGGATGACCTCCGCGGGCATTATACTCGGGGGCTCATGGAGCCGGCCCCGGCGGAAAGGAGCTCCCCCACCTGCGCCCTCTGCCTCTCCGACCTGGGAGGGGAAGGGGGGGCGGGGGAACTGGACCCGCAGGTCCTGCTCCTCATCCTCGCCAACAACCCCTGGTGGCACCCCGGCTCCGACCGCATCTGCCGCGAGTGCGCGCGGCGCTTCGCGGAGGCGACGGCGGAGGCCCGCGCGCACTACCCCGCGTTCGACCGGGGCACCTGCCCCATCCTCCCCACCCCCCTCCGCCTGGGCGCCTCCGAACGGTTCACGGGACGCGGCGTCACCATCGCCTTTCTTGACTCCGGGTTCTACGCCCACCCCGACCTGACCCGGCCTTCCGACCGCATCCGGCGCTACCTCGACGTGAACAACCCAAGGGCGAGCCGCGCCGATCTCGACCACCCCGACGAGTCCAGCTGGCACGGGATGATGACCTCGGTGGTGGCCTGTGGGAATGGCTGCCTCTCGGGCTGGCTCTACCGGGGCCTGGCCTCGGAGGCCCGCCTGGTCCTGGTCAAGGTGGGCAGCGCTCGCCGCATCGTGCACGACGACATTCGGCGCGGGCTGGAATGGGTGATCCGCAACCGCACCCGCTACGACATCCGGATCGTGAACGTGAGCTGCGGGGGCGACTTCGAAGCCTCCTACCTCACGGACCGCCTCAGCCAGGCCGCGGACCAGGCCACGCGGGAGGGAATCCTGGTCTGCGCCGCCGCCGGCAACCTGGGAAACCACCCCCGCCACGCCGTGATCCCCCCCGGCTCCGCCCCCTCCGTCCTCACCGTGGGCGGCCTCGACGACAAGAACCGACTGGCCTTTTCCGGCTACGAGATGTATCACTCCAGCTACGGGCCGACCGTGGATGGGCTGCAGAAGCCGGAGGTGATCGCGCCCGGGATCTGGGTGGCCGCGCCCATCCTCCCCGGCACCCCCACCGCCGCCCAGGCCGCGCTGCTCTCCCTCCTGGCCGCCGCTCCCGACGCCGCCTTGCCGGCCACGATCGCCGCCCACCCGGGGGTGGACGCCGCCCTCGAAGCGGCCCTCCAGCTCGAGCCGGCCCTCATCCGGCAGCTCGTGGAGGTGAAGCTCCGGGACAACCGTGTGATCTCGGGGCACTACAAGCACGTGGACGGGACGAGCTTCGCCGCCCCCATCGTCTCCTCCATCGCCGCCCAGATGATCGAGGCCAATCCCCACCTGACGCCCCAGGAGACGAAGCTCATCCTGATCCGCACTGCCCGGCGGATGCCCACGGTGGCGGTGGACCGGCAGGGCTGGGGCGCGGTGAACCCGCGCCTGGCCGTGGAAGAGGCCGTGGCCCTGCGCGCCCCGCTCAAGGCCGCTCCCGCCCCTCCGGAGCGGGTAACATGATCGCGTGTCGCCGTCGCGCCCTAAAGGAGCCTTTGTCATGAATCCACGATACCTGGCCGTGATCCTGTTCCTGGGGGCGCCGCCCCTTCCCGCCCAGACGCCCGCCATCTCCCCCGACTCGGCCCTGGTCACGGAAGGCATCCCGCCCATCCCGACCGGGCTCGCGGCCGCGGTCGACCGCTACACGGAGTCCCGCGCGGCCTTCGTCCAGAGCTGGCATCCCACCAAGCGCGAGATGCTCATCACCACCCGCTTCGGCGACACCAATCAGGTGCACCGCGTGCGCTTTCCGGGGGGGGACCGGACCCAGCTCACCTTCTTCCCCGACCGCGTGCTCGCCGCCGCCTACCCGCGCCACGCCGACTCCTACTTCGTCTTTGCCAAGGACACGGGGGGGAACGAGTTCAGCCAGGTCTACCGGTACGACCTGGCCACGGGGACGATCACCCTCCTCACGGACGGGAGCTCCCAGAACGGCCTCGGGCCCTTCTCGCACGCGGGAGACCGGATGGTCTACGGCTCCACCCGGCGGAACGGGAAGGACCGCGACCTCTATGTCATCGACCCCCGGGACCCGAAGAGCGACCGCCTCCTCGCCCAGCTGGACGGCGGGGGGTGGTACCCGCTCGACTGGTCTCCCGACGACCGCTCCATCCTTGTGCAGCAGGGGATATCCGCCAACGAGAGCTACCTGTGGCTCGTGGACGCGGCCACGGGGGCGCGGAGGCTCCTCACCCCCAAGGGGGCGGGGGAGGCCGTGGCCTACGGGGGGGGACGCTTCTCTGCGGACGGGA
>Ga0210409_10002232_pt1 | contig 23316 bp, 22 predicted proteins | sample IncBWH17MmetaG_FD_161649 | JGI IMG/M metagenome (GOLD analysis project Ga0210409, IMG submission 161649) | Forest soil microbial communities from Barre Woods Harvard Forest LTER site, Petersham, Massachusetts, United States - Inc-BW-H-17-M | ecosystem: Environmental > Terrestrial > Soil >...
AGAAGCATTTCGGCTTCGAGGTGCGGGCCATTCGGGACGTCATCGCGGAGCCGCCGCAGGTGGACGAAGACGGCGCAACGTTCGAGGAGAACGCAATGAAAAAAGCCGCCGCGGCGGCGCACGCAACACGGCTGCTTGCGCTCGCCGACGATTCCGGGCTCGAAGTGGATGCGCTCGATGGACGGCCGGGCATCCGGAGCGCCCGTTTTGCGGGCGAAAGCGCCACGGACGCCGAGAACAATGCCGCGCTTCTCGCAGCGCTCGGCGCTCTTAACCAGGGCGGCTCGCACGATCGTGGGTATCGCGCGCGTTATCGGTGCGTCCTCGCGCTCGTCGACCCGCTTTCCGGTTCGCCTGGGAGACGGTCATGTCGCGGCCGATGGACCGTCGAAGGCACGTGCGAGGGGACGATCATCCAGACGCCGCGCGGGCGCGGCGGTTTCGGCTATGACCCGCTGTTCATCCCTGCCGGAAGCGATAAGACGTTCGCTGAGATCGATCGCGAGGAAAAGAACCGCATCAGCCATCGTGCGCGCGCCGCGGCCGCGCTGCGTCCCATTCTTCGATCACTTTCCGAATAGATCGACGTGGGCGCTGCAGCCCAGGACGACCACCGAATACGATTGTCTCCACGCCCCCGGGATTCGACCCGAATAGGCCGGGCCCGTAAGGCCGTCGGCCTGGTTCGGCGCAAACACGATATCGCCGCTGGTGTCGGTGAATGTTCCGCCCGAGAGCGTCAACATCGGCGTTAGCGTGACGTGGCGGCTCAATCGAATGTCCACGCCGAAGCCGAGCCTTATGTACTCGACAGCCCAAACCCGCCATTTCTGTGGACTGTTGGAAAGCTCGAGCTCGCGCACGCCGATCGAGATGTCGCCCGCGAACGAAACGGTCTGGACGTCCCCTGCGAGATACCGAAATCCAAGGCCTGCGAAGTACGTCGCGGCGCTCGTCGACGTGCCGTCGAAGCGACGTCCGGCGTCCATGAAGCCTCGCTCGAACGTGACATACGGGATGTAGCGATAGCCGAGCCGAGCACCAACATCGACCTGGGCCGCGACACCCGGTTGGACGAAGTTGCCCATCGTCTCCTCCGCGGCGGTGTTGTCGTTGGGCGGCGGAAGCACGTAGTTGTACAGTCCTCCGCCGTAGGCCAGCAGGCCGAGGCTCCCACCCAGCCAGAGCGAATACTTCGGGGCGCGCGTCGGTTCCGCAATTGACATCGCCGCGGGGCCATTCGGAGGGGGCGCGTAGGCGAACGATTGCGGCGCCGCGGGAGGCTCACCAGGAGCCGCGGGCGGGGAAGCCCCGGGCCCTGAGGGGAGGACGGGGGGCGACGAAGAGGGAGGTTGGCCGCCGGCCGGCGGCGGGGATGGAGGCTGGGCGCTTGGCGACGGCGGCGGCGGCGGCGGCGGCGGCGGCGGCGGAGACCAAGGTTGGGCGCTCACGCTCGCGCTCGGCGGAGGAAGCGGAGGAAGCGCTTGTTGCGCGGTCGCGGGGCAGGCGAATAGCAGCGCCAGCAGAGCTGGCGTCGCCGCTCGGATAATGCGGATAAAGGCCGGTATCGCCGATTTCATGACGGGGTGCGCGCCCGCGGCGCACCCCTTTATGATAAGCGACCGGCGGTGCAGACGCATGTCGCAGTCGCTTGCGCAATGCCCACACGAGAGGAAGGAGTCGATGTCGACAACGAGAGCCTGGAAAGAGCTCGGTCGCTATGGGGGCGTCGGTATCGAGCTCGTCCTTGCGATCCTGATTCTCGGCGGGATCGGGCATTGGCTAGACGTGCGCTTTGGGAAGACCCGCGATTGGGGAATGACGATCGGATTCTTTCTCGGAATCGCCGTGGGCGTGCGCAATCTCGTGCGCGTGGCGACCCATATGCAAAGGGATATCGAAAAGGCGGAAGCTCAAGATCCTGAGGCGAGCCGTTGGACAGTGGACGAGAGCTGGGTGCACGGGCCCCAGGAGCCCGTCGAGCCCGGCAAGGACGGCAAGGATGGCGATGAACCGCCCGACTAGCGGCCAAAGCGGGCAGCCTACGCGCCCAACTAGCCAGACCCAGACCCCAGGCCTGCGCGCGTCGTTTGTCGGCACCGCGGCCTGCGGCGTTGCCCTCGCGGTCGGAGCGTTGCTCTTCTCGGGTCCCAAGGCCGCCATCTCGACGAGCATCGGGGTGATCGTCGCGGAGCTCAACCTTTGGGCCCTCGCCCGCACAGTCTCCGCGCTCCTGAGCAATCCTCAGCCGGCCGTATGGATCTGGATTGGCCCCCTGAAGATGCTCGCACTGTTCGCCGTCGTCGGTCTTCTGATGCGCTACGCCGTCCCGTCGCCTCTCTCGATGGTCATCGGCTTCGGCGCGCTGCCGATGGGCATTGCCATCGTGCCGCTTATGAGCGATAGAAGCGCACCGTAGGCCAGGCCTTATCAATCGAAAACATGCCCGAGCACACGTCCTTTATCAGCTACCTCATCGCTCGATTCCCAGCGCTCGAACACAACATGAGCTTTTTCGGTCGCTCGCTGTTCGGTGTGCCGGTCACGGCTCATGGCCTCGAGCCTCTGGTCGCGAGTTTCTTGGTGATGGTCCTTGTGGTGGGCTTGGCCATCGGCGTTCGATCGCAGGTCGTCGACTACGATCGGTCCGTCATTCCCGATGCCAAACTCACGCTCCGAACCTTCCTCGAGGTCTACGTCGGCTTTTGGTACGGCACGATGAGAGACATGATGGGGCCGAAGCGCGCCAAGCGTTACTTCCCCCTCGTCGGCACTCTTGCCTGCTTCATTTTTTTCGCGAACGCCTTGGGGCTCATTCCAGGCTTTACGCCCCCCACGTCGAACTGGAACGTCACCGTCGGCTGCGCACTCGTCGTCTTCGTGATGTTCAATTACTACGGCCTTCGCGAAAACGGCCTGGGGTACTTCAAGCATCTCTTCGGACCCTACATCGGGTGGTGGGGCATTCCGATCAACCTGCTGCTCTTCGTCATCGAGACCGTCTCGCTGCTTATCCGCCCGTTCACGCTGAGCATTCGGCTCATGCTCAACATGGCCGTCGACCACCTGCTCGTCACCCTCGCCCTCGGCATGATTGCGCTGTTCTTGCCGGTTCCGGTGCTCGTCTTGAGCACCCTCGTCGTCATCGTCCAGGTGATGGTGTTCTGCCTGCTGACGTCGATTTACATCGCCCTCGCTACCGAGCACGAAGAGCACGAGGCGGTCGCCAAGGAGCACTGACCCAGGTTCTCGTCCTCTCTCTCGCTGCGCTCGAGCGTGCGGACTAGCCGCCCGCCCCAAAAGCGACTAAGAGGCCGTCCGACGTGTCTCGGTAGCACCCGAAGACGACAAAAAAGGAGCCTGATATGATGTCGACCCCGAAGAAGCTCGCTCTCGCGGCACTGTCCTTCGCCGCGGTGTTTCTGCTGCCGATCCTGGCGTTCGCCCAGGATGACCATGCGGGCTCAAACACGTTCGACGTCCGGGCCTGGGCCGCCGCCGGTGCAGGCGTCGCGATCGGCTTTGCGGTGCTCGGGGGGGGCATCGGGCAGGGTCTCGCAGCCGGGAAGGCGCTCGAGGGGATTTCACGTAACCCGGGAGCGTCGGCACGCATTCAGACGCCGATGATCCTAGGCCTCGCGCTCATCGAATCGCTGGTGCTGCTCGCCTTCGTCATCGCGTTCTTCTTGCAAGGCTTCGCCCGCGGCTAGTCCGCGCGAGCATCGCTGGGGAGCGCGTCGGTTTCTCCGCCGTCGTCATGGCCGGTGTCGGTGTTGGAATCGGCGCTCGAATCGGTGCTCGTTTCTGTGGCTGAATCAGACGGCCCTCCGTCGTCACCGGATTCGACAGGCGTCGAACCGGCTTCGGACCCGGGGCACACGGCAGGGATGCACTCGAAGCGAAGACCGAAGCCTCCGTCGGCCGTCGCGCCCGGGAAGCATTCGCACTGGTCGAGCTTCGACGCGCAAGGGCTCGGATATGCGCAGAGCAACCCCTGCTCGTCGCAGCTCGCAAGCTGCGCGCCTCTTTCGGTGGATGGGCACGAGCTGCCCGGCCCAGGCATTGGACACATGGCCCGGCCTCCATCCCGAAGCTGGCGGCCGGTGCCGTCCGTGCATTGAAAGATGCCGTCCGTGCAAACGCACAGAAGGCCTGGAGGATTCCGCAAGCGTACTGAGGCCCGCAGCGAAGCCCCGGAACGGCGCAACGCGCGCCAATGGTCGCTTCGGGCGTGGACGGACAAAGCGGCTGCACGCCCTGCGAGGTTCCGAAGGATCCTTGACTCTCGCTGCATGCCGCGGCGGCAGCCAGGATCAGAAGCAGCGCCGCGGTGGTGGACGCAGCGTGGGACACGCTCATGGCTCGGACGATTGGGGGATGCGAAGTTTGAAGGTTGCGCCGCGGCTGGAGCTCTGCGCGGTGATGCTGCCCCCGTGCTCCTCGGCAATCTTCTTTACGATCGCGAGCCCCAGTCCAGTGCCGCCCTTTTTGCCGCTCGTCACGAACGACTCGAAGAGGCGATGCTCGATCTCTTTGGGAATGCCGGGCCCTGTGTCCGAGAAGTTTACGAGTAGCGCTCCGTCGTGCTTGTCACGTGTGACTTTGATAACGAATTTCCCTCCGCCGCTTTCCATCGCCTCGGCCGCATTGCGCGTCAGGTTGTGCACCGCGCGCAAAATCTTGCCCTCGTCGAATCGAGCCGTACCGCGCTCTTGAACATCCACGACCAGCTCGATACCTCGCTTCGCGAGGTCCGGTTCGAGCTGTGCGCGCACGTCCTCGAAAAACTTTTGCAGGTAGACCTTGCGAACGAGAACGGTCTTCTCACCGCGGGCAAACTCGAGCACCTCGCGCTGCATAGCACCAATCACGTCGAATTGTTGCAAGATGAGATCTGCGTAGCGCTCGCGAAGACGGCGGCTCTTGGAGCTTTGCATCAACTGGACATAGCCGTTGATGACGCTGAGCGGCGTCTTGAGATCGTGGATGACACCGGAAAGCAGCCGACCGATGGTGGTCAGCCGTTGTTCGCGCTCGCGCCCTTCCCGCGAGAGCTGAAGCAAGATGGCCGTCGACGCGTTTGCGGCGACGAGCTGGAGAAGCTCCCGATCCTCATCGCTGAACGGCCGCCCCGCCCGCTTGTTGTAGATGGCGAGTGCCCCCATCGGGGCCTTGCCCTCTCCCTCCAGCGGGACGATGAGCGCCGTCTTGGTCGCCGCCCCACCGACGCGCTGGTCGAGCGCGCGGTCGCGGCGGGGATCGGTGACGGCGTCGCTCGTGACGAGCACTTCGTTGTGGCGAATCGCCCACCCGATGAGACCTGCGTCTTCCGGGTACGGCAGGCGCTTCATCTTGCTGGTCCGCTCATCGATGATGTAGAGCGCTCCTGTCTGCGCCTCCGGGTCATGAAGCGCGACCGCTCCCATCTTGGCTTCGCACGCCCGGGTGGCCTCGCCCAGGACAGCGATGAACAGCTCGTCCAGCGACGTGGCGCGCGCCGTTGCGCGTTCGAGCTCGAAGAGCAATTTGAGGTCGCGGATGCGATGTTCGAGCTGCTCTTTGGTGTCGAGGAGCTGGATATTTTTCTGCGTGACGGAGATGAAAAGACGCGAATTGTCGATGCTGACGGCTGCTTGGGTAGCGAGAGCCGCCAGGATGTCGGCGTCGGCGTCCGTGAAGTCGCCTCGCTTCTTGTTGAGCACCTGAACGACGCCGATCGTCTTGCCCAGGTGATTCTTCATGGGCGCCGCCAGGATCGACCGCGTTCGATAACCCGTGGACATGTCCCATTCGGGGCTGAAGCGGGAGTCCTTGTAGGCGTCCAGCACGCGCAGCGGCTTGCCCGTACGCGCGACGTGCCCGGCGATGCCGTGGCCGATCTTGAGGCGGATCGACCGAATGGCAGGGCCCTGAGCGATCCGCGAGACGAGCTCCTGGTTGGTCTCGTCCAGCAGGTACAAGGTCGCCCGATCCGCCTCTAGAGCCTCGGTGATTTTGTCGAGGATGAGCTCGAGCAGGCGGTCCAGATCAAGCGTCGTTCCAAGCGCCACGCCGACTTCCCGCAGCGCCTTGCTCACACGCATCTCGCGCAAGAGCGCCGCGTCGGCGTCCGCCCTGCGGACGTCGATGGAGCGGGCGGGGTCGGACTTCAGCGACATCAATCCTCATCCTACCAGGGCTCACCCCCCGGCCGTCAGAGGCAACTTGCCTGGGTTTCCCCAGCCTCAGGGGCTTGCCTTGCGCTAGTGTCGCGCACCTCACGACCTCGTGACCGTTTACTGACGATGCGGCGCACCCTGCTCATCACCCCCACGTACAACGAGGCCGATAATTTGCCGCTCCTCGTGGAGGCCGTGCGGCGCGCGCTTCCGTCCGCGGACCTGCTCATCGTCGACGACGCCTCGCCCGATGGGACCGGTCGCATCGCCGACGCGCTCGCCGAACGAGACGGCCACGTGCGGGTAATGCACCGGAAAGGCAAGCTCGGCCTCGGGACGGCCTACCTGGAGTCGTTCAAGAAGGGTCTGGCGGACGGCTACGAGCGCTTCTTCGAAATGGACGCCGACTTGTCCCACGATGCGCGCTATCTGCCCGATTTCGAACGCGCGCTCGACGACGGGTTCGACGTGGTCATCGGCTCGCGGAACATACGCGGCGGCGGTATCGAAGGATGGGGTGTGGGGCGCCATCTCGTGTCGAAGGGCGGAAGCCTGTATGCGCGCGCGATTCTCGGGCTCCCGATCTGGGACCTCACCAGCGGTTACAAGGCGTTCTCGCGCCGCGCGCTCGAAGCGATCGATCTCGGCCAGGTGCATTCCAACGGATATTCGTTTCAAATCGAAATGACCTATCGCGCCGTGCGCAAGGGAATGCGCGTGAAGGAGGTGCCCATCGTTTTCGTCGATCGCAGGGCCGGGCGTTCGAAGATGAGCCGCAAGATCTTCGTCGAAGCGGTCGGCATGGTCTGGAGACTCCGCATCGACGCAATGCGCGGGCGGCTTTGAGCCGTTCAAAGTTTCGTCGCCGCGATGACCACGTGCGGGTATGGAAGAACGTCGGGGACGCGCACCATCCGCACGTGGAAACCGACCTCTCGCAGCATTTCTCCCCACTCGCGGTGGTGACGATAGGACAGGGGTTCGCGGGACCCCACCATGGCCCGGTCGAGCGCCCACGTGAAGAGCAGCCCCGAACGAGGTTCCGTCGTGATGTCTTTGACGAGCAGCATGCCGCCCTTCACGAGCAGGCCCCGCAATCGATCCAACACTCGCCGCTGGTCGTCCCTGGGCAGGTGGTGCATCACGTCGAGCACATAGGCGGCATCGAACGGGCCCTCGAGAGGCGCGCTGCGCACGTCGCCCACGACGAATGCGTGGTCCCGCAGCCCCAGAGACTCGGCAACGTGGCGTGCAATCTCGACCCGGCGCGCGTCGGGATCGACTCCGACGATGCGCCTTCTCGGCTGAGTTTGCCCGAAATACGCGGCGAACAGGCCGAAGCCGCACCCCACGTCGAGGATGCGTCCGGAGTCGGTCAACAGCAAGTCCATGACGCTGAGCAGCTTGGGGCGAAGGATCGAGAAGCGTACGAGCGAGTACAGGCGCTCGACGACGGGCAGCGTCGAAACGATCTTCGAAATCGCTTTGCGGCCATAAATCTCGGGCGCCTCCATGGGGCCGACATAGCGATGGCGACACTCGAAGTCCATCGATAGCCTGACGAAGGTGCGCCCGGCCTTAGCCCGTCCCCTCTCCTCCGGAGTCCTGTTGATGTTGGGCGTTGCCTTTTCGGCGGAGTGCGGGGGCACTTCCACGGATCAGGCGCCGCCCCCATCCCCATCGTGCGCGCCCGGCGCTTCCATCGCCTGCGTCGGCCCCGCAGGCTGCATGGGGGTTCAAGTCTGCAAACCCGATGGGGGCGGTTACGTGCGGTGCAATTGCGCGCCGACAGGGGGCGGTTCCTCCGGCGGCATTACCGACGGAGGGGGAATCTTTGTGGGGGACACTGGACGCGGCGACAGCAACGGGGTCGGCGGTGACGCAGAAGCAATGGACTCCGCGGGCGCCGGCTCGGATGCGACCGGACCCGCGTTGGCGCCTGTAGCGGTTTCGATGAGCTCCCTGTCCGGCCTGGAAACCGAAGTGCAGCTCGCCGTCGCCCCCGACGGGACCATTGCCATTGCATGGATAGCGGTTTCGGCTGGGCAGGCCGACTCCTGGATCGGGTATCGATTCAGCACGGACGGGGGCGCGACGTTCTCGGCCATCGGCCGGATGCAGATTCCCACCGGCCTTTCCGGCAGCGATCCCGCTCTGGCCGTCGACGGCGTCGGTAACTTCTATCTCTCGGCGCTCGGCGTCCACTTCGTCGGGACGAGCCCGACGGCGAACGCGGATTATACGCGCGTCTTCGTCGCCAAGGCGGCCAGCGGCACGACGACGTTCGGGGCCGCTGTCGACGTCGTGAGCCCGCCGCAGCCGCTGCTTTATGACCACCCGAAAATATTGGTAACGGCGAAGGGAACCGTCGTGATGGGGTTTCTCGAGACGCAAGCGACCGCGGACGGGGGCATGCCGACCATGGGTGTCGGACGCGTTGCCACCAGCAAAGACGGCCAGACCTGGCAGGTCGGCACGATCGTCGGCCCACCCACCGTCGAGTTCGCCAACCTCTTCTGGTTTTGCGAGGGCGCAGGCATCCTTTACACGACGTACCTCGAATCGACTGCCGCCGCCGGCTACATCGCCCTGAGGACAAGCATCGACGACGGGGCTACGTGGAGCGCCAGGTCCGCCGTGATTTCACTCCCCACGGAGATCGCCGCCGGACTGGACCCCGGGTGCGTTGCCCAAGGCAATGACGTCTGGATCGCGTATGCGGCAACCGCTTCCCCCGCGACCGATCCGACCAACAATCTCGACGCCGCGCGCGCGATTCGGATGGCGCACAGCCCGGACCGGGGAGCCTCCCTCGATACGGCTCGCGTCGACGCGCTCGACGCGGTCGCCGGGACGCTCGGGCTGTTTCCGACCCTGGTTCGCGAACTCGACGGCGCGCTCGACGTGGCTTACGTGACCGGTAATTCCGAAGGCGACACGAACGGAAGCGTTCGTTACGTGCGCCATGCTGCCGGTGCCGCGTTCGGGCGCAGCGTCGCCGTGGACGGTCCGCTCACGTACACGACGATTCGCTCCAAGAGCGACTGGCTCGGCGATTACATGGGCGCCGTTGTGTCCGGCGGCCGGCTTCTGGTCGCCTACCCGATCAACGCCGGCGGGTTCACGCACATTTACTTTCGCTCGCTCTCGCTTCAGTAAGGATGTTGTGTCATAGGGACGGCATTCTTTATCCGTGCGGCTACGTCGCGTCACTGGCGCCCCTGCGCTGTGCAGAACTCACCGTCGCCGGCCCAGCTCGTCGCTAAGATGCCCTCGTAGCGAGGGACGAGCGTGCAAGCCCCCCTGAGTGGCATCACCGTTCTGGATATTTCGGAGTACATCGCCGGGCCCTATTGCGGCGCGCTCCTGGCGGATCTCGGCGCGCGCGTCATCAAGGTGGAGCCCCCGGACGGAGCCGAAGAGAGACGTCTTGGAAACCGAGAGCGTTATCGAGGCAACACACGCCCGGCCCTTGCCTACAACCGCGGGAAGGAAAGCTTGGCCGTGGACCTCCGCAAGCCGCAAGGACGCGACATTCTGCATCGGCTCGCGTTGCGGGCGGACGTGATTCTGCAGAATTTCGCCCCCAACGTCGCCAGCAAGCTCGGCATCGATTACGAGACTCTGTCGGCAAAGAATCCGAAGATCATTTTCCTGTCGAGCACGGCTTTCGGCGAAGTCGGCCCATATCGCAATCGCAAGGGATTCGACATCATCGCCCACGCGGCTTCCGGGATCATGTCCAACTACGCCGACGAGGAGGCCGTGCCGAGGGGGCCGGGCGCCATCAATTACATCGACATGTGCACGGGGATCTACAACGCGCTCGGCGTCGTTGCCGCGCTATTTCACCGGCAGCGCACCGGCGAGGGACAAAAGTTGGAGACGTCGCTTTTTAGCACCGGGCTTGCACTGCAAGCGCAGAACCTGATCCACATCGACCGCCTCGACGAGCGGCAACACGCGCAGGAACTCGAGCTGCTTCGAACCGCGCGACAGTCAGCCAAGAAGCACACGCAGGTTATCGATGATTTCGCTCTGATGCGACTGCGTGAGGACTTGCCGAACGAGGCGCGCCCTGTCGAGGTGCCTGACTGCGCCCACCGCCCGAGCGACCGGCAAGTCTATCCCTATTACCGTGTCTACCCGACGGGCGACGGCTACTTGAGCATCGCTGCCCTCAATCGCAGCTTGCGCGAGAAGCTCTGCTCCGTCCTCGAGGTCCACGACGCGCACGTCGACGTTGACTTCGGCAATGCCACCGACGAAGTCTATTACTCGCAAAAAGCCTTGATGAATCAGATCGCGGCGCGCCTCTTGGAGCGCCCCAACGCCCACTGGCTCGAGCGTCTGGAGGCGGCCGGCGTGCCCTGCGGCCAGGTCAACTACCGTCCGAACCTCTACGAGGATCCGCAGGTGGTGGCGCTGCAGATGATGTGGCGGTTGACCAACGACGATTTGGGCGCGTACAGGGCTCCCGGCCATCCCGTGCGCTTCTCGAAGACCCCGATAAGTCCCGGCGAAGGCGCTCCCACTCTCGGGGCGCACACCGAGCGGTTACTCACTTGGCTGGGTTACGCCCCCGACGAGATCGCGCGCCTCAAGGAAGATCGCGTCGTGCGGTGATGCGCTATTCGTCGTCCACGCCCACCGATGCGGAGGCCGACGCCGACTGATAAAAGGGGGCTCCGACCTCGCAGCAAAACAAGCGGAGCATGAGAACCAAGTCAGCCTCTATGCCCGGGCGAGTGTGGCGCTTGGGGAGCGCTTGGTTGCACGGACAGGGAGCTCTTGTGCGGCTTTTCAAAGCGATTCCCCCGCCGCAACAACGGCTGGTCGGCGTTTGCTGGCTGCTCGTGGGTGGCTGGATCGCCATCTACGGTCACCTGTGGACTTTCGAAAAGCTCGACCAGCATCGCTTCCTCGCGAAAGCGATGCTCACCGGCACGCTGAAGCTTCGGAACGGCGTGTCCCTCATCGAGAACGACGACCAAGTGTTCAATGGCTCGGCCTACACGAACTGGGGCTACGGCGTTCCGCTTTTGGAAGCCCCTTTTGTCGCGCTCGCGACCGCCGTCCGTGCGTGGCATGGGTTCTTCCCCGATAGGGCCGTTTACTTCTTCTACTACGGCGTGGCGGTGACACTGCTGTGGGCGGCCCTCGATCTTCTGGTCGGCCGCGCCTTTCCTCCCGAGACGCCGCTCGAAGAGCGGCGTGCCGCATCGTGGGCCGCGACGTGGCTGACGCTCTGCCTGGCCCTGTTTCCACTCATGATATGCCGCTTTGTCATTTACGAAGAAACGATCGCCTACTTCGTTCTATGCGAACTGGCCGTCATCGGCGCATACATCTTCGCGCTCCGATCCTCGTCGCTTCATTGGCCTGCGGTGCTCGGCATGGGAGCCGCGGCGGGCATCGGGTTGCTCGTCCGGCCAACGGGCGTTGCGTACGCCTGCATGTGGGCTCTGCTCATCTCGCTGGAAGGTCGCGCACGTAAGGCATTCCCGTTCTTCGTCGCCGTTGCGCCGTTCGTGGCCCTTTGGCTCTACACCAACCGGGTAAGAAGTGGCTCCTACCTGGGCCTCGGTTATCCAAATTCGACTCCATGGTTCTCTTATCACGTACCGATGCAGCGGTTTGGCAGTCGATGCTTGGATTCCCCGGTTCACGCGCTCCGCGCGGCGGCGCGCCTCTTCACCGGGTTTTTCTTCTTTGTAAGGTACCAAGCCGCTGACTCATGGCTACAGAAATGCCATTTCGATTTCGAGGCACGCGGCACATTTCCCTTTTTCGGGCCGCTCGTCCCGTTCGTAATGGGCTGGACGTTCCGGGGGCTGCTCGTTCGCCGCGAGCGCAGGGTCACTCGCTACGCGCCGTATTTACTCCTCGCGGCACTCTTCGGGATGTACGTGCGGAGAGGAATGGGGTTCGCGTGGCGTTACGCGGGTGACTTCTGGCCCGCGATCCTGCTCGCGTGCGTGCATCACGTCCTCGACATGGCCGCCGCTCGCGGTACTGGGAACGCGCCGTCGAGCACGGTGTCAGCCACCCTGATGACGCGCATCATGGCCTGGTATGGGTCGATTACCGCGCTCTGTTTTTTCGTACCGCATTTTCCGATACCCGAGATCATCCCGGCAAACGAAACAGCGTCCATGTTGGACAGGTTTCGTGCGTCGCGATGGGAAAAGGATGCACCGCTCCCTTCCAAACTCTCGTGTGGGGATCCGTTCGCGCAGATTTATCAGAACGGATTGGGCTGGAACGACCAATGTGGCGTCGACACCTTCACGAATGTCTTTCTGGGAGTTGCGCCAAAGCAAACAGACCTTTATCAAATCAGGGCTAGGATCGCAGGCATGAGCGCCTCGACGTTGCGAGCGTATGTGAACGGCAAGTTTTACGTCGCCCGAAAAGTCGGCGATACGTATGCCGCCGACGTAACGATACCCTTCGCACCTCTCGGTTCACCGGCCGTCCTCGTGACCTTCGAGTGGACCCGTGACTTCGAACCGCCGGCGGCCGCGAAGCTGCTCTCGATCGAGCTCGACTGATGGCGCGGCTGCGAAGTCTCACTACGGCGGTGATCACCTCGCGGGCGAATACGCGATTCGTTGCCTGTCCGTCATGCCTGGCGGATAGTCCGCGCTACCTGTTTCACCGCACCGGCGTGCGTTTCGTGCGGTGCTCGGCTTGCGGCATGGTGTACGTGAATCCGACGCCAGAGCGGGGGCGCAACTACCTCGACATCGAGGAGACCCGTCCGTTCACGAACGAGCGCGACCGCGGACTCGTCGTCAGCGACTTCGGGCGGCTGCTCGAACGCATCGCCGCCGAGCACCTTCGCATCACCGGTCACCCGCTCGAGCGTACGCTCTTGCTCGGCCGATTCCTGGCTCGGTTCCGAGATGTTCGGGCGGCCGCGCGCGTCGGGCTAGAGGTCGCGGAGATCGGCGACGCGGAGTTCGACCGGCTGACCACCGGGTCGGACGTGAGCTGGGCTGAGCCGTTCCTTACGCGGTCGCCGCAGGTGGTGCTCTTGCACGAGCTGCTCGAGGCGTGCGCGGATGCGGGGGCCGTGATGCGCCGGCTTCAGGAGGCGGTGCCGGTAACATCGCTCTTCGCTGTTAGCTACACCAACGCGGACTCGCTGCCGGCGCGCGTGATGCGCCGCCACTGGGCGCCGTTCTTCGAACACAGGACGTCGTTCTTCACCACCGGCAACCTCACGGCCCTGATGGCCCGCTTCGGTCTGGTCTCAAAGGCTCAGTTCCCTCTCCCGGTCACGCGCACGGCGCAGTACATCGGTGAGCGCGTCGCGCCGAGGGCGGCGCTGACACGCCTGCTGGCTGCGACGCCGCTGGGCGATGTGTCCGTGCCGGTCCGGGTCGGCAACCGCGTCGCGGTCTTCGGGCGAGGCATGCCGGATAGCCGAGAGAAGCTCTCGGTCGTGCTGCCCGTCTTCAACGAAGTGCGCTACGTGCGTCGGGTGATTGACTCCGTACTCGCGAAGTCGCTCAAGATTGACCGGGAGATCATCATCGTCGAGAGCAACAGCACGGACGGCACGCGCGACGCGATCAAGGACTACGAAGGCCATCGGGACGTGAGGATTGTCTGGGAGGACCGACCGCGGGGCAAGGGCCACGCCGTTCGCGCGGGCCTCGCGCATGTCTCTGGCACCATCGTGCTCATCCAAGACGCGGATTTCGAGTACGACATCGAGGACTACGATGCGCTGCTGGAGCCGATTCTGCAGCACAAGGCGAAATTCGTTCTTGGCTCGCGGAGCCTCGGGCTCGACGACTGGAAGGTGCGAAAGTACGAGAAGACGCCGGCGCGGGGGCTCGTGCTCAACCTCGCCCAGGTGGTATTCGCGAAAACGTTCAACCTTCTCTACCAACAGAGGGTGACGGACGTAAATACGATGTACAAGGTGTTCCGTGCCGATTGCCTCGACGGCGTCAAGCTCGAGAGCGACGGGTTCGAGCTCGACATCGAGCTCGCTTGCAAGCTCGCGCGAAACGGGAACACGCCCATGGAGGTGCCGGTAAACTACGTGGCGCGGGGGTTCGACGAGGGGAAGAAGATCAGGCCACGGGACGCATGGGTATCCTATGCGGCATTCTTTAAGTATCTGTGGTAGGCGACCACGAGCCCGTTGACCCTAGATTTTGACGTCCGCTCCCTCGCTAGCGCTCGGGGCGGACGACTGCATCCACGAGGATTCCCGCGGAGCCCGCGCGTACGCGAGAAAGAAAGGTCGATTCGACCGCGGCGACCGCATTCGCGACAATGAGCAGCCTGTTCATGAGGCTCATGCCTGCGCCGGTGTTCTTCATGCCCGGGTTGTAGAACACATTCGCCTGCCACCAGAAGTCGCGCAGTCGCCGCGCCCGCGCCGCCGCGAAGAACGAGGCATCCATCAGATGTCCAAGGAGATGGTACGCATATCGAATGTCTTGGATATCGAATCGGTCCTCGATGATCGAACGCGCCGCACGGTGGGTGAACGCCTGAATATGCTCCTTTGTGACGACATAGGTATCGCGTCCGAGCAAGCGCCGGAAAAGCTCATAGAATGACCGCGTCTCGCCCTCGACCGGAACGAACGCGATGAGGCGCCCTTCCGCGCGCAGGACGCGCGCCGCCTCCGCGATGAGATGCAGCGGCTCGGGTACGTGCTCGAGCACGTCGAAGACGAGGACAGCGTCCATCGAGGCGCTTGCGAAAGGCACGTTGCGATCCATTCTTTGAAATTCGAAAACGTCCGCACGCCTTGTCGGCTCGCGCACATCGCAGCCATAAAGCTCGAGCCCCCGTTTGTGTCGAGCCAGGGTGCGGAGAATCTTTCCGTCGCCGCAACCGATCTCCAGAACACGGCCGCAGGCAGGCGCCCGTTCGACCGCGAAGCGCGCCTTAAGCCCGGGAAGGCTCGTCTCGCGGAGATCGACCGCGTCCGCGCCCCAATGAGCGGCAGCCTGGCCATCCATGCGGACCGGCAGGCTAGTTTGGAACTATGCGCCGCGCGACCAAAAGTCCCGCAAGTATGGGAGCAGCGTCTCCCCCATCGCCTTGATCTGGTCGACGTGGTCCCGGGCCGTCCGCCCCTCGAAGCCCTCGACATGGCAGTCGCCTCGGGAGCTTTCGTAGATGGGATGCATGCCTCGCGGGCCGATGGGCTCCGCTGGCTCCTTGTCGAGAGACGTGAGTCTCAGGAGCTCTCCGACGGTTTCGGTCGTGCTCGCATAGCCGACTGTGGGGATCGAGGAGTGCGTCAGCGCGAATAGCTTCTCACTTCGCATCGCCGCCCGCGCGAAGCGAGCCCATTTCTCCAGCGCCCTGTCGTTGACCTCGCCTTTCGAGAGATAGTTCACGTGCGGGCCGTCCGCGAGGAGGATTGCGTCGATCCGGTCGGCATTCCCGGGCTGCCTCAGAATGGCCCCGACGGCCGCGAACCCCGCGCTCCATGCCGATAGAGCGACGCGGCCCAGGCGAGCGGACGAAACCCGCTGCGTTCGCTCCAGCACCCGCTGAGTCGTCGCAAGCAGCGCATCGAAGGACCCGGGCGCGCTGAAGGCCGCCGCATACGCGTCCGACGATACTCCCTTGTTGATGCTCACGATGACGGCATTGACGCCGGCTTGCTCGAAGTTGCGCTCCTGCACGGACGAGATGCCGTGGAAGTGCACCACGAGGTCGTAGGTCCCCGCGACCGGATGGAAAAACGTAGGCACGTACAAGTCCGCAGAGCCGAAGTGCGCTCGCGTGGGCTCACCAGCGATGTCCTGCGAGACGCGCTGGACGGGCCTGAGGATCGGCGGCTCGACCGACGGAGACTCAGGTATCGCAGGGACGTCTCGTTCGCCGGTGTCCGCTCTAGCCCCGAAGGGGGCGGAGGGGACGGCGAGCGTCGTCAGCGCGAGCGTTACCGGCACTAGAACTCGTTTCAACACACCTTCGATGGCCAATGTCCACTCCTTCGCGAAAACTGCAAAGTTCTTTCAAGCTCCGGGCCGGTTGTAAGCCATCAAGATCCTTGCCTTTCCCTACCGTTGTCGGCGGACGCGTTGAGGCGGTGAGGCAGCACAGTGCTGTTAAACGGCCTCACGGAAGAGCCGCCTAAGTCAGCGGGCCACACCCCTTGGAATACAAACTGCGCACACCACGATCACGGCTGGTTGCAACACGAGACATGCGATGGCGGCGCGAAGGCCGAAGCGGTCCGCTACGAGCCCGAGCGCGAGCGGCGCGATGAGGTCGACGACGATGAAAAGCTGCGCGATAGCCTGAACGCAGCCGGGGTTGTTTGGCATCTCCTCGTAGGCGTGCGCAAACGCGAGGGCGTGGTGCGGCGCGCACGTGATGCCGACGAGGAAGAGCGTGAGACACGAAACAAGCACGGGGGCGCGGGCGAGAACTCCGGCGAGAGCGACCGCACAGAGGAGGCCGCTCGTGGCGAGCACTGCCCTACGACCCATACGAACGAGGACACGATCGGTGAGGGCCGCGCCCAGCGCCGCGCCGGCGCAAAAGCCCAATGGAGCGGCGGCCGCGAACGCTTCGCTTATGCCGCGATCGCGCTCGAGATGCAGCGCAACGAGCGCGACGACGAGCTCGTCGAGCAACGTACACATTGCAGCGGCGAAGAGCCACGCCCATAGGCGATAGCTGCGGACGGCGCGCGCGAGCGCCGCCCGCAGAGGTTCGGAGGGTGGGGTCGAAACGCGGGACGTCTGACCGCTTGGCTCACGGGCGGCATGCAGCGCCATCCATGCGCACTGCGCCGCCACGACGACGGCGATGGCGCCCAGCCCGCTTCGGTACGAATGACCGAGCGCGATCGCGCAGGCCGCGACCAAGGGTGTGAGGACGTCGCCGACGGCGGCGAACAGCGTGAAGCGCACCATCACGCGGTCTGCGTCGTGCGGATTCGCCGAGACGAGCAGCGCCTGCGCGGCTCCACACGCCACACCGCTGGACGCGCCAGCCACGGCAAGCCCGATCGACAGCCCCCAGGGACTCCTCGACCACGCCGTAAGACCTAGCGCCACCGCCAACACGGCCTGACCGCTCAAAACCAGGCGTCGCCGTCCGCCGGCGTCTGACAGCAAGGCGATCGCGCTCTCGAGGACCGACGCCACGAGGAGCGGCCCGACGAAGACAAGAGCTACGTAGCCCCGGTGTGATAGGGCGAACTCGCGCTCAATAGACGGAGCACTCGAGAAGGCAACCCCGCTCCACAGCTCGTCGAGTAGCGCCACGAACTGCAGAGGAAAAACGACCCGCGCAACGACGCGTCAGATGCGTTCGGTGAAGTTCATGGAAGAATCATCACCTGGGACTAGATTCTTCGCAAATGGGCCCACCCAGCACCGACGGATTGCGCCAACGCCGGCCATTGCCTCTCGATATGCGCCGGAGCATCCTCATCGTGGTCGTTGCCGCCTGCGGTGGACGGGTCCACGGAGCCGGCGACGCAGGCGCGTCGCAGACCGCGGTCACGACGGGCCCCGTTCCCGCCGGCATGTCGTCTTCCGGAATCGACTTCATCTGTCCCTCGCAGCCGCTCAACGAGGGCACCCAGTGCGCGATGCCGTCGAACGAGCAGTGCAAGTACTACGTGGGCGGCCAGTGGGTATGTCTCGTTTGCGACAAGACGGGACACTGGACCCGCCGGCACTGCTAGTACCAGTGGGGGCCTGCGGAGCCGCAGGCCCCCACTAGACCATCCCCTACACACGCTCCTAGAGGCGGTCGCGAAGGCCAATTCCTCACATGTTGGAACCTTCGCTTGAGTCGCGCCGAACGCGCCAAGGCCTTGCGCGCCGGGTACGTTTAAAACAGCGTGACCCCAAGTCGCCCTCGCGCGCTGCTGTTTGCGATCGCGTGCCTTGCCACGATCGTCGTCAGCGCTTGCGGCGCGAGTACGACGAGCCCGCGGACCATCGCCGGCGCGCCTACGGCGATGGCCGACGCGCCGCACGCCGGACCCGCGCCGACACAAGAGACACCGGCGGATGATGACGAGACCGCGCACTCGGCATGCAATGCGCCTAGCGTGCTCCGCCTCCACGGCGCAGATGATGCCCGCGACCCTGACTTCCCTTCGTCATGTGCGCCGGAAGATGCATGGACGCGCGCAACCGAAGCAGAGCAAGCCGCCGCGGCACGCTGCGACGTGGAGGGGCGACCGATCGATCTCGCGCGGCTGCTCGAGGGCGCTCTTTCGTTGGACGCGGACACCACCGAGCACGTGCGCCGCGTCTTTCAATCGGGGCAGTCGCGCGGACGGCGGAGCGACGCGTTCGGCCTCATAGGCGACAGCATGACCGTGGCTTGGAACTTCCTATCGCCTTTCGCAGACGGCGCCGGGCAGGCGATCGTACCCGCCGAAGTGAAGAAGGCGTTGGCGCTGGCCTCGCCGATCGACGAAGCCGGCGACGTGCTCACGCTTTTCCGGGGGGCGCGCCGGCATCGCGGCAACAAGATCGTCCGTGTCGACCCGTTCGTCGCGCCCCGTGCGGCCAAGGTCGGCGTTCGCGCGAGCTGGCCGCTGTCGCCACGTGGTCCGCAGGAGCCTAGTCCACTCGACGAGATGGTCGCGGCCGTCTCGCCCGCGTACGCAGTCGTTCTCTACGGCGCGAACGACGCCGTATGGCACGCCGAATCACTCGATGCGCTCGTCCGCGACTTCTCTTCGTCTCTGTCGGCCATCGTCGATGCACTCGAATCGCGCGGCATCGTTCCTGTGCTCACGACGGTCCCCAAACACATGCGCGCTCGCGGCTGGCCCGACTGCGCGCAGGCGCAGGGCGGTCTATCGAACGAGCGGTTTGCCGTCCAGGCCACCACGTTGAGCTCGGCCGTCGCCGACGTCGCATGCCGCCGTCACCTACCGCTCATCGACCTGCGCTGGTCGCTCGATCCGCTCGTCTACCACGGCGTCGGACCCGACGGGATACACCTGAGCGCCCATCGCTCGGGGGGCGGTGTGCTCGACGAGAGCGGTCTGCAGTGCGGCTACAACGTGCGAAACCTCGTCACGCTGCGCGAGTTGGCGCTCGTTGTGGACGCCGTATCGACGCGGGCTAAAGACTAGGCTTCGGTGGATTCGCAAAGAACCGTGGGCGCGCTGCTTTTCGAGGGTTTCGAGCTGCTCGACGTGTTCGGGCCGCTCGAGGCCTGGGGGATGCTCGCGATGTCGGGAGCCTGCCGAATCGTCACCACAGCGGAGAGAGCAGGCTCTGTCGCGAGTGCGCAGGGCCCGAAGGCGATCGCCGACCATGCGCTCGCGGAGTGTCCGAAGCTCGACGTCATCCTCGTCCCCGGCGGCGTCGGCACGCGGCGCGAATCAAACAATCCGGTGCTCCTCGATTGGCTCCGACAGCGAAGCCCCACTGCAGAAATAGTCGTCACGTCGGTCTGCACGGGCGCCGCGCTCCTCGCACGCGCCGGTCTACTCGACGGACGCCAGGCCACTTCTAACAAGCGGGCGTTCCCCTGGGTCGTCGAGCAGGGACCGCGCGTTCAATGGATCCGCCAAGCGCGATGGGTCGAGGACGATCGGTTCGTTACGTCCTCCGGCGTTTCCGCCGGAATCGACATGACGCTGGCCGTCATCGCCAAGCTCACGAGCATCGAGACAGCGGAGAAGATCGCGGTCCGAATGGAGTACGTATGGCACCGCGACTCGTCCTGGGATCCGTTCGCAAAGGTGCACGAGCTGTGACCGTGACGTTCCAATCCCTTCTGGTTTAGGCGACGAGCGCGTGGTACGCGGAAGCGTCTCGCGCCCGTAGCTCAGCTGGATAGAGCGGTGGCCTTCGAAGCCATAGGTCGGGGGTTCGAATCCCTCCGGGCGTACCGCAAGCTACTCCGCAGCCACAGCCAGGGCCGGATTCGCGCCGTTCTGCGCGGCCGCTTCGATAGCATCGGGTGCGAGCGAGCGATTGCGCCCCCGCGCTTGACCGCCGGCGCGCCCGATGCTCGCCATGTGCGACCGATCGCGGCTCACAACCTCGCCACCCTTTCGACCTGCCGTGCGCGCCTCGTCTGCCGTAAATTCGTGTGCGCGGCCTTGCGCGTGCGCCGCCCTCCCGCCTTTGCTCGCGATCTCCCGCTGCTTTCCAGGTTCCATCGACGCAAAACCGCGGTTGCTCTTCTGTCGCTCGGAGCTCGTCTGCGTATTCATCTCGTATCTCCTTCGAGAGGTAACTGGTTCCCTGCATTTCCCGCCCCCTCGCGGCTGAAGCGCGAGGCTCACGCGCTGACACGTCGGTGAGCGCGGAATCAGGGCAACAAAGGTCCTGGAACGCCAATCGTGCGATTGCTCGAGGCCAGGACGCGTGGAGCCCATTGCAGTCGTCGTGCCCTCCGGAGAAGGGCGATAAGTCCACGGAAATACCCGGTTGCAACCGAGCCCGACCGTTTCGCCACGTGGCGGAATGTCACGTTGGGGCGCAACCGTGGTGAGCCGCTCAGAATTCGAACGCGAGCCCGAACGTCCAGTATGTCCCGCCAACCCTGAGCGGGTCGGATTGCGCCAGACCTGTCAGGTCCGAAAGCGTCCACTCTGCGTAGGCGTACGTATTGTTTACGCCCACCGACTCGTCGAAGTTCCTCGCGGCGTAGGGGTCGAAGACGTTCAGATTGAGGCCAAGGCCAAGGCCGAACTGGGTGCCGAACGTATGGCCAAGACCGGCCACGCCTTGGAAGTGCGAAGTGCCCACCGTGTTCGATGCACGCCAGAACGCCAACCCGATACCGAGCTTGGCGTATGGAACCAATGGGACATGCAGCTCGCGCCAGATGGCGTCGCCGCGCAAAACGCCAACTGCGTAAAGCGGCAAAATCTCCAGCGAAGTATTCTCGCCCGAGGTGGTCGATCCGTTGTGGGGCATCGAAAACTGCGCCGGCCTACTCATCGTCGCGTAGCTGATCCCCACGCCGGGGCCGATCGTCCCGACGTGAGGAATGCGTGCCGCCTGCCAGTCGAATTCAACGCCGAACAATAAGTGTGCGGGAGTGCCAAACGTATTCTGATAGGGCGTCTGACCACCCAAGGCCGGGTCCTTGTCGATGTCCGGCGTAAACGGCGAGAACCGCAGCTCCAATGCGAAGTGCTGGGGCGACTCGTACGGCCTGTGTCGGGTCAGAAGAATTTCGTCCTGACTCTCTTGCGCTTGCGCGAGGGCGCTCCCGGAGAGCGCGCAAAACAAGCACGCCGCCCCGGCGGACACGGCAACACAATACGCAGAGGTCATCGGAAGGAGGTTTCCCGCCGGCTCCGCCTGCGACGTCGCGCCAGCACGCTGGTGAGACCGGCCAGGGCAACGCCCATTGCAGCGGACGCGGGCTCCCCCGCCCTCTCAAGCGCGCAACCTCCGCCGGCTTGCCCGCCGGCTTGCCGGTAGATGTTCCAGAAGTCATTCACCGGCGCGGGGTAATCGCACACTTCGACGGAGGGCGGGCCGACGTTGCCCGAGCCGTCCACGGCCGCAACAACGGCGTTGTACGTCGTGCCGTTGCGAAGGCCCTTGATCGTATACGTGCCGGTGTTCTTGTCCGAGACGGTGACTCCCACGCTTCCCGTCGCCACCAAATAAGGCTGTGGGATCGTGGAGATACCCCCGTTGCCCGAGACCAGCCCGCCTTCGATGGGATTGCCGGCATCATCGGTCTGTTGCACCACGACCCCGCTATCTTGCACGATCGCGCTGCCAAGCGCGACGCTCGTACACGACGAACTGCCAGGCGAACCGGTCGAGGACCCGCCGACATTCTCGTAATAGCAGCCGGCGTCGGAGCTCGATGACGGTGTTGCATCCAGAGCAGACCCGTCGTCGCCCGCTTCCGTGTCCGCTTCCGTCTCAGCGTCTTGCTGCGCCGAGGAGGCGTTGCTGTCCGGACACACCAGCACCGTGGAAATGGAACTGTCCACCTGCGGCGCCGCCGCATCTTCCTGGCCCGGAATCGGGTCCATGAAGACGTCGTAGCCGTTCGTGTCCGCGTCCGTGTTTGGCGACCAGTTCAGGAAAAACAGCGTATCGCCCACCATTTTGGAAACGCCGACCGGTGCGGGTGGGCCGACAAGGTCCGTCGTAATCGAGTACATGTAGGGCGTGCCCTTCACGTTGAGGCTCGTGTCCAGCGGTAGGAAGTAAATGTTGAGCGGGACGGCAACGAACGTCGTTTGAGCCGTCGTACAGGCGTCCCCCCCCTGGGGGACATAGTTCGGGGGACTGGGCGGCGCGTTCTGAAGTCCGACAAGGTCCTGGACGCGAACATTGAAGGTCAGCACGGTCACGCTGTTGATGATTTGCGCGGTGAACCCCTGACCGACGATCCAGCAGGTCGTGACAGCGTTGGCTCCGACGCCGCGCGCTGTGGACGTCGTGCAGTCGCCCGATTTCGATGCCCAAATCTGAAGGCTCTCGCTGCCGTCGAAGCCGGAAACGGACAGATTGAACTGCAGGGTCATGTTCGCCGTGCAATCGTTGTAGTTGATCCCCAGTGGCATCAGGTTTTGCGGGCGCGTGCTGGACCCGAGGTCGGCCGCACCGACGATGCGATGCGGGTACAATTGACCGCTGTTGGAAACGGTTTGCGCGCGCGCCGGCTCGGACGTGACGAGCACCGCCGGGAGCAGCGCTGAGAAAATAAGGCCCGCCCGGCGATGCATCGTTAAGGCGGTTGAGCATAGCGTGTGCCACGACGGGTCGCCGCGCGGCACTCGGTTTTCTACGCCGCCGAACGCCCTGCCAGGCGCCAAGGTGTCATCCTTCGGCAAGCAATCCCGCGGCCCATGACAAACTGACACCCGCGCGATAAGGCATTCGGGACCATGCACCTGATTCCGTCGCGCGAGGGTCGACCGGCGGACGACCCGATCTTTGCCTTGAACGCGGAGGCCACACGTCGCCGCCTCGCGGGCGAACCGATCGTCAATGCCACCGTCGGCGCCCTGCTCGACGACGACGGAAAGCTTCTGGTCCTGCCGACCGCTGCGCGAGCCGTGCACGAGGTGTCGTCGCTCGAATGGGCCATGTACGCTCCCATCGCAGGAACGCCCGAGTTTCTGCGAGCCGTCATCGATGACTGTCTCTCGGGTGAGCCGGGGTTGAAGGGCGCTGCCGTGGCGGTGGCCACTCCCGGC
>Ga0210409_10002233_pt1 | contig 23315 bp, 19 predicted proteins | sample IncBWH17MmetaG_FD_161649 | JGI IMG/M metagenome (GOLD analysis project Ga0210409, IMG submission 161649) | Forest soil microbial communities from Barre Woods Harvard Forest LTER site, Petersham, Massachusetts, United States - Inc-BW-H-17-M | ecosystem: Environmental > Terrestrial > Soil >...
CTTCTGAGGCCACGCTCTCGGCACTTGCGCCGATCCGCCCGAAACCACAGAAGATCTCGGCCGCACTCCCGCTTGCCAGTTCGATTAGGACAATATTTCCTGGACCGGCGGAATTTTTGGTTTCGACAATCTCCGCGGAGTCCGCACCCCAATTCATCAGTTTCGCGATTGTGTCTATCTCACGCTGAGCAATACTCCGAGGAAGATTCGCCACAATTGCCACTGCGCTGCGGCGTTCGATCTCTCCCCTCTCCAGCAGTTGAATCGTGGAAAGGCGTTCGCACGGTTCAATTGTCGCCGTAAAACGGCCACCGCCGGCCGGATAGAAGCCGTACTTTTCGAGACGAATCTCGATTTTAGGACCGAGCCTGTTGACGACAGGCAAGAAAGCCTTTTCAATAAAGTCCAGTGGCGGCGCTTGCATGTTGTGTGTGCCACCTTCGATTGTGACTTCGCTGCATCCAGATGCCGTCATCAGCGCTGGGAGTATGGTCTGGAAGACGAGAGTGCCGCTACCCGCCGTTCCTATTGCAAAGTGGTAGGTGCCAGATCGCACAGATCCTGGAATAAAGGTGAGCGTCTTAGAACCCAGGGTTGCGCCTTCGACCTGAGCACTCCCGATTTCACTGGCAGCGAGAACGGCCGTAAGATGCTGTCGAAGTAATCCTCCCCGCTCTCGTTTGGCGCGGATGTCTTCCATACGGAAAGCTTTCCCGGTGGCGAGCGACAGGCTAAGGGCGGACCTTAACATCTGTCCGCCTCCTTCACCCGCCGATCCGTCAATGCGAATCATGCATTCGCTCCGTTGATGTGGGTCCTAAAGGATCCCGACTATCCTTTCACGCACACAACCTGTCGTAACGAGTGAACGATCTCGACCAGATCAGCCTGAGCGGCCATGACGGATTCAATCGGTTTGTACGCGGCCGGCGTCTCGTCGATCACGTCGGCGTCCTTTCGGCACTCCACGCCTGCCGTCATGCGCACGTGGTCCTCTACTGAGAACCGACGTTTGGCTTCTCCGCGTGACATTGCGCGACCCGCGCCGTGGCTGCAGCTCATGAAGCTTTCCATGTTGCCTTTGCCGCGGACGATATAGGAACGCGCACCCATGCTTCCAGGAATGATACCCATATCGCCTTCGCGGGCGCGGACTGCGCCTTTGCGTGTAACAAGAATGTTCTGTCCATAGTGTCTTTCACGAGCCACATAATTGTGGTGGCAGTTGATGGCCTTCAGCTCGGCGACAAAAGGTCGGAGTTCGCCCGAAGCGCGCACCGCTCCGACGATCTGCTCCATCATCAGGTGACGGTTCAAGCGTGCAAAGTCCTGGGCCCATTCGACCGCTTCAACATAGTCGTTGAAGTGTTCCGTGCCTTCCGAGAAATAGGCAAGATCTTTGTCGGGCAGGTTGATAAAAAACTTCTGCATGTCCTTACGCGCGATTTCAATGAAGTAGCTGCCCATGCGGTTGCCAACTCCGCGTGAACCGCTGTGCAGCATGAACCACACATTTTCCGCTTCGTCGAGGCATACTTCGATGAAGTGGTTACCGGTTCCCAGAGTACCCAGGTGGTTCGAGTGGTTTCCGCGGTCCAGCTTGGGATGCTTTTCGAGAATTGCATCGTAGCGAGGCTTCAACGTCTGCCAGGCCTCCGCATTGCGAATCGGAATCTCACCCCAAGCGCCCACGTCGCCACGACCACCATGATTGGTACGGCCGTGTGGAACGGCCTTTTCGATAGCAGCGCGAATACCCTTCAGATTGTCCGGCAGGTCGCGCGCGTTGAGGTCGGTCTGCACCGCCATCATGCCGCAACCAATGTCCACTCCCACGGCAGCTGGAATAATGGCTCCCTTTGTCGGAATGACGCTGCCCACCGTTGCGCCAACGCCCCAGTGGACATCGGGCATAGCGGCAACCCACTTGAAAATGAAGGGGAGCTGCGCGACGTTCAGGAGCTGCTGACGAGCCTGATCTTCGAGTTGCACTCCCTTCGTCCACGCCTTGATAGGCGCGCCCTTCTCTGGGACGATTACGTTGTAGGTCGGCTCCGACATTTGATCCTCCTTCGACTGACTGCAGATCGAATTCTTCTAAGAGACCTTATTTGGCTTCGGAGAGGCGCCAGTCAGTATGACCTGAGGCTGGCGCCTCAACTGGTTCGCGACACCCAATTCGCTCGCGAACCCCTCTCTGCCATTTGTTCTGAACCGACAAAGTGCAAGCCCGTGGCCAGACTTGCTGCTTTCGCAACAGATTATAAACACATGTCTTAACTCAAGTCGCTTCGAGTGAGTCTGCAAGATACTAATCTCACAGGATAATGATATATAATTATGGATATGAGCCAGAGGGCTAACATTGTTATTGGGCTCTTGGGAACAACACTAGACGCCGGCCGCAATCAAGACCGCTGGCAGAGCTGGCGACCGACCGTTGCCATCTGTCGCCAACCTGACTTTGTTGTCAAACGCCTGGAACTCCTGCATGGACTTCGCGACAAGTCACTCGCGCAGCTTCTCGCCAAAGACATCGCTGCCGTCTCACCGGAAACCACAGTACGCCTGAACGAAATTGAATTTGGTGACCCCTGGGACTTCGAGCGCGTCTACGAGACTCTTTTCAAATTCGCCCGCGCGTACCCTTTCGACGCCGATACAGAAGATTATCTGATCCACATCACCACTGGCACGCACGTCGCCCAGATCTGCCTTTTCCTTCTAACGGAATCAAGATACTTGCCAGGCAGACTTCTCCAGGCTTCACCCGAACGCGACCGGGCGGCACCCGGAGAAATCAAAATCATTGATCTCGATCTGTCCAAGTACGACCGCATTGCCTCTCGCTTCCGCCAGGAGCAGAGTGACGCCGTCTCCTACCTGAAGGGAGGCATCGATACGCGGAATTCTGCATTCAACCAACTGATCGACCGCATCGAACAGGTTGCGATTTCCACGCGAGATACTCTTCTCTTGATGGGACCAACCGGAGCCGGGAAATCAAAACTCGCGCGCCGCATCTTCGAGTTGAAAAAGCTGCGTCACACGGTCACGGGGGAGTTCGTTGACGTGAACTGCGCTACCCTGCGGGGCGACGCGGCAATGTCCACACTGTTTGGCCATGTGAAGGGTGCTTTTACCGGTGCTCTTCGCGATCGTCCTGGCGTTTTGCGAACTGCAGATAAGGGCGTCTTGTTCCTCGATGAAATTGGAGAACTCGGAATAGACGAACAAGCGACGCTCCTGCGTGCGCTCGAGGAAAAAACGTTTCTACCATTCGGGTCTGACCGGGAGGTTCATAGCGACTTTCAGCTAATTGCTGGTACGAATCGAGATCTATTGGTGGCTGTGCGCGAAGGCAGATTTCGCGAGGATCTTCTCGCCAGAATTAACCTCTGGCCTTTCACCCTGCCCGGACTTCGGTCCCGCCCCGAGGACCTTGAACCCAATATTCAGTTTGAGCTTGACCAATATGCCGAGCGGGCCGGCCGTCGCGTCACCTTTAGCAAAGAGGCGCGAGAACTATTCCTGGATTATGCGCTTTCAAGTTCGGCTATCTGGCTCGGGAATTTTAGGGATCTGAATGCCGCGATTGTCCGTATGGCTACTTTAGCACCAGGCGGTCGAATCTCCGTGGGTGTCGCTGGCGAGGAAATCGAACGACTCAGAAGCGCTTGGGCTAAATTGGAGGCCAGCGACGTGGAAGACAGCTTGGCTGACTTGCTCGGCAAGGATCGACTTGAAGACCTTGATCTGTTTGACCGGGTCCAGCTCGCCCGAGTTATTCAAGTTTGTCGAGATTCTCGTTCACTCTCTGATGCGGGCCGCAAGCTCTTCAGTGTTTCGCGAGGCCGTAAGGCAATCACGAACGATGCAGACAGATTGAGAAAGTATTTGAACCGTTTCGGAATTGAATGGTTGCAAATTGCTTCTGATTGACGGTCTCCAAGGCGCAATTCGAGCTGACAAAAGATAACTAGCGATATGGAATAGGAGAGGGGAATGGCAGCCCCAATTGATGCGAGGAAGGTGACTGGTTGCGGCGAGACATTCGTCACACCGTCGCGAACGGTGGAGCGCTTCGCCGCCAAAATTTGTACCTACGCGTGGCACAGTTATGAAATGGAAGTCATTGTCAAAGATCAAGATATTCTTGGTGGAACTCCTGTGTTTCGCGGAGCGCGAGTTCCTCTCCAAGTGCTGTTCGACTACCTTGAGGGCGGAGAAGCACTCGAAGACTTTCTAGAGCGATTTCCTACTGTCTCGCGCGAATCGGCCGTCGCTGCGCTCGAAGAAGCAAAACAGCTTTTGCTCGCACGTCCATAAATACGCGTTCTGATCGACGAATGTATCAAACGACTGTACAAATCCACTGAGCACAACATTGACCTGCATGCTGCCTATTCCCGCCTAAATGTTGACGACCACCAGAACCAGTGGACCTCAACAGAAGGTTCACACTCAACTCGGCCGAGGCGCAGTCCAGATCGATCTACCCTTTGACTTGTTTTGCCGTTGCCACAAGCTCCGCAGTGCCTGCACGCAGGCTCGCTGTATCGAGAGCGCCAAAGCGCAGAAACAGACCGTCGCCGGACGTCCGTGCAACGCGGTAGGAACTGAGCAGAGCAAGTTCCAGAGAGCTCGCTGCGGCCACTGCCCGCACGTAGTCCCCTCTTCCGTGGCATACCAGGAGATGTATGCCGGCGGGATTCCGCGGCCACGACCAGCCCAGCGCGGCAAGCGGCGCGAGCCCTTCCACCAGCGTCTCGCGTTTCGCTCCGTACACCACGCGCATGCGTCGCAAATGCGAGGAGAAGTGGCCCTCGTCCATAAACAGGGCCATTCCCAACTGCGCCGCCGCCGCCGTGAACCCGTCGAGCTGTGTGCGGATGTTCGCCAACGGTTCCACAAGTTCCTCGGGCACAACGGCGTAAGCTAGGCGCAGCGACGGGAACATGGTTTTGTTCAGTGTGCCGACATAAACCACGCGTGCCTGCGTATCAAGGGAATAGAGCGCCGTGAGAGCCTGTCCTTCGTATCGAAACTCGCCGTCGTAATCGTCCTCCACGACCCAGGAGTGATTTAGCGCCGCCCAGTCGAGGAGCCCGATGCGGCGCTCGAGACTCATGGCCACCCCCGTCGGATATTGGTGCGAAGGAGTCACGTAGGCTAGGCGCGCCCGCGCTGAGCGTGGAGGAGGAGTGTCCACGCGCAAGCCCTTGTCATCGACGGGCGACGCCAGGATGCGCGCCCCTGCGAGCTCGAACACCGCACGTGCACCCGGGTAGCAAGGGTCTTCCATCCACACCGCATCGCCACGATCCAGCAGCAGCACCGCGAGTGCATGGAGAGCTTGCTGCGCGCTATTGAAGACGATCACCTGTCCGCTGCCGCAGCGGATGCCGCGGAACTGCGCCAGGTAGCGGGCCAACGCCGCGCGCAATTGAGACACTCCGCGCGGATCCGCAAAATTCAGGGCCGCCCGCCCCAGTTCGCGCGCCGCGCGGACCTGCAGCCGCTGCCAGATGTTCCACGGAAATTCGCTTGTGTCCGCCGTCCCCGCATTGAACGGGCGCACAACGTCCGGTTCGCGGCAGGCGGCATTCGCGGCCATCCTCTGCCCGCGCCGCGACGCGGAGCGCTGCTGTCCGAGTTTCGCCTTGGCCGGCACGCTCAGCCGCGATACAGTCGCCGCGACGTACGTGCCCCGCCCCACGGCGCGTTCAAGAAAGCCTTCCTCAGTCAGCTGCGCGAAGACCTCTTCCAGCATTCCTCTCGACACCCCGTAGTCCGCGGCGGCTTGCCGCGTCGAAGGGAGCCGCTCTCCGGACGGGAGCGTGCCTTCCAGCAAAGCGGCTCGCAGCGTACGGTATACGTCGCCGCGCCGCACGCGGGCTGCGGAAACCGGCGGAAGAAGCGCCCCCTGGGGCCGGCGCACGATGCCTCCCTGAGAATGGTCCAATCTTTGGACTGAAATCGGATCTTGTAATCAGACCAATATCACTTTAGCATGCCTCGCGAGGAGAAAGCCGATGAAAAAACTCGCCATTTGGATCGTGCCTCTGGCTTTGGCCGCCCTAGCCCTGCCCGCCTCCGCGGCTGGCCTGGCGTGGGTCAAGGACAACTATCCCAAAGCATTGGCGGAAGCCAAGCAGCGCAAACTTCCCATGTTCGTGGAAGTGTGGGCGCCATGGTGATCGACGTGCCGCCTGATGCGGGATCTGCTAGATCACGCAGATCTCACTGGCTACGCCGGACAGTTTGTCTGGCTTGCGCTCAGTTATGATGCGGCGGAGAACCGCGCCTTCCTCGCAAAGTACGGCGCGGAGGCCACACCTACGTTCTTTGTAATCGCTCCGCAGGACGAACAGGTTACTGCCATGCAAACCGGTGCGATGTCCCTCGAGCAGCTCAGGCAATTCCTCGATACGGGAGCGAGTGACGCCTATACCAGGAATCAAACGCCCGCCGATAGAGCGCTGATGCGTGGCGACAGTCTCCGCGCGCAGCAACCCGCGGATGCGGTCACGGCCTATCGGGAGGCGCTTCGCTTGGCCCCGGTCAATTGGCCGCGCCGGCAACTCGCCGAAGCTTCATTCGTCGAGGCGCTGCAAGACAATAGCGAGTGGCAACTATGCGCCGAAACATCCGCAACCGAAGCGGCCCAGATGACGCGAGATGATTTGTTCGCGCGCATGGTAGTCAGCGGCCTGTGGTGCTTGGTCTCGACGGATCGCTCGCCCTGGTCGGACGCTGCGTTGCAGAAGTTGCAGCCCCTCGCGGAGGAAGCGCTCACGCTCTCCGCAACCGTGCGCGACCATCGTGACGAAATTTATAGGACCCTCATGAATCTGGCGGTCGCCCGAAATGACACTGCGGCCGCTGCCAGGTTTGGCGGTCGCTGGCTCGCCGAGCTCGACGCTATCAAGCCGGACAGCGACGAAGAGCGCTCCGCACTGGATATTGCGCGCGTGGAGAACGTACAGGCCTTCGGCAACCCAGAGCGCATTTTGCCCGCGCTGAAGGCGTCGGAGCTCGCCATGCCGAACAATTACATCGCCTCCCTACGCCTCGCCCAAATGGAGCTCGCAGCCAAGCACTTTGACGAAACCATCGCAGCCTGTGATCGTGGCCTCGCACGCGCGCCCGGGTCGAATGGACGGGCATGGCTGCTGCAGATCAAGGCGCGGGCTCTAAAGCAAAAGGGAAAGATTGTGGAAGCTCGTCGCGCACTCCAGGACGCGTTGCAGGCGGCGCAGGAAATCCCCAACCAAGGATCGCGAGACATGAACATAGATTCGATCAAGAAAGCCCTGCGACAATGATCCGCTCGGCCTGCCCAGAGCCTCGAAGAGCGTCGCCACTCCCGCACGAATGAGCTTCAAGATGGTCTGGAAATCGACGGGAGAGTCCGTGAAGTATGATGACCCCGCGAAGCGTTTCCGGTTCTCCGGGAATCGCGCCACATGCCATTTGGAGGCTCAAGTTGAAGTGCCTTCGATCGGTTTCTCGTGGAAGTCCGATCCGCTCAATACGTCGAAGGCCAACGCTGCGATTCCCGAAACGACAATCGCCAAGAGGAAAGCCCATGTGAATATTCTCCAACGCATATCATCTCCTTTGCGAAGGTCCCTGCCGATTTGTTCCTGTCGCTGAGTCAATCGAAGACAAATCGCCAACGTTCGGTAAGAATCCCTTCAGCTTCGGGAACGGCCGAGACTCATCCACGATAACGACAGCAACGAACTTCTCCCTTCGATGCCAGCAGCTCCTGAACTCCGTCAGCTTCCGATCACCTTCCGATAGAAAAACGCCGCACTAGCGGGGAGCGTTCGCCGGCCGCGAATTCAACTCTTTCGCCTGATTCGCGAGGGCGGCGCCAGACAAGTCGAATTTCACCAACGCTTTCTTGGTGATCAAAAGTTTCTGAATAGCCGACGCCGAGACTGTTTCCAGCTGTGCGTCCGGTGCGATCTGATAAATTTTAAGTTCAATCGCTCCCGCAAGAATCGCAGCCAGCGTAGTGTGTGGAATGCTCACCATGACAGTCGTGGAACTCGAGTTTGCCGCCTTTTCAGGGTTATCCCCGTGCGGCTCCCTGAATCCGCGTAAGGAAAACCCACCTTGGGGCAGAAATCCTGCAGCTATCGGCACACCTTTTCTGGTGAACTGGTAAACGTAGTCAGACGACGCTTTCTGGTCTTCGATCAACTTTCCTGCTTCCTCCGTCGCCCTTAGCACCTGCACCTTTCCATCTCCAGTCAGTTTTATTGTCAGGTTCAGGTATGTTTCTGCAGGCTTTCCATCGTTGGTGGTTTGCTTCTCCTGCTGTTGCGACAACGAGATGCATATGAGGACAGGAAAATTCTGGGCAGCCCGGATGTCTGCGAGGCTGACGAGCCAAAACCACGCAAAGAGAATCAGTAAGATCATCCCAGGGTATCCAATGCGCTGCAGATCCAGAAATACCAGAAAAACCTCGGCAGCTGGGTTGCTATCGCGTTACTGGATCGATTGCACCGCACCGCCAAGCTTGGATGCTGGCATATCGGCTTTCAGTGCGAGTGAATTTGCATTCAGCAGAGTTTTTAACAGTTCGGCGTACTTGTTCTCAGCTGTATTGGCGAATGCCCGCATCCCTGCCGGCCCTACGCTGAAGATCCGCATTCCTAGGTCATGAGTCGCAGAACTCATATCTATATCAGGCACGTTGATAATCACCGTGGAGGAATCTGACTCCGCCAGTTTTTCACCTTTCTCCGGGTGATGCGGATCGACAAATCCCCGAACGACGAATGGACTGTCCGACAAACCTCCAACAAAGGCCGGTTTTTCTTTTTTCGTAAAGGCAAACAGATATGCGGGTATGTTCGCGGGTGTCACCAGAATCCCGCTGATCTGTCTGGCTCGCAGTATTTTCGGGTCCTCGTTTCTTGTCAGTTTGATAACCAGACTAACGTAACTTCCGGACGCCGAAGCTTGGGGCGGCGGCGCCGCATTTCCAGCCGCCGCGGCCTGAGCTGGAAGATATCTGGCAACCGCCTTGTTCATAAGCCCGAGACACACGGGACAGAATCCCGGAGTATTCGTTTTCATTCTGCAATTCTGAACAGGCCGGTAGATTCCTGTGACTGCATAATCACAGCCGGTAAACACACCGACTGTTTGATTTGGGTCCAACGCCGTCGCGGAGTCAGTCGGCACAGGCGTGTTCTGATTGATCAGTTTTGACCACGAAACACCTTTGCGGTCCTTCACCGTTGAGCAGTTCTTCACGTTGATCGGAGGCGTCGTGTACGATCCGCTCACGCTGTATTCGTCGTACAGGCCAGCAATCCCATGTCCGTACTCGTGGCTTACCACGTCCCAATCGTCGCCGGCAGTGATGTAAAGTCGCCCACCCCGCTGGCATCCTCCGTAACCGCCCTCGTTGGCGATGACAAGGACAAAATCGAATTTGTTCACACCAGCTGTTGCATCGACGATTCGCTGATCTGTCTCCGGAGATTCCTCGAGCCAGCAACGATTCCAGTCTCCACTGTAGATCACCCTGAGCGCCGTGTCGCGGCTTTCACCAGGGTGACTCACACCGGATTCCCTGGAAACCAGATCGATGCGATAGACATTGAACGCCGCAAAATTGTCCTTGTAGAAGTCATGCCCCAAAACGCCTTTTACTACCAGCCGTTCTACATCCTCAGCAAATTTGACTTGATCGGACTGGTCGTATCCATCCCCCAAAACTACAAACGTTAGTTTCTGTCCGTCCGGACCATTATCGACAACCTTTGTCACACCTTGTGCCTTCAGCACGGTGATGGGGAGCAGAATCCAAAGTACGAGCAAAAAGACCAGCCGTTTGCATGATCCGTTTTTCATGGCGTCCTCGAATGACTATTTAATCTTCCAGGTAATTGCTATGGCCCCGCTCCAGTGATATTCCTTTGCCACCGGCAAGTTGGCTGCACTCAATGTGGTGCTTTGGCCCACCTGCAACCCTCCCAGGAGTCGCTGTTGTTGCCCGGCATAGGCACCAGCCGTGATAAATAGTTGTCGGCGCAATAACGCCCACGACGGTCCGATCAGATACTCCGGTGAAGTCCCTTTGTCGTCAGCTTTTGCCGTGATCCCGACGGTTATCTGCGGCACCCAGAGACACTTGCTTTCATCCGGGTCACAATCGTAAAAGCGCGAATTTAGAACTGCGATCGGAAGAATTCGTGTTTGGGAATTGTTTTGATATGCGATCTGTCCGTTCGCTGTGGTGAACTGCCGATTCTTCAGAAACGAAACAACCAGCCCGCCTCCCAGAGTAAACCGGGGGCCGTACCCGAAATGCACCGTTGGGTCCGACGCAGCCAGCGATGAGCCGGCCGGATTCTGGGTCTCTGTGTTCTTTGAAGTTGGTGACGAGCTGGACTTCGGTGGCGCCAGCACAGGTGGTACCGGTTGGAGAGTAACGTCATCGTCGCTCTGGCTGTCTGTCAGGCTGTACGTCAGAACGAATGGATTACCCGATTGGGCTGGATCATACAGTTTCTCAACCGCCGCATGCGCGTCGCTCCAGTGCTGATAAATTGCCTTGAACTGGTTCAATTTGTCAGAGAGAGCCTGGATTTCACTGGGACCCGAACCTGGTCCGATCAAGCCATCGATGAACTCATCCTGCTTATCCAGATTGTCCTGGTTCAATTCGAGAAGGGACGAGCACGCGGCATTTGCGGACGCACTACGCTTGAACTTCAGGATGCCTGCGCGCTGTTTTTTCGCATCATCCTGCAGCTTTGCAAGTCTGCTCCGCAGCGCCTGAACGGGGTCGCTGGAACTCGAAACGCCGCCGAAATCCTTTGGCCTCAAGTCGTCAGGCGTTGGAACCGAAGCCAGGAAACTTCGAAAGTCGTCCGCGCTGGATTTTATTCCTTTGCAATGGCGCTGTCCTTTTACGCCAGAAAGTTTCTCGTCATACGTCGTGGCGTACTTCTTATATTTGTCGCCGATATCGTTGATCGTTTTGTTCAGCGTTGACTCATCGTCGGTCAGCTGATTGAACGTGCGGATCAGTTCCTGAAGTGGCCCGTCATCGCATCGCGGGGGTGGAGCGCTTTTAACAACCTCCTTTCCGGGCGGTGGAGGAGCGGCCGATGAGTCTGGCGAAGCAGAACCTGGCGACTGTTTGGAACCGTTCCCTGACGGCACGATGCTGGAATCAATTCCGCCCAACGCAGACAGAAATGTGCTAATGGCTGTTTCGGTAACAGGCTGCTGTTTTACCTTTAAGGTGTAGTTCGCTACGAACGGATTGATGTCCTCGACAACGATCCAGACTCTGTCCCCGTTTTTGTACTGCAGCGAGCCCTGTATCTGGTTTGTTTGGGCGTTGATGATGAGCGTTTGGTAACCCTTGGCAGGTGATTCGAGCTTGCACACATCTTCCTGTGCCCTGATCTCTGTGCCGCTGACCCAGATTGATAACAGAACCAAACAGAACAAAATTCTTGGTTTCGTAGACACGGATCCTCTCCCCCTCTGTCTTTCGAGGCGAAACTTCCTGAGTTCGCGCCCCTCTGTATCTACAAGAACGAGCCTTTGCGGAACTTCCCTTCTGCGACGATAACTAGAAAGGAAAGTTCCCGCGCTGTTGTACAATTGCCGGAATTCTGGAGGTTCCGGCCCAGTGAACTACTCCGATTTGTCTCCACCTGAACTCTTCGCCGCTTGCGCGCGGGGCGGGGACGCAGATTCCTGGCAGGAATTCATCCGGCGTTTCAATCCTGTGATCGCCCGCGGCGTGCTCCGGGTCGTGATGCAGCACGGTGCGCCAGACAAGGCACTCATCGACGATCTGCTGCAGGAAACCTACCTGAAGCTATGCGCCAACGACTGCCGGCTTCTCAGGAATTTCGTACCCCACGACCCGCAATCGGCCTTTGGCTTCATGAAAGTCGTGGCTACGAGTGTCGCTCGCGACTTCTTCAAGTCCCGCTACGCAGAAAAGCGCGCACCCGAGGCGACGGCCCTTTCCCTTGCTCCTGAATCAGGCACTGAGCCCAGGTGCCGCGAAGATGGATTGGATTTGGCCGAACGAGCAGTGCTGATCGACCAGATTGATAAAAGGCTGAAGACGCTCGTCCCCATTCGCGAGTTGGCGAAAGCTCGCACCGTTTTTTGGCTCTACTACCGCTCTGGCCTTACTGCCAGCGCCATAGCTTCGATGCCCGGCAGCGAATTGACGACAAAGGGTGTGGAAAGTTTGTTATTTCGGTTAACGCGATCGATCCGCGAAGGCCTTGCCGATCCGGGAACTCTGGAACCGAACGGGGAAAAGGGCTTCGCCAGGCTGATTCGTTATAGGGAAGGAGCGAAGTAAAGTGCTCGAACCAGGTGAAGGACACCTCACCGAAGGCGACCTCGACCGACTCGCGGACGAGTCGCTGCTGTCGTTCGACTCGACGTCTGAATCGTTTCCCGCCAACACTCCGGTGGCTGAGCATCTTGCGGCATGCCAGAGTTGCCGGGATCGACTCGACCTAAAGGTCAAAAGCGCACAGCGGCTGACGCTCCTGCGGGCTACGTCGCCCGGGACGAGGAGCGGGGCTTGCTTGAGCGATGAGGAATTGATGAATCTCGCTGCAGGAATAACCGAGACTTCGGCAGCGCATCCAGCGCTTGACCACGCGGCATCCTGCGATCACTGCGGCCCATTGCTCCGGCAATTCGTGCATCAATTTTCGGATGACCTGTCGCCCGCCGAAAAACAACTGGTGCCAGGTTTAGATGAAACACGCGATTCGAGGACGGAGCTTGCCAGGCGGCTGGCGGCGGCATCGACTCCTCAGGATTCGCGCAGATCCTGGTTTCCTTCATGGAAGACTCTTAGCTTGGGGTTTGCGTCAGCAGTCGCTATCGGCCTGGTGGTAGTTGCTTCGTTTCCAAGGCCTGAACATCGAGCCGAGAAACTGGTCGCCCAGGCATATTCCGAGCGGCGAACACTCGAACTGCGTTTGCAGGGTTCTCCCCATGCTCCCCTTCAAGTGAATCGAGGCACGGCGAGATCCGGTTCTGAGCCCTCTCAGTCCCTTCTTGATCTGAAAGCTCTTGTTTCTAAGAACCTTCACAAGGATCCTTCTGATTCCTTCTGGCTCCAGACGAAAGCCCGCACCGACCTGCTTGACTGGGACTATGCGACAGCCATGCTGGAACTGACTCAAGCACTCCGTTCTCAACCCGAATCACCGTCGCTAAAGATTGATCTTGCTTCCGCGTATTTCGAGCAAGCAAGGTCCCTGGACCGGCCTGTAGATTACGGCTCTGCCATCGAGCTGCTCAGCCAGGCATTGGCCAAAGAACCCAATAATCCTCTGATTTTTTTCAATCGCGCTCTGGTCTTCGAGCAGGCATCGATGTTTCATGAGGCTCTGCACGACTGGGAAGAATATCTGAAACTCGATCCCGTCGGTCCATGGTCCGATGAAGGACGCAAGCACGCTGAAGACATACGACATCACCTGGCGCAAGACCAGAACCGGACCGCTCCGTTACTTGATATCCCGGCTTTTGTCGCCGCGATCAACCGCTCCGATCCATCAGCGCTTCAATCCGTGGACGTCCGAGTCGAAGACTATCTCGACTTGTCAATCAGGGACTGGATCCCAAAAGCCTTTCCTCCCCGGGGCCATGAGACAAACTCAGCGGAAGTCGCACGCAGTGCGGTATCTGGTCTAGGCGTCATCCTGCTGCGGGAACATCAGGACAAGTGGCTCAATGACCTTCTGCTGGGCCGACCGGATGACTCCTTCCGGTTAGCAGTCATGAATCTAGGTCAGGCACTCTCTGAAAACAGGGCCGGAAATGCTTCTTCGGCGAAAACACATGCCCTCCGGGCGGAAATGCTCTTCGCTAAAGCCGACAGCAAACCTGGTCTGATGAGGGCACAGCTGGAGGAAGTATATGCGCTGCACAGGCTCTTTCGCGGCCCGGAGTGCCTCACGGCCGCATTGCGTCTGGAGGGTCTTGCGTCTGGTACGCACTATTCCTGGATCAAGGCTCAGCTTGGCCTCGAGCAATTTGCGTGCTTCAGTTCACAAACGAAAATGACGGGTGGACTCGAACTCATTTCCGCTTCGAGGCAGCTTGCGGAGAGCTCAAGGTACCAGGCACTTTGTCTGCGGGCCATCGGATTCCAGGCGGCATTGGAAACGGACAAGAATAATTTGGTGGCCGCTGGATATCTGGACCAGGCAGGACTCAAGGAATATTGGCTGGGACCGTATCCCTTCCTGCGTGCGTATCAGTTCTACGATGACCTGACTGACCTCGCACAGGATTCAAAACAGTGGAATCTTGCGGCCGCATATGGACGTGAAGCGACATACGCGGTCACCTCTAGTGAAAATCGTTCCGGCGAAGCAATGTCACGATTCCGCTTGTCTATTTCCGAAGAAATGGCCGGCCACCCGGAGGAAGCGGCAAAGGAGTATGCGAAGGCACAGAGTATTTTCGCGTCCCTCCCCAACAATTCCGAGAACGCGGGTTTTCAGGCAGATTCGGAACTGCAAGTGGCTGCAATCGAAGCCACATATGGTCACGCCGCCGAGGCGCGCGCTCACTTCTTGGTGGCCAAGGGCCACCTTTCCGATGACTTCAGCTCATACGATACATGGCTTAGTTACTTCCGAACGAAAGCTGAACTGGCGCTTCTCGACCAGAACTACGACGAAATGCAGTCTTCCTGTGCTGCGGTGGTGACGATTGGAGAGTGGACGCTCAGCACGCTCGCAACCGAACATGACAGGGTCTCCTGGAATCGCACCACGGCACCTTGCTACAAAACTCTTGTCGAACTTGAACTTCGCCGCCAGAACTACGTTTCCGCACTCGAACTGTGGGAATGGTATCAAGGCGCGGCAGTCAGGAAGGGCGATTCTCCTCGAGGTCTCATACATTTTGGCGAACTTGATCGTCTTACTCCTCGTATTCCAGCTCCCCGACAGGTCCAGACCCATTTACACAAATTCAAGAACCAGACTCTTCTTGCATTCGCCGAGCTCCGAACCGAGGTTGTCGCCTGGGCCTACGACGATCGAGGAATTCGACTCGCTCGCATTCAGGTCACTCCGCAGGAACTCCATCGAGCTGTAGGCGAGTTTGCGAACGCGTGTGCCAACCCCAATTCCGACATTCCTCATCTTCGGGATCAAGGTCGAACCTTATATAACCTCCTTCTCGGCCCATTCTCGGATTATCTGGAACCCGACCGGGTTCTGATTATCGAAGCCGACGGACAGCTCGCAAAATTGCCGTTTCAGGCACTGGTTTTGCCCGAAGGCTCCTATCTTGGATTGCAGCGAGCCCTGGCATTCTCCCCCGGCTTGTTTTACATGCTCCGACTGCGTCCAGACGCAACAATCCGCTCCGATGAGCACGTTCTGATTGTCGGCGAACCCGCACTGGCGAGATCGGACGCCGACTTTATTCCCCTACCAGACGCGAACCGTGAGGCCCGGGAAGTTGCCAGTCTGTTCAGGAATTCCACTCTGATATCGGGAAAGGCTGCCACTGGTCCGAACATCATTGAGCATCTTTCATCAGCGAGTGTCTTTCACTTCGCAGGCCACGCGATTTCGGGACCAGAGGGAACCGGGCTGAAGGTTGCGCCAGCAAACGAACTGGAACCAGCTTCAACACTTCTTACGCCTGACCAGATCGAGGCACACCGCCTTTCCCGGACTCGGCTGGTAGTCCTCTCCGCCTGTTCCACGGCACAACCAGGGGACGATGGACTCGCAGATGCGGGAAACATTTCCCTCGCGTTCCTTCGAGGCGGAGTGCCGCATGTGGTCGCGACTCGATGGGCCGTTGATTCTTCAACTGTTTCTGAACTGACTCGCTCTTTTTATTCGGAACTATTGAGAGGACAGTCTCCGGGTTCGGCTCTTCTGAGAGCCGCCACGGAACTCAACCATCAGGCAAACCGGGTTCACCCGTATTTTTGGGCTTCCTTTTCGGTTTTTGGACGTGCTTAAACCTGATTCTTCGTGGAGGAAAAATGGAACGCAGAGAATTCTTCAAGGGGCTGGCGATGATCTCATTGGCTTCGGGTCTCGCACAATCCGGCTGTTCGCATGAGAAGCAACGCAAGTCCAAGTCGTTTACCAAGGACCTCCAGGGGCGGCTGAACGTTGTTTTGCATGGAATGTTCGCGGTCGTGCTGGACGCGAAAGATGCGGCAAACAAGGCTGTACATTTGTTGGCACCAAAAGTATCGGATCACCTCTACGCGGCAGCGGCGGCGGATGTTGACCCAGCAACTGGCGACATACAGTGGCTGTGGCAGCAGCGCATCGAACCTGCCGCAAAAACAGAAGTCAAAGTCCCGAGCCGACCCGCATCCACGGGGAACCCGACCAGCCTCGATTTCAAACTTGGGTTCAACAAATCCCGCATTATCAAAATGGCAGGAACGGAATACTGGCATACCACGCTTCCCATGCCCGACGATATCTTGGGACTTCGGGCAAGTACTGACAACCCGTTCGATACCAACGGAATGACTTATAAGTGGAACGGTCTCAGCGTGAGCCGTGTGCCGACGGTCCTAATTCTTACGTATTCGCCGATTGGCCTGAATGCCGGAAAAGTGCCCACTTTCGGGGACAAATCCGGGGCGCCGCAGGAAATTGCCGTCTCCAAAACTGACAATGTCGCGCGCCTTCACCTGTTCGCAGAATCCGCGTTTGACCTGACTAACCCGGATCCCAACATGGCCCTGGCAGAATTCAACAAGTTGTTTCTGGATGCGAACGGTCAAACTGCGCTCGATCTCTCAATAAAATCAGGCTATTCCAACGATCCCGTGCCGGTCGATTCGTCCGTAAATCAACCCGGCGTAATGATTTGCGAGGAAAGGAATCTGGGAGAACTCGACATTCCGTGCGATCAGCTTCCGCTGACTTTCAAACCCAGCGCGCAGACCGCTACAAAGGTCCACAATTGCATGTCAATTGCGCTGGATACAACAAGCTAGCGATATGTCGCGCGACAAAATCGATAATCAAAAGAAATCATCTTCGCCATGATGTCTTTGACTTCAATCCTCATGCGCAAACTTGGCAGGCGTGCGATCCTGTCGCACGCAGGGCGCGCAATCATGTTGCCCGCTGTCACCAGCGCCCCATTTCGTGCGCTATTGCAATCATCCGCCAATAGCAGCGATTCCCACAATTGCTCAACTTCTCTCCCTGACCTTCCGCCAGCGGTCACATCTTTCCGTGCGCCTGAACATCAAACACCATGCGTTGTCAGAAACCAGAATCAGGCAGGAATGTTCTTCACATCCAGCGTGGTCTTAAACCCGAACCAGAGTTCCTACGCGAATTATGAGTACAGACAATACGTTAGAGGCTACGTTTGCTACCGGGTGGCACCAAACACGGTTTGGCAACCGATTCCCCACGGCCTTCGCGGTGCTGGGGTGCTTTCGCCCACCGAATTTCGTGAGGACGGGTTCCCGAACGGCAAGGCTTACGGCCATCGCGACGACAGCTTGACTTGTTGCGGCGATGATTTCGGCCCCAAGGGCTACACCAGGAAAACTGGCTGGTTGTATACGATGGAGGATTTTCCCGCCCTCGGGGCCAAACCCGGTGTGGAGTATCAGATCAAGCTGGATTTCTGTCTGGAGCTGGTCGACGCGAGCACCGAATCTCCAGTCAGCCGCGGCCAAACGAGCGTCAGCTGCTGTGGCGTCCTACCGGACGCTGTTGGTTGCGTCTTGCCCGATGCTCCTCCCTGCCCACTCTTCTGGCTTCCTTCCGGAAATGGCGAAGACCGCCAGCTCATCGTGACAAAACCAAAACCAATGGGTGACTATTGGGCCCGCATCTACATTGAGCGCCAGACAGACCAGACAATCGTGCGAGCCAATGTCATCAAGCCCAACGGAGCGCCTCAAATTCCGCGCTCTGCATTCCACTTGCAACTCTTCGATGTGGGCAGCAATCCTGTTCCCGAGATCAAGGCAACGGATGCGCGGCTTGCCAGCGAATCGACGGACCTGGTCGTTGAAACAAGCAGTGCAAGCACTACTGCACAGACGCAATTTGTTTTCAGTCCAGGACCGGAAATCAGGAGCGCCGAGCTGACGATCCCCGACCATTCGGTTCTTTTCGAACCAGACGATTTCGAATAATCCGGGTTCTCCTGGCCTTCTTGCGCCCTGATGACTACACGTGCTGCCCTGCGTAGTCATCGTTTTCGCCAAAGTCCACAAAGATGTCGAAGACTCGGAGTTTGAGGATTCTGAATATCGCATTCACTATACGGTGACAGCGCCGTTATTCCGGAAAAACTACTTCTCTGCAGTGGAGATCAAGGGCGGAACTCTGAAGGGCCGCGAGCTTTGTGACAAAGCACGCTGGCGGGGCGTGGACGATGTGTTAGAGCAATCTCTAGTGGTCGGTGACTCGCAGTTTGATACCGAAATTGTCTCAAACGGCTATAAGATCTTTCAGTTCGTCCTGCCGCGAAAAATCCATTCTAAAGGGCGCTAGAACCACGCCTCCATCCTCTTGCCAAGAGTGGCACCGGTTCCACGCGCTCACAATCTAAAGTACTTCCGAATTGCCCCGATCAGCGTGTCCGGATTGATTGGCGTTCCACCGAACGTGTTCTTGAGACCGTCCCGAATTGCCCGCCACTCTTTTTCATTGTCTGGGGGGAACACCGCAAGGAATCTGCGCAGGTCTTCCTGGATAGCAGCGGGAATGTCGGGGCCCGCCTCGTCGGGCAGCGTCCCTGCGATTCGAAACACGTCGGTGCGATGCTTGGCGATGTCATCGCCTTTTACGTTTTCTCCGTTCTTAGCCCGCTCTGCCAAATCGAGATGCGCTAGCGCTTTAAGTGGAATCAAAGCTGTCGGATTTACGAAGGGCAGGTCCTTTTCTTCGTTGTGCTGGTCTCTGATCAGCGCATAGTAATCGTCGTTCAACAAGATAGCGGACAGACTGCCCAAATCATCCTCCAGCTTGATAGGGATGATGTGTTGGCCTTCGCCCAGATCGATGTTGTCAGGCTTTCGGCTGAACGTCTCAATCATCGTCGGATAGTTCTCATCTTGCGGTTTGTCGAAGCGATAAAGCTGCCGCCGGTCCTCTGCTTTGAAACGCCCTTGATATTTTCCTGCTTCGATGAATTCCCAAAAGTGCTTCACAAACGCAGCGTCGAGCGCCTCTACGATCAGGACCATGTCCATGTCTTTGGTAGCGCGAAACTCCAGCTCTTGCGTCGACAACCACTCGTGGCAAGCTACGCCGCCGATCAGCACGAACGATTTCTTGTATCCGGCAAAATGCTCGCGAAAGCGGTCAAGCCCTCGAATCATTGCGGAAGCCTCTCGATCAGAAATTTGATCTCCTTCTGAACGCGCTCGTCGCCGGAGTTCCGCAGGCTCAGATAGAGAGAGCACGGATCAACCGCATCGTTTTCCGCGAGCACCCACGGATCATATTTCCAGGATTCCATTCGTGCGTTTGCCTCGTCCCGACTGCTGCAGCCGAATAGCTCTCCTTTTTCGAAAGCAGATACCAGGTCGCGGTCGCGCATGGCGCAGGTTGGATATTGGTCTTCTCCGAGCATCGACAGCCGGCTCAACGCCGTGATCCCGGCAGCAACTGCGCGCGCGCGCGGTTGCCCCCAGCGAACCCACTGCGCCTTCCGAACAGGACTTGCCATCAACGGCTCCGCCTTTTGCCACAAAGATCTGCCGCGCAATGAGAATTCCAGGAAGATCATTTTCCCAATCCTGCGGACCTCGCACAGCTTTGCGCACAGCAGCTGGTCTTGGGCGAAGCTCATCGCCTGCGCGGAATATTTCAATCGTGCGCCAAGCTCTGACAACGGAATGTGCGCATCCGGCTCCCTAAGGATCTGATGAATCACCACCAACTGCGAAACTGGCGACAACTTGTCCTGTATTCGGGACGCTGCTCTGGAGAATCTTTCCCGAAGATCGACCATCAGCATGGGAAGAAACATCTGGGCACCCGGCACGATGAACGGCACGCCGTCCCTTACCAGACGGTTTCTCAGAAACGACGGAAGTTTGGCCATGACCAGAGCGACGTCCCGCTCCAGCCCTCGCTTCAACGCCATAGCCGTGCGTCCGTACTCCGCGGCGGACAGCTCGTCCGGAGGAGCTTTCTCCACCGCTAGAACAATGTTTCTTCCGAACAACTCGAGCTCTAGAAACTCAAATCGCTCTCGTAAGAAAAGGGGTACGGCCGAGATTCTCGACGCGGCCTCGACCCGCGGCCGATAGCCGGTCACCAGCTCCAGATAAGAAAGCAAAGATTCTTCGTAACGGACCATACTACAAGAGTCTAGCACACTACAGCTGCTATTTGTAGTGTTCTTGTTGTATGTAGTGTGTTGATTTTAATACTCTTATTTGGCCTCTCCAGCTAAGAGTAGTCTGCTACAAGTTGAACCAAAAAGCAGCAGTTCGAATTCGAACTGTAGCGAAATGGCCGCCAACTCGCAGAATGTATTAGAATTAGAAACGTAGGGGTGGCAGAGTGGTTTAATGCGGCGGTCTTGAAAGATTAAATCGCTGACTCGCTATCTGCTAGAAAAATCAACTAAATCCCTTTGCCAGCCGTAAGATAGCGACAGTTTCAGTTTTCTGGATTTGCCTCGTTTTTGCTCGTTTTACGCCAGTTTTAGTCACAATTTTGGTGATAATCAGAAATCTCACTCGCGCACACCTTGAGTGTCACATGATCAACCTCATTCGCTTTCTTTAAGAATCTTCCGCACCGATTTATGAGTCTCTGCTGTCCATCCTTGAACGAAAATGTTCCACGATCAATTGCTGCCGTGCCAAGAGGGGGGCGGCGCCAGCAGAGGCCAATGCTTCGCTACTTTGAAATCAGGGCGTGGAGAATACCGCACACGTGATAGGCAGCAGACAATACAACGCGCGAACAGTCACATGATCGGCAAGCTCGAGAAATCGGCCGCAGAATTTCTCAATATCTGCGATTCGCTGCTCGCCACGTGATGCAAATTCATCGGCGCGCCTGCATTCCGCTGGCCGGACATTTTGAGACGGCGGCCCTTCGCAGTGTATGCCGAAAACGTGATGATGATCGATAGTCTCACGTGGCGCAGCTTACCGCGTAATGCCGAAAGTCGAGGGGACGAAGAACACGATTTTCTCCCCAAATTTGTCCCTATCGACGCTCTGGTACCTGAAGCTTACTCCGGGCCGCTTTTCTCGTATTCTCCTCGTTCCTTAGCACCTTCTTCAGCGTCAGCTTTATGCAAGAATTTGGCGGAGAGGGGGATTCGAACCCCCGTTAGGGTGTTTATTCCCCTAAAACGGTTTAGCAAACCTGACCACTTTTCTGACGCGTTCTGAAAATTTCGGACTCTACTATATTCCTCAAGCTGTTACAACGCAGGGGACCTGAGCCGTCTGTATTTGATTTGGCGGGTTCTGAACCAAGAACTACTACGAATTTACTACAGTACTTGGAGGCTTGAACCCCGTGAAAAACGCTCCTCAGTAGGTCAATTTCTAGTCTATAGCTCTGTCCAGGAACTCTCGCCAAATTATCGAAGCTTTAAGGCTGGTTAGAACATTCACGGATTTTGCTTTGGTCATTCCCCGCAGCGGCTATACATCGCCAGCGCCGCATAGTTTGCTCATCATAAGATGGGAACCCTGCGATGCTACCAGACACGAGCATCATCGCATTAACTGCCGGTATTTTCACATTTCGAAAATCACTGCAGAAATCGTCGACCGCTTTGTTGAGTTCGCCGAATGTCAAACCAGTGGTAGAGCTGAATCCATCCTTAATTTTGGTGTAGCTCTGTGGGTTGTCGCCGAGAAAGCTCATAACCTGCGAGATGCCCTCAGCGTGGCCTACAGCGTACCCAAGCTTGAAATTGTCCGACCAACTCTTCCAATCGCCGCACGTGCGCCAGTCAGTGCCGACAACAAACAGAAGGCTCGGAGTTTTCGCCGTGTTTGTCTGAGACTGCGCCTCAGATGTATTCATCGCGGGGACTAGTCCAATCAAGGCTGCTATAAAGGAAATGAATATTCGTCGCTTCATTTTTCCTCCGCCGAAGGAGACTATAAGGTAGTTTTTAAGGAGGTCTCGGTAGGGGTGGTGGGGTCCAAATCCCCCCAGAGTCCTGTAAGCAACGGTGTTGCGACCGCTCTTACCGTGACAACTACTACAAACTGGGCTATAGGTGCTTTCTCGATGCGAAGTCTGCGAGAGAAATGGTCCAAGGCAAAATGGCAATAGCCATCAAAGTGAATGAGAGTTTGAGGTCGTAGAACTTCGTCTTTAGGATTTGGGAATTCCGCCATGCCTGACCGAGAACGTCTTTGACGTAGGCCTGTTCCTGCTGGGACATAAACTCGTCAACGAACTTGGTTTCTGTTCTCCGCGCAATTTCCTTGAAGTAGACCAGCGAATCCTCACCTCCCTTTAGTTGGGGAAACGCCCCCTTGTAGAGATACCAGAAGCTGCACGCGAGAAGCACAATTGCGCACGCCGGAGCCAAGTACTCCCACCAGCACATGGAATAAAGCCCCGGAAGACGCGCAGCAAGGTAGCCAACCATGCTTGTATCAACGGCAAGGACAACCGAAGACTTTGCATCAACGCGTGGGAAGAAGCTCAACACAAGAACCAGTTCATCATGGCAGGCAGACAAGAGCGTCTTCTGTTCCATTTCTTATCCTCGCTTTACTCCCACGAACTATACACGTGTTTCTTAGTGATAAAATAGGCTGTTGTATTTCCCTCTAGTTCTTGCCGACAACAGGGAGTGTTCAGTGGCGCTAAAAGAGGATTTGCAAGACGCTGTCACAAAGATATTCAAAGGTCAGTGGACCCAACGTGATGGCGAGGTGGTGCCCGAGCCCAAGGATTTGGGCCTAGGCAATGACGCTGTAAATCTCAAGGCAACAGTTTTGTACGCCGACATGGAGGGTTCTACGCAACTCGTGGATTCACAAAAAGCGCATTTGGCTGCGGAAGTTTACAAAACCTATATGGTATGCGCTGCGCGCATCATCAAAAACAATGGAGGCGCAATTACCGCATACGATGGCGACCGGGTAATGGGCGTCTTTATCGGCGATTACAAAAATACGACCGCCGCTAAAACAGCCCTGCAAATCAATTGGGCCGTCAGCCACATTGTAAATCCGGGTCTTAAAGCTCAGTACGGAACTGACGCTTACCAGATGAGACATGTCATCGGCGTTGATACGAGCACAATCTTTGCATGCA
>Ga0210409_10002234_pt1 | contig 23308 bp, 21 predicted proteins | sample IncBWH17MmetaG_FD_161649 | JGI IMG/M metagenome (GOLD analysis project Ga0210409, IMG submission 161649) | Forest soil microbial communities from Barre Woods Harvard Forest LTER site, Petersham, Massachusetts, United States - Inc-BW-H-17-M | ecosystem: Environmental > Terrestrial > Soil >...
ACCGCGTGATTCGCCAGCGGAAGCCCCGATTTCCATCATTCGCAACGCCAACCATCTCGCCCTCGTTACGGGAGTAACGTTGCACCTCAGCCAGCACGACGCTACGGTGATAAGGGGTCCCCTTTTCATTGCAAACCATGATGAGCATCCCTTTCATTTCGTGGTGCATCTCCGCCCAGAAGGGCCCTGACTTCGTCACCACTCTATGGAACGCAAACCCATGAGCGCGGGCACGAGTTCAGCGCTCGTGCAGGGATTTACCCTTACCCGCAAAGTCCCGCGTTACAAGCTGACCGTTCCGGCGCGTTTGACCGTGCTGCGCTCAGGAGTTCCCGACGAGTTCTCCGGCCGCACCCTCGAGATCGGGGAGGGCGGCGTCGGAGTCACGGTTGCTTCGCAGCTTCTATTAGGCGAGTCCGTACGCGTCGAGTTTCTTCTTCCTCACATGAGCACTCCGGTGCGCGCCACCGCGGTTGTGCGTTATCAGCATGCTCGTAGCTTCGGTCTTCAGTTCCTGCGGCTTCCCGCCGAACAGCAATCGATCATTCGCTACTGGACCCGGCGCGAAGCAGATGTCCTGCTAGCGACCCAAGCACCTGCCTCTCAACCGGAAGCCACTGAGAACAAGTCGGCGAACCGCGAAGCTCGAGCATCCAGGAAGCCCGCGCCCGAAACATCAGGACTCGGCAAACTCATATTCGAGGACACCGCGCCCGAACGATCTCCACTCCGCCAGATCATGATTGCGTCCGCTTCCCTCATCGTCGTCGTTATGATTCTGGGTTGGTGGCGTTGGCAACAGGGATGGACCGATCTCGAATCCAAGGTTCCCGCCGTAGACGTGGCAAACACAGCGCCTCGGCTGAAAGTTCCCTCGGAGGAAATGCGCCGTCGTCTCCGCCATGAAGTCAGGCCCGACTATCCGGAGTCCGCCCGCCAGGCCGGAGTTCAGGGCCTGGTGGTCCTTGACGCCATCATTAGTGAGGCTGGAGCCGTGATCCAAACAAACGTTGTGAGCGGGCCTCCCGCGCTCTCCGCTGCAGCCGTCGACGCCGTGCGTTGGTGGCGCTACGACCCCTATCTCGTAAACGGCCAACCCGCAGTAGTAGAGACCACCATCACTCTGAACTTCCAGCTTCCGCGCTAACTTACAAATAAATCTAAGCGCTGTTGGCAGCTTGCTCGCATCCAAAAGGGAGCATCCTGAGTGAGTTCGCCATGCAGAATCAGAAGGTAAGACAAACGACATGCTGCATCGTAGGCGGCGGTCCCGCTGGGATCGTCCTCGGTTACCTCCTCGCCCATGCTGGCGTGCACGTCACAGTGCTTGAAAAACACGGCAACTTCTTTCGCGACTTTCGCGGAGACACCGTCCATCCCTCAACCCTGCAGGTTCTATATGAACTTGGCCTTCTCGACGACTTTCTTAAAATTCCCCATCAGAAAGTCACAAGCGTAGGGGCGGTCGTCGGCGATATTGCTTTTCCCGTCGCCGACTTCCGCCATCTTCCGGTTCACTGCAAGTTCACCGTTCTCATGCCGCAGTGGGACTTCCTCAACTTCCTCTCGGAAAGGGCCAGAGCATTTCCCAGCTTCGAGTTGCTTATGCATCACGAAGCCACCGGACTCCTGAAGGACGGCAATCGCGTAACCGGAATTCGAGCGCTTGGCCCGAACCAAACGGACGTTGAGATCACCGCCGATCTGGTCGTCGCCTGCGACGGCCGGCACTCCACGATGCGCGCTGCCGCCAATCTCGATTTGCGTGAGTTCGGCGTGCCCATCGATGTTCTCTGGTTCCGCATCAGCCGCAAGCCCACCGACCCCGAACAGGTTTTGGGAACAATGAACTACGGCAAGGCCTTAATCCTCATCAATCGCAACGATTACTTCCAGGCAGGCATGATCATTCAAAAAGGCTCTTTCAGCGAAATCCAACAACGCGGAATCGATGACTTTCGCAGGTCCATCCTCCAACTTGCTCCTTATCTTGTGGAGCGCATCAACGAACTCGAGAGCTGGGACCAAATCAGGCTCCTTACCGTTCAGATCAACCGCCTTCGTCGTTGGTACCGGTCCGGTTTGCTTTGTATCGGCGATGCCGCGCATGCCATGTCCCCTGCCGGCGGTGTCGGCATCAATCTCGCCATTCAGGACGCCATCTTTTCCGCCAACGTTCTCGCCCAGCCGCTCCGGGCCGGTCGCAACACCGACCGTGTTCTTACGACCGTCCAGAGAAGGCGCGAGTTTCCGACGGCCGTAACCCAGGCCGTGCAAGTCGCGATTCATCGCGGTTTTGCGCGTGTCTTCGAGAATCCCGGCCCTATCCACGCACCTTGGCTATTGAAGGTTGCTGTCCGCATTCCCGGGATTCACAGCGCCCTCGGTTATGCCGTTGGAATCGGTGTGCGTCCCGAGCACCCAAAGCTGCCGGAAGGCGCTCGTTCGCGCCGCCCCTCGCGCTACGCCGTAGCAATCGGAAGCCTGGTCGGACTCGCCGTTGCCTTCGTGACCTTGCGCAGAAGGGTAGCCTGAGGCTCTCACCCGAAAAATCCGCATTGTCTCGCGTCGTTGCCGTCCATGAGGGCAGAACTTATCATGTGTGCGTCTTGCCGGATTAGAAAGGCGATGCGATGAACGTTCTCGTACTGAACTCAGGAAGTTCGAGTCTGAAGTTTCAGGTGATTGCCACCGATCTCGATCGCATCAAGCAATATAAGGACGACCGCATCTGTCGCGGCGAAGTGGAAGGCATCGGCGGCGAGGCCATCATCCATGTGCGCTATCGCGACCAATCCACCAGAACTTTCACCGCTTCCCTGCGTGACATCGCCTCAACCCTCGAATACCTCGTTCATTACATCGCTTCTGACCGTTCCTCCGTTCCAGAAATTTCCAGTACCGCCGACATCCATGCCGTCGGACACCGTGTCGTGCATGGTGGCGAGCAGTTCAAGGAATCCGCGCTCATCGATGACCAGGTCCTAAAAGGAATCGAAGACTGCATCGATCTCGCCCCGCTTCACAATCCCAACAACATCAAGGCGATTCTTGCGGCGCGCGAAATCTTCGGACAGAAAACTCCCCAGGTCGCCGTCTTCGACACGTCCTTCCATCACACCCTCCCCGAGCAGGCCTACTTGTATGCCCTGCCCTATCATCTCTACCGCCGCCACCGCATCCGCCGCTATGGATTCCACGGAACCTCGCACCGTTACGTTGCCTTCCGCTATCGTGCCCTTCGCAACCTCACCCGCGAACAGACCAACATCATCACGCTTCACCTCGGAAATGGCTGCTCTGCGGCGGCGATCAAAGCCGGCGCGTCCATCGACACCTCCATGGGCATGACTCCGCTTGAAGGCTTGGTGATGGGCACTCGCTCCGGTGATCTCGACCCCGCCATCGTCAACGTGATCGCTCGCAAGGAAGGCCTGTCTTCGCCCGAAGTTGACACGCTTCTGAATACTCAATCCGGCCTGCTCGGAATCTCCGGCCTCACGAACGACATGCGCGAGTTGCAGGCGGAGTTGAAAGAACACGACGACCGCCGTGTCCGCCTGGCTATCGAGATTTTCTGTTATCGCGCGCGCAGGTACATCGGCGCTTATCTCGCATCGATGGGCGGCGCCGACGCGATCGTTTTCACTGGAGGCATCGGCGAGAACTCGCCCGACGTTCGTGCCCGCATCTGTTCAGGGATGGAATGGGCCGGACTCCATATTGATCAGACAAAGAACAGTCAAACCGTCGGCCACGAAGATCAGATCTCCACCAACGACTCAACGCTGCTGGCCTACGCCATTCCCACTGACGAGGAACTTCTTATCGCCCGCGACACCGTCCGCGTCATTGAAGGCCAGCCGCATCCTTCATAACCACTGGGTGTTCGGAATGAGGCGGAGTACTTGCCAAATGCAAGGCGCCAGTATCAATGAAGTCCGATTTTCGCTGAAGTCTCGACGACGCACGTGGGGACAGCCAGCGGGATCCCCGGCGCGCGCGATTTTCGCGCGCTGGGTGGAGGTGCCGGGGTCCCCAGCGCGCGCGATTTTCGTGTGGAGGTGCGCTCGGCTGTCCGGCGGAGCGTAGCTCCGCACTTGTATCCCCGTGCTGGTTCCGTCAACCCTGTCGCTATTTCTTTGTCATTCCGACACGCGAGCGCAGCGAGGCAGGAGGAATCTGCTGTTTGCCCACCGCTCCGTAGAACCTAATACGGCCACGTCCAGTCATTCGCCTCCGGCTTGTCTACGCCGTACTGATGCGCGTAGTTCCGGCACTCGATCTGCTGGTTAAGGAAACGCTCCTTCGCGTGCCCACCGATCTTCTGCAGCCGTGGCACCCGGTCCACCACATCCATCGCCAGGCTGAAGCGATCAATGTTGTTGTCGATGGCAAGTTCCAGTGGCGTATTGATACTGCCCTTCTCCTTGTAACCGCGCACATGAATGTTGTTATGGTTCGTGCGCCGGTACGCAAGCCGGTGAATGAGCTGCGGATACCCGTGGAAATTGAACATCACCGGCTTGTCCACCGTGAATAACGAATCAAAATCCCGGTCCGACAATCCATGCGGATGTTCCGTGCTCGGCTGCAGTTTGAACAAATCCACCACATTGATAAACCGTATCTTCAAATCCGGGAATTCCGCCCGCAGCAGCGCCGTCGCCGCCAACGCCTCTTGCGTCGGAATGTCGCCCGCGGACGCCATCACCACGTCCGGTTCCCCGGCCTCATCATTGCTCGCCCAATCCCAAATCCCGATTCCCTTCGTGCAATGAATGATCGCCTTCTCCATGCTTAAATACTGCAAGTGCTTCTGCTTGTCGCACACGATCACATTCACGTAGTTCTGGCTGCGCAAACAGTGATCCGCCACCGACAACAGGCAATTCACATCCGGCGGCAGATAAATCCGCGTCACGCTCGCGCTCTTGTTCAGCACCACATCCAAAAATCCCGGGTCCTGATGCGTGAATCCGTTGTGATCCTGCCGCCACACAGTCGACGTGATCAGCAGATTCAACGACGCCACCGCCTCCCGCCAAGACAGGTGATTGCACATCTCCAGCCACTTCGCATGCTGATTAAACATGGAATCAATGATGTGGATGAATGATTCATACGACGACAAGAATCCATGCCGCCCGGTCAACAGATATCCCTCCAACATTCCCTCCATCGTGTGCTCGCTCAGCATCTCCATCACGCGGCCATCGCTCGAGAGCTGCCCCCCGTCGCTATCCTCGGGAAACGAATCCTCGATCCAGAATTTCTTGCTGACGCTATAAATCGCATCCAGCTTGTTCGACGTTGTTTCATCCGGGCCGAACACCCGGAAATTCATCATGTTCGCCTTCATCACGTCCCTGAGAAACACTCCCAGCGGATGCGTGTTGCTCACCAGTGTCCGCCCCGGCTTCTCGAATTTCTCAGCGTATTCGCGGAAATCCGGCAGTCGCAGCGCCTTCTTCAACCGCCCGCCATTCGCATGCGGATTCGCGCTCATCCTTCGCAGACCGCTCGGCGCCAGCTCCCGGAAGAATGACGAGAGCTTTCCGTTCTCGTCAAAAAACTGTTCCGGCATCTCCGATCGCATCCAACTCTCCAGCGTCCGCAACTGCTCAGGATCCGACTTCACATTCGGCAAAGGCACCTGGTGCGCCCGCCAGAATCCCTCCAGGTAGTGTCCCTCCACCTTGCGCGGTGCCGTCCATCCCTTCGGCGAACGCAGCACAATCATCGGCCATCGCGGCCGGCTCCGTACACCTGCCTCCCGCGCAGCGCGCTGGTGCTCGCGAATTTCCAGTACACAATGCTCCACCGTCGCCGCCATCGCCTGATGCATCTTGTCGACGTCCGCACCCTCCACGAAGTACGGCGTCCATCCATACCCGCGAAACAGATTTTCCAGTTCCTCATGCGAGATGCGCGCCGGCAGCGTTGGATTGTCGATCTTGTAGCCGTTCAAATGAAGCACCGGCAGAACGGCCCCATCGCGCGCCGGACTCAAGAACTTGTTGATGTGCCACGACGTCGCCAGCGGCCCCGTCTCCGATTCCCCGTCTCCTACCACTGCCGCCACAATCAGTTCCGGATTATCAAACGCCGCTCCACACGCATGCGACAACACGTATCCCAGCTCTCCGCCCTCGTGAATCGATCCCGGCGTCTCCGGCGTACAGTGACTCCCAATCCCGCCCGGAAACGAGAACTGCTTGAAGAACTCCCGCAGCCCGTCCACGTCCTGGCTCTTCTCTGGATAAATCTCCGAATATGTTCCCTCCAGATACGTCGGCCCGAGCACTCCCGGCGCTCCGTGCCCGGGTCCCGCGAGAAAAATCATGTCCAGGTCATACTTCTTGATGAGCCGGTTCAGATGCACATATATAAAGGACAGTCCCGGGCTCGATCCCCAATGTCCCAGCAGCCGATTCTTGATATGCTCGGGCCGCAGCGCTTCCGCTAGCAGCGGATTCTCCAGCAGGTAAATCATTCCCAGGCTGAGATAGTTGCACGTGCGCCAGAAGGTTTCGATCTTGCGCAGTTCTTCTGGGCTGAGTGGTGTCTCTGTGATTGTCGAGCGGGTCGAGGCATACGGATTGATGTCGAGGATTTCGGCGGGCGGGGTGCTGGCTTCCATCGTGCTCATCGCGGACTCCTTCCCGATAGGCTATTCCCCAAGCTCGCTCCCTGACAACCTCGCTGGCAGATTTAACCTCCCGTTCATTGTGTCCTCAGTCCGGTCCGGCCTGTTCAATGACCTGTGCGCGGCGCGGCTCACAGCTGTGCAACTCGATGACCCGTGTGGCACGCACACTCCTGTGGGCGATGACCTTTATCGCCCGATCCATTCTTCATCTCTTCATTGCGCCTCTTCAACATTCTTCTCTGCGTGCTCAGCGGCCTTTCTTCGCGATCTTTGGGTTTAGCAGCTTTTCTCCGTACTTGGTCAGTTCACACAGAAAGTGCGCTGAAACATGGCGAGAGCTCCAGCGCACCGTGGCTGTAGATGCGATTAGTGTCTATTCCGGTCGATCAGGCAGACATGGCGCGGCGTTGTGATCGAGAGGAGTCACGAATGGACGAGACGCCGCGGCGAACATTGAGCCATCCATTTTCCTGAAGGAGGCGGAACAGATCATAGGTGTAAGGGATCTCCCCGGTAATGATCTCTTCCTTGCCCTGTTCATCAATCACGGAAAACGCAAATTGCACAGGTTCGTCGGGCGAATTTTGTTTTGTGAAGTGAACTAGTTTGACATTGAGAGTTTCTTGCTCTTGCGGTTGCACTGGCATTGTTACTCTCGGGTCCCTGGTTGGGACTTCAAGTCCAGTCTAGAAAAGAAGGAGGGGATGTCAAATTAAGAATTAGCAAATCTCGCAAGAACTCGTTTGTGTGCGTAACAAATTTTCATAGGTGCTTTCCTCGATATATCGTTCTACGAGGCATCGCTCGCGACAAATTAAGGAAACAGGGCGAGTTGTGGTTCACCCATCAAGCGATCAGTCACGGCACGACCTTTAAATGGCGCAAGCAAGCGGTTTGCGAGCTGGAAACCGGGTGCTCTGCCCCCTCCACATGGCGCGCCAAGCACGTTGTTGTTTCGAATCCCGCTGACTACCTACGCAGGTGCCACAGCCACCAGGTGGCGAGCGAGGTCAGCGCCAGGATCCCGACGCTGCACACAATAGTAACCACCGCCGTCATCGAGCGTTCCCACTGCTCGCGCCGGATTCCGCCGGCGAGCAGCACAATTCCAGCAATCTGGCACACAAGGAACGACAGCAATCCGAAGGTGACCATCGCCTCGGCAAAGCTTCCCGCGATGGCCCCGAGCCCAGTCGCCTTCTCCTGACCGATTCCCCGGAAGGCTGAAAACAGGGTCGGCACGATCGTGAGCATCATTGGCACCCACGCCAGGGCGATTCCCCAGACGAAGCGCTTCTTTTCTGGATCCATGGACGCAAAGCCTCGCACGTCGTGGGTCCAAAAGCAATGTGAAAGCCGTGACGAGCAATGAGAGATCAGAGCCTCTGGGCTCTCGGCTTTGGGCTCTGAACTTTGAACATCGGGCTCTCGCTCGAAGCTCGCGGCTCTGGGCTCAGGACTCGAAGCTCCTAGTCGCGCGGAGAATCCGGCTCGACCAAAGGCCGAATCCTGGACCTAGGTCGAATCCTGGACCCTTCCTCATCGAGGCTCATCCAATCGGAAGGCCATGAGCAACATCGTTCGAGCGATCCTCTGGGGTGGTACCGCTTGCGGCACGCTGGACGCGATCGCCGCCACCGGGTCGTTTGCATTACGCGGAGTACCGCCTGTGCGCGTGTGGCAAAACGTGGCCAGCGGTTTGCTGGGCGCGCGGTCTTTTGAAAAAAATTGGAAGACGGGGACGCTGGGTTTGCTGCTGCACTTCGTGATTGCGTTCTCGGCGGCGACGGTCTTCTGCATCGCGGCGCGCTCGATGCCAGACTTATTCCGCTTTCCCGTGCTCGCCGGCGCTGCCTACGGAGTCGTTGTCTTCGTGGTGATGAACCGGATCGTGCTCCCGCTCTCGGCGATGCCGAAGCGCCCGCTGACGAGAGCCGTGATCGTCACCCAGTTGATCATCCACGTTCTGTGTGTCGGTTTGCCGATCGCATTGGCGGCCAAGTGGGCCGGGCTGTGATGCGATGAAAAACTGTTCTCCAAATCCGAGGTTCAAACTATCTAACCGGGACGGCGCCGGGTGCCCCACCCTTCGCGGTTTTCGAAGGGTGGGATTTCACCACGAACCTTCGGTTGATGAAAACTGCCCGCACGACCCATGTCCACCTATTTCAAAATAATTTCCTGCAGCAGCTCCGAACTGATGATCTCCCGGATTTCCGCGCGCTTCTCACCCAACTCCTGTCCCTGCGCCTTGCCGCCCAGGATCTTGTCGCGCACCGCCTCGCCCTTCGCAGTCGCACCGTCGAGCGCGGCCCAGTTCTTGTACTGGATGGCGACGCAGATGTCCCAATCCTCCGGATTATTTTTGGTCTGTTTCAGAAACACCTTGTAATCGGTAACCAGCCCCTGCTTCTTTTCTTCTTCGATCAGCGGTTTGGTCGATTGCCGCAGGCTCGCCAGATACGCATCCATCTTCGTCGGCTTCACCCGGATCAACTGAACTCGCCATACCGGGCCTTCGGTGTAATGCTCCTGCGCCCACATCGCCGGAGCCAGAACTACAAATAGCATGAGCAATCCGCAGAGCTTCTTCATTCGGTGAGTCTCCTCGAAAAGAGTTTTAACGGCGCGGAGGATCATACGCCTTCTCAGAATCGGTCGTCGGATGTTATGTCCCAGGTCCGAGGCTAGGCTCTTGTCCCTAGAGCTTGGGGCTTGGGGATTGGGCTCGTCTGTCCTGCGTAGCAATGTTCCGCTGCTACCGCAATAAAGAACTTGAAGCCTTACCGCCTCCCCAACCGACCGTCCGGCCAGCTACCCGAACTTCACGAATTCAGCAGTTCCGCATCGTAATATCTGCGCGTCCCGCAGTCTGAAGAATGAGATTGCTCGGTTATAATCGAGTGTAATTTTGCGTGCGTTAGCGCTCCCTCCTCGCGAGAAATCGCGCCGCCTGCAAAGCTACAGCATCGAAACTTTTGGTGAGGAGTCTCCATGGCGATTCAGAAGACCGAGAAAATCTGGCACAACGGCACGCTTATTCCCTGGGACGACGCCCGCATTCATGTGATGTCGCACGTAGTTCACTACGGTTCATCCGTTTTCGAGGGCGTGCGCTGCTATTCCTTGCCGACCGGCCCTGCTATTTTCCGGGCCCAGGAACATGCCCAGCGTCTGTTGGATTCTGCCAAGGTTTATCGGATCGACGTGGACTACACCCGTGACGAGATCGTAAAAGCAATGTCAGACGTGATCGCAAGTAACGGCGTCTGGCCTTGCTACCTCCGCCCGGTGGTGTTGCGCGGATACGGCGAGGCCGGCGTCAACCCGTTCAATTCACCAACCGAGGTTTATGTGGTGAACTATCCGTGGGGAAAATATCTCACTTCCGACGCCGACACGGGCTGCGATGTCTGTGTCTCCTCCTGGACCCGCCTGGCTCCAAACACACTCCCGGCCATGGCAAAGGCCGGCGCGAACTACATGAATTCGCAACTCATCAAGATGGAAGCCATCGTGAATGGCTATGCCGAGGGCATCGCGCTCGATTCAAACGGTTACGTGAGCGAGGGCTCCGGCGAGAACGTGTTTATCGTACGCAATGGCGTACTGCAAACGGCGCCGTTGGGCAATTCGGTGCTGCCCGGCATCACGCGCGATTCGGCGCTGCAGGTGGCGCGCGATCTCGCGATTCCCGTCGTCGAGGCAGTCATTCCACGCGAGATGCTCTATATCGCGGACGAGGCGTTCTTCACGGGTACCGCTGCGGAAATCACCCCCATCCGTTCGGTCGACAAGATCAGCGTCGGCAAGGGCGTGACCGGCCCGGTGACCAAGGCCATCCAGAAAGAGTTCTATGCCATCGTGAAGGGCGAGAAGGCCGATCGCCATCAATGGCTCACGCCAGTTCCGGTACGCAACAAGCAGCCGGTGACCGTCTAAGGCTGCTTTTTGCGTTCGAAGCAACACACTTGTAACTAAGGTGTAAGATGGCTGCGAATCTGAATGATTAGGGGCGCTTAAGATGCGCCCTTTTGATTGCCAGAACCTGTTGTTGAGGAGATCGGTACAAAAGAAATAGGAGCCTAAAAATGGCAACTGTAGAACAAGGTATCGCTGCCGAATTCGCGACCACTTATCGTGAAATGATGTTACAAGGTCTAGCTGGTGAGGTTGCAATTACAAAAAAAGTGTTGGCCGCGATTCCGGAGGAGAAGCGCGACCACCGCCCCGATTCACACGCGCGCAGCGCGTGGGAACTGGCATGGCACATCGCAAACACCGACGTGCAATTTCTCGACGGAATTGCCGACGGCGAATTCAAGATGGAAAATCCCGTCGACAAACCAAAGACTGTTGCTGAGTTGCTGGAGTGGTACGACCGGAACATCGAGCGTGGAACCAGTCGCGTTCGGGCGATGACTCCGGAGCAACTTGTCACTCCAATTAATTTCCTGGGCGCTTTCAATCTGCCCGCATTCGCTTATCTGGGCTTTTTGAATAACCACTCCATTCACCACCGTGGGGCTCTGGCAACGTATCTTCGTCCAATGGGGGCGAAGTGCCCGTCGATTTATGGTGGAAGTTACGACGAGCCGCTTCACGGAATGCCATCGTCGGACGCCGCTTAATTTCTCAATCAACACATCCGCAACGGCCGCTCCTCTCAGGGCGGCTTTTTTGTTATCGGCACCGACCTCCATGCCGGACTCGTTGGCCACATTTCAGGCGTGCACTTGCGGCTGGGTGCTAGACGCTAATGGCTAGCGGCTAACGGCTCGCCTGTCATTACTTAGGTCATCTTGGGGAAGGTGACGATTCGCGTCATCATACGAGAGGTTCTATTGGGGGACGTGTCGAATGAATATCGATGATCTGCTGCGAATCGCGATGGAGCGGCGTGCATCAGACTTGCACTTGAAGGTCGGAAACTACCCGCACCTGCGAATCGATGGCGAACTGCATCCGCTTACCGATCAGCCGCGCATCAGCGCCGAAGACATGCTGACTATGGCCTTCAGCATGATGTCGGCCCGGCAGAAACAGAAATTCAAAGAGACCACCGAAATCGACATGGCATACGGCGTTGCCGGATTGGGCCGCTTCCGTGTGAACGTCTTCCAGCAGCGCGGCAACGTGGGGCTCGTTCTTCGCGTCATTCCCACCAAAATTCGCGCGCTCGACGAGCTTTATCTGCCCAAAGTTGTGGAACAGATCTGCGACATGCCTCGTGGACTCGTGCTCGTCACGGGCGTCACCGGATCCGGCAAGTCCACAACGCTGGCAGCCATGGTCGACCGGGTCAATTCAACCCGCGCCGAACACATCATCACCATCGAAGATCCGATCGAATTTCTGCATCGCGATAAGAAAGGCTACGTCAACCAGCGCGAGATCGAGGTTGACACGCCCTCGTTTTCAGCGGCCTTGCGCGCGTCCTTGCGTCAGGATCCGGACGTAATCCTGGTCGGCGAAATGCGAGACCTGGAAACGATTGGCACTGCCATCCACGCCGCCGAAACCGGCCACATGGTGTTTTCCACTTTGCACACCTTGGACGCAGTCGAAACGATCAACCGTATCATCGCGGTTTTCCCACCTCCCGAGCAGAAGCAGGTCCGATTGCAGCTGGCGGCCATTTTGCGCGCCATCGTCAGCCAACGATTGGTTAAGCGTACCGATGCGGAAGGACGCGTGCCCGCTGTGGAAGTCATGATCAATACCGCGTTCATCCGTGAATGTATTCTCGTTCCGGAAAAGACGCGCTCCATCCGCGACGCGATCGCGGCCGGTACGTCACAGTACGGCATGCAGACCTTTGATCAATCGTTGTGGGATCTGTTCCAGGCCGGTTTGATCGGCTACGAAACGGCTCTCGAAAACGCGTCGAACGCCGACGACTTCAAGCTGCGCATGCAGGGTATCGCATCCACCGCGGATATCTCGCGGCAGGCGATGCAGTCGGCAGGCTTCGGCGGCCGATAGATTTTCGCATCACGAGTGTTGTCCTCCTGAACTCACAGGCGCGCCCCAAGCGCGCCTCTTTTTGGGATCTTTCTTTGGATCTTTCTTGTCCGCGTCTATAGCGCCCCGACGTCCCGCCGGCTGTCCCGAGGGCATCTTGCCCTCGCACTCCGCAGTCCTGCCACGCCCCTGGAACATTTTGCATTTTGTTCCATAAGGCGAAAGGTTGTGACAAGCGCACTACTTGAAAGTCGTTTTCATCACTCCCAAAACCATTCACACCAGCGAAATAGCTCGCCCATGTTAACTTACAGCTAATTAGAAGTGGCGCGAAAAAGCGAAATGTTCCACGTGGAACATTAGGCGAGTTTGCTTCTGGAAGACTCCGAATGCCGAAACCGCGGCAAGAAGATTGCTTCCTTTCCATCACCGCACCGTTGCGCTAAGGTGTTCCCGATGGCGCTCTCTAGTTCCAGGAAGAAGCTCTACACTGAAAAGGAATTGTACGAGTACGCTATCGGCGCGCTCGGCCGACGCATGCGCACCGTCACCGAATTGAAGAGACTCCTTCGCCAGAAGGTCGAGGCCGAGACCGAGTTTGGCAAGACGTTAGTCGAATTGATCATCCGCCGCCTGAAAGATCAGGGTTACTTGAACGACGCGAAGTACGCGGCCGCCTTTTCATCCTTCCGTCGTGATAACGAGAAGTTCGGTCGTATGCGCGTGGTCACGGACCTCAAAGTGAAAGGCGTACATGGCGACGTGATCGAGCAGGCGGTCTCGGACGCATTCGATGAAGTCAATGACGAGAAGCAGGCGCGTGCCTACCTCCAGCGCAAGCGACTGGCCAAGCCCAAAGACCAGAAGCAGACTGCCCGAATCTTCCGCCACCTGATGCGCGCCGGATTCCGGTCCAAGACAATCTTCACGATTCTCAAGAAATGGGATGTGGACGAGGAGACTCTCACCGCACTCGAAGACGCTGCTGAGTGAAAATGCACTTCACGCCCTCTACTCTCCTTTGCCAGCCTAGCGGTTAAAGGCCTTTCCCCAATCTTCCTCGCTGACCCTCTGTGTCCTCCGTGGTTTAAAATAAAAGTTTGCCACCGAGGCTCTCCAAACACTCATGCTGACCGGCTCTCAGGTACGCCGCAAATTCTCGGATTTCTTCATCGAGAAGGGACACCGCGAGGTGCACTCGTCGTCGCTGGTGCCACAGAACGATCCCACGCTGCTGTTCACCAACGCCGGCATGAATCAGTTCAAGGACGTGTTTCTCGGCCTTGAGAAGCGTGACTACTCGCGGGCTACGACCTCGCAGAAGTGCGTGCGGGCGGGCGGCAAACACAACGACCTGGAGAACGTCGGCTTCACCAATCGCCATCACACTTTCTTCGAGATGCTGGGGAATTTTTCCTTCGGCGATTACTTCAAGAGAGACGCGATCGCCTACGCCTGGGAACTCGTGACGGCGGCCAAGTGGTTCGGCCTGTCGAAAGACCATCTGTACGTCACGATTTTCAAAGGCGAGAACGGTGTCGAGCGCGATGCCGAAGCCTACGATCTTTGGCTCGGGCAAGGTGTGCCGAAGGAACGCATCTACGAGTTCGGCGCCAAGGACAACTTCTGGCAGATGGGCGACACCGGCCCCTGCGGTCCGTGCAGCGAGATTCACTACGACATGGGCCCCGCAGCCAGCGACCAGGGACACACGGATTGTCAGTTCGGCTGCGAGTGCGGTCGCTACATGGAGATCTGGAATCTGGTCTTCATGCAGTTCGATCGCGATACAAGCGGCAAGCTGACGCCGCTGCCGAAGCCTTCGATCGACACGGGTGCCGGCCTCGAGCGCGTCACTGCCGTGCTGCAGGGTGTGGTCTCGAACTACGACACCGACTTGTTCACACCGCTGATCAAGCGCGCGGCTGAGTTGACCGGAGCATCGCTGAAGAAGGAAATCGAGAAGGAAGCGCATGCCAAGTCGGCGGCGTCGTTGCGAGTGATTGCGGATCACTCACGGGCGGCAACGTTTCTGATTTCCGATGGAGTCATTCCATCGAATGAAGGGCGCGGCTACGTGTTGCGCAAGATCATTCGCCGCGCCATCACGCACGGGCGTCTGCTCGGGCAGAACAAACCCTTCTTGCACCAGATGGTTTTCTCGGTGCGGGATCTGATGACGGACGCCTATCCGGAACTGAATGAGACGGCGGAGCGCGTGTCGAAGGCGGTGCTGGCCGAGGAGACGCGGTTTGCACACACGATGGAAGTCGGCCTAAAAAAGTTGGAGGAAGACCTGCGGCCACTGGTCGACGCTGTGCGGAGCGGGACGACGAAAACTTCTGTGTATTCCGGGGCCGATGCTTTCAAGCTTTACGACACCTTCGGTATGCCGCTCGACTTCATCGAGGACGCCGCTCGTGATCAGGGGATCGCATTCGACAGGGCGGCCTTTGACGCCGCGATGGAAGAACAAAAGCAGCGTGCTCGCGCCTCCTGGAAAGGTGCGGCCAAGCAGACGGCAAACCCCGAATATCAGAAGCTGCCGACATCGGTGTTCGAAGGCTACCGCCAGACGCGCTCCGAGGGTAGCGAGGTGCTCGCTGTATTGAAAGACGGTCGGGGTACGCAGGAATTGAAGGCAGGCGAGGAAGGCGAGGTCATTCTGGATCACACACCGTTCTATGCGGAATCCGGCGGACAGGTAGGCGATCGCGGGTGGCTGTACTCCGACGATCACAACACCGTCGTTGCCGAGGTGACTGGGACGTATTACCCCATTCAGGGTGTGCGCGCGCATAAAGTGAATGCAAAGCGATCGATCCGTGTGGGCGACAAAGTCGACGCGGTCGTTGACACCAGCATCCGTCAGGCCACCATGCGCAATCACACGGCAACGCATCTTCTTCATGCGGGATTGCGCGAGGTGCTGGGCAGGCACGTGAAGCAGGCCGGATCGCTGGTTGCGCCCGGACACCTGCGCTTCGACTTCTCCCACTTCACCGCAGTCGAAGACGAAGAACTGCAGGACATCGAGGATCTGATTAACAAGAAAGTTCTCGAGAACGAGAAGATCGAGGTCATCGAGAACGTCCCCATCGATGTGGCCGTGAACGAGTATCACGCGATGGCGCTGTTCGGCGAAAAGTACGGCGACAAGGTGCGCGTCATCCGAATCGGCGATTTCTCGACCGAACTGTGCGGCGGCACGCACACGGCGGCCACGGGCGAGATCGGGCTAATCAAGATCCTGAAAGAAGGCAGCGTGTCATCGGGCGTGCGGCGCGTTGAAGCGATAACAGGTGAAGGCTCGCTGCGGCGCTTCCGCAACGATCACCAGTTGGAAAACGTCGTCGCCAGTCTCGCCGGACAGGCCGACGGCGCGAGCCCGGCCGACACACTGAAGTCCGAGCTTGACCGCAAAGATGCCGAGATCAAGCGGCTCGCGCGCGAACTCGATCAAGCGCGCATGAAATCCGCTTCCTCGTCGGTCGCGTCGGCCAACGAAAGAATCAAAGACGTAAAGGGTGTAAAGGTTCTGGCGCACCGCGTCGACAACCTCGACCGCTCCCAGATGAGAACGCTGGTCGATCAACTGCGCGACACAGTTGGCTCGGGCGTGGTCGTCCTGGGATCGGCGAACGATGGCAAGGTCGCGCTGATCGCGGGAGTGACCAAGGACTTGACGAGCCGCATTCAGGCTGGCAAGGTCATCGGACAAGTCGCACAGAAAGTGGGCGGCAAGGGCGGCGGGCGGCCGGACATGGCAGAAGCCGGCGGTGATAAGCCCGAGGCACTCGACGCGGCCCTGGGTGAGGTGTACAAAGTGGTCGAGTCCATGCTTTAAATGCAGCTGTCAGGTAACGGGTCTTAGGTGTCAGCAGTTCGGTAGAGACATGGGGCGCCTTGGCAAGCTGATTGCCAAGTCACTGCGATCTGGCACCTGACGCAAGTTCGACCGTCGGTGATAACATCGCGGCTCATCTCAGCGCTCAAATCTGACACTTGACGGCTGTCACCTAACACCTGACACCTGAGTTTATTTATGGCGGAACGAATCTCATTCATCACGCACAAGGGCAAGCCGATTATGGTAATCGACTTGAGTAACTGTGAAGCAAAAGAGATTCTGCTAGTTCTTGAGGAAGTCCAGCGAACGGTCGCCAGACACGACCGCGGCTCTCTGCTGACGCTAGGTGATATGACGGGCGCGCACATCGATCGCGCGGTAGCGACGCGGATGAAAGAAGTGCTGGTGATGGATCGCCCGTTCGTGAAGCGATCCGCGTTGGTCGGAGTGGACAGCCTCCCGCATGTGTATTACGAAAACATCAAGACCTTTTCGCAGCGGCAACTCCCAGCCTTCCAAACCCGCGAAGAAGCGATGGAGTGGCTGGTTCAGGACTAATGTCTATTGGGCCTTCAGCGCTCAGCCATCAGCAAAACAAGAATCGAAATCCTTCCTGCTGCGGAACTCCAATGGGAAGGTCGGCAATGCGCACAGGGGTACGATGGTAGAGATCTGACTGTCAGGTATTCTCATGGGTATCAGCCAGAACGAAAAAGCAACTCGCTTCCGCGCGCTTCACGACGGTCCCGGCGCGTTCCTGATTCCGAATCCTTGGGATGTGGGCTCCGCCCGGATTTTGGTCGGACTCGGATTTCAAGCATTAGCTACCTCGAGCGCTGCATCTGCCTGCACTCTCGGTCGCAAAGACGGCGAACTAACGCGTGATGAGGCACTGGCACATGCACGCTTGATTGTCGAGGCGACGGATTTGCCGGTCTCTGCGGATTTAGAAAAGGGATTTGGCGACCCGCCCGAAATCGTTGCGAGAACGATCCAGCTCGCCGCCGAGGCCGGACTGGTCGGCTGCACAATCGAGGATGCAACTCGTAATTCGGATCGCCCCCTCTATGATTTTGCCTTGGCGGTCGAACGAATCGCTGCCGCGGCGGAGACAGCCCGCGCACTCCCTTTTTCGTTCACTCTGACTGCGCGAACACATAATTTCCTCTTCCCCGCTCCAGACCTGGATGAAACTATTCGCCGTCTTAAAGCCTTCGAGGAAGCTGGAGCGGATGTTCTCTTCGCTCCCGGACTGCCCGATCTTGCCGCCGTGCGTGCAGTCTGTGCGGCTGTTTCGAAGCCGTTCAATTTCATGGTGGGAATCAAGGGGAAATCATTTTCTGTCAGCGAACTCGCGGCTGTCGGAGTCAAGCGGATCAGTCTGGCAACCTCTCTCTATCGTGCCGCAATGACGGCTCTTCTTGATGCCGCTCGTGAAACAAAGGAGACCGGCCAGTTTTCCTTCCTGGATCGCTCGGTGACGACGGTGGAATTGAACGCCCTCATGGGCAGTTGACAGCTTTGTGCCCCTCGCACGAGCACACGAATGCTTGATCTCCGAACTACGCAGTGACCGCCGATACTCGCTCGGTTGCTGCCTTCTTGGGAGCCAGCGCCAGCAGGGTCAAGCCGATGATAGCGAGCACAGCTACTCCGATCAGTTCCCCGCGCGCGATCAGGTTGCAATACGCTTGAACCCCCATCACGGCGGCGTGAGCGAGGCTCGACCAGGCGGTGAAGGCAATCAGGCTGCGATTCGCGGACGGGTTCCGTGATGCCAGCAGCAGGAAAAGGCCGAGCGTGACGTAAAGGCTCAGCATCATCGCCAACGCGGGCTCCTGCCGGAAAAACATCGTCAACGGGTAGACCAAGGCCGAAAAAAGCAATCCCACGACGACCAACACGATCTTCAGGGCTCGTTCTCGCCTCATAATGCTCTCCTGTAACAAATTGCGTGAGGGAATCCTAACTGTGAAGGCAAAGCACGGCAAGATGCAAGACTCGGCGTCTTCGTTGTGCTTTTATCTCGTCAGAAATTGGCGGGGCTGGTTTCGGGGCACATCACAAACGCACTCCTGCAGGGCAAAGAGATTGAACGTCAGCTGGCCGGATTGCTGAACCCATCTTGACGAGGCAATCGAAGCAACGGACCACGAAACTCGTTTACTCTGCGTTCGTGGACGGGAAGGTGATTCCCCAGAAATTGCTGACTTGGTCGTCCTGATCGACAAACTCAATCGCGTAAGTCGACACACCCTTCACGGTAGCCAGTTGGGTGACAACACGGGCGGAAAGTTGAGTGCCACGACCGTTTCGCACCAGCACGACCGAGCCAATCCGCAACTCGCGATTCAATTGGACCGCAGCTCCATGCCGATTCAGGTTGGTCGCTTTAGCAGACATGGTAAATGAGCATTTGTGGCGATCCTCGCCAGACAGCCCAACGGGCGCGTTGAGGGCCATGCGACTGCTCCGACGCTTTGTTGTCCGAATGCGATTGTTGCCTACACTGGCCATGGGATTCAAACGAGCGGAATGCGAGCCGGCTTGCGGGGTTTTCAGGTTCATATCGAATTTTGAAACGTTAGACTGAGCCGACGCGCACCGCAATGTACGTAGGTCACCCGGCGAGGTTACTCATCGCTCTGCCGAATAGAATGTTGGCTTTGCGGGGATACACCGCAACCACGCAAGCTCTGCGATCCGCGTCTCTGTAGATTAGCGGCTATTGCGGAAGGCCGACGCGCCGGACAAGGCTCTGAAAGCGCGGATCGGAGCGGAGAGCATCAAGCCTGAGGTCCGCTTTGAGGAAGTAAGGAATATCGGGTGATCTTTCCTGGTAAGCCTTCTCCAGAAAAACAAACGCTTTTTCTCTGTCGCCCAGCCCTGCGTAGACTGTTGCAATCATGTAAGGCGACACATAGTTTGTCTTGGATTGCCGGAGGAAGTCAGCCAGTATCTTCTGCGCCTCTGCCCGATTTCCCATCGCTGTGTAAGCGTGCGCGAGACCGGCGATCGTATCTGTGTCGCCGTGCGACAATTCAACGGCCTTTCGATATTCAGAAATGGCATTCGGATACTGGCCTAACCCGTCATAGCCCACGGCGAGGAAGTAATGCCCAGGCCAGTCATCGGCGGGACCATGGGCGATGAAGTTCCGACTTACATCTACCAATGTTTTGTAGTCGCGCTGGTGATAGTAGATCCCGGCCTCAGCCGCGGTACGATTCCTCGAAGTGAGGTCAAGCGTGGCCATGCGATCCAACTGAATCAGCGCTTCGTCGCGCCGGCCACTCCACGCAAGGAACCAACTAAGCTGTTCCAGACCAGCAAAATAGTTGGGATTCAGCTCAAGGGCATATCTGAATTCCTTCTCCGCCCTGGGCCAGTTCCACTCATACCTCCAACTCAGCCAGCCTAGTGAGCTGTGGGCCTCACCGAGGCTGTTATCGAGCTCCAGAGCTTTATTCAGGGTATCGCTGGCGCGCGCATACGCCTGCTGTGGCGGCACCCACCGTTGTGAGCCCAAATAAATATAGCTATCGGCGAGCCCGACGTACGCAAGCGCAAGCTTGGGGTCTTGTCGGATAGCTTGCTCAAAAAATTCCTGCGCCTTTGCGAATCCTTCTCTTGAGTTCCCGCCCCACATAAAGTAAGAGCGGCCTTGTAAGAAAGCGTCATAAGCCGCCGGATTCACCCTCGGAGTGGAATCAAACTTGGCCTTCTGCTGAGGCGTCAACTGTACTCGAACCTGTTGGGCGATCGTCTGCGCTACTTCGCTCTGCAACCTTAGGACATCACCAAGGTCGCGCTCATACGTCTCAGCCCAAATATGCTGGTCGCTGTCTGCGTGGATCAACTGGGCGGTAATACGTACACGGTTTCCCGAGCGCATGACAGATCCTTCGACCACTCCGTCTACGTTCAATTCGCGAGCAATCTGCGGGAGCGTCTTGTTGGTGCCCTTGTAATGCATGGCCGACGTACGGGAGATGACCTGCAATGCACCGATCTTGGAAAGGTCGGTGGTCAGTTCGTCCGTCATGCCGTCCGCGAAATACTCCTGGTCAGGATCGCGAGAGAGATTTTCGAGCGGCAACACAGCGATGGAACGAATCTTCGGGCTTCCAGTACCCAGCAGCCGCTCTCTCCAGCCGCCGACGTTGGTCGCGAATAACGCCAGCACGAGGACAAATGTCGTCAGCACAAAAGCCAAAAGCACCCCGCGACTTTTGACCAAAACCTTCGATGATGCCGGTACTCCTGTCGCCGTCTCGGTGTCACGCTTCAGCCGTTGCAGATCGGTACGAATATCCGAGGCGTGCTGGTAGCGCAGGTTCCGATCTTTCTCCAGGCACTTGTTGATGACTCGTTCCAGGTCGATGGGGATGTCGGGGTTCAGTCGCGCTGGAGGAACGGGTGTCCCGTCGAGAATGGCTTTGAAGAGAACTCCTGAACTTTCGCCGCGAAACGGCAAGGTCGCGGTCGCCATCTCGTACAGCACCGCCCCGAAGGAAAACAGGTCGGTGCGCGCGTCCAGTTCCTTCGCGCGAACTTGTTCGGGCGACATGTATGCAATTGTGCCCACCGCAGTGCCGGGGCCAGTGATCTCTTCTTCCAGCGTCACGGTGGCTTGCGCTGAGCCCGCCTCGACGTTGTTGAGGACCGGGGTCACTTTCGCCACGCCGAAGTCGAGAATCTTGGCGTGTCCTCGCTTGGTGACAAAGATGTTCGCCGGCTTGATGTCCCGATGCACGATGCCAGCACTGTGCGCGGCGTCCAGTGCGTCAGCAATCTCAATGGCTAACGGCAGGAGAATTTCGGTTTCCACCGGACGCCCGCCAATGCGGTGCTTCAACGTCACCCCGTCTAAAAACTCCATGGCGATGAAGGCTTTGCCATTTTCCTCGCCGATGTCATAGATGGTGCAGATATTGGGATGGTTCAGCGCAGATGCGGCTTTGGCCTCCCGCCGAAATCGCTCCAGCGCCTGGCGGTCCTCGGCTACATCTTCGGGCAGGAACTTGAGAGCGACGAAGCGGCCGAGTCGTGTGTCCTCAGCCTTGTAAACGACACCCATTCCGCCCCCGCCCAACTTGTCGACGATGCGGTAATGCGAGATCGTTTGGCCGATCATGAATTCGACCCATGGTAGGTGCGGCATGAGGGCAAGTCAATGAAGCGCAGAGTTGGTGGACTCAAACGAGGTGCGGCGAAACGCAAGGATCGCAGCCGTTGATTGCGGTCATTGACCGTATCGGGTGTTATTGGCAGCGCTCGACGTATTGGATCGCTTCAAAACGGCCCGCGTAGAAAGTTCGAATCCGTTATCCGTTTCGAACCTGATGCCGTATCGATTGTCTTTCGATCGGATCGTCAGGTAATGGCCCTCGGGAATGTATTTGTGGTTCTCCACTCTCAGATTAGGGCCGTAGACCTCGAGTGCGTGCTGCTCGGAATCACCCACTTGAATGCCTTGCACGGTGGGTGTGCCGGCGCTGTCGACATCGATCCGTGCGAGGCGACCGTTTTCGATCATGAAAGAAACGTGCGGATGCTTAGTTGGCTTCACGTAAAAACATCCTTGTGAGTCTTTCGCCTTGGGCATTGCGAACTTCTCATGGAGAGTCGGGTTCAGTTGCGACAAACTCATGCCGATCTTGGCGGGACCGGCACCATCCTCGCGAATGACCCAGCCGTTCGTAGCCTGGCTAATGCCAGCGGTCAGAACCAGCAGGAATCCCAGGAGTCGTATTGCGGTAGCCGAGGTCATGCGGTTGTTAACTCCTCCACTTCAACGTGACCGGACCCGTCATCGGATGCCGGAATTCGCCCGTCCTCCGCGAGTCCAGCCACGCCTGCTTGAGTTGGAAATACCATTTCGCGGGGCGGTCGGCGTCGTCGATGAGCATGAGATGCGGGTTGTGCTTCAGGCCCTCGGATTGGTATTCCATCGTCTTGCGATCCTGCTCGACGAATTTTGTGAACACAAACTTCAGCAGATCGGCGCCGAAGGGCAGCCAGCGGAAGAGGTTCCAGGCGGCGACGACATCAATGCGGCACTGGTTGCGCGTGATGGGCGTGACGGTGGTGAGACTCGAGAACCAGTACTTCCCTGCCCGGATGGTTTCCCAGCGACGGTTAGGAAGCGTGAAGTCGATGGTGGTGGTGATGGCGTCGGCGTCGGCGTAGAGCTTGAGAATCTTGTAAGGAACGCTGTTCGAGCTGGGCGTGTGCGCGCTCATGCGGAAGCCGTGCTCGATGGGCTCGAAGGCTTTTTGCTTTTCGTGAATCGAGTCGCGGCTGCGCCACCACCACGCTTGATGGACGAATGGACCATGCGCCGGATCCATCAACCCGATGATGCCGTGGTCGACGGTGCATGGCAGGTCCGCGGTGAGGTACGCAAGATTGTATTTGTCGCTGAAGGTCGGGACGCGCGGTGCTGCAATCGGCGGATCGGCGCGGCGCGTGAAGCCGGCGCCGGCGGGTCCGGGCTCAGGGATGAAGACCCAGAGAAAATCGTCGTGCTCTTCGCAGGCGTAGTTTCCTGCGTAGATGCGGTCGACTTTCAATTTCTGCTCGGCGGTGAGCGATGGGATGAGCCGGCATTGGCCGGAGTGCGGTTCGAAGCGCCAGCCGTGATAGCTGCACTCGAGTTGCGTGCCGTTGAATTGCCCGCAGGAAAGCGGCATTCCGCGATGAGGGCAGGCGTCCTGCAGGGCGAAGGGACGGCCTTCGGAATCACGGCCGATGACGAGCGGGATCTCGAGCAGCATCGCTTTTTCGAGCCGATTGCGGCGAACGCGGCCGCTGGGCAGCGCGCGATACCAAAAGCCGGA
>Ga0210409_10002236_pt1 | contig 23289 bp, 17 predicted proteins | sample IncBWH17MmetaG_FD_161649 | JGI IMG/M metagenome (GOLD analysis project Ga0210409, IMG submission 161649) | Forest soil microbial communities from Barre Woods Harvard Forest LTER site, Petersham, Massachusetts, United States - Inc-BW-H-17-M | ecosystem: Environmental > Terrestrial > Soil >...
GCGCCGCATAGAGAAAACCACAAAGCAAGAAGGGTGACGCCAGCCGAGCCAAAGCGGGCCCTGACCAGGGCCCTGCAGATAGAAATCGCCTCAGTACTGCTATTACCCAGCAAGTTTGACACCCCAACTGCCGCATACTTCTCTGCCATTTTCTCGCAGACCCAGAGAAACTGGGCGACAGCTCAAAATGAATGTTCGTAAAGCGCACCGTGGGAAGGAGCTTCAAGCAGTGCCCAACGGGCGCCAACTATCAAACGAAAAAGACCTGAACTACGAGCCGGGCGGCTCAGCCGGATAGTTCCGATCACCAAATAAGAATACAGCAAATCGTCTAGCTGACCCACAACTGTTTGAAGCAGCAAGCGCGAAATCAGATGTACGCCATCTACTTTACTTCGGTGACCGTCCCCATTTTGACAGTGCTGCCGTAACGCTTGTAATTGGAATATTTTACGGTCATGCGAATGTGTACTTCGCCGGAGCTGAAATGCAGGAAGTCGTCGGCTCGAGTGTAGGTCGGAAACCAAAAGCCTTCCTCGATATTCTCGCGGTAGGTACGGAATCGCGGAAACACGTTCTCGTTGTTCTTGTTGACGATGTCCGGTACCGCTTTGCCATCGGTCATCACGATCTGCAGGTCCTTGCTTTCGACCCACACGCGCCCTTGAAAGTACCGCTGCTTCTTCTCGATGACTTTAGGGCCGACGTCGAAGACGTAGCAGGAAAGTTCGTCCACCTGTTGCCGGCCAACATACTTGACGTCGTATTTCGGGAGTTCCGTGGTGGTCAGAACAAATGGCTGTACGTTTCGCACGTCATCTTCGTCTTGCTGGCTCATGGAGATGCGTTGCAGCGTATTTGCCGGCGCGAACGTGACCTTTTCAAAGCGCTTTCCGTCGGGCGTGAAGATAATTTCACTGGTCATGCGGTATTCGCCATCGGGACGATTGTCCTCGTCGAGGGTTTGAATCGCGAAGGTTTGGGTATAGGTGTAATTGTCGCGTTCGCGTTTGAACTCCGCCTCGCGCTCGGCAAATCTCTTAACGACTTGCTCGACGGGAATGGAAGGCGGCTCGTTGACGATGGGATTGTCGCCTGGCGAATGGAGTTTCTGCGGAGCTGTGGGCGTGTGGTAGGTTTGCGACGCAGAAGGATCCTGCTGAGGCTTGGGCTGCGACTTTGGTCTCGAAGGCGGAGGCCCTCCCGGCAGCGGGCCTGGGTCTTGGGCGTAGACCACGGAGCTCAGGCATAAGCCAAGCAGCGCTGCCCCCACGGCGAATGTAAAGCGATGGATCGGACGGAGCGACAAGTTGCACCTCTCTTAATCGAAAGCTTATCTGTCCTGTCCATATGATTTTACCGCAAGGCGTGGGGTTGTACGAGAGGAAGTGGTCAGTACCGGGCGGGTCAAGCGGCGCGCCACTTCAGAAAGACGGCCGCGAGGGGCGGCAAGGTCAACGCCAGCGAATAGCGGCGACCTTGCCAGGCGTGTTCCGTGGCATTCATGCCGCCAAGGTTTCCGACGTTCGAGCCGCCATATCCGGCCGCATCGGAGTTGAACACCTCTTCATAGTGACCTGGACGAGGCACGCCGATGTGATAGCCATAACGAACCACCGGTGTCGCATTCAATACCACAATGATAACTTCGTCGGGATTCTTGCCGCGGCGAATGAAGGAGTACACGCTATTGTCCGAATCGTTGGCGTCAATCCACTCAAAACCTTGCCATTCGAAGTCCACCTGATGCAAAGCCGGTTCTGCCGCCAGGAGCTTGTTGAGATCCCCAACCAGTTTTTGTACCCCCCGATGTGATTCGTGCTGCAATAGATGCCAGTCCAGGCTGCGTGCTTCGTACCATTCATCGCGTTGAGCGAATTCCTGCCCCATGAACAGCAGCTTCTTGCCGGGGTGCGCATACTGATACGCGAAAAGGAGCCGCAAATTCGCAAATTGCTGCCACAGGTCGCCAGGCATTTTGTGGAGCAGGGAATTCTTGCCGTGGACAACTTCGTCATGGGAGAAGGGCAATACGAAATTTTCCGTAAAGGCATAAAGAAGCGAGAATGTCAGCTTGTTGTGCTCGTAGCGGCGGTAGACGGGATCTTTTGAGAAGTAGCTCAGCGTGTCATTCATCCAGCCCATGTTCCACTTCATGCTGAAGCCCAGGCCGCCCAGATAGGTTGGGCGAGAGACGCTGGGCCAGGAAGTAGATTCTTCCGCGATGGTCAGCACGCCGGGGAAACGCACATGCGCTACTTCGTTGAGGCGTTTGAAGAAATCGATGGCTTCCAGATTCTCACGTCCGCCATAGCGGTTTGGAATCCATTCGCCGCTTTTGCGCGAGTAGTCCAGATACAACATAGAGGCGACGGCATCGACGCGCAAGCCGTCGATGTGGTATTTGTCGAGCCAGAAAAGCGCGTTGGAGATCAGGTAATTCTGCACTTCGTTGCGGCCGTAGTTGTAAACCAGCGTGCCCCAGTCGGGATGTGAGCCTTGCCGCGGATCGGAGTGCTCGTACAAGTGCGTGCCGTCGAACATGCTGAGGCCATGCGTGTCGCGGGGAAAATGTGCGGGAGTCCAATCGAGGAAGACTCCAATCCCGGCCTGGTGACAGCGATCCACAAACTCCATGAAATCGCTGGGTGAGCCGTATCGGCTGGTGGCAGCGAAGTAGCCCAGCGTCTGATAGCCCCACGAACCATCGTAGGGATGCTCCATGATCGGGAGCAGTTCAATGTGCGTGTATCCCAGATCCTTTACGTAGGGGATGAGTTGGTCAGCAAGTTCCGTGTAAGTAAGCCAGCGGTCATTTTCACCAGCGACACGGCGCCACGATCCAAGATGGACTTCATAAACGCAGACCGGCCGCTCCAGCCAATGCTTGTGGGGACGCTGAGCCATCCATTCGTTGTCATTCCAGTGATGCTTGTCAAGCCGCGCGACCACCGATCCCGTATTGGGTCGCAGTTCGGCAGCAAAGGCGTAGGGATCGGCCTTTAGGGGCAGAATATTGTCCTGCGGGCCGACAATCTCGAACTTATAGACCGTGCCCTCGTGCAGTTCGGGGATGAACAGTTCCCATATCCCGGAAGAGCCGCGGGCACGCATCGGGTTCACTCGCCCGTCCCAGCGATTGAAGTCTCCGACAACACTCACGCGGCGGGCGCTGGGAGCCCAAACGGCAAAATGGACGCCAGCTATTCCGTCAACGGTTCGAGTGTGCGCTCCAAGTTTCTCGTAAGTATCGTAGTGGCGGCCTTCTCCCATCAAATAAAGATCAAACTCAGTGAGCAGGTACGGGAAGGCGTAAGTGTCCTGATGTTCGAAAACTTCGCCATATTCGGTTTTGTACCGCAGGCGATAGCTGGAAGGTGCGGGAGCAGTCTCGCTGATGATCTCCAGGGCCACCTCGAAGAGGCCTTCGTCGCGGACCTTGCGCGCCGGAATGGGCTCGGCGTGTCCTTGCAGCAGAAGTTGCGCTTCGGTGGCGCGAGGCTGAAAGAAGCGCACAACCCAGCGGCGTCCTTCGGGCGTGTCGACGGGGTGCGGGCCCAGAATCCCGAACGGGTCGGCGTTGCGTGCGCACAGAAGTGCACTCAGCCGCGGTTCGAGTCGCTGAGGTGAACCGGGTTTTGGAGTTGAAGAAGTACGGTCAGGCACTGGGAAATTGTAGCTAAAGTTGCGACTTTGACCAATGTCTCATAGGCTCGGGGTTCCCATATTGCACCAAGAGCATTGGTGGGCTGCAAATTCGAAACGGCGGTTGAGGGAATCCGCGCCCGAATTTCTCCCAACCGCCGCTGCTGGTACCGATTTTCGAGGGCACCAAGTTCGATCCGTCGGGGGAATCGAACGAATCTACATTCGCATCGCGCAAGCGCAATCGCAATCAGGGGAAGGCAGTAGAAATTGCGGCGCGTTTGCTGATGGTGTTCTGAAGGCTTGCGGCAGGGCACTGCTCCACTATAAAGTGCCGGAGATCAAGCGGTTGCTGAAGGAATTATACTTTTTGGAATCGGGATGGAGCCGTGGGACACAAATTTGCACTGCGTCTATTTTTTCTCTACCTTGCTTGCAGCATGCTACCGGAAGTACTCGCGGCGCAAGATCGTTCGCAAATGCGATCAATGGTGATTTCGCGGGGTGGAATTGTTGCCGCGGAGTCGCCTTTAGCCGCGCAGGCTGGCGCCAGAATCCTCTCGCAGGGCGGGAACGCCGTCGACGCTGCCATCGCCACCAACGCCATGATGGGCGTGGTGTCGCCGATGATGAACGGGATGGGCGGCGATCTGTTCGCGATCGTTTACGACGCCAAGGCCAACAAGCTCTATGGGCTCAATGCCAGCGGGTGGGCGCCTAAGGGTCTCACCATGGAAATGCTCCACAAACTTGGCATGCGCGAGATGCCGCAGGCTGGGGTTCATAGCATCACTGTTCCTGGCGCGGTAGAAGGCTGGCAAAAACTCGCGGATAAGTTCGGACGTAAGAAATTATCGGACGATCTCGCTGCTGCGATTCAGACCGCGCAAAATGGCTTCCCCGTCACCGAATGGGTGGCCGCCTATTGGGCCGGAAGCGTTGATTATCTGCGCGGCGATGATGCTGCCGCCAAGGTGTACCTACCTTCGGACAGACCTCCGAAAGTAGGCGATATTTTCCGCAATCCGGATCTCGCATGGTCGCTTCAACAGGTGGCTTCACACGGGCGCGACGGCTTCTATGAAGGTGAACTCTGTACGCGAATTCTCGACGCCATGAAGCGTCGCGGTGGCAGCATGACTGCGCAGGACCTCGCGGAGTTCTCGGCGGAGTGGGTCGAACCCATTTCGACCCACTATCGCGACTGGACCGTGTATGAATTGCCGCCCAACGGCCAGGGACTGGCTGCGCTGGAAATGTTGAACATCATGGAGACGTTTCCCCTGGGACAGAAGGACTACGGCTTCGGTTCCACGAATGCCTTGCATACGATGATCGAGGCCAAGAAACTGGCGTATGCGGATTTAGCGAAGTATATTGGCGACCCTCGCGGGCAGAAATTGCCGGTGCAAACGCTCCTGAGCAAGGAATGGGCGGCGCAACGAGCAAAACTGATCGATGCGAATCATGCGAACTGCAACGTGGCCGCCGGGACTCTGCCCGCGGGAAATGACACCACCTACCTAACCGTGGTGGATCGGGACGGGAACATGGTATCGCTGATCCAGAGCAACTACGACGCGTTCGGTTCCGGCATCGTGGCGCCAGGGACGGGATTTGTTCTTCACAACCGCGGAGCGTTGTTTACTCTCGACGCGTCTTCGCCCAATGCTTTGGCGGGAAGGAAGCGGCCACGGCACACCATCATCCCGGCGTTTGCGCAGAAGGGTGATACGCGGATCGCGTTTGGCATTATGGGCGGCTGGAACCAGTCGCAGGCGCACGCTCAATTTGTGGCAAACCTCGTCGATTTTAAGATGACCATTCAGGCTGCGCTGGAAGCACCACGTTTCACCAAGAAAACCTTTGATGGCTGCGACGTTCAAATGGAGAACCGCTTTTCCGGCAAGACGCGCGACGAATTGACCGCAAAGGGACACAAAATTCAAGTGATGGGAGCGTTTTCCTCGGCGGTGGGCGGCGGCCAGGCAGTCCTGCGCGACTTCGCGGCGGGGGTGAACTACGGAGCCTCGGACCCCCGTAAGGATGGCCAGGCTGTACCCGAATTACCTGTTGAGTAGCAATAGAAACGAGTACTCGGTTGCCGTAGTACTTTTTGGGGAGTACGGCAGAACAGTTCCGCTTGAGGCGAAAAGTGAGCAGAGCTGTTCTCTGAATTGGGAGCAAAGCAAAAGCTGGCGCTGCGTAAGTGATTTATTGTCAGCGACGTGAACAATGCGAGCATGGCCGGAGAGTTGCACTTGTAAACCTGTTCAGGGATCGTGCACGTCATCCAATGGGAAGGTGGAGGCCTAGATGAAGTTGCCCGCGGGGTGGGCCAAGATGGCAGTTCGGGGAGGGCTGGGAGCAAGTCTGCTGTTCTGTGGAGCAACCGCGAAAGCTCAGTCCGCGAACGTTACCGGCGAATATGAATGTACCGAAACCAGAGTGGCCGGAAAACCTTTGCCCTGCAAGTCCGCTCCGCTCTCCTTGAAAAGTGATGGCCGATTCGAATTGCAGGGGCGCGAGGGCCAATACCTGGTGACCGGCAATTGGGTCGAACTGAACGGGGCGGTGCTGAAGTCGCGCGCAAAGATTGAGGCTGGTCACAAGATCGTGTTTCGCTTCTACAACAAGAAGGGGCTCTGCGAGATGATCTACGAACGAAGGGTCGCAGAGCTAGGCAAGATCAGACTGGGCTAGAGGGCTATTTCTTCCCTCCGGAACCCCACGCGCCCACATAGACCAGTTGGTAGAAAGTTCCATTGCCGAGCGGCTGTATGCCCACGATGTGCTGTTTGTCTTTGGTGCCGGATTTGAACAGCATGCCGCCAGCCTCCGCTTTGTCGTCTCCACAGGTCAGCACTTTCGAGGAATCGTCTTTAGCTGAGTCGTCGGGCTTTCCGGAAGACTTCGAGCAATCCAGAACTGTACCGTACTTCGCCAATGCCTTCTTGTAATAATCAGCTACCTTTGCTGGTGAGTCGGCCGTCTCCATTTTCAATACGGCTAATTTGAAGCCAGAGCCTCCGCCCCACAGGCCGAGATTGGCACTCGTGGAATCATCATCCTTCTCCTTGTGAGGTTTGGAGCCGGGATAGACCGCTAATCCGACGTCTTTGGACTTCGCCTCAGGGGTGATGACGAGGCCCGCGCCTTTCTCTTGCTGCGCCGCAATACCCAGCGAACCGACCGTTACCGCGATGAAAACGAGAAGCACTGCGCGACAAAAGATAAGTGCCGTGAAATGTTTAGACATGATTCGACCTCTGCATTCCAATACGCGCAGAGCCAGGGAAATGTTCCATGGCTTAGCACACAGGCCGCGAACTTCGCGCTATGGTACTGACACATCATAGGCCGACGCGGCAATTTCTCCCAACGCTTGCCCGGCAACTTTTTGTGAGATCTCAGGCTCATTCGCCAGCGCCGTGTGATTCACATACGCAGCGAACGCCAGGGCCTTGCCGGATTTGGTTTGAATATATCCCGCGAGTCCTTTGCCATTGAGCATGAGCCGGGAGTTGAGCTTATCCTCGCTGCCGAATGTGCCTGTTTTGGCGAAAACGTGGCCTGCCGCGGGATTGTCCACCTGAATTTTCGCAAGCGTGCCGTCTTTGCCCAGGATCGGCAATCCATTGAACAAAAACCGGAAATCAGGCCGCGTTTTCCAATAGGCGAGGTAGTGGCAGATGAAGTCGGGGCTGAACAGATCCGCCCAGTCGCCGCCCGCGCCGTCGCCTTGCGAGGCTCCGGAAAGATCCAGTTGTGCGTCGGTCAGAAATGTGCGCTCAACTTTGAATCCGGCGCGAAGTGGATTCTTGCCATCTTTGGCGACCAGCAATCCGAGAAGGTATGGGCCCATGCCGGCGTGGAGATTCTGGCTGACCTTCAGAGTGATCTTAATTTCTTCGGAAAGCGGCGGTGATACGTGCTCGGCGACCTGGAATTCGGGCTGGTAGAACTTCTGGCAGCGCTTGAAGTCTTTTACCGCGTCTTCGCCTTTTTTGGGTTTGATCTGTATGCCGGCGGAAGTGAGTGCTTCGCGGAGTGCCACGGTGGCGAATTGTGTGGGTGAGGGAACAGGAACCGCTGCGCTCTGCGGCTTCAGTCCGAGGGGAATGTTTCCGCTGAGAGCTATGGTCAGTGTGCCGTCGGGATTGCTCGTTGGGTCGTCCGCGCCGAAAGCGAGTTTGGATTCAGCTGGGCCCGTCTTGATGTTATTGGTGAAATGAATGTATGAAGTCTGGGGCGAGATCGACAGCTCCACTGGATCACCCACTTTTGCGCCGGGTTTGCAAACGACATCGAGCACGTTGTCATTCACAATAATCGACGACATCACGACATCGGTGCCGCCTTCACGCGCGCCATCGGGCAGCAGGCTGGCGTCGATGTAGACATTGCCGTCGATCTTGCCAATCCCTTTGGCTTTCACTTGTTGGGCCAACTCCTTGATGACCGCGAGCGGATCGCCGGGAAGCGCTGGTCCCTGATAGGAGTGGTCTTCATCCACAAAGGCCAGCGTGCCGTCTGGCTGAATGCGGTTCGAGAGGTTGGGGTCGCCGCTGGCCACGAGAATCAGGTCGCCTTTCAAGGTCCCGTGCTTGTCGATCGGGCCGGTTCGATAAATCGGGGTGTGAAATCGATAATTAGGCCCGAGCTTTGCGAGCACCGCACCTTCGGTGAGGAGCTTCGTTGTCGATGCTGGAACGAAGAGCTTTTCAGGATTTACGGAATAGAGCACCTTCCCCGATTCCAGGTCATAGAATTCAATGCCGAAATTCGCGTGCGCGAATTCCGGCCGCGCCATGATTTTCTCGACACGGCTTGCCAGCGAGTCGGGGCTCTGCGCCTGTACCGCCAGTGCGGTGCCGGCCAACAGCACCGCCACGCTGACAAGATCACGGGCTGGAAATCTCAATGAAAAATCCTCCTTTACGGTCGTACTTCAGCGGGCACAGCGGGTTTGCCCAAATCTTCGAACCACACATTCAAGATCGGGTACTGCTTCCAGTCCTTGTAGTCAAAGTGCCACCATTCGTTCCCGTCCACGGTGAAACCCTCGGACTCGATGGCTTTGCGCAGCAGGTCGCGGTGCCAACGTTGCAGGGAAGTGCCTCCCGGAAAGGAGGGGAACGATCGCGGCGACATTTCGTCGTAAAGTCCGGGCATCTCGATCGATTGACCGGTGGCCCAATCGTAGAGCGTCAGGTCCACAGCGCAGCCGCGGTTGTGCTTTGAGCCTTTTTGTGGATCGGCGACAAAGTTGTGATCCGCCGGCGGAGTCGCATCCCAGAAGATCTTAGTGACATACCAGGGACGGTAGGCGTCGTGAATCAGCAGTCCGTAGCCGAGCGGTTGCAACTTCTTCAATGCGCGCTGTAGCGCTTCCGCTGCCGGGCGCTGCATGAAGGCGCGAGCTTGCGTGTATATCGGCGTGCTCAGGAAATTGTTCGATTGCGCATAGCGAATGTCGAGATGAAAGGCTGGATCGAGCGAGGTCAGTTCCACCAGATCAGGCTTACGGAAGGGCCCGGCCTCCCGCGGCGGTGTGTCGCGCAACGCTTCCGTGCGCAATTCGCTCACTGGCTTCGACGGTGTCACATGGAAAAAGTGTGCTGGATCAGCTCCCGCGTCCGAGCGCTTGAGAGCCAGTCGCCCTGAATTGACCTGCGTGACGCTTCCGGCCCCGTCGCGCATTGGAATCAATAGCATTGAAACCGTAGCCGATTGTGGCCGGGCGTCTAAATTCCCGTCTGGTTCCAACTGGACGTCCCATTCCAACTTGCCCGTCCTGTTCCATGGCGTTTTCGCCGCAAGCTTCCATAACAGCTTGCTGTCTTGTTCCAGCAGGATGGTTGAGGTCTTGCCATCGCTATAGATGCCGACTAGTTGCTTCCACGGGAGTGGCACGTCGGGAGGCTTGGGACCCGGAAGGATGGGACTTACCGGGGCCGTCGCCGTTTGTTGAGGACTTGAAACCGGCGAAAGCAGGTTGAGGTACAGAAGGGCTACGAGAGCGGCGATAAAATTGCGGCGCGGGCCTTTGTTCACGGCCGCCATCATACCCGAAACAGAATCATGCGGAAAAGAAGCCTCAACTGGTGTACCAGCGCGAGCCCCGGCGCTGCTCCTCAGCCAACTCGCGGACAATCTCCATGGTGCGCGAGCGGTGGAATTCTCCCACCGCGGTCAAAATCGCGTTGGCCAGCGCCATGGGCGCGGTGTACGAAGCGCCGAAGGACACAGAATTGATGGAAGCCAGAAACACCTCGTGGCATTTCTGCGCGAGCGGTGACATGTACGTATCCGCAATGCCGACACAGTAGGCACCACGCTCACGGGCCTGCAGCACGCCTTCAATCGTCGACCGCAAGCCGCGGCGAAAGCTGATGGCAATCACGAGGTCTTGTTTGGTCAGCAGAAAAACCGTGTGAGCGATGGCGCCGGGGGAAGAGGCCACGTGGATTGGCAGGCCCAACAGACTGAGCTGATAGCCGAGATAATCAGCCAACACGGTGGCCAGATCGCACGCAAGAATCACCACACGTCGCGCCTCATGAATGCGTTTGGCGAGCTGCTTGTAGCGCTTGGGGTCCAGGGTGTTTTTGAATCCCTGCAAGTTCTTCAGGTCGTACAGCACCGAGTCGCCTGCGGGACTGCCGGTTCCGCGGTCACTTTCCCCTTGCCGCATGGTGTCCAACGAAGTGGCGAAGGCGAGTGAGAGTTCGTGGAGGTGGCGTTGCAACTGTTTGTAATTCTCGAAGCCCAGGCCATGGACGATACGTACGATTGTTGCCGGGTCCGTGTGGAGCCGCTTGGCCAGCGCGCGCACGCTTAGGAGCACGTATTCGCGCGGATGCTCGAGAATTGGACGAATGATTTCCTGGCGTTTTGTACTGAGTTGCTCGATTCGCTCCGCCAACAGAGGGGCGCGATTTTCAGATCGCGGAGGTTTGCGCATAGCGCGACTACTTTACCTGACCTGAGCGAAGATCAACCTGAAAAGTTTTTCATGATGAAAAGTCGTTAATGATTGGGATTGTGGGTTACGGTTTCGCCGTGGCAGCAGTTTCCATGCCGGGTGCGACGATGGGGTTCAGGAACGGCATCATGGCGCGCAGCTTCGGTCCAAGCTGCTCGATGATGTGGGCCTGCTCCGCTTTGCGCTTGGCCAGAAAATTCGGGCAGCCTTTCTCGTTCTCTTCGATCCAGGCCTGCGCGAAACTCCCATCACGAATTTCCGCCAGCAACTTTTTCATAGCGTCGCGAGTCTGTTGCGTAACGATGCGCGGCCCGGCATGGTAGTCGCCGTGTTCGGCAGTGTCGCTTACGGAGTACCGCATGTAGCTTAGCCCACCGCGATAGATTAAATCGACGATCAGCTTCAGTTCGTGCAGGCACTCGAAATAGGCAACCTCCGGCTGATACCCGGCGTTCACCAGCGTCTCAAATCCCGCCTTGATCAATTCGCTGACCCCGCCGCACAGCACTGCCTGCTCGCCGAAAAGATCCGTCTCCGTTTCCTCGGTGAACGTGGTTTCCAGGACGCCCGCGCGTGTGGTGCCCAGCCCCTTCGCATAAGAGAGTGCTAATGCCTTGGCCTTGCCGCTGGCGTCTTGATGTACGGCAAGAAGCGCTGGTGTGCCTCCCCCTTCGGTGAAAACTTCGCGGACGCGATGGCCCGGAGCCTTGGGGGCAATCATGCTCACATCCACGGTCTTCGGCGGTGTAACGGCGCCAAAGCGGATGTTGAACCCGTGTGCGAACATGAGTGTCTTTCCAGGAGTCAGATGAGGTTCGATGGATTCTTTGTACAATTTCGGCTGGCGCGTGTCGGGCGCGAGAATCATGATCACATCGGCCCATGCAGCGGCTTCCGCGGGAGTCTTGACCGTTACTCCGTCCTTCTCCGCGCGAGCGCGGGAAGCGCTTCCTTCGGGAAGCCCCACGCACACGGAAACACCGGAATCGCGCAAGTTCAGGGCATGCGCGTGGCCCTGCGAACCATAACCGATGATCGCCACCTTCTTCCCCTGGATCAGGGAGAGGTCCGCGTCTTTGTCGTAGTAGAGATTTGCCATTTCGTTTGCTGTTCCTTTCGGTAGCCGCAAAGCGGCCGCTAATTCTTTCCGTCCAAAAAGTGTGTCAAGTTCGAGCGCCTCGCGGTGCGCTTATCGCTTATAGGCAGAGCTTTCAGTTACGCCGCGGGAGATTTGATGACCGGCCCGGTGGCTTCCGCAGGCGGCCGCAAGATATCGTTGCCGCGCGTCATGGCGATGCGGCCGGTGCGCGTCATTTCGAGAACGCCAAAAGGCCGAAGCACTTCGAGCAGGCCATCGATTTTGTCGACTGTGCCGGACACCTCGACGATCAGCGATTCGGGCGCGACGTCCACTACGCGGCCACGAAATACCTTGATCAGCTCCATCAAATGCGGGCGGTTGTGCTGGTCGGCAGCGACCTTAATCAGCGCCAGGTCGCGCTCCAGCACCGAGCGGTCCGAAATGTTCTCGGCCAGCAGCACATCAACCAGCTTTTCCAGGCTGGCTTCCAGGCGCAGTGCTCCGCGCTCGTCGGTGTGCGCGCAAATCGTCATGCGCGCGATTTCTTCGTTTTCCGTCGGGCCTACTGTCAGGGAATCAATGTTGATGGCCAAGCGGCGCGCCAGGGACGCCACTCGGTTCAGCACCCCAGGCTTGTTTTCCACATACGCGACAATCGTCTGCATGGTTTCCTCGACTCCTGAAACTAAATTCTATGGCTCTGTAGCCGTTTCCACCAGCGGGTTGTTTGGCCTGCGAATCATTTCATGAAGCGACGCACCCGCCGGCACCATTGGGTAAACCGAATCTTCCTGCTCCACGCGGAAATCCAGCAGTACTGCCTGGTCAGACTGGCGTGCCGATTCGATCGCCTGGACCACTTCCTTGCGCGTGGTCACCCGCTCTCCCCGGATGCCGTGGGCGTTGGCTAGCGCGACGAAATCGGGCGCGACCAGCGGCGTTGCGACGTACCGCTTGTCGTAGAAGAACTCCTGCCACTGCCGCACCATGCCAAGATAGCCGTTGTTAATGATCGCGATCTTGATGTTGATCTTTTCTTGTACGATGGTCGCTAGTTCACACGAGGTCATCTGGAATCCGCCGTCACCGACGACCACCCACACCTCGGCATCGGGTCTGGCAAATTTCGCGCCGATTGCGGCCGGCAACGCAAAGCCCATCGTGCCCAATCCACCGGAAGTAATCAGTGTGCGCGGCTCGTTGTGGTGGTAATACTGCGCTTCCCACATCTGATGCTGGCCAACGTCGGTCACCACGATGGCGTTGCCTTTCGTGGCTTTCCAAAGATCGTTAATCACATGCGCGGCGTATAGATGCCCGCTGTCGGGGAGGGACTGGATGTCGCGCACCGCCGAATCGCCCTTCAGTTCCTTGATGTGAGAAAGCCATGCACTATGGTCGCGAGTGTGGATGTGCGGAAGTACATTGGCAAGCGTTTCGCCCGCGTCTCCGACGATCGCCGCATCCACCTTCACGTTCTTGTTGATCTCGGAACGATCGACCTCAATGTGAATTTTGCGAGCGTTGCGCGCGTACGTGCGCAGGTCTCCAGTCACGCGATCGTCAAACCGCATGCCCACCGCGATCAACAGATCCGCTTCCTGAATCGCCGTGTTCACCCACGCTTCGCCATGCATGCCCATCATGCCGAGATTCATCGGATCCTGGGCAGGGAAGCATCCAATGCCGAGAAGCGTCATGGCCACGGGAATGTTGCTGGTGTGCACGAACTTCTCGAACACCTGCATCGCGCCAGACAGGATGATTCCCCGGCCCGCCAGAATCACAGGACGCTTTGCTGAGTTCAGAAGTTCCACGGCGCGGTCAAATTCGATCTGGTCGTGGTTTTTGCGCACGCGCTTGGGAGGCAGTTTGGGAGCGCAAGCATCCCAGTCAAAATCGGCAGTGGCTTGTTGCGCGTCCTTGGTGATGTCCACCAGCACCGGTCCGGGCCGCCCAGAGTTGGCGATCAGAAAGGCTTCGCGCACGCTTCGCGCAATGTCTTCCGCTCTGCATACCACCACGTTGTACTTCGTGATCGGCATAGTGATGCCGGTGATATCCACTTCCTGAAACGCGTCCGATCCCAGAAGCTTGCTGCTTACTTGTCCGGTGATGCACACGACCGGAGAAGAATCGAGCATCGCCGTGGCAATGCCGGTCACCATGTTCGTTGCGCCGGGGCCCGAGGTTGCCATGGCCACGCCCACGCCGCCTGTCGCGCGCGCGTAACCGTCGGCCATGTGGGTCGCACCCTGTTCGTGACGCACCAGAATGTGGTGGAGCTTGGATTTGCCGAGTGCGTCGTACACCGGAAGAATCGCGCCTCCCGGATAGCCGAAAATGTGGCGGACGCCGAGTCGCGTGAGCGTTTCGCAGAGAATCTCCGCACCGGTCAGCTTCATAGTGTTCTCCCCGAGAATACCGGTGTTACACCGGACGAAAAGCTGGCGGGCACGGTGGTGATGGCGCCGAGCGATGACGACGACACCAGCAAGGCATACTTGGCCATGACTCCGTGGGAATAGCGCGGCTTTGGAGCTCTCCAGGACGTCAGCCGTTTTTGAAGTTCCGCGTCGGTGATTTCGACATTCAGTTTGCGATTCGGCAGATCAAACACAATTTCGTCTCCATCTTGAATCGCAGCAATGGGACCGCCGTTGGCCGCTTCGGGCGCTACGTGCCCCGCCATAAGTCCGTGCGTCGCGCCGGAAAACCGCCCATCCGTAAGCAAAGCCACTGCATCGCCCAGCCCAGCGCCCACCAGAGCTGCCGTCACGGCCAGCATTTCCCGCATGCCGGGTCCGCCGCGAGGCCCCTCATAACGGATCACTACGACGTCGCCTGCCTTGATCCGGCCGCTTTCGACTGCGGCGAACGCGGCTTCCTCTGCATCGAAAACTTGCGCGGGCCCACGAAACATTTGTGTGTTATGGCCGGCTACCTTCACCACGCAGCCTTCAGGAGCCAGATTGCCCTTGAGGATCACCAGCCCGCCCGTTGATTTCAGCGCGTCGTTCTTGCTGCGCACGACTTGCTGGCCCGCTTTTTCTTTTGCTTGCGCTGCTTCTTCGGCGAGCGTTCGTCCGGTGACGGTGAGGCAATCGCCACGGAGGAGACCAGCTTCGAGCATCCGTTTGGCGATGAGCGCAGTACCGCCTGCTGCATAAAGGTCTGTGGCGACAAATCGTCCTCCTGGCTTCAAGTCAGCGAGAATGGGCGTACGCGAACTAATGCGGTCAAAGTCGTCGATGGAAAGGGAAATCCCAGCTTCCCGGGCGATCGCGAGCAGGTGGAGCACCGCGTTCGTGGAGCCCCCGGTTGCGGCTACCCCAGCAATGGCGTTTTCGATTGAAGATTTCGTGATGATCTGCGACGGCGTGACATTCTTCTTCAGCAATTCCACAGTCAGCCTGCCGGCCAATTCGCCGGCCATCGCTTTATCTTCGTTTGTGGCTGGCACGCTCGAAAGCCCCATCGGAGCCAGCCCCAGAAACTCGCACACCAGCGCCATGGTGTTCGCGGTGAACTGGCCGCCGCACGCACCCGCTCCGGGGCACGCCACGCATTCCAATTCCTTCAGTTGCGCATCGCTCATTTTGCCGCGTGCATGCGCCCCGACCGCTTCAAATACATCCTGAATCGTGACGGAATGGCCTTCGTATTGGCCGGGAGCGATCGAGCCACCGTAAAGAACCAGCCCTGGAATATTCAAGCGCGCCAAGGCCATCGCCCCGCCCGGAATCGTTTTGTCGCAACCCACCAGTACCACCAGCCCATCAAACAGATTTCCCCGGGTCACCAGCTCGATGGAATCGGCAATCACCTCGCGGCTGATCAGCGAAGCCCGCATTCCTTCGCTTCCCATGGTAATGCCATCGGAAATCGAAATGGTGTTGAACTCCAGCGGTGTGCCCCCCGCCGCGCGAATTCCGGCCCGAACATGCTCGGCCAATTCGCGGAGGTGGTAGTTGCAGGGACCAATCTCGATCCAGGTATTGGCGATACCAATCAGGGGCTTGGAAAAGTCTTCGTCTTTCAAACCGACGGCGCGAAGCATGGCTCGCGCAGGCGCGCGGTGGGCGCCGTCCGTCAGTGCCGTACTGCGAGGTTTCAGCTTGCTATCGGTCACAGCAGCGATCCTCCGGGGAACTATTCCTCATGGGCGTAACGCAATGCCATCATCCTACGTTCCACCTCATGACGCCCATGTCTCTTCGGCTACACCATACGCGAAGTCCGGCGGATGCATCGGCCGGACGGTACGCAAATCCAGCATGGCGATTGGAAACACAAGTCTCGCCGAAGAAATTCTAGCTTGAGGCAAGAGCCTCGAATTAGTCAAATTAATAGAAGTGTTGAGTAAAATAAGCGCTGATTATGCTATAACTGCCCCGCTCGGCTCCTGTGGCTTCCTCATCGGCTCGCACGCGACCTTCCGACGAGCGAAATCGGGAGGTTAGAGCATCTTCTGCGCCCGCGAGGGCATCCATTCATGCATATGGCGAGTCGGTCGGCAGCAGCTGTAGAACCCTCTACACGAACTAGTTCCTATGGGGAATATGTCAACCCGCAGTGGGTGAATCTGCTGAATATTCTGGATATGAACGTGGAGTATGAGCGTTGTATCGGAGCGGAGTTGCTTACTCGCGACGGCCGGCGCATTCTCGATTTTCTCTCTGGCTATTGTGTCCACAACACCGGCCACAACCACCCAGCCATCGTAACAGCGCTGAAAGACGAATTGGACAAGAGCGGTCCGGCAATGCTGCAGAGCCACATTCCGAAACTGGCGGGAGAGTTGGCAGAACGCTTGTGCCGTTTGTCCGGCAGTGGACTAACGAAAGCTTATTTTGGCAGTAGTGGCAGCGAAGGAGTGGAAGCCGCGATTAAATTCTGCCGTGCCACCACCAAGCGTCCGGGGATTCTCTATGCCCGGGGCAGTTTTCATGGATTAACCGCTGGTGCTCTTTCTTTGATGAATGACGAATTCTGGCGAGAGGGATTTGGGCCGCTGCTGCAAGACACGACAGCGGTGGCCTTTGGAGACATCGAAGCGCTGGAGAAAGCCCTCGCGAGCAAAAAGATTGCCGCGTTCATTGTTGAGCCGGTGCAGGCAGAAGCTGGTATCAAAGTGCCTCCGGCGAACTACCTACCGCAGGCGCAAAGTCTTTGCCACAAGTATGGCGCGTTGTTTGTTCTGGACGAAGTGCAGACCGGGATGTTTCGCACTGGAACTTTCCTTGCCGCACATCAATTCGGCGTTCATCCGGACATTGTGATCCTCGCGAAGGCTCTCAGCGGCGGCCTGATGCCCGTGAGCGCAACGCTGATGACCGAACAAGTCTACAATTCCGTGTATTCCTCCCTGCGCCGCGCCATCGTGCATACCTCTACCTTCAGTGAGAATGCACTTTCCATGCGCGCTGGCTTGGCCACTTTGCAGGTGCTCGAAAACGAGCAACTGGGGCCTCGCGCCACGATCCTCGGTGAGCAATTCCGCGACAAACTGCGTCATGCCCTGGCGCCGTATGCGCTGGTGAAGCAAGTGCGCGGAATGGGCCTGCTCTGCGGAATTGAATTCGCTCCCCCGAAAAACCTTGCGTTGCGTGCTCTGTATGAGGCCTTTCACCGCATCCATCCGGCCATGTTTGGCCAAGTCATGGTGATGCGCATGTTCCGCGAGAAGAATTTCCTGACGCAAATCTGCGGGAATAATTTCATGGTTTTGAAGGCTGCGCCGCCTCTGGTGATCAGTGAGGCGCATCTGGATGAGTTCGTCGCGGCGATTCGCGACGTTGTCGCGCTTGCCGATTCATCTCCCGCGTTTTGGACAGAGGCTCTTGCGCTGGCTCGGCGCGCAGCCAAAATCTAAGCGGCAATGCGGACTTGCTGCGGTATCGGCATTGGTGTTCCAGGAAGGCGGCAAGAGTGGCGGCAACGGTTGATGCTACTGTATTGGTGATTGGAGGCGGTCCGGCTGGGCTGGCGGCGGCGATTGCTGCCAGGCAAAAAGGGTTCCCCGCCATCGTGGCGGATGGTTCTGCGCCGCCAATCGACAAGCCATGCGGCGAAGGGCTGATGCCGGAAACTCTAGCGGCCTTGCGGGATTTGGGCGTCTCGGCAGGCGATTTGGGCGGATATCCTCTTGGCGGAATTCGCTTCGTGCAGCGTCACGAGCAGGTCGCCGCTGCGTTCCCGAAAGGCAAGGGAATTGGAATTCGGCGCACGACTCTTCATGAAGTGTTGGTAAAAAGAGCCCGGGATTGCGGAGTCCAGTTTTTGTGGAACACTCCGGTGTCCGGCATTTTGCAGGGCGGCGTACAAACTTCTCGCGGTTTGGTCCACGCGAAGTGGATCGTCGGGGCGGATGGCAGTGGCTCACGCGTGCGACGATGGTCCGGGTTGGAAGCAAACCGCACTCGCCGTTTTCGATACGCTACGCGACGCCATTATGCCGTGACTCCCTGGAGCGATTTCGTGGAGATCTATTGGGGCCAACGTTGCCAGGCATACCTTACTCCCATTTCCAGCCAGGAAGTCTGCATCGTGCTTATGGCTGCCACTGCACAGGACCGGAATTTTGACGTTGCCTTGCAGAATTGGCCCGAACTGCGAGAGCGGCTTGCCGGCGCGGAGTTGCGCAGCCGCGAACGAGGCGCGGTTTCTTTCATGCATCGTCTGTGTCACGTCGCCAATGGGAATGTCGCGCTGCTCGGTGATTCCTCCGGTGGTGTGGACGCAATTACGGGCGAGGGTCTTCGGCTGTGCTTCCGCCAGGCACTTGCGCTGGCCGATGCGATGGAAGCAGGCGATTTGCAACTTTACGAACGCGCACACAAAAAACTGGCGCTGCGCCCTACTCGCATGGGCCAATTGATTCTGATGATAGCTGGGAACGACATGCTGCGCGAACGCGCCATTCGCAGCGTGGCTGCCCAACCCGAACTATTTGGCAAGCTGTTGGCCATTCACGTTGGGCATTCGACGCCCGGGGAAGTTGTTTCGGCAGGCTTGCTGCTTGGTTGGCGGTTCCTGGCGACCTAGACAGGAGTAAAAATAAATGCGGGTGACGGGTTGGAAAGCTTGGAGCATCACCGCAGGCGCGATCGCCGGAATCGCTGTGTTTCTCTCGGCCAGTGCCGCGCCATCGCGTCAAGCACTCGAAGCGCCTACTCAGCAATTAGTTTTTTCGCTCGATCAATCTCAGAGCAAGGTTCACTACACGGTGGATAGCACGCTGCACACCGTTCACGGCACCTTTAATCTCAAGAGCGGCATTCTGCGGATTGACCCCGCGACCGGAAAAGCCGACGGAGAAATCATCGTCTACGCGACCAGCGGTGATTCAGGCAACAGTTCTCGCGACGAAAAGATGCACAAAGCAGTTTTGGAATCCGCAAAATATTCTGAAATCGTTTTCCAACCCACGCTGATGGATGGGAAACCCGCGCTTTCCGGTACCTCCGAGGTGAAGTTGCACGGCGTATTTTCCTTGCACGGCGGCGATCACGATCTTGTCGTTCCGGTCCACGTTGAAATCACCGGTGACCATTGGAAGGGATCCGCGAAATTCCAGGTGCCCTATATCCAGTGGGGCTTAAAGGATCCGAGCAATTTTCTTTTGAAAGTAAAGCCAAACGTGGATATTGATCTCGAACTCGCCGGCTCGTTGAAGTCTTCTCAACCTTAACTAGCTCCCGGCAATTTCACCGTTAGATTAGCGCTTTACTGAACAGACCGTTTTGTCTTGCATCCGTTTTTGTTTGCATATCTCTCTCGCATCCCCCATCATGGTTAGTTTGGGTCACAGCCTTCGCTCTGCGCTGCTGTGTCCAACACAGGGACTACCAACTGAAAACTGAGGGTATTCATGGAAAAGCCAACGAAAATTGCTGCGCCCAAGGGGAAACTCGGCGTTCTGCTTCCGGGAATGGGCGCGGTGGCCACCACATTTATGGCCGGGGTTGAACTCGTTCGCACGAAGAAAGCGCAGCCCGTGGGCTCACTCACGCAGATGGCGACCATCCGCCTGGGAAAGCGCACCGAGGGGCGCTCGCCAAAAATCAAGGATCTGGTGAAACTGGCGCGGCTGGAAGATCTGCTGTTCGGCGGCTGGGACATTTTTCCGGAGAGTTCTTACGACGCAGCGGCGAAGGCGGGCGTGCTGGATCCGCACCACCTGGCAGAGGTCAAGTCGTTCTTGTCAAAGATCAAACCGATGCCGGCGGCGTTCGATCGCGAATACGTGAAGATGCTGGACGGCAAGAACGTCAAGAAGGGGAAGAACAAGTACGAGATCGCGCTGCAACTGAAGGCCGACATCGCCAACTTCAAAAAGAAGCACGGATGCACTCGCCTGGTAATGCTGTGGTGCGGCTCCACCGAAGTGTTTATGAAGGTCGACGATGTCCACGCGACGCCGGAAAAGTTTGAAGAGGCGATGAAGAGCAATCACCCGGCGATTGCGCCATCGATGCTCTACGCCTGGGCGGCAATCACCAGCGGCATTCCTTTCGGCAATGGCGCACCGAACCTCACGGTTGACGTTCCAGCCCTGGAACAACTGGCCCTCACGCACAACGTCGCCATCGCCGGCAAAGATTTCAAGACCGGCCAAACGCTGATCAAGACGGTTTTGGCTCCGGCGTTCAAGGCGCGCATGCTGGGGCTGAACGGCTGGTTCTCCACAAATATTTTGGGCAACCGCGACGGAGAGGTTCTGGAGGATCCCGGTTCGTTCAAGACCAAGGAAGAGTCCAAACTCGGCGCGCTTGAATTCATTCTCCAGCCGCACCTCTATCCCGAGCTCTATAAGAAAATTCACCACAAGGTCCGCATCAATTACTACCCGCCGCGGGGGGACAACAAAGAAGGCTGGGACAATATCGACATTTTCGGATGGTTGGGCTATCCCATGCAGATCAAGGTGGACTTCCTTTGCCGCGACTCTATCCTGGCGGCGCCGATCGTTCTGGACCTGGTTCTTTTCCTCGATCTTGCGCAGCGTGCCGGCTTGCGGGGCATTCAGGAGTGGCTGAGCTTCTACTTCAAGTCGCCGATGACCGCGCCTGAGCTTTACCCGGAGCACGACCTGTTCATTCAGCTGATGAAACTGAAAAACACCCTGCGCTGGATGGTGGGGGAAGACCTCATTACGCATCTTGGCCAGGAGTATTACGACTAGCCCGATTCGCTTTCGTGATTTGATTGAGACTCAGCGGGTTTTTCGCTACAGCCGTTCGGGAACTTCCCATTTGCCGGTTTCCGCCGAGCGAAACACCGCATCGATTACGGCCATATTGCCGAAGGCGTCTTCGAGCGGGTTCGGCACTTCTGTATTTTCCAGCACAGCCTGTGAGAAGAGATCTCCCTGAATGGTGAACTGGTTGCAAATGGGGACGGTCTCGATCACGGCGCTGGCGTTGGCGTAGAGGTCCCTACCATTGTCGATGAAGATCCGCGTAGGTTTGTCGGTAGGAGCGTTGAACGGAATTTCCACGTCGATGCGCCCCTCCGTGCCGAAGAATTGCATCCTCTGGTAGTACACCATTTGCGTCGACACGCTGAAGATGCACTGGCCCGCGGGGTATTCAAGAATCGCGGAAGTGAGCCGATCAATCTTGAAGCGGGGATCGCGTTCGATGCAGCCGATGACGCGAACCGGTTCTTCACCAAAGATGAAGCGCGTGGTCTTGATTGCGTAGCAACCGATATCGAGCAGCGCGCCACCGCCAAATTCCGCGATGTTGCGAACATCCCGGGGATTAATATTGAAGTAGCTGAACAAACCGGCCGCGGAGTGCAGCTTGCCGATGCGCCCGGAACGCACCAGTTCGTGCGTGCGCAGCCACTGGGGATGCGTGCGCGCCATGAATGCTTCCCCTATTTTCACTCCCGATTCAGCGCGCACTTCCAGCAGTTTCCGTGTTTCCGCGGCATTCAACGCAATGGGCTTCTCGCACAAAACATGTTTGCCGCTTCGCGCGGCCTTCGATGTCCATTCCGCGTGTAGATGATTCGGCAGGGGGTTGTAAACCGCTTCGATTTCCGGGTCAGCCAGGAGTTCCTCGTAAGAACCATACGCCTTCGGAATCGCAAAGTTTGCCGCCACGTTTTTTGCCGTGGCCAACGAGCGCGAGGAAATCGCGGCGATTTCCGCAAATTCGCATTTCTGCATGGCCGGGATAACACGCCGGGTGGCGATGCTTGCGGTGCTGAGAATGCCCCACCTCACTTTGCGACTCATGATGTTCCTCGCCTGATTGTCGCCGGAATACCAGCAGGGCCCAAACTCATTGCGCCAAGTTAATTATTGACCAGAAGAACTGTCTCAGTCGACCCAGTCAAATGAACGGGTCACGGCCTTTTTCCATCCCCGGTAAAGACGCTCGCGCTGGTCTTCGTCCATGCGCGGCTCCCACGTTGTTTCCACCGCCCAGTTCTGGCGCAAATCTTCCAGATTGCTGTAAAAGCCTACGGCCAATCCTGCCGCATAGGCCGCGCCGAGCGCCGTGGTTTCCTTGATGACGGGCCGCAAAACCGGAATGTTCAAGATATCGGACTGGAATTGCATCAACAATTGGTTTTCCACCATGCCGCCGTCTGTCCGCAACGAGAATAGCTGGATTTCGGAATCTTTTTCCATGGCTTCCAGCACTTCGCGAGTCTGGTACGCCGTCGACTCCAATACCGCTCGCGCCAGATGGCCCTTATTGGCAAATCGCGTCAGGCCGGCAATCACGCCGCGTGCATCGCTCCGCCAATAGGGGGCGTACAGTCCGGAAAATGCCGGTACAAAATAAACTCCACCATTGTCCTTGACGGTGCGCGCGAGAGATTCTGCGTCTGCGCTCTTGTGGATCAGCCCGAGATTGTCGCGCATCCACTGTACCAGCGCGCCAGTGATGGCCACGCTTCCCTCAAGGGCGTAGTTCGCCGGGGATGCTCCAAGCTTATAGCCCACGGTCGTGAGTAGCCCGAAATTCGAAGCCACCGCCCGCTCCCCCGTGTTCATGAGCATAAAACAGCCGGTGCCATAGGTGTTTTTCGCGTCTCCCGGACGGAAACAGGTTTGTCCGAACAGCGCCGCTTGTTGATCGCCAAGCATCGCAGCAATCTTCACACCGGAAATACCATCGACCTTCGCCTCTCCGAAAACTTCACTGCTGGACGCGATGCGAGGCAGGATGTTCCGCGGAATTCCGAAGGCGGACAGCATTTCCGCATCCCAATCGAGGGTGGCCAGGTTCATCAGTTGCGTGCGGCTGGCGTTGGTTACATCTGTGATGTGCAGCCCGCCATTCACTCCGCCGCTCAAGCGCCACAGCAAATAAGTGTCGACGGTGCCGAACAGGAGTTCGCCGTCTTCGGCCTGTTTGCGCGCGTCACGAACGTTCTCTAGAATCCAGCGGACTTTCAGCGCGCTGAAATATGTGGAGAGCGGCAGCCCGGTCTTTGCGCGAAACCGGTCGATGCCACCTTGCCTGGAGAACTCCGCCACCATTCCTTCGACGCGCGTGTCTTGCCAAACGATGGCGTTGCAAACTGCCTGCCCGCTTTGCTTGTTCCAGAG
>Ga0210409_10002237_pt1 | contig 23284 bp, 17 predicted proteins | sample IncBWH17MmetaG_FD_161649 | JGI IMG/M metagenome (GOLD analysis project Ga0210409, IMG submission 161649) | Forest soil microbial communities from Barre Woods Harvard Forest LTER site, Petersham, Massachusetts, United States - Inc-BW-H-17-M | ecosystem: Environmental > Terrestrial > Soil >...
TCACCGAAAACACGATCGCGAACGGCATTGCGCGAACACCCACTCCGGGATTAAACGGCTACTCCGGCTACCAGTTGTTCGCCAACGACGCATATTCCACCTACCACGCCATGCAATTGACGCTTTCTCGTCGTTGGGGTCGCGGCTACTTCCAGGGCGCATACACGTTCTCTAAATCCATCGACGCGACCTCTACAGGTAACACAGCGTTCAACACAGCCTACAACGATCAGAGCAATATCAACGCTTCGCGTGGATTGTCAGACTACGATCGCCCGCATCGCTTAAGCGTGAGCTATTCCTATGAGCTTCCCATGTTCGCGCATGCTTCGGGATTTGTTCATACGGCACTCAGCGGTTGGCAGGTTAGCGGCGTGACCATCTTCCAGTCCGGAACGCCGTTCTCGATCTTCGATTCGGCGGCGGGCACTGCGTTCCTGGGTGCCGGAAGTACTCCCTTACTCGGTGCGAGCCTCGCGCCAGGGGCAACAATCGCACAGGGTCTGACCCACGGCGATATCCACCAACGCATCAACGGATATCTCAATCCGGCTGCCTTCACGACCGCGCCGCTCGTTTATCCCAATGATCCGGCCAACCCTCTCACCACCTGCGACCCGGTCAACAACCCGAACTTCTGCGGAACTGATTTTGGCGACCTGGGCCGGAACATTTATCGTGGTCCCTTCCAGCAGAACTGGGACTTTTCGCTGATTAAGCGTTTCTCGATCAGGGAACACCAGGATCTCCGTTTCACCGCGGACTTCTTCAACTTGTGGAACCACGTGAACTTCGCCAACCCTGCAGTGACGGATATCGAGGCGTTTCTCGCCAGTCCGACGAACAGTTCTTTCGGCCAGATCGTGAATACCAAAGGCACGCCGCGCCTGATTCAGTTCTCGTTGCGGTATGCTTTCTAGCGTGACGGATAAATTTGGTTCGACCCGGATCCCATTGCTCGAACGGGACCAGGTCTCGCCCGATATTGCAGCCATCTACGACGCCCTGCTGAGGCAGCGGGGCGTCGTTCCCAATATGTTCAAGACCATCGCCCACACGCCGGCGCTGGCCCAGGGAATCGCCGGTTTCCTGAAGTCCCTGCTCAGTGACGGTGCGCTGCCGGGCTGGTATAAAGAGTTGGTGGCAACCCGGCTCTCGGTACTCCTCAACTCCCAATACGCGACCTCGGCGCATGCCCTCTCAGCCAAACAGAAGGGGGCTACCGATAGCCAGATCGCTGCGGCGAAGTCCAACTTTGAAACTGGTCCCTTCTCCGATACGGAAAAACTCGGCTTTCGCTGTGCGGAACGTCTGCACCGTTCTGCAGCGGAGCTCGACGATGCCTTTTTTGCCCAGCTGAAATCTGCCTACACCGATCCACAGATCGTCGAATTGGTCGCCACCGCCTCCGCGTTCGAGCTGTTTCCACGGCTTGTGGATGGCTTGCGTATCCCGACGACGCCGATCCCCGAATCCATCGCAGGGAAGAAGGCCTGATGCGCGCACTGGCCTCCAGACTCTCCGGAATGAGCGGCGAAGGCGCGCTCTCGGTTTTTGCGCGCGCGAAAGAGCTTGAGCGTCAGGGACGTTCCATCATCCATCTCGAACTTGGAGAGCCGGATTTCCACCCGGCTCAGCCGGTGATAGAAGCCCTTGAGAAAGCTCTGCGGGAAGGAAAGGATCGTTACTGCACTGTTACCGGAGTGCCAGCCCTTCGCGATGAGATTGCGCGATACCTCGATCGCACTCGCAAGATTCAAATCGAGGGGCGGAATGTCGTAATTGCGCCCGGATGCAAGATCGTTCTCTTTCTCACGCTGATGGCGATTATTGAGCCTGGAGACGAGGTTCTGTACCCGGACCCCGGCTTTCCTGGCTACCCGTCGATTACTACCGGCTTCGGCGGCGTTCCCGTGCCGTATGAGCTCTCCGAAGCTCGAGCTTTGCAGGCGGATCCGAACGAAATCGCCGCCAAGATCACCCCGCGCACGAAGGCGATCATCACCTGTTCTCCGAACAATCCGACTGGAACGGTTTACACCGACGCTGTACAACGCCGCATTGCCGAACTCGCTGTCGAACACGATCTGTACGTTCTCTCGGACGAAATCTACGCGCGCATTATTTACAGCGATCGATATATTTCCATGCTGAGTTATCCCGGCATGCTGGGACGGACCGTCATCATCGACGGGTTCTCCAAGAGCTTCGCGATGACCGGATGGAGGCTCGGGTACGCCGTCGCTCCACCACATATCGTCGAGCAACTGGAACTTCTGGTGATCAATACCTACACCTGCGTGGCTGAGTTTACGCAGTATGCTGCGATCGAAGCTCTGCGGGACCGTTCCGGTGCGACAGCGCGCATGGTCGAACAATTCGCGCGCCGGCGCGAACAATTCGTGGGCGAACTGAATCAGGTTCCCGGTTTCCGCTGTCACGCACCAGACGGCGCTTTTTACGCGTGGGTCAACATTACCGATACAGGTCTTTCCGCCGAACAAGTGTGCCGCATCATGCTGGAAGAGGCGGGTGTGGCCGCAATTGCAGGGGCGGCTTTCGGCCTTTCAGGGCGCGATTTCGTGCGTTTTTCGTTTGCCTCCTCGAACGAGACTCTTCATGAGGCCGTCCAACGCATTCGAAAGGCGTCGGTTGCATGGCAAGGAGTTCCGGCCACGCGTTAAACCAGGCTTCGCGCATCAACGTGTCGATCGCAGTGAAGGATCTCGCTCGCGCAAGAGGTCGGTATTTAGGCGCCACGACGTTGACTTCCTTACAGGCTTTTGCAGATTACAGTTCTTTCGGCAGTGGCATCGAGAAAACGCTTAGCGGAGATTCGCTCCATGAGGCCCTGGCGTTTGCGGTCTTCTTATGTCGGCACGGTTTTACTGTTTTTGGCCGTCAGCTCTGCTGTCGCTCAATCACACCCTTATCCCACAACCGACGTGCGCGACATTTACACTCGCCTGCTTGCGCAGATCGAAAAGATCCCCGCATTCGACCATCATGCGCACCCGGGCTTCCCTGACGATCCGGATGTTGACGCCATGGCTGCGCCGCCGGGAAGCTCTCCGCTGCGCGAGCGTGACAGCAACCCTGAACTGGTTGCCGCTGCCAAAGCACTGTTCCAATATCCCTACGATGACCTCTCGCCCGAGCACGCCAAGTGGCTTGTGAGCAAAAAGGCTGAGCTCAAAAAACAACAGGGCACTGCTTATTTTTCTAATCTGCTCGACAAGCTCAACATCGAGCAAGGTGTCGCCAACCGGGCCATGATGGCCGATTACCTCGATCCCAAGCGCTTCGTCTGGGTCTTCTTCGCCGATTCGTTCATGTGGCCCTTCGACAACAAACATGAAACCGCCCGCAACGTCGATCAAGGTGTCTATATTCCCTTGCAGGAAAAGATGCTCCATCGCTGGATGACCCAAGAGAACGTGAAGCAACTGCCAGTCGGCTTCGACGATTACCTGAAGTTCATTACGCAGGTACTCGAGGACAATCAGAAGAACAAGGGTGCGATCGCAATGAAGTTTGAAGTCGCGTATTTTCGATCGACCAAATTTGGCGATCCCAGCCGCGAGCAGGCGGAGCAAATCTACAAGCACTATGTATCCGGAGGCGTTCCTCCAGAGCAGGAGTACCGCACGTTCCAGGACTACATCTTTCGCTATCTGGTTCGTGAGGGAGGTCGTCTTCACCTCCCAGTGCACATTCACAGCGCCGTCGGGATCGGGGACTACTTTAGCATCTCCGAAAGCAATGTGATGAATCTCGAGAACATTCTTCGGGACCCTCGTTACGCTGACACTGTCTTCGTGTTGATCCATGGCGGCTATCCGCTGGAGCGCGAGGCCATCTGGCTGGCATCGGTCAAGAACGTGTACATGGATTCTTCCTTGATGGAGGTCGTCATGTATCCAGCGGCTTTCAAAGATTCGCTCAGGCAGTGGCTTGAAACCTTTCCGGACAAAATCACCTTTGGCACCGACTCGTTCCCGTACAATGACGCCTTAGGTGCCGAGGAGAGTTATTGGCTGGGCGTGCAAACTGCGCGCATGGGACTCGCCGGAGCGCTTTCCGAGATGGTGGCGACCGGAGAGATCACCGAACCCAAGGCTCTTGAGATGGCCCACGCCTATCTTCACGACACAGCCGTGAGTTTATATCCAGGGAAGGTTCACTGATGCCAAAAGCTGCGAAGAAGACGAAGAAGAAGATTGTGCGAAAGGCAAAGAGGTCGAGTCTCGCCGTAAGTGGTGCGCTGAGCAAGACTATCCCCAGGAAATCCTCGCGCCAAAAAGCTGAATTGAAATACATCCCTTGGAGCACAATCCCGCTGGAGGATCTGAATCCACTCCTGCAACGTCAGTTTGTAGTCGGTGACGACATCATGGTCGCGCGCGTTCTGATGAAGAAGGGCTGCATCGTTCCACTGCACAGCCATCACAACGAGCAGGTCACCTACATCCTGGAAGGCGCGCTGAAATTCTGGATCGACGGCAAGGAAATCGTGGTGCATGCCGGCGAGGTACTCACAATTCCGCGCAATATGCCGCATAAAGCTGAGGCTCTGGAAGATACCATCGACCTCGACGTCTTCAACCCGCCTCGCGCCGACTGGATCAACAAAACGGACCAATATCTGCGTGCCGACAAATAGAAGGCCTGTGGTGCCGGACTTTTGCCCTGCCGTCACCAGCCATGAACCACGTGAGGACCGCCGCCCGCGACGGTCCGGCGGAGTGAAGCTCCGCTGCGCGGTCGCCGCGCCCGACGCTCCGCGAATCAGCCGGCTCGACACTTTGGAAATCCTCGCCACTCCGTTATCCTGAACTGCAACAGAAATTACGAACGGCTTGCACGGTTGCTCTGCCCAATCAATGAATCCAACCGCACCCGACGTCACTTCATCTCCCGTCTCGCGACTGCGCTGCATCCAGTGCGGTAATGTGGCCGATCACGCGGAGCAGGATTTTCGATGTCCCAATTGCGGTGATCTTTTTGAAGTGTTCTACCCAGGTTGGAACACTTCTGGCGGGTTGAGAGCGTCCGGAGTCGACGCCGAAAGTCTCAAGCCGTTGTGGCGAGATCGTAAGTTGTCGCCGGCAGCAAGCGATTCCAGCGGTGTATGGCGGTTCCGCGAGCTTCTTCCTGCGCTCAAACCTGGGCACGATCCGATCACATTGCACGAAGGGAACACACCGCTCTTTAGCCTTCCTCGTTGCGCCCGCTCAGCCAGAGTCAATGAACTACAGGCCAAGCATCAAGGTATGAACCCGACGGCCTCGTTCAAAGACACCGGCATGACGACTGCTGCATCATTTGCACGTCAGGAGAACTTCCGCTGGGTCGCTTGTGCGTCCACGGGCAACACATCCGCGTCCATGGCCGCGTACGCGGCGCGCGGAGGCATGCGCAGCCTTGTTCTCCTTCCGGACGGCAAAATCTCTTGGGGAAAGCTTTCGCAGTCGCTCGACTATGGAGCCGTCACCTGCCAGCTTCGCACCGATTTCGACGGTTGCGTCCGGGTACTGAACGAACTTGTTCGGCGGAAACCAATCTACTTGCTCAATTCCGTAAATCCCTATCGTCTCGAGGGACAAAAGACCGCTGCCATCGAACTGCTTGAGCAACTCACATGGGAGCCGCCCGACCACATCATCGTTCCCGGCGGTAATCTCGGCAACTCTTCCGCTCTCGGCAAGGCGTTAATTGAGATGAAGGACCTCGGTCTGATTTCGCGCCTTCCCAGGCTCTCGATCATCCAGGCAGAAGGCGCCAATCCCTTTTTCCGCAGCATTCGCGAACACGGCGGCAAAACCCTGGTGCCCACGGAGGCCGACACCCTTGCGACCGCCATTCGGATCGGCAATCCGGCATCGTGGAAAAAAGCGTTGCGCGTACTCGAAGCCACGCAAGGCACGGTCGAGCAGGTCAGCGAAGTCGAAATTGCTTTAGCCAAGGCGGAGATTGGTTCCGACGGTGTGGGCTGCGAACCTGCATCGGCGGTGACCCTCGCCGGCCTTAAAAAGCTGGTGCAACAGGGATTCGTGAAGAAGAACGAGAAGATCATCCTGGTCCTCACAGGCCACGTTCTCAAAGACCCGGAGTTCACGCTGAAATTCCATCGAGGAGACCTATTCGCTGGTTCTCCGCATGAAAAAGAGGCGGCGTCTCTCGTTTGTCAGCAGCGTGCGCCTTTGGTGCTCGACGCCAACACAGATTCCGTGATTCGAGTGCTGGATGACTTTGACGCGAGGATGACGAATTAACGAAGATACCCGGCGAACTCGCCGACCATTGCGAATGCGAAAAACTCGATCAACCTCAGCCTTTCGCCTCAATTTGCCTGCTACATCCGCGAACCTTGGTCCCGCCTTTGACGCGGCCGCCCTTGCCTTCGACATGCACCTATCGCTTGAAGCGCGCGTCGCGAGCGACGATTCGATCATCGCGACCGGCCGCGATACCGACATCTGCGGAAAACTGGAAAACCATCTGATTCTCACCACTTACCGGGAAGTCATGCAGGCCGCTGGCCAGCCAGCACCAGCTCTTGCAATCAAGATTCGCAACGAAATTCCGATCGGCAAGGGCTGTGGGTCGTCGGCTGCGGCTCGCCTCGCCGGAATCAGCCTTGCCAATCACTATGGCGATCTTTGCTGGAGGGATGAGCAGATTGTCGGCGAAGCCTCGCGTCGCGAACATCACCCGGACAACGCCGCCGCCTGTTGGATGGGTGGCATTACGGTGGCTCGGATGGCGGGTGAAGCCGAAGCTCAAATTGTACGCGTACACCCGAAAGGAAACTGGCCGTTGCTTCTTGCTGTCCCGCCCGACCCACTTTCAACCGAAGAAGCTCGAAAGGTTCTCCCAACCCAATATTCTCGTGCCGATGCGGTCACCAACGTTCAGAATTCCATGCTTTTGCTTGCCGCATTCATACAGGGCAAGCCAGAGCTTCTCACGAATGCCCTGGAAGATCGGATTCATCAGCCTTACCGCGCACGCCTCTGCCCCTTGCTGCCTGCACTCGGTGAACTGGCTGGCACGCCGGGAGTACTTGGCGTGGCACTGAGCGGCGCGGGGCCGTCCGTTCTGATGTTTCTGGATCCTCGCGTAAAAACATCCGCAAAGAGGACCGCCGCCCAGGTGGCGGCGCATCTTGACCATAAAAAATTGTCGGCCGAACTTTTCTTCACCGCGATCGCTGATCGGGGCGCGGCGAGCGTTTCCTCGAGACGCTAATCGCGATCAGAACCCCCCGACTCGTTCCTTAGCAAACTTTCGACCTAGGATCCGGCCTGCTAATTTGCCTGCCCGCTCTCCAGCTCAGCGTACACGCTCCAACAATGCGTCTCAAAGCTTACTTGCGGCTCACGAGCGGCCCGCGCGGGATAGGACTCAACCGCCAGGAAGTAGCTCAGGATTTCGTGTTCAACCTCGCGTCGGCGCGACTCTTCCGCCAGTTCCAGAGTTGTTTTTGACTTCATCAACTTCTTCCCAACCTTTCGTGCCGTGCCATCGAGTGCGGCGGCATCGTTTGCAAATTTCTCGGGAAAGCTACCAAGGACGACTCAGGTATCTTTACCTTCGATTGGGGGAAGTTGCAGATTAGTGTCAATCGGGAATGAACGTAAATAGCACCGGCGTGCTAGTTCCGAGAAGATGTGCCTCAATGAGCAATCTGGATCTACCATCTGGCTCATTGGACTGAGTCGAAGTTCCTAGCCTCGACTCGCTGGGGGAATGATCCCATTGTGTCGCAGATAAACGACCATCTGTCCGTAGTGATCGAAGCAGTGTCCTACCGTCAGCGTTGTGAGACCGAGTCGCGTCACGGTGTTCTGGCCCCACGGACTCTTGATCGATTCGACTTCATTTTGTGCGTTGATGGTTGCAACGGCCTTGTGCAGATAGGCGAATGAGTCCTTCAGGAATTGCATGATCTCTGCTTTCGTCTTCACCGACGACGGACCTGATTCGTCGTCGCCAATCTGTACCGGGGGCTTGACTTGCAGGATTGCCGCTGCCAATTCGTAATTCGTTGCGGCTACATGTTTCACTTGTTGCGCAAATGTGCGTACGGCCTTGAACTCGCCATCTGTGGGCGCATAGCTGTATTTGGCTTCCGGCATGGCTTCGGCAGCAGAAACGAATTCCTTTTCCACATTCGTCACCGATCGATCCAACACCTGCGTTACGGTACGCGGCGGCTCGGGTTTTGGCATGGCCTGGCCTGCGGCCAGCACCGCTGCCCACATAACCGTCCCCATCCACATAATCAATATTTTCATCGGCCCTCTTTGAACCATGCACCAAACCTCTGTATTCAATCTCTGACCATTGACGGCGCCATCGCGAGGTGTCGCGCACTCAATCGGTGTTTCCGGATGGTCACCAGTCCCGCCACTAAGGCCAGTGCCGAACATAGCAGCGTGTCCGGTAATCCGATCCGCGTGGCTAAGGCGCCCCACATTGTACTGCCGATCGCCATCCCACCCTGCAATACCAGCAAGTACATGGAAAGAGCCCGCGCCCGGACCCACGACGGCGACATGGTCTGCGCGGCCGTATTCAAACATGCCAGTATCCCGATCCAGGCTCCTCCCGCTGTGGCCATCACCACGCACAGAGCCGGAAAGCTGTGCACCCGGCCGGCTGCCAGGGTCATCGAGGCGAAGATCACGATTGCGGTCGCCACCACTCCGTCTACCGACAACCGCCGTTTCAGCCGCGGCAGAATCGTCGCACCCATCAGCGCGCCCACCCCAAATGTTCCAAGCAGGACGCCGAACCCGCTTGCGCCGAACGGGCGTGCCAGGATTGGCAGCAAAGCCAACAACGCGATCGCACCGACGCTGAAGGCGCCGGTCCGAATGAGCACCGATTTCACCAGATCCGACCGTTTTACGTATTGAATTCCCCCCACGACCGCATCCCACAATGCCGCCGTCTCGATTCGTTCCGGCACCGGTCGTTGCCATCGATACAACACGATGATCACTCCAAAGAAAGACAAAGCATTCAACAGGAAAGCTGTCCCCGATCCGGCGACCGTAATCACCATGCCGCCTAACGCCGGACCGATTGCCCGGGCAACGTTAAACCCGGCGGAATTCATTGCCACAGCCGCGGCGTGCTGCTCGGGGGGCACTAATTCCGGTGTAATCGCCTGCCATGCCGGATCATTCATCACTGCGCCGAGGCCCAGCGCGAACGTGAAGCCCAGCAATACCCATGGAGTAACGACGCGGAAGAGTGTCAGAACGCCAAGCGACCCAGAGGCAAGCACCATCCATCCCTGAGTGACGAGCAGGAATTGTCGCCGGTCGACCATATCCGCCAAGGCGCCTGCCGGCAGAATTACCAGAAATACGGGAAGGGCTACCGCTGCCTGTACCAGTCCGACCATCAGGGGCGAACCGCTGATCACGGTCATCATCCAGCCCGCACCCACCGCCTGCATCCACGTGCCGATATACGAGATGATGGCCGCAATCCACATCGACCGGAACAAGGGCTCTCTCAATGGCGCCCATGCGGAAGAGGCAGATTCCATATTTGGTGGCATTGGGCCTGGCGTCTTGACCATTTCAGCCATCTAGCTAGCCGCCTCCACCCCCGACGGACCCGCTTTCGCGAACGGCCATTCGGACTGTTTCCACGCTCGGACTATGTAGACGGCAATGCCCACGATCAGAATCACCACCGCGTAACGAATCTCCTTCAGCGCGTTTACGCGCACAAACAGGATATAGCTGAACCCTATCGCGGCGATTAACGCTGGCAGCGGATAGAACCACATCCGGAATGGTCGTGGCAAGTCCGGGCGTCGCACTCGTAACACGATCACACCAATGGCCTGCACAAGAAATTGCAGCATGATTCGGATCACTACCAGTGCCGCAATCACATCCGCCAATTTGAGGAAACAGAACAGGGCGGCAACTACTCCGAGACTTACCAGAGAAACGTTGGGAAACCGGTGTTTCGGATGTACGCGGGCGAATGCCCGGAAGTAGTTTCCGTCCTGGGCCGCCGCATAAGGGACCCGGGAATATCCCAGCAACAAGGAAAAAACCGAGGCGAACGCCGTCCACATCACCAATGCCGTCACCAGACTCGCCGCCCAAGATCCATAGATTTTTCGCATGAACAACGAGACCACGTACAGCTCGTTGCTGCTCCGGCTTGCCGCCACCATCTCGCGCCACGGCACCACCGCGAGAATGCTCAAATTCATGACAATATATAGACCGCCTACCAGCAGAATTGATAGCAGCAGTGCCCGTGGAATGTTCTTCTCAGGATTCTTGACCTCATCTCCCAGGAAACATACGTTGTAGTATCCCCAGTAGTCGTAGGTCCCGATGAGCATCGCCCCGCCCAAGCCGTGAAAGAACCCCCGCGATAGTGTGAAGGCGCCGGGAGGAAAGTCAAATGCGTACTGGCTGTTGAAGTGTGTAAGGCCGGCAAAGATGATCCACCCGATGGTGCCGATCACGACTACCCACAAGACCGTCGATAGCCGTCCGATCGCGGTGATCCGTCTGTACAGAAGAAGCATAGCCAGCAGACATGTCGCTACCGCGACGAGGGTGCCCGCAGTGGCAACCCAACTCACCTGCACCGTCCCAACCAGAGGAATCTTTAGCGAGGAGTTGTGCAGAAAATATTGGTGTTCGAGGCCCGGTACGAGATACGAGGCGTACCCTGCCAACCCAAGGCAACCGGACGCGATCGAGAGAGGGGCGCTAAACGACAATTGCCAGATAAAGAGAAACGAAATCAGCCGACCGAGCCCTTGCGGCCCATAGATTTCTTTCAGGTAGCGATACGAGCCGCCCGATCCAGGCATCGCGGCACCCAACTCAGCCCACACCAGACCATCGCAAATCGCAAAGCCTGCGCCCAGCACCCAACCCAGCATCGCCTGCGGACCACCCATTGCGCTCACGATCAATGGCATCGTCACGAACGGCCCGACGCCGATCATGTCGAGCATATTCAAGGACGTGGCGCTCCACAGGCCCATTCCGCGAATCAGTTTCGGCGATGTATCATTCGCCTTCGTTGGCAATTCAGCGTCCTGAGTCGATATCTGCATGCATGGAACTCAACCGCGCGGTGTCCACTGGAATAACGCTGCGGAACCGAGGGCCACAACCGAAACCCGAACGCCAGGGCCTAGAGCCTATTGCCCCGCAGCCAGCAAGTTGACATACAGTCGCACAGCACCTGGAACTCCCGCCGGCAGCTGTCGGAAGAATGCGTATCCAGCATAGATGTATGTGCCCTTTCCGTAGGAGGCGCGCAGCAGACCGCCCTTCAATGAGTCTTCCCCCGGATCGTGCGATGCGAGCAATGGCGTGTACTTGTCATCCCATTTGTCCATGAAATACAAGCCGCGCTCCTGCACCCATCCGGCAAAATCGCGAGCGCTGATTTCATTGGGAACATGGAACACTGCATCTTTTGGTGCAAGCACCTCTACGGGAGCATCTTCCACGGATACACGATCACGCCCGATTGATGCAGGATACGGCGTGAACTGGCCGCCATTGAAATTGGCAATATCCGTTTCGTATTGCACGAGCAGGGTTCCGCCTGCTCGCACAAAGTCGAGAAGCTTCTTGTTATTTGCAGCGAGATCCTTCTGCGTGTCGTAGGCCCGAATGCCAACCACGATCGTCTCGTACTCGCCGAGATCTTCACTGGCAAGTTTCTCTGCAGGAATCAGCGTCACCGCGATCCCCAACTGCTCCAGGACAGTCGGAATCTCATCTCCGGCTCCCATGATGTAGCCGACCTTCAGATTCGGCGGTACCCTCACATCCACGACGCTCACACGCTGCACTGCCGGCTGGTAGTAATAGAAGGTGTCGAGATCATCGCGCGTCACGACCGAAAATCCCTCGGAGTACGATTTGCCCTGATATTCCGCAACCGCTTTCAAAGAGTATCGACCCTCGTGCGTAGCTGACGGCGTGACCTTAAACTCACACTCCTTGGATTCGCCACGTCTCGCGAAAGTGACGTGTTGTGTGACCGGTTCCACCTGCCAGCCTTGCGGCGCGATTAATTTCACATTGGTGGTCAACTGCCCTTCGGACCCGCTCTCCACGGCGACTTTCACCAATCGAGCGCCTCGCCGATCCAGCGGAATCACCTGCGATGTGGGGTCAATCGTTACCGACAGCGGAGGTGCTACAGCGAGCGCACGCCGATATTCGTGACCTGCCGTATCCTTGTACCCAACCGTGATGTCGGTTTGCACCGCGCCCTTTCGGCCGTCCGATGTGTAATTGACTTGTGCGCGCAGTCCCGATGGCGGGAAGGGAAGCGTCGCGTGGCGCTCGTCATCCACTGTATTCAGGGCGTCGGTTTCCGGATCGTTCCGATGCCAGTACGGACGCGTATATGCGGCGCTCTCGGGAACCGTGACGCGAAATGTCGCGGTGGCCTCTTTTCCGGGCGCAACATTCGTGCTCTTCTGTGACCTCGCAGCCGCTTTCCAACCAGCAGGGAGATTCAAACTCAAATCCTGAATCGCGAGCTCCTTCTGGCCCGAATTCGCGAAATGTACGGTTACGTTGAAAGTTTGCCCGGGGACTGTCATGAACGCATCTTCGGGCGTGGCTGCAATTGCGCCTTCAACGGAGGCACTTAGAGAGATTCCTAGCGCGAGATTCGCCGCTTGCTGAAACTGCTCTCGCTTAAGTCGTAGGTGGCCCAGCAATTCCCGGCGTTCAATGTCTGCTAGTTGTTTCTCGCTAGCAATTCGGGAAGTCAGCGCGCTGACCGTTTGCAAGCCATCCAACAGGGGCTGGGCGGCAGCGGCAGGATCAGATGCCTTCTTTGCAGCCTCCACGTTGCTCTGCATCTTTACCAACTCGACGCGCAAGTACGGGACCTTCGCCTCATCCTTTCCAAGACGTGACGCCAATCCCGATACGGTCGTGTCGATGCCGTCGAAGAAATCCTGTTCGTGTCCATCTTTTCCCGCGGTTGGCGGAAGTACCGAGTCAACCAGCCGGTAAAACGAATAGTGAGGGCCCGCGTCAATCGACCATCCTCCCGCCCCTTGGGACAGCTGATGTTTAAGTCCTTCCATGGCGAATTGGGCGTAGGTCATGCCAAGCAGTGAGTCCTTCTCCCCGGTGGCCAACTTGACGGTATAGTTTTCCGGTGCGCACTCAATGCTGCGAAAGGGACAAACATTGTCGAAGTAAAACTTCTTTGCCTGCCACGGCAGCAGACCTTCCTTGACCTGTTCCGGAAACATCTTCGGATCGGCCGCGGCGCGGAATGCTTCCTTGGTCACAATTCCCGAAGCTTGATGATTTCCGTGACCGTCTCGCGCCGTTCCCTGAAACCGTGAAACCAGGACGTCTGGCCGAAACGTGCGAATCACTCGCACGATGTCTCCCAGTGCTACATCGTGGCCGTTCCATTTCTGAAAAGTCTCTTCGGGATTTTTCGAGAAGCCAAAATCTGCGACTCGCGTGAACCGCTGTTCCACGCCGTAGTAACGGTCCGACGCGGTCAGTTCGAGCGTTCTCAGGACCCCCAGAACGTCAAACAAATTGCTGCCTACCTTGTTTTGCCCGCCTTCGCCACGGTTGAGCGTGAGCAACAGAACCGCATCACCCTTGCCCCGGGATTCAAGTGTAAGCATGCTGCCATCTTCGTCATCGGGATGTGCGGTCGTGTGCATGAGCCGAGCCGTTGTACTCAGCCGTCGCAGCATCAACTGGAAACCAGCTGAGCCCGAGTCGGCCGCCAGTGGCTCAGAAACGTGGGCAAGATCCGGCCCGTTCTGGCTCGTCGCCAGCAGCACGAACAGCAGTGAGAGAAGGGGTGAAAGGAAACAACGCAGGGTGCGCCGAACCGCAAAGTTGCGGCACGCGACCCCATGACGAGGCCCAATATCGATCATGTTCACTAGTAGATGGACTTTTCTGCAGATCGGACGCAAGTTTCTCCCCGAATTAGGTCTCGGACTTGTAAAGACTGTGCCCCATTGGATCCGTTAGCAGGGTGGAACGGAGCTCCTCGCATCGGCGAAGCGCCCAGGGGTTCTCACTTGCCCTGCGCCAGTAACGGTTCCTGGCAGAACCGCGCCGCTTTTAACAACTCGGCGAATTCGGGGGAAGCGCGCACCTTGTCTAACGCCGGATCATTTTCGAGCGCCGAATACGAACAATAATTCTGCTCGATGGCCATGCGCAGCAGATGGAGCGCCGCATCTTTCTTGCCAGCGATCGCCAGCTCTGACCCTTGCTGGTAGGACGTTTCCGAGTCCTCTCCTGCGGCAACCAGCGTCGTCGATTCACGCGCCATCCGGTCGAGTTCAGACGATGGCCGGATGCCTACGACCGCCTCCAGCAAGTCGCGATGGTAGCGCGGCGTTGGCAACACCTTGGTGACGGCATCACGGGCTTCGCTCATCTTGCCTTCGCGCAACAGAATCGACGGAGTCACCCAATTCGCCCACTCTGAACCCGCATCGAGATGCACATATTCCCAAGCCCGTTGGGTCTTTCCCATATATAAAAAAGCCCATGCACAGGAGCGAAAGAAGTAATTTCCAGGGTCAAGGTGCAGGGCCGCGTCGCATTCACGGATCGAATCTTCGAGCATCCCAGCATAGCGCTCGACATACCCCATCGTGAAATGGGCCTGGGCACTTTCAGGGCGTTGCTTCACCAGGATGCGCGCTTCCTGGTAGGCCTTGGTGAGTTCACCTCGCTCAACCCGGTTCGTGATGAGTTGCCCGGCGGCAAAAACCAGATTCGGGTCGAGTGCCAGCGCTCGCTCGTAGTCCGCATTCGACTTCTGAAATGCCTCCTCGCCTCCACTGGAGTATTGCGAATCGTAGTAATACCGGATGCCAAGGGCTTGCCACGCCGGCGCATACGTGGCTTCCATGCCCACTGCTCGCTCCAGCATGGCGATTGCTTCTTTGTTCGGTTTTTCATCGTGCGGTACGGCTACGCTGCGCAGGTAAAGGTCGTAGGCTCCCTGGTTCTTTGGAGGCGTGCTCGTCTCCAGGTATTCTTTCCCCGTACCCAATGCGGGGAGCAGTCCAGAGCGCACCTGTTTTTTTAATCCCTCTTGAAGGGCAATGAAGTCCTGGCTGGGCGCGGTAATCGGAGCACTTTGCCACGTGACGCTGTCGGATCCGACATTTACTGCCTGGAGCGTCATCAGGAGCCGGTTGCCTTGCTTCATGTAGTGGCCGGTGACAACGGTGGCCACGCGTAATTCGCGTCCCGCTTGCTGCGGATCCAGGTCGGGGTTAACGTATTTGCGGGTGCTGCCAGTCGGCCGTACATCCAGCCCACGGTTATAGGTCAGAACGGAAGCAATTTCGTCCGCCAACGCGAAGCGCAGATATTCCATTCCGGCGTCATTCGTCATGTTTTGCAGCGGTAACACGGCGATCGTATTCGTCGCTACGAGCGGCACCGGAGCCTTTCTATGTTTCATCCACCAGGCCCCCACAGCGCCGAGTACCGTGAGCAGCAGTCCCGCCATGCCCAACAACAGGTATGTTTGCAGTCGCCCCGATCTCTGAAATGTATTGGAAGCCACCCGCAACGGCTGTTTCAGCTTCGCCGAAGTCCGTGTCAGCCCGGATTCGGTCTCCTTCTTCAGATGCTGCAGGTCGGCCTTCATTTCGGCCGCGGTCTGGTAACGCTTGGCTTTGTCCTTCTCCATCGCCCGCCCGATGATGTTTTCCAGTTCCGCCGGAATTGCAGGATTCAGGCTTGATGGAGGCGTTGGTTTCTGGTGCAAGACCGCGTCCAGCGTGGTCACGATGTTCGTCCCGGAGAACGGCTTCTTTCCAGTCGACATCTCGTAAAGAACCACACCAAAAGAAAACAGATCGCTGCGGGGATCCAGTGCTTCGCTTCGTGCCTGTTCCGGAGCCATGTAAACCGCAGTGCCCGGAATTACTCCGACCGCCGTCAGCGAATCTTCGATTCCGGTATCGGTGCTCGTCGCGAGCTTGGCTTCCGTGGTCAACTTCGCCAATCCAAAATCCAAAACTTTCGCTTGGCCGATGGTCGTCAGAAAAATGTTGGCCGGCTTGATATCGCGATGAATGATTCCCTTTGCGTGGGAAGCTGCTAACGCATCTGCAACCTGCACCCCGATGTCGAGGACTTCGTCGATATCCATCGGTTTGCCATGGATCATCTGCTTTACGCTTTGACCCTCGAGCTTCTCCATCACGATGAAGGGATGCCCGTTGTTGTCTTCGATTCCGTGAATGGTGCAGATATTTGGGTGATTGAGCTGCGACGCCGCCCGCGCTTCGCGTTCGAAGCGCTCCAGAGACTTGGGATCTCCAACGAGGTTGTCAGGAATAAATTTCAGCGCGACCCGGCGGCCCAGGCGCACGTCCTCCGCCTCGTAGACCACCCCCATACCGCCACCCCCCAATTTTCCTAGGATGCGATAGTGGGAAACTGTCTCGCCGATCATGTCCGAGACGCTCATTGTGGCTCGGCGGCCATGTTAGGGGGAAAGCTGGCTTTGGTCAACCGGACAAACAACTTAGCGACATTTCAGGATTGACTTCTGGCTATTCTGGGCGCGCCGCGGGCTTCGGCGTGGGGTCCAGGGCTTCCAGTTGGATCAATTGGGTCTCCGCCACCACCGCATCAGAGGCATCAGGCGCGATGCGGAGATAGGTTCGAATGTGCGCCGCGGCGCCGCGATAGTCGTGGTTTCTGGCCAGCGCCAACCCTAACAAGTACTGCAATCTCGGAAGCCGGTGCTGGACGTCAGCGCCTTCGCCTCGCAAGGCGCTTTTCAATGCCACATCATACTTGCGCTGATTGTAATTTGCTGCCGAATGGAGGAACCAGTACTGCGGATAACTCACCGGATCCAGGTTGAGGATCTGCTCGGTACGACTGGAGAGGTCTTGCCAGTTCTTTTCCGTTATAGCAATCCTGATCATCTCCTGATAAGGAGGGACAAACTTTGCATCCGCCTCAAGAGCCTTTTGGAAAGACTGTTTTGCATCGTCCACTCGGTCCAGTTTCAGTTGCATTCTTCCGAGTTCGAGCCACGCCTCAGCATATTTCGGATACACCTCAACCGCTGACGCGAATTTTTCCAGTGCCGCCGCCCAATTCCCCTTTTTCTCCAGCGAAACACCCTTCGCGAAACGCTTTTTGGCCTTAGAGGGTGCGGCTGCGCTGGTCGCGCTTACCGTGTAGCCCTGCGCCTGTACCATGCGGCGCACTACGATCCTGCCAATATCGATGTAGCTGTCGCCGTCAAGCTTGGACGCGAGCTCGACTTGCTGGGACGTGAATCCAGGCAAGAGGGCCTGAAGTTGGCAGGAACGCAAGTCATTGATCGACGGGGACGAGCCCGACTTTCCAAACGTCGAGGATCCGGTGTCGGTGGCATCCGGCAATTCAGAGTTCTGATTCTGAAGGCCACCTCCCAGTTGAATGCTGAATTGACCTCTCGTATCGGTGTGACCAACCGTGTGCAGTTGTCCCCGACAATCCGTCTGCAACGTCGCTATTTCACTGAGCGTCGTACCATCATCGGGCACAACCTTGCCGGTGATGATGAACAGGAGGTCTGAAGGATAGAGATTCGGAGTGTTGGCATTCGGAGAGGTCGAAGGAATACTTCCGAGCGAAGGGCCGTTTCCATTGCGCCCGCCGCCAGCTCCTCCGGCTCCGCCCGTCCCTCCGCTGGTGCCGCCACCTCCGCCTCCGCTCCGTTGCGCAAATAGGCTGGTGCAAAGGACAAGAACAATTGGAAGGCACAAGGACCGCATGGCAGCACCCCGTTGGCTAAACAGTATAGTGCCGAACGACATCCGCCTGACGGCATTAATTTGTCTCTGATTTGTAAAATGCGTCGGCTGAGCGCTGAGAAACGCCCGATTCAGAGCTTTAACTGGCGGTGCCGGCTCTGAAGCTGAGACGCAGACCTAAGACCCAACACTCAAAACCTGAGCCCCAAAACCTGAAACTTGAAACCTAATCCCCAAACAGTCCGGCCGACGACCCCACCCATTCCATATTGCGGTTGTGGTCGACCCCCATCATCAGCCCGCGCCCCATGCGCAGAATCGTCAACACCGCGGTAAGCGCATCCACCCACACGTACATGACCCGGACTTCAACCTTGGTCCCCCCGAACGGTGTCTCAATCACGGGCTCGAAATGCAGCCGTTCCTGCAGGATGTATTGCGATCGCCGCTCGGCTGGGACCGCAGCAATCTCTTCTTTCGTAGGAGCAATCACGACTCCCAGTCCCGCGAATGAATACAAGGGCTTCAAGGCGTAGTTTTCGAGGTCGTCTGGCACCTGCGTCAGTTGATCTAAGAACCACGTTTTCGGGACCGATGGGTGTTTCAAGTATGGAATCGAATACTTCGAAATCCGAAAATACCAATTGGGATGCCCCGCCCACTCCACCTGCAATTCATCGCGAAAATCGAAGCCGAGCTTCGTTCCTTTTCGCTCAAGTTCGTCCACGATCGCTCGGTTATAAATCCGCTTGATGGGCACGCGTTGGCCATCCGACTCCCAAAACAAAGAATTTCCATCTTTCTTGATCGCTCGAATGTCCACGGTTCGAATCCCAAGCAACTTCTGCGTCAGCAGAAAGTCGGGCAGTGTTTTCTGATGCTGGGGATCAATCTCCATCAGGATCACACTCTCGGGATCCTGATCGCCGACAATTGCCCGCCGCAACAATTGCAGGTAGGAAGCCGGTTCTAGTCCGTTGAGTAAATATTTCAGCGACGGCGCCAGCCCATACACGTCGACGAAGGTCCGCGCGAGCACAGGCTGATAAGCGTAAAGGGAAGGAAAGGCCTGTAGCTCCACGAGCTTCGGTTCCAATACGCCAGCGGCATTTCGAATCAGTCCGAAATCCACCTGGATGAACATCGGATGCGGGCTCTCATTGGGAACCTTGAACTCCGGGGGAATCGACTCCTCGGAGCGCGACCGATACTCCCGACTGTCGACAAGTTGCCGAATCAATTCCTTCCCGTCGGATGCCATTCTCTCCAGCAGCTCGTTTGGCAAGAAGCAAGGTGTCTCGGAGACGCGAAATCCGATCGGCACACCACATCGTTCGGCGAGCAGCGCCAGCAGTTGCCGATATTTTTCCGGCTTGAATCTCGAATTAAATGCCTGCCGGAGGGAGGAGATCATCGAAGATTTGTGGCGCGGGCGTCCTACCCGCGAAGTCTCTAGCTACTTACAGGATTGCAGAAACCGTTCCAACGACCGCGGACTAACGCCTAAGACCTGACGCCTGCTCTTTTCACGCCTCAATCAGGAACTGCCCGCCCCGCATGATCTGTTCGCCATCTACCCAGATGTCGAAATTCCTTCCGACGACGTCGATGTGGGTGGATGAATACCACTTCGCCCCGGTGTGCTCACCATACGGATTTCCGAACGCAATGTGCACTCCAGGATATTTCTCGTCTTGCAGGATCTCGCCGATGACGTCTTTCAATTCGATATTGGTTCCGATCGCGAACTCCCCTACCCGATCGCTGTTCTCGTCCGTGTGAGTGTACGTCCAGAAATCATCGCGTAGTTCGCGATTGACACTCTCCGCCGACACGAGTCGGTTCTGCTTCACCTCAATGGTCAACGGATTCTCTTTCAAATCTCCGAACTTGGCGCACAGATAATCGCCCACTACTCCGTCAATCACAAAGGTGCCGTTTACTTCACCGGGTGTCGTAAACACCTCGCCCCCGGGTAAATTCCCCCACTTGTCGGGACTGATGATTCCCGAGGTCTTCAACCATTTATAGGAAGGATTAAGATCCGCCACCAGATCTGTTCCGGCGGCCGTCTTGGCATGGATCTGAGACGCCTTCCGCACCATGTCGACGACCTTCTGGCTGATCCGGTCGACCTTCGCGAAGTCCGCTCGCATTCCTTCCAACATGATTTGCCGATTGATGTTCACCATGTGCGCATGCCGGATCTTCCGCCGGTTCACCACCTCGGTCATCTGCATCCGCGATTGCAGCTCGTTCCGCTGCACCCTTACGGCGAAAATGCTGACGTTCGCTTTTTCCAGATCATCCAGAATTTCTTTCGGAAGACTCGTCAAGGGACGCTCTGCCAGCTCTTCCAGCACGAACGCCTGATAAGGCGAGCCGACCTGCTCCAGTTCGCGCACGATCGCCGCGGCAATTTCCAGGCTGGCTTCATCGGTGATGACCGTGACGCGCTCCGATGGCTGCACCCGCAGGCACACTCGTACGGCGTTGCGTGCACCAGGGCTCAATTCAGGATCGAAGGGAATTGTGTTTAGAGGACGATTGGCGTGACTGACTTTGTTCATTACCCTGCTTTTTGTTCGGAAACGGGGGCTGCAGCCTCGGCTACGCCCACTTCCGTCTCCTCAATGATGAAGTCAACAACTTTCTTCAGATCGCCGGTCTCTTCAAACACGCGGATCTGGCGATCTGCACCGCTACCCATCTCCATAATCTTGTGCACGTACTCAATTTCTTCGCGCGATCCCAGTTCGTCCACCACATCATCGATAAAAGCCAGATATTCGAGAATGAGTTCTTGCACCGGAACCTGCGTCTGCTTGCCGAAATCGATCAACTTTCCGTGCAGACCGTAGCGTGCCGCTCGCCACTTGTTTTCCATGATTAGCGCGCGGCGGTACAAGCGGAATCCCTGGTTGGCGGAATAGAGCTTGTACAGCTTGGCCACGGTCGCCTGAATCAGCGCTGCCAGAGCGATCGTCTCGTCCACCCGCATCGGGATGTCGCAGATGCGAAACTCGATCGTATTGAAAAACGGATGGGGCCGGATATCCCACCAGATCTTCTTCGCGTTATCGATGCATCCCGTCTTGATCAGCAGCTTGATGAAGTTCTCGTACTCTCCATAGCTCGGAAAATAATCAGGAATGTTTGTTCGCGGGAATTTGTCGAACACCTTGCATCGATAGGACTTCAGGCCGGTGTTCATCCCCAGCCAGAACGGAGAATTCGTGGACAACGCGAGAATATGGGGGAGGAAATACCGCGCGTGGTTCATCATGTGGATCGCGGTCTCGCGATCTTCCACGCCGATGTGCACGTGCAAGCCGAAGATCAAGTTCGCCCGCGCCACCAGTTGCATGTCTTCGACGATATTCTGGTAGCGCTCGTCGGGATAAATTTCCTGCGCCCGCCAGTCTGCAAACGGATGCGTCGCCGCCGCCGCCAGCCGCAGACCGTTCTCCCGCGCCAGCACGATCATGTCGCGACGCAACTTCTTGACCTCGTCCTTGGCATCTTTGATATTGCTGCAGACCGAGGTTCCAACCTCCACCACAGACTGGTGCATCTCCGCCTTCACACGTTCTTGGAGGAGAATTTTGCCCTTCTCGATGATTTCCGCGTGAATGTGCGACCGTAAGTCGCGCGTGACCGGATCGACGGTTTGGTACTCCTCTTCGATCCCGATCGTAAAGGTAGGTTTCATTGGACTGCTAATTGTCCCCACGGCCGTGCGGCGCCCGTGTACTAGTATAAACAACTCCCCAACCTGTCCATCACTCTGAGCGGTTTCTGCGGAGCCGTTGCCAGGCCAATTTCAAGCCAATACCGCAGACTCAATTCCGCGCGTCACTTGGGGGCAGAGATTGTAATTCGGGTCCCTGCGAATCGACCCCCTTTTCCGACTACAGGCTCTTCCCATCCGCCACTGTCACGGCGTCCGTACTTCTCGTGCGCGCTTTTCGTGGCGCCTTCTTCACAGCCGCCTTTTCACCTTCCAGAAACGCACCCCAGCGCAGGTCCTGAACCGGATGTTCACGATCAAGAGCTTTCTGCACCGCCATCTCTGCTACTGTGTTCACCACCCAATTGAAATTCTCCTGCCCCACCGAGTGCACGTCGGCATCGGGAGCCGGATTCATAAAGTCAATCGCGTACGGCACGCCCTTTTCTACCGCAAATTCAACCGTGTTCAAGTCGTACCCCAGGGCGCGGCAGAGGGTCAGAGCGTCTTTCTCGATTCGTTCCTTCAGGCCAGGTCTGGGCGGCGGGTTTCCCTTTACATACCTTTCATGGAACGGCGCTTTCGGGTCGTATCGCATGATGAGGACCTTTTCTTGGCCGATCACGTAACAGCGGAAGTATTCCTCGAATTCCACGCCACGCTGCAACGTCATGCACAGCACACCGGTCTCGTTGTATGCCTGGAAGAATTCTTGTGGCGAATGCAGCTTGTAGACGTGTTTCCAACCCCCGCCGTCAAAGGGCTTCAAAAACGCAGGCCAGCCGACGTAAGCAAAGATCTCGTCCCAGTTCAGCGGGTACATCAAATTTCGCATCGATTGATCGGTCGTTCCCGGCGGATGCTGGTTGTGCGGTAGGAGCACCGTTGGAGGAATGGCGACTCCCAACTTGGTCGCGAGGGCGTAATTGAAGAACTTGTCATCCGCCGTCCACCAGAAGGGATTGTTGATCACAACCGTTCCGTGGAGTGCGGCGTTCTTCAGGTATGCGCGGTAGAACGAAATATCCTGCGAGATGCGGTCGATGATCAGGTCGTACTGCTTGGGCTGATCCATCCGCACGCCACCGATATTTACGAACTCCGCCGACACACCTTCCACGCCCATGGAGTTGATCTTTTCCACCACCGCCGGCGGAAACGTGTTTTCCATCCCGAAGATGATCCCAATCTTTTTCATAACATGCACTCCGCCGCGTTCGTTGTTTTCTTCCCTAGAAATACTTTTCTGCCATGCGTAGCCAATACGGCCAATCGTGCATGGTGTGATCTCCCCAGATATCCAGCCAATTGCCCACGGCTTTCGCGTTTAGCAGATTCGACAGCTTAACGTTTTGATCCAGGCACATGTCCCACTCACCCGACGCCAGCACGATCTTCATCTGCCGGTACCGGGTCAAAAACCAGTCGTCCGACATATTCGCCAGGTAGTCCGGCGGACAATTGAAATAGCAATCGTCGTCATAATATCCGTCGAGAAACTGGTGAATATCGTAGGCGCCACTCATGCTTACGCACTGCGCCACGATGTCAGGATGCTTCAACGCGAAATTCACCGCGTGATATCCGCCGAAGCTGCAGCCCGTCACTGCCAGCGCTGTCTGATTTCGCCACCTCAAGTAGGGCAGTAGTTCATGCAGCAGGTACCGTTCGTAATGCAGGTGCCGGAGGACGCGAATTCTCGGGTGCGCCGATTTGTTGTACCAGCTCTCTTCGTCCACGCTGTCCGGACAAAA
>Ga0210409_10002238_pt1 | contig 23281 bp, 12 predicted proteins | sample IncBWH17MmetaG_FD_161649 | JGI IMG/M metagenome (GOLD analysis project Ga0210409, IMG submission 161649) | Forest soil microbial communities from Barre Woods Harvard Forest LTER site, Petersham, Massachusetts, United States - Inc-BW-H-17-M | ecosystem: Environmental > Terrestrial > Soil >...
GTGCCAAAGCGAGTGGAAGTAGGGGAGATTCGCGACGGTTTGCGAGTGATCCGGTCCGGGCTCGCACCGAGCGACCGAGTCATCGTGGACGGACTACTGCACGCCGCGCCCGGAACCAAAGTCGCCACTCAGGACGGCGCGATCCGTTATGCCGACGGTCAGGACTAAAGAGAGCCAAGAAAATGCGCCTGACACATTTCTTTATCGAACGCCCTCGCTTCGCGACCGTACTAAGCGCTTTCGTGACGCTGCTCGGGCTCGGTGCGCTCGCAATCCTTCCGGTCGCGCAGTATCCGGAGATCGTGCCACCTACTGTGCAGATCACCACGGTGTATCCGGGCGCATCCGCCGATACGGTGTCGCGCACCGTGGCGACTCCACTCGAGCAGCAGATCAACGGCGTCGAGAACATGCTCTACATGAGCAGTCAGTCGACCGGAGACGGCAGACTCTCGATCACGGTTACCTTCCGCATCGGCACCGACTTGAACGTGGCGCAGATGTTGACCCAGAACCGCGTCCAGGACGCTTTGCCACGGTTGCCGGACGACGTACAGCGTCTCGGCGTGCAAGTCAGGAAAGCGACACCGAGCATACTCCTGGCCATTCACGTCTATTCGCCGGATAGTTCGCGCGACAACTTGTATCTCTCAAACTACACAACCTTGCACGTCAAGGATATTCTCGCGCGCCTCGAAGGTGTTGGAGATGTGCAGTTCCAGGGCGGCCGTGAATACGCCATGCGCATCTGGCTCGAACCCGACAAGGTTGCGGCGAACAATCTCAACGGCAGTGAGGTGCTTGCGGCACTGCGCGCCCAGAACCTGCAGGTCTCGGCCGGGATTCTGAATCAGCCGCCAGCTCTGGGACACGACGCTTATCAGATCAACGTGGAGGCACTCGGCAGACTTTCCACACCCGAGCAATTCGGTGACATCGTCGTCAAATCCGATAAGCAAGGAAGGGTAACCCGGGTGCGCGACATCGGTCGAGTCGAGGTGGGTGCCGCTGACTATGGATCCACTTCCTACATGGATCGCAGTGATGCTACGGCGCTCCTGATCTACGCGCAACCGGGCGCGAACTCCCTTGCGGTCGAACATGAGGTCCTCTCGGCGATGAAAGACCTAAAGAAGGAGTTCCCACTGGGCGTCGATTACAAAATCATCTACGACCCGACGATTTTCATCGCCAAATCGGTCCGCGAAGTGGCCATCACGATCTTCATCGCCATCCTCCTCGTGCTCGCCGTCGTGTTCTTGTTTCTTCAAAATTGGAGGGCCTCGATTATCCCGGTGATCGCAATTCCGGTCTCTCTCGTCGGGACGTTTGCGGTTCTGTATCCGCTTGGGATATCGCTGAACAACCTTTCACTTTTTGGCCTGGTTCTCGCCGTCGGGATCGTCGTCGACGACGCGATCGTTGTCGTTGAAAACGTCGAGCGCAACATGCGCTCGGGCATGTCGGCGTCGGATGCCGCTCACAGGACGATGGACGAAGTCGGTGGAGCACTGATCTCGATCGCACTAACGTTGTGCGCCGTTTTCGTTCCGTCCGCTTTTCTCTCCGGAATATCCGGACTCTTCTTTCGGCAGTTTGCCGTCACGATCGCCGCTTCGACGGTCATCTCGTGTTTTGTCTCGCTGACCCTAAGCCCGGCTCTGTGCGCGGTGCTCTTCAAAGACCACGATCCACAAGGTGCTTCGTCGCATGGCCTGGTAGGTCGTTTTCTCCATTCAGGTTTTAGCTGGTTTAATCGCGGCTTCGAGAGTTTGTCGAACGGATATGGAAATCTGACGCGCCGTCTGGTGGCAGGAGTGGCCATCGTTCTCGTGATCTACGTCGCGCTGATCGGCGTTGCCGGGCTGGAGTTCTCGCGAGCGCAAACGGGTTTCATTCCGGAGCAGGATCAGGGATATCTGATCACCATCGTTCAGCTTCCTCCCGGAGCGACGCTCGCACGGACAGAGGAGGTAGTGAAGCAGGCGACCGATATCATCCTCAAGACGCGCGGCGTTGAACACGTTGCGCCCTTCGCGGGCCTCGATGCGACCACATCGACCGTAGCGTCCAATTCCGGGACGATTTTTTCCGGCCTGCCCTCGCTCTACAGCCACGAAATTCCCGGCGTAAACGCGAACACAGTATTGGCGGACCTGCGCGCGCGTCTTTCGGTGATCAAAGATGCGCGCGTCTTGACCATCCCGCCTCCTCCGGTACAGGGCCTGGGCAGTGCCGGTGGTTTCAAGATGATGCTGGAGGACCGCGCCGGTCTTGGTTCGGAGGCTGTTGTGCGGGCGGCCAATGATCTCGTCGCTGCCGCGAACAAGGACCCGCATTTTGGCGGGGCGTTCACGTTGTTTAACACGGGATCACCCTCCGTGTACGCGGACATCGATCGCGTGAAAGCACAGAAGGTTGGAGTCACGCCGACCGACGTATTTTCAACGCTGCAGGTCTATCTGGGCTCCCAATACGTGAACGATTTCAACTTACTGGGCAGGACGTACGAAGTGGTGGTCCAAGCCGATGGCCAATATAGACGCAACCAGCCGGACATCACGCGGCTGAAAGTACGCAACACTTCCGGTGAAATGGTGCCGATCGGGACGGTGGCACAGTTGAAGGACAACACGATCCCGTACCGCGTGCCGCGCTACGATCTTTTTCCAGCTGCTGAGGTGCAAGGGGTAGCAGCTCCGGGTGTCGCCTCTGGTACCGCGCTGCTCCGCATGGAGGAGCTAGCCCACCAGGTTCTTCCGCAAGGCATCGGGTTCGAGTGGACGGATCTCTCCTTCCAAGAGCAGCAACACGGAACTCCCACGCTCGTCGTCTTCGGCGCAGCCGCTCTTTTCGTGTTCCTCGTGCTCGTGGCGCAATACGAAAGTTGGAAGTTGCCGATGGCGATCGTTCTGATCGTGCCGATGTGCCTCCTCGCTTCCGTAAGCGGCCTGCTCGCACGCGGGTTGCCGATCGACATCCTGGCGCAAATCGGTTTCGTCGTACTTGTCGGCTTGGCCGCCAAAAACGCGATCCTGATTGTCGAATTCGCACGCCAGAAGGAAGAAGAGGGCGTAGCCGCCGGAGAGGCAGCTGTGCATGCCGCGCGTACACGCCTTCGCCCGATCTTGATGACATCCTTCGCGTTCATCCTGGGGGTTGCCCCGCTGGCAGTTGCGACGGGCGCAGGCGCCGAAATGCGCCGGTCACTGGGTACCGCTGTGCTCTTCGGGATGTTGGGCGTGACCTGCTTCGGTCTTCTCTTCACGCCCGCTTTTTACACTTTCATCAGGAATTTCGGCCACAAGGAACACGCACTGAGTCAAGCCGCACTCAAAACGGCGGTGATAGTTCTTGCCATCAGCATTTGCGCTTCAGGTTGTGCCGTAGGTCCTCGCTATGTGAAGCCCACTACAAATCTTGCTCCGTTTCATAATCTCGCCGGCGTCAGTGCGACGAAGCCGGCGTTTCCAGCACCAACTCTCGAGAGTTGGTGGACGGGCTTCAACGACCCGATGCTTGTGACGGTAGTGCAGCGCGCCCTTGACCAGAATCTCGATCTTGCCGCTGCCTTTGCGCGCGTCCGCGAGGCGCGAGCGGCAGCTGCGGCAGCGGGCGCACAACTTCTGCCGACAGCTGATTTGGAGGCTACGGGTACAGCTCTGCACCAGAGCGTCGCGAGCCCACTTGGTTCTGTGGCGAATAGTTTTCCCGGCTACAGCCGCGATCAGCGGGAATACACAGTCGGCGCCGCGGCGAGCTGGGAAATCGATCTTTCCGGAGGCCTGCGGCGCGGGGCGGCCGCTGCGGCTGACGAACTGCAGGCTGCGCAAGCCGAGCACGTTGGCACTCGAATCACCGTTGCCGCCGAGGCGGCGGACGCCTACCTTCAAGTGCGCGAGTTTCAGGCACGGCTTGCGGTAGCTCAGCAACTTATCGACACCGATAAACATCTCTTGGGGTTGGTCGAGGTCCGGCGACACGTGGGAGTGGCAGACGATCGAGAGGTTGCCCAAGCGGAGGCACTTCTCAAGCAAGCCAGATCGACGGTGCCCTCCTTGCGTGTGGCCCTCGAAGCACAGTTGAACCGCCTCGACGTCCTCATGGGTGCTCAGCCGGGAACGTACGCCGAAGAGCTTTCCAAGCCAGGTGCAATTCCTGGAATCCCCGCAATCACTGGTGCCGACCAACCCCTGGATGTCCTGCGCCGCCGACCTGACATCATTGCAGCCGAGCGCCGGCTTGCGGCGTCGAACGAGCGAATCGGTGTTTCGATTTCGGACTACTACCCGAAGGTTTCGCTTTCCGGCGCGCTTGGTTTCGACAGCACCAACGGGGGCACCCTTTTTAACGGGAAGGCGTTTCAGCCCATTGGGACGGGAGCGCTGCGATGGCGGCTTTTCGATTTTGGAAAGGTCGCCGCTGAGGTCGCGCAGTCGCGCGGCGCCTACGCCGAAGCGCTTGTCGGGTATCGGCAAGCCGCTTTGAGAGCCACCGAAGATATAGAAAACGCGTTGATGGAGCTTGCGCAAACACAGGTGCGCCTCGAGGAACTGCAGGGTGAGGTTACCTCTCTCACACGGGCTCGCGATCTTTCGGAACGGGCCTACAAGGCCGGCGCAATTCCGCTGACCGACGTCCTTAATGCCGATAGTCAACTTCTTGTTGCACGAAACGATGTGGAGAGCACCCGGGCGGATGCGGCCCGCTCCGCCGTGCGCACCTTTCGCGCTCTTGGTGGCGGGTGGGACGTACGCAGCAATCCATCTCTAAGCGCAGTCAAGTAAGAGCCTTGGAAGAAGGGCAGAGACAAAAGCCGTGAGGTGGGAGCTTATGCAAGGTCAGATCGCGGGAAAGTCAGAACAAAGGATCATCGTACACAGCCATCCCAGTCACGGTCAGTCTGCAAGTCTGGATCAAATACACTACGTAAAGCATGATTAATATCCTGTCCGGAATTCCAAAAGTTGAGGCTGGCGCGTTCGATGTTCACGCGTCGGGCTGGAGTGTGAGGGGATCATGCCACCGTTACATGGACCGAGCACGCCCTAGTGCTCGAATGCAGTTAGCGGAATGGATGTAAGGTGTGCTGACGACAAAAACTAAGGGGGCGGTTCGAGCGGTCGGCCCGGTCGTGACTGAGGATTTATTGAAGCGATGTTGAAAGCTGGTATCACGAACGGGCACGCGAAGGACTTCTAGAGTCTGGAACTCTCGGCCCGCAGCTTCGGGCGAGAGACCAATCGAGGAAGGTTCATTTAGCTGGTCGCGAGTCTGACGCGTTCTGCAAGTACATTGGCGTGTTCTGCTAGTGACGCCGACCTTCTCCAAGACTAACCTCTTCTCGGAAAAGGAGATTCCTATGCGATACCGGCTTTTGGGCAACTCCGGACTTCGAGTTTCGGAGGCGGCGCTTGGCACCATGACCTTTGGTGAGGAATGGGGGTGGGGTTCGGCCAAGGGCGAGGCAAGGAAGATCTACGATACCTTTCGCCAGGCGGGCGGGAATTTCATCGACACCGCCAACTTTTACACCAACGGGACGAGCGAATCGTTTCTCGGCGAGTTTATGAAGGACCATCGCCAGAGCGTGGTAATCGCTACCAAATACTCCAACGCTGCGCCGGGTACAGATCCAAACGCGGCCGGCAACCACCGAAAAAGTATGGTGCAGGCAGCGGAAGCGAGTCTCAATCGCCTGCAAATCGAGTACATCGACCTATACTGGGTCCACATTTGGGACCAAATCACGCCACTCGAAGAGGTCATGCGAGGGCTGGATGATTTGGTTCGCCAGGGGAAGGTGCTCTACGTCGGAATTTCCGATGCGCCAGCGTGGTGGATCGCTCAGGCGAATACACTTGCTCAACTGCGCGGATGGTCACCCTTCGTGGGATTGCAAGTCGAGTACAGCCTTGTCGAGCGAACCGTCGAGCGTGAGTTGGTCCCGATGGCCAAAGCGCTGAACCTGGGCTTGACAGCGTGGTCGCCACTGGCCCGTGGCATACTGACCGGCAAGTACCACGGTCACGGCTCGTCCGAGCAAGGCCGCATGAACCGCGACACGATGAAAGATTTCATGCCGGAGCAACAGCGGACCGATCGCGTCGTGGCAGCTGTCAAAGATGTAGCTGATCAGACCGGTCGCAGCATGGCGCAAATCGCGCTGGCGTGGCTTCGCTACCGCCCAGTGCCGGTCATCCCTATCATTGGCGCGCGAAAACTTTCTCAACTGCAGGATAATCTTGCGAGCTTGGACTTGTCGCTCTCCAGGGAACAGGTGCAGGCACTTGACGAGGCGAGCCAGATTGATCTCGGATTCCCATATCACCTCTATGGAAAAGAGAACGTCCGCGCGATGGTGTACGGTGGTATGCGAGACCAGATTTTGGCGTAGTTGTAATGTAGCTTTCGCCGAACGGTTTTTGTTACATGACGAATCGCTTTCGAGTATCGGGCATGTTTTCGCGTAGGCTCGAGGAATTGGGTCTGTCGCCGGTTGCAGTCCTGCGCCATGCGGGGCTTGCGATCGGTCTCTTCGAACAGGGAAGAATCCTGATCACGACGGAAGAAATGTTTGCACTGTACCGCGCCGTGCACGAGGTCAGTGGTGATCCGGCCATCGGGCTCAAACTCGGAACGGAAGAACGCATGGAGCGCTACGATCCCGTTGCGATCGCGGCGCTGTATACCCGTTCCTTTCGTGACGCCCTGCAGCGCGTGGCCCGCTACAAACAGCTGACCGCGCCTGAGGAGATCCAAATTGCGGAGCGCGGGAATGAGTGCACCGTTCAGTTTTTATGGTTGCTCAGCGACGAGGCCAAGCCAGCGCCCCTGATCGATTGTTGTTTTGCCTGGATTGTCACCATCGGCCGTCGAGGGACCGGACGCACGGTCCACCCCAAGCGCGTGGAATTCCAGCGTTCGGAATGTCACCGGAAAATGTACGAATCTCATTTTCAGTGTCCGGTGAAATTCGGCGCGCCTGACAACGTGCTGGTCTTCAACAGAGCAGACGTCGATCAGCCCTTCCTGACACACAACGCCGAACTTCTCGCCCTGGTCGCGCCGCAACTGGAGTTCGAACTGACCCAACAGCTTGCTCAAAAATCTCTCTCGGAACAGGTGAAAGGAATTTTGAAGAAGCTTTTTGCCGGCCAGCGGCCGACTTTGCGGGACGTCGCCCACGAACTTCGGTTGAGCACGCGGACGCTGCAGCGCCGCCTGACAGCGGAACGCGCGAAGTTCCAGCAGTTGATGGAAGAAGCGCGCCGCGAACTCGCGCAACATTATCTGATGCATTCCTCGCTGGAGTTGAACGAAACCGCTTATCTTCTCGGCTACGAAGATGCGAACTCGTTTTTTCGCGCGTTTCACCATTGGGAGGGCACGTCGCCCGGTGAATGGCGGGCCGTGCATGCGCATCGCGCCAACTCGAACCGCGCGTCGGCTTCGGTTGTGTAATTCTGAGGTTGGAGGGTGGGCTTTTCAGTTTGTAACGCAGCCAAGATTTGCGACATCCAACGCTTCAAACGACAGTTCTCTGAGGTTTGTCGGATGCGAACAGAAGAAGTTGCAGACGAGTCTCGGCTTTCAGCCGCTGCGCGGTACGAATCGCTCGTCGGCGTATCGAATGCTATCGGAAGGCATCGAGATCCACAGGACCTATTTAGCGCGCTGGTGAGAGAACTACACCGGGTCGTCCGGTTTGATTATATCGGTGTGTCCATTCGTGACGAGAAATCGAATACGTTTCACCGACATTTCGTCGACGCGGAGACAGAAGCATCTATCCCTCCGGATCCGGAACTGGCCATGGAGGAATCCGATGCCTGGTGGGTCTATCAGAACCAAGAGCCTTTGGTTACTTCGCTCGGAATCCATGACGCTAGGTTTTCCAAACTCCAAGAGATTTTGAAGAAGTATGGAGTCCACTGTTTGTGCACGCTCCCTTTAACGACAGCCCATAGCAAAGTGGGAACGCTCACTTTTGGCAGTAAGGCTCCGGATATCTATACCGAAGACGAAGTTCACTTTCTTTCGGTGGTGGCTGAGCAGATCGCTCTGGCATTCGACAATGCGCTGCACTTTGATGCAGCGCAAGCCTCACAGCAGCAGTTGCTGAAGAAGAGCGAGCGTGTTGGACTGCTTCTTGAATTGACCAATCATCTGGTTTCCAATCTGGAATTCCGGGACCTTCTCCGAGCGGTAGTGGCGAGCACGCGCCGGGTTATGGGCTGCGATGGCGCTGGCATTACTCTTCCCGATTCCGACAACACACACTTGCGGATCTACGCGATGGATTTTCCCTTCAGCGACGAATCCGTCCAAGAGGAGAGCCTGATCCCCATCGATGACGATTTGTCGGGAGCGGTCTTTCGCACGGGCAAACTTTGGTGCGGCAGCGTCCAGGAGGCAAGGCGACTGGGAATGAAGGACACTGCGCAAGGCGAAGTTGGAACGCTCTGCGTCCTTCCTCTTGTCAGCCGAGGTCGCGTATTGGGGATATTCGGTGTGGTCAAATATCAGGACAATGCGTTCAACAGCGACGATATCGAGTTTCTGGCGCAAATCGCAAATCAGGTTGCCATTGCCGTGGAGAATGCGCTTGCCTTTGGGCAGATTCGAGAGCTGAAAGACCAGCTCTCCAAAGAGAAGCTGTATTTGGAAGATGAAATCCGCACGGAAATGAATTTTGCTCAGATCATTGGAAACAGTGCCTCTCTGCGCAAAGTGCTCAAACATGTGGAAACTGTAGCGCCGACGGACTCGACGGTCCTGATTTATGGCGAGACGGGGACGGGAAAGGAACTGATCGCCCGCGCCATTCATGATTTGAGCCCTCGGCGGACGAAACCCTTCGTGAAGCTCAACTGCGCGGCCATTCCGACAGGCTTGCTGGAAAGCGAGCTATTCGGACACGAGAAAGGCGCATTCACCGGAGCGATCGCGCAACGCATTGGCCGGTTCGAAGTGGCCGACGGCGGCACGATTTTCCTGGATGAAATAGGAGAAATTCCTCTCGAACTTCAGACCAAACTGCTCCGAGTTTTGCAAGAGAGGGAGTTCGAGCGGTTGGGAAGCTCGCGCACGCTTCACACTGATGCACGTTTGATTGCCGCGACAAACCGCGATTTAGAAGCGATGGTGGGCGAGCAGGAGTTCCGATCAGACCTCTTCTTTCGCTTGAATGTTTTTCCCGTCCATGTTCCACCCTTGCGGGAACGCCAGGGGGATATTCCGCTCCTGGTGCGGCACTTCACGCAGCAGTTTTCCCGCCGCATGAACAGAGTGATTGAGACGATTCCGTCTGCGGCGATGGATGCCCTGTGCCGATACCAATGGCCGGGGAACATACGAGAACTCCAGAATGTGATCGAGCGCGCCGTAATCATCTCGACGGGCCTTGCCCTTAGCGTCGATGTGAGCGATCTTAAATTTCCGAAAGCCAGCCATGCGGTAGAAGAAACGACCTCTCCGAAATCGCCGACAAACGGCCGACTTCATGACGTTCTGGAGCAGTCAGAACGTCAGCAGATCCTCAAAGCTCTGGAGCAGTGCAACTGGGTTGTGGCGGGCCTGAATGGGGCGGCGGCGCGTCTTGGAATGAAACGATCCACTCTACAACAGAGGATTCGCAAACTCGGAATCGCACGCCGACCTGCGTAACGTCGCTGCACTTTTACTCCGTGCCATTCGGAAGCCTTTTCCCCGGCCCCGCATTTTTCTCTTCTGTGCCATAAAACGGGCACGCTGCCGCAAATACGGCGGTGCCGCGCTGGCACCTTGATTTAAAGAAGGCCTTCCCGGCTCGCCATCCCACTACAAATCAATAGGTTCTCTACCGTTGGCAACGTCAGCGCCTTGGCCTTCCTAATGCACTCCCCCTGAGCACGGGGGTTTGCCATGAGTGGAATGCGAGGCCTGAACAGAGCATCGGATTCTCAATCGTTGTTCTCACGAAAACGCTCCCATTCTCGCATCTTGGAAATCGACACCTGGATGCCGAGCGAAATTCACGCCATAGCGCCTACGGTAGACAGCTTGATGCGGCTGATTGAAGGATCGAAGTGTGTTCAGGGAGCAGAACGGGACGTCGAGCTGGCCCTTCGCGAAGCTCTGGGAAATGCCGTCGCGCGTGGTAATCAGGCAGATCCGAAAACCAAAATACACATCCGCTGCCGCTGCGGACCCGGCAATGAAATATCCATCGTTGTGACCCATCAGGGAAAAGGATTCGACTTCGGAAAGACAATAGGTAACAGCCGCACATCGGACCCCGGGTGTGGCATCGAGTTGATGAAAGCCGCGATAGACAAAGTCTCCTGTGAACGCGCTAGCACCGACGTCCACAGCGGCGACACCGTGCTCAGCTCTGCTTCACTGAAGCCGATGTGTTGAGGATGCATGAGATCGGAATCGCAGGCCGCTGTGCCTAACCGAGCCGCGGTGCCCTTTCGCTCCACGCAATTCCGAAGCGTTTTTTTTTTGCCCCACACTCTTCTTGTGTGCTGCAAAACCGGCACGCTACCGCAAATACGGCAGTGCCACGTTGGCACCTTGATCTAGGGAACGATCTTTCGGCTCGCCATCGCAGTACAAATCAGTAACTTCCGCAACCCCGTGATCCCCCCGCCCTTTGGAAGGCGTACTGCACTGTCCCCTGGAGTGAGAGGATATCTGATGCCCCCAGAACTCAGGCCTCCCTCCAACGCTTGCCAAGGAAATAGGCGCGAGCGTAATCCCAAAACCGAGTTCAAGGAGACGAATGCGGATACCCATGAAGAATCTTGACGCGTCACTGTCGAGGGCGGCGTTAATCGGCGTGCTTTCGTTAGTCATCGCGCTGAGCGCGCAAAGCCAATCAGATGAGTCCCGGTCTGGCCAATGGCGAATAGCCGGCCAGAATCTGAGCAATAGTTGGAACCAACCGACTGAGCACTCCATCAGTCCGGCCAACGTCAAGGGTCTGAGCCCGAAATGGGTGTTCACCACGGGTGGGGATGTTTCTGCAACTCCAACCGTAGATGGCGACGCAGTTTACTTTCCCGATTGGGGTGGCAATCTCTTCGCAGTGAGCAAGCACAGTGGCCGTCTCATCTGGTCTCACAAGATCTCCGATTATGACGGCGTCAATGGAGCTATCTCTCGTGTCAGCCCTGCTGTGGATGGGGAGCAGGTAATTATTGGAGACATTCTGAATAGCAAGCAGGTGCACAACGGCGCGAACGTGATTTCCGTCGATCGCGAAACAGGAATACTCCGGTGGATGACAAAGGTCGACAATCATCCAGCGGCAATCATTACGGGTTCACCCGTTGTTTTCGACGGCGTTGTTTATGTTGGTGTCTCTTCGAGCGAAGAAACGCTGGCACTCGATCCGGCATATCCGTGTTGTAGTTTTCGCGGCAGTGTCGTAGCACTCGATGAGAAGAACGGTGCGATGCTTTGGAAGACCTTCGACATGCCTGACAACGGTGGGCGGCCGGGAGGATATAGTGGCGGCGCTGTGTGGCAACCACCCGCGATTGATCCCAAGCGCGGTACGCTCTTCGCCGGCACTGGAAACAACTACACCGCTCCCGCAGATGTGGAAGCTTGCCAAAAAGCAACTCCTACGGCGAACTGCGCCGCGGCTGACGATTTCTTCGACACTGCTCTCGCTTTGGACTTAAAGAGCGGGCAGATCAAGTGGGCCAAGAGGCTGCAAGGCGTTGATACCTTTACAGCGACCTGCGGTTTTGGGGCCGCCCGTCCACCCTCGGGGAACTCGAACTGCCCCGTACCCAGCAGCCAGGATTTCGACTTTGGAGGGGCTGGACCCAATCTCATCGGCAATATCGTAGGTTTTGGCCAGAAGAGCGGCATCTATTGGGCGCTCCATCCCGATAATGGCAACATCGTTTGGGCCACACTGGTTGGGCCAGGAAGTTCGCTCGGAGGCATCGAGTGGGGCACCGCGACAGACGGGCAGAGGATATACGTCGCTATCGCGAATCGTTTCAATGTGCCCTACACCTTGGTGCCCTCGGGACGGCAAATAACCTGGGGTTCATGGAGCGCGCTTGATGTTGCCAATGGAAACATCCTTTGGCAGACGGCGGATCCCACCGCAGGGACCATTGATACCGGCTCAGTGAGCGTTGCCAATGGCGTCATGTATGCGGGCTCTTTTTCCGGGCAGATGTATGCACTGGAGACCACGAGTGGAAAAATCCTCTGGAACTTCGCGAGCGGGGGCTCAGTAATCGACGGGCCATCGATCGTGGACGGCACCCTCTATTGGGGATCCGGTTATCGAAATATCCCACCTGGGATCGGAAACAACAAAGTCTACGCGTTCACTCTGGCCGGCTCGAAGGATCGCGACGAGCACTCCGGACGATAAGGACGACCACGACGACTCCGACGATCACGAGGAGCAAGAGTGATCGTCTTGGAGTCGTCGCTTTCATCAACGACGTGTCATGCGATTTTTCGGTCCCCATAACCCAAGTTAGAGAACCTGTTTCAAATACAAAGGAGAGTTGCAGATGAAGATGTCGGTACGTTTCACGGTCAGTGGAGTCGTGGCTCTGATTATGGGAGCCGCTTGCTTTGGGCAGCACTACACCCAAACCAATCTCGTTTCCAACGCGTCAGGAGTCGCTCCTGTCACCGATCCTCAATTGATTAATCCTTGGGGTATATCCCGCATGTCAGGCAGCGTGTGGTGGATCTCAGACAACGCCACGGGCTTGAGCACGCTATACAAGGGCGCAGGAGACAAGCAATCTCTGGTCGTCACCATTCCGCCGGCCGACCCAACTAACAAGAACACGCCAACGGGCACACCCACCGGCACGATCGCTAACGGCAGTCAAACCGATTTCTTGCTGGCTCCAGGAAAACCAGCCTTATTCCTCTTCTCCACGAGGGATGGGACGATTGCTGGATGGAATCCAGCTGTGGCTGCGACGCTTGCCGTGACGGTGGTCAGAACCACCGACGGATCTGGCTACACGGGCCTGACCAGCGCCTTCATCAATGGTAAACCCTTCCTGTACGCAGCTAACTTCAACAAGGGCCGCGTGGATGTTTATGACAGCGCGTTTCACCCTGTAAAAATGACCGGAGAACACTCCGATCGGGATGCCGGCGATGACGACGACCGGTCCTCGGGAAATTCTTTTGTGGATGAAGACCTGCCGCGCGGCTACGTGCCTTTCAACGTGCAAGCCATCGGCAACGACATCGTCGTCACCTATGCGCTCCACATGGAAGGTGCGCGCTTTGAAACCGACGGCCCAGGCCTGGGCTTCGTGGACATTTACAGCTCCACTGGCCGCCTCTTGCGGCGTCTCGAACACGGTGATTGGCTGAACGCTCCGTGGGGCGTGGCTCTGGCTCCGCCTGATTTCGGACGCTTCAGCCACGACCTGCTCATCGGGCAGTTCGCGGGTGGCGGGGAAACCCAATCGAGCGGATTTATCGCCGCTTACGACCTGGCTACCGGAAAATTTGACGGACTGCTGCAAGATGCCAGCGGGAAGCCGCTAGCTATTAATGGCCTCTGGGCACTCAGCCCCGGAAATGTCAGCCCGGCTAATAATGATGCGGCAGGCGCGCCAGCCGCAGAGCTGTACTTCACAGCCGGACCGAACCATGCCTCCGGCGGGTTGTTTGGTTATTTGACGGCGTCTTCTACCGAGTTGACCGAAGGGAATGACCAGTGACTCGGTCAGTTGATCTGGGCTCATGTTGCAAGAAGCGCGCTCGACTGCTTGCTTACATCCAGTTCTTTCCGGCACGAATAACAGTGCTCACAGTTCCATCGCCAGAAAGCCTCTGGAAGATTTCTTGAGGCTCATCACCCAGTTAGAAATCGATTTGGAGTCTGGGCAACCAGCTCTCAGGCCCGAAGTGTTGCGATCGCAGGATTAAAAATGGGGGAATGGGCAAGATGAAAAAGTGGATGGCAGTTTTCCTCGGTGTGTTGTCAATCGCGCTTCTTATACCGACTGGCCTGCGGGCACAAGCTGGAGCGACGGGGGCGATTACCGGCACAGTATTGGATCAGAGAGGCGGCGCGATTTCTGGCGCAAGTATTGTGGTGACCAACGTGTCCACTGGCCAGAAGGAACGAGAAGTCGTGAGCACTGGCGCGGGAACGTTCAATGTCCCCAGCCTGCCGCCGGGCACTTACAGCGTCGAAGTCACGGCAACGGGCTTTTCGAGATTTCTTATTGAAAAGGTCCTTGTTCAAGTGACGGAGACATCGAGTGTGAATGCGATTCTTACTATTGGCAATGTAACGGAAACCGTGACGGTACACGATGTAGTGGTACCCGTTGAACTGACCTCCGCAACCACCGGTGAAACGATTGGCGCGGAGACGGCCAGCACCCTCCCACTTTCCACGCGGAATTTTCTCACGCTCCTCACTCTCTCCGCCGGAGCCAACACGGAGCTCTTTGACTCGGCAGCGCTTGGCCGGGGACAGGTGACGATTAACGTCAACGGACAGCGTCCCACTAACAACAATTTCCAGTTGGAAGGCGTCAACGCGAACGACGTAAACCTTCCAGTCTTGGACAACGTGCCGCTGCCCAATCCCGATACCATCCAGGAGTTCAAGACGCAAACGTCACTGTATGACGCGTCGTCGGGCCGCAACGGCGGAGGCAACGTCCAGGTGAATCTGAAGAGCGGCACGGCTCACTATCACGGAGACGCCTACGAGTTCTTCCGCAACAACGTCCTGAACGCCAACGATTTCTTCTTCAACGCGGCAACACCGCAGGTCCCTCGGCCGGTCCTGCGACAGAATCAGTACGGCGGTTCGTTCGGGGGACCTGTTCCGAAAGCAAAGAACTTTTTTTTCTTCGTGAATTACCAAGGAACGCGAGAGGCATCTGGGATCTCGGCAGGAACCGTGCTCAACTCGCAGATTCCGGTTCTGCCAGCGGCTCGTGATGCGGCCACGTTGGCGGCGACGTTTCTCCCCGCGGGTTTCTCGGCTTCGCAAATTAATCCTGTCGCGCTGGCCTACTTAAACTTGCCGGCTTCGAAGTGCCCGCTATTCAACGACGGGAGGTTTTGCATCCCAACGGTGGCCGGCACTCCGGGCTTTACCGGGCAGAGTGTCAACCTTGGGACCGTTACGTCGTCCAGTGTGGGAGCATTCCAGGATGATCAGTACACGCTCACGGTCGACAAACAACTAACGGAAAGGGATAAGCTGACCGCGCGGTGGTTTTTCTCCGACAACAACGCATCGCAACCTTTCGGCACCGGCGCCAACAACGCAAACAGCCTTCCTTTTGCTAAAGCGCTGCCAGGCTCAAACCGCTTTCTAAAACTGGGTTGGACTCGAGTCTTCTCTGCCAACGTTGTAAATGATGCCCGTTTCGGATTCAGCCGGTTCTTTTTCGCCCAGGATCCAACCGAGCCGATTACACTCGCAGACATTGGGGCCACACGAGGTAACTCTGCGCAGTTTCCCGCCGCCTATCAAGTGATTATCAATGGCGGTGGCCCGCTGGTCATCGGAACCGGCGTCAATGACAATCGCGGCGGGGCGTTTAACACGTTCTATGAAGCAGACGACCTTTCGATCACTAAGGGGAAACACCTCCTGCGTTTCGGATTTGACGCGAGCCGCTACCAACTCAACCGCTTCAATAATTTCGCGCAGCGCGGGAGCGTCACTTTCAGCAACACAGGGGCGGGAGATGCATCACCAGGTTTTCCGAGTCCGCCGGCGCTGAGTGGCTTCCAGAACTTCCTGTTGGGGCGCGTGGATACAACCCAGGCGGAGGCCGGGTTCTCGAGCTTTCACTTCCGAGCCTTGGATTTCTCCGCCTATGTCCAGGACGACTGGAAAATCAAGCCGCGCTTTACGCTGAACCTTGGACTGCGTTGGGAAGGAATGAGCACCGCTCATGAGCTTAATAATTTTCTTTCAAACTTCGGGGGCCTCGAAGATGGGCAGCCAGGGCCGATCAGCATCATTCACCCGCAACAGACGCCGAACGTCGGCACACCCGGGGTTTCGAGTTGCACGCTGACGACTTGCTTCAGTTCGGGAAATTTCGCGCCCCGCATCGGCTACGCTTGGGACCTATTTGGTAATCAGAAGACCGTAATTCGCTCCGGATACGGCATCTACTATCAGCGCGTCTCGAACCAATCGCTTCTGCAGACCGCCGGCGGATTGCCATTCTCTCAGGCTATCAGCGCGTCGCCATTCTCGGTGACGCCGCAGAATCCATTTCCCAGCATCTTGCCCAACTCTGCCTTTCCTCTTTCGACGGATCAAGTAGTGCCCGCCCTGATTGGCTTTAACGGAGCGACAGGCGGGCCTATCTTCCAGAGCGCAGGCGGAGGACCGCTCTCGGGTTTCTTCTTCTTCCCCATTCGGAGTTACCGCCCGCCCTACGCGCAACAATGGAACTTCAACATTCAGCGCGATCTTGGGAAGGGCTGGTTGCTGGAAGTGGGATATGTAGGCACGCGCGGTTCGCACCTGCCGGGAACCGGCCGGCCTGCCAATCCTGGCCAGATCTGTACAATTGCCCAGCCCTGCATCATTCCGGCTTCCATTGGAAGCAACGTGAACGTGCCCGGTGGCACTCCATTTGTCACAAAAAACCCAGACGGCACAATCGCCATCACGGCGAGCACTGCCGCAAATATTAACGCTCGAGTTCCGTCGCGATTCCTCGGACTGGCGAATTCCCGCGGGTTTTTCGCGTTCCAAGATGGAAGCTCAACGTACCACGGGCTCCAATCCACTCTGAGTCACCGGTTCAGCGGCGGCCTTTATTTCCAGGCGGCATACACGTATTCGAAATCCATCGACAATGGCTCGGGATCGGTCTTCGGTGATGAGCTGAATGGCTTGACGCAATTTGGCAACCTACTGAACCCGAGTGGTCAGCGCGCGGTTTCGGATTTTGACCGTAGGCACCGCTTCGTTGTCAGCTACAACTATGATGTACCGGTTGCGAGACTCTTCCACGGTCACGGGCCCAGCAGGTTGGTGAACGGGTGGGCCGTGAACGGGGTGACCACATTCCAATCCGGGACACCGATCAACGTGTTCGACGGATCGGTTCCTACCCTGCAGGATACCGATGGTGTCAATTTTACAAACTTTGCGACTCTCGTGCCGGGAGCTACACTCGGCTCGGCTATCACTTCAGGCAGCACAACATCCCGCTTGGGAAATTTCATCAATCCGGCCGCGTTCCGGAATGGCGTCCTTCCGAATGGAACTATTCCTAACCCCGATCTCTGCGTGAACAATCAAAACGTCACGGTTGCCTGCTCTGATCCGACTAGCACCGGATTCGCCCCATTTGGAAACGTCGGGCGCAACGCCTTCCGCGGCCCCTTCCAACAGGACTGGGATCTGTCCATTACAAAGAACACAAAAATCACTGAACTCACTTCGATAGACTTCCGCGCGGAGTTCTTCAACGCCTTCAACCACCCGGTATTCTCGGGTCCACAATCTGGCGGCTTTGGATCAGCCACCGGCAATTTAGGGATCGTGAATATCGCCAACGGGGCGACCGCAGGCTCCATCCTGTCGACAGCTAATCGTCCGCGGATTATCCAGTTCGCGCTGAAGTTCAACTTCTAGCCTGTTTCGATTCGCAATCTATCTTGCTTCCGGCTCCGACACAGTGTTGGAGCCGGAAGCCTTGGTTAGAACGCGAAGCGGCGCGCGGTTCGCAGACCCCAACCGCGGGCAGTATCGACCCTGGCTCGGCGCATGTTGTTGTGTGCCGTAAAACGGGCACCCTACCGCAAACACGGCGGTGCCGCGCTGGCACCGTGAGCCAAAGAACGCTCTTTCGAATCACCATCTCCCTACGAATCAATGCGTTCCGCGACTTTGGGAACTTTCTGTCCTTTGGCCCCAATGATGCATTTTCCCTGGGCATGAGGCGTTTGCCATGGGTCGAATACAAGCAGCGGATGGGTTATCGGATTTGCGATGGCAGTCTGGCGGCAGGCACGCAGGCCCTGTCTTTGAAATCGAGGCGTGGATGCCGAGCGAAATCAAAGCCATCTCGCCGCTGGTGGACCGGTTTATGCGACTGATCGAGGGATCCCACTGCGTTTCCGGTGAGGAACCCGCCGTTGAACTCGCACTCGTGGAGGCCTTAAACAATGCAGTCGTTCACGGCAACCGTATGGACCGCCAAAAGTTGATTCAAGTTCTTTGCCGCTGTGAACCCGGAAAAGGGATTTCCGTTGTCGTCAAGGACCAAGGACAAGGATTTGACCCGCATGCGGTGCCCGATCCCACGGCTGCCGAGAACATCGGCGCCGACCACGGGCGCGGAATCTGGGTGATGAAGTCCGTGATGGACGAGGTTTCGTTTGAACGCGGCGGCACCGAAGTGCGCATGCGGAAGGCACCGAAACACGAGCCAGGAACGGAGTACGAGGCGCCAACGAAATAGTTCCGTCCGTTCGGAAAACAGAGCTGACCACCGCGACGCCGTTTGTCGGCAGGCGAACGAACCGATTCGTCAAACGAAAGAGATTGACGTGTTGAAGATCACGAGAACCGAAACGCCAGGAGAAGAGAAATGGATTCTGCAAGGCCGCTTAGTCGGGTTGTGGGTTAGCGAGCTGAGAAGATGCTGGAAAAAGACCCATCGAACTGGTGACAACCTGAAGTGCATTGTCGATCTCAACGAAGTCACGTTTATCGATAAGAAGGGTGAGAGGCTCTTGCAAACCATGTCAACGGAGGGCGCGCAATTCATCGCTAGCGGTCTCTACATCAAGCACGTGCTTCAACAGAGGTGTGCAAGATGACGTTGCGAAGGAGCCGAACTATGCCAACCAAACTCACAGACAACATCGAGAGAGAGGAAGCGGCGATCGCCTTTGTCGATGCTATTCCCAAAGGAGACACGAGCCTCGTTGCTGCCGCGAAGAACGGAAATAGAAAAGCTTTCGAGATCCTGGTCAAACGTCACCAGCAAAGGATTTTCTTCGTTGCGCGGCGCATTACCCGCACGCGAGAAGACGCTGAAGATGTTGTGCAGCAAAGCTTTCAAAAAGCTTTCACCCATCTGGGCAAATTCGAGGGCAGATCGGCCTTTTCCACGTGGCTGACACGCATCGCCGTCACCGAAGCTCTCATGTTTTTGCGGAGAAGTCGCGGCTTGCGCGAGGTGTTGATCGACGATCTAAACGGAAATGAGGAAACCACAACCGCGCCGGAAGTTCCTGATTCAGGTCCGGATCCCGAAGCTATGTATTCACAGCGAGAGTGGGTGGAAATGCTTTCCTTGGCCATGAGTGAGTTGCCGGCTGGAACACGGAGAGCAATCCAGCTGCGCGAGCTTGACGAACGATCATCGGAAGAGACCGCGCGAATCCTGGGAATTTCCGTCTCCGCGTTAAAGGGCCGGATGTTTCATGGACGAAGGAAATTGCGCGAGAAATTGGAGCGCTTTGTCGAACCAGCTTGGAGGTCTGCAAGGAAAACTTCACGAACGATCGGTAATACGACGCATATCTCGCGAGATCAGCTCCCCTGCAATGCCTGCGGTTAAGCCGGGAACGGAGGGAGGCCCTTATGGTGACGTTCTTTTTTGTCGCCGTATTGGCGATTTTGGTTTTTCTATGTTTCACCGGGCCGGACGGCGTTACTGGCTCGAAGCATCGTCACTGAGTTGAATCCGCGAGGGCGGCACTGCCTTCGGGGCCCTGGGCGCGGAAATATCTGGAGGCAGGTGCGCGCTGAGAATCAAGAGCAATTCGACTAGGAAGGGAAAGGATTCAGGTATGACATTGAAAGGCCAGGCAAATCAGAATTTAGAGCTTCACGAAAGCGCCGTGAGGCTTCGCGCAGAACATACCTCTGGAAACGGCGCACTCAATCAAGAGGACATCAAGCGCCGCGCTTACGAAATTTATCAGGAGCACGGAAGCCTGCCGGGGCGTGAGGTTGAGGATTGGCTCCAGGCTGAAAGCGAATTAAAAAGTGCAGCGCTCTTTATGCGCGCCGCAACAGGAGAAAAACACAGACCGTGAGATTTCAACCCCGAGCAAAGGACGTTCTACTAGCGAGCGGAACCCGTCGAGCAACCCTCCAGCCACCTCACCTAAACCGCAAGGCCACATTGCCGGCGGTCATCTTGATGGTAGCGCTCGGCATTTTTGCCTCAGGTTGTAATCGGGGCCGGGCAGCAACAGCGACGCCGACTCCGGAGGTCGAAGTGGCCACGGTCGAACAACGCGATGTCCCGGTGTACAAGGAGTGGGTCGCGACGTTGGACGGCTACGTCAACGCCGAGATTCGGCCCCAAGTCTCAGGTTACATAACCAAGCAGGACTACACAGAAGGTTCGCTCGTCCGCAAAGGCCAAGTGCTGTTCGAAATAGATCCGAGACCCTTTCAGGCCGCGCTTGATCGCGCGAAAGGCGACCTTGCGCAAGCACAAGCACAACTTGGCAAAAGCACCCTTGATGTGGAGCGCGATACACCTCTAGCGGAAGCCAAGGCCATTGCCAAGAGCCAATTAGATAATGAGGTTCAGGCCAAGCTGGGGGCCCAGGCCGCCGTTGAATCGGGCAGGGCAGCCGTGGAGCAAGCCGCGCTCAACCTGGAGTGGACCAGAGTCACCTCGCTTGTGGATGGGATCGCGGGGATTGCACAAGTCCAGATCGGCAACCTGGTTGGATCCACCTCGGTCTTGACTTCCGTTTCGCAAGTCGAGCCCATCAAGGCCTTTTTTCCGATTAGCGAACGGGAATACGTCCTCATACAAAAACAGAACAATGGCACTTCCACCAAGCACACTATCCGTTTTTTCGGAAACCCGGTCGAACTGATCCTGACGGACGGCAGTACCTACCCGCAGAAAGGCAAAGTCCTGCTGGCCGACCGGCAAGTGGATGCAAACACGGGTACGATTCGCATCCTTGCCGCCTTTCCCAATCCCGGCAACATTCTGCGTCCCGGCCAGTACGGACGTGTGCGTGTCGAAACAAGCGTGAAAAAAGGCGCTCTGCTGCTACCACAGAGCGCTGTTGCCGAGTCGCAGGGAAACCATCAGGTGGCAGTTGTCGGCAGCGATCACAAAGTTAGCATGCGCACCGTGAAACCAGGCGAGACAGTTGGGACGATGTGGCTTATTGACGAGGGGCTGAAACCGGGCGAGCAAGTTGTGGTCGAAGGACCGCAACAGCTCAAGCAAGGGACTCTCGTTGTGCCCAAGCCCGTACATTCTTCCGGGGAAGGAAACTGAGCTATGTCGAAGTTCTTCATCAATCGTCCGATCGTGGCGATGGTGATCGCCATCCTTACGGTGATTGTGGGTGCGGTCACCATTACGAGCCTGCCAGTAGCGCAGTTTCCGAACATCGTTCCACCGGAAATTCAGTTGCAGGCAAGCTTTGTCGGGTCGGACGCGCAGACCCTGGAGCAATCCGTCGCCACGCCGATTGAACAGCAAATCAACGGCGTGGACAACATGAACTACATGTATTCCCTAAACGCTACGGGCAACTCACAAACCACCATGGTCGTGGACTTCGACCTGAAGACCGACCCGAACACCGATCTCATCCTCACACAGTCGCGCGAGCAACTGGCTGCCGGTCAGCTTCCACCGGACGTTACCAGCTACGGGGTCACCATTAGAAAGTCAGTGACCGCTCCGCTCATGCTGGTTGGCCTATTTTCCCCGAAGGGCACTTTCGATACGAAGTTCCTTGGCAACTACGCCTATATCAACCTCAACGATCCCATCGCCCGCTTATACGGTGTCGGCCAGACGCAGGTTTTCGGGGCGGGCCAGTACGCGATGAGGCTCTGGGTACAGCCAGACAAACTGGCGAAGCTAGGCATCACGGTTACGGACATCGTCAATGCAGTGCAAGCCCAGAACACGGTGAATCCTGCCGGTCAGGTGGGCGGTGAACCAACTCTCGCGAATCAGCAATTCACCTATTCCGTGCTTGCGCAGGGCCGCTTGACGTCACCGGAACAATTCGAAAACGTAATCGTGCGGGAAGCGCCAGATGGCGGAACCGTTCGAGTGAAAGACGTTGCTCGAGTGGAGCTTGGTGCACAGGACTACAGCGTTGTCAGCCGCTTGAATGGCAAGCCCGCCATCGTTATCCCCGTCTACCAGTTGCCCGGTTCCAATGCCGTCCAAACGGCCGCAGGCGTCCGAAAGCTGATGGCCGAGATGAAGCAGCGCTTCCCTCAAGACATGGATTACGCCATATCGCTTGACCAGACCAGCGCTGTGACCGAAGGCATCAAGGAGATTATTGAAACTCTCTTGATTGCCATCGTACTGGTGATCCTTGTGGTCTATCTCTTCCTGCAGGACTGGCGCGCTACCCTGATCCCGATGCTGGCGGTTCCCGTCTCGCTGGTAGGCACGTTTGTTCTTTTCCCTCTGTTCGGCTTTTCCATCAATACCCTCTCTATGTTCGGGTTGGTGCTGGCCGTCGGTCTGGTGGTGGACGATGCCATTGTCGTCGTCGAAGGCGTCCAACGCCACATCGACGAGGGTCTTGCGCCCAAGGACGCAGCTCGAAAAGCAATGCAAGAGCTCTCGGGCCCAGTCATCGGTATCGCTCTGGTTCTCTCGGCGGTCTTCGTGCCGACTGTCTTTATTCCGGGCATTACCGGACGGCTCTACCAACAATTTGCGTTGACCATCGCAATCTCAGTGATCCTCTCGGCTTTTAACGCCCTCACACTAAGCCCGGCGCTTGCCGCGCTACTGCTCCGACCAAGGAAGGAAAGCCACGGGTCGCTTAGAAGGTTTTTTGAATGGTTCAATCGCAGTTTCGAACGTACCTCCAAGGGCTACGTCCGAGTATCAGGCGGGCTAATTCGGAAGAGCGTGCTCGCGCTGGCCTTGCTTGTGGCCTGCGGCCTTGCCGGAGTTTTCTTTGCCGGCGGTGTGCCATCCAGCTTCCTGCCAGATGAAGACCAGGGCTACGTGTACGTCAACATGGACCTTCCGAACGCCGCTTCGCTGGAACGCACGAGCGCGGCGGCGAGACAGGTTGAGGAAATCCTCGCTAACACGCCAGGCGTCGAATACACCACCAGTGTTGTTGGCTTCAGCTTGCTCAGTTTTGTGCGCACTACTTACAACGGCTTCTTTTTCGTCACGCTTAAGCCCTGGAGTGATCGTAAAACTAGAGCGGAACAGTATCAGGAAATCAAAGTGCGCTTGAACCAGCAGCTTAGCAAGCTTCCGCAAGGAACCGCTTTCAGCTTCTCACCGCCAGCCATCCCTGG
>Ga0210409_10002239_pt1 | contig 23272 bp, 18 predicted proteins | sample IncBWH17MmetaG_FD_161649 | JGI IMG/M metagenome (GOLD analysis project Ga0210409, IMG submission 161649) | Forest soil microbial communities from Barre Woods Harvard Forest LTER site, Petersham, Massachusetts, United States - Inc-BW-H-17-M | ecosystem: Environmental > Terrestrial > Soil >...
ATGCTGCGCCCCTACGGCGAAAATATCGCGGATTATACTGTGGACTCCGCCGCGGGATACAAGAATTGCAAGAATGGGCCGACCCGCTGAGCCCAGGCGGCTTCGTTGTGCTCTCCGCCTTCAATACGTTGGTAATGAAGGTCCCTGCCGAGCTGCCAGCCCTTTTGCAGAAGGACGTCACGAAATTCTTCGACATCGTGAACGATGCGCGGACCTTCTTTCGTGCCGATGTCGAGCCAAATGCGCGGGCGGGGCTCGACAGGAGCAGCAGCGGCAAAGCGATGAATCACGCGCTGATTCCACCACACGGATGGAGAGAGAGCGGCGAGCCTTCCGAAGATTTGTGGATGCTTCAAGCCCAGGTAAAGAGACAGCAATCCACCCAGGGATGAACCACCCATACCCGTGACACGCGGATCGGGAAGCGCGCGGTATTCCTGTTGAACGAACGGCATTACTTCCTGGATGAGAAATTTTGCGTAACGGTCGGCGCGGCCGCCGCCCAGGCGGGGCGCTTTGGTGGGTGTGTATTCGTGAATGCGAACTTTTCCAACGTTGTAAATTCCGACGATGATCAGCGGCTGCACTGCGCCGGTGAGGATGAAATCGTCGGCGGTGTGGCCGACGTGCCAATCCATGCCGGGAACGAAAGAGGTGGCGCCATCGAAAAGATTTTGGCCGTCGTGCATGTACAAAACCGGGAAGCGTCGTTCTGGTTGCTCGTGATAGCGAGGCGGCAGATAAACGATAAAATCTCGCTGATTGCGGAGGAAGCGCGATCGGAAATTTTCGTGTCGGTGAAGGTCGGGAGCGTTCACGGAACGATCATCACCAATAGATCCTTGGCTTCAACGTGCTGGCCGGGAGCTACCAGCAATTTGCTGACGCGGCCCGAAATGGGCGCGTAGATGTTGGATTGCATCTTCATGGCTTCGAGGGTGAGCAATTTGGCGCCACGTTCGACGAGGTGGTTGGCTTGCACCGCGACGCCGGAGATTACGCCAGCAGTTGGCGCAGGAACTTGGCCGGGGTCGGCGGGGTCGGCTTTGGGATGAGCGCGCTCGACCACGCGCAATGCGCGATCGCGCACGTTCACTTCACGCGGCTGGCCGTTGAGCTCGAAGAAAAGGGTGCGGGTGCCGTCGGGATGCGGTTCGCCGACGGTGAGGAATTTGACTATGAGTATCTTGCCCGGCTCGATCTCGATGGTGATTTCCTCGCCGGATTTCAGGCCGTAGAAAAATGCGGGAGTGGGTAGCACGCCGACGTCGGAATAGGTCTGCTGGAACTTGTCGTATTTGAGGAACACGTCCGGGTAGAGCAAATAGCTTAATAGATCGTCGCGTCGAATTGGATGGCCGACTTTCTTGTCGAGCGCTTGCTGTTCGTGGTTTAAGTCTGCCGCAGGCAGGTTATCGGCAGGCAGGCCGCGGAGCGGCGGCGCGCCACGAAGAATAATTGTTTGCAATTTCTTGGGCCAGCCGCCAGGCGGCACGCCCAATACTCCGGAAAACATTTCGACTACCGAATTGGGCAGCGAGAGATCGTGGTGCTCGTCGAGCTTCAGCAAATCCTCGGGAGTCATCTCTTTGGCCATCAGAAAAAGCGCCATGTCTCCGACCACTTTGCTGGAGGGCGTGACTTTAACGATGTCGCCGAAAAGCTGGTTGACGCGGGCGTACATTGTTTCGACTTCGCGCCAGCGCTGGCCGAGGCCCATAGCGGCGGCTTGTTCCCGCAGGTTGGTGTATTGCCCGCCGGGAATTTCGTGTTGATAGAGGCGGGCGGAGCCTGATCTGGGCGCGGAATCGAAGGGCAGATAGTAGGCGCGCACTGTTTCCCAATAATCGGAACACTCGTTGAGCGCGTCGATATCGAGTTGCGTGTCGCGCGGGGTGTGGCGCAGAGATTCGACGATGGAGTTAAGGTTGGCCTGGCTGGTCCCGCCGCTCATCGAAGCGAGGGCTGCGTCGGCAACGTCCACGCCGGCGTCGGCGGCTTTGAGCACTGAGGCGGCGCTTATGCCGCTGGTATCGTGGGTGTGAAAGTGAATGGGGATATCGAGTTCCTCGCGAAGGGCACGAACGAGTTGGAAGGCGGCGTGAGGCTTGCATAAACCTGCCATATCTTTGATAGCCAGGAAATGCGCGCCGAGCTTTTCCAGCTGCTTGGCCATGGCCACGTAATATTTGAGGGAATATTTTGGCCGGCTTTGGTCGAGAATGTCGCCGGTGTAGCAAATGGCGGGCTCACAGATGGCGCCGGTTTCGAGTACGGCGTCGATGGCGACGCGCATATTTTCGATGGAGTTGAGCGAATCGAAAATACGGAAAATATCTATGCCTTGGGTGTGAGCTTCGCGCACGAATTCTTCGATCACATTGTCGGGATAAGACGCATACCCTACGGCGTTCGCGCCGCGCAGGAGCATCTGGAAACAAATGTTGGGAATACGGCGGCGCAGCTCGCGCAGGCGCTGCCAGGGGTCTTCGTGCAAGAAGCGCAGCGCGGTGTCAAAGGTGGCGCCGCCCCACATCTCCAGGCTGAAGAGGTTAGGAATCCGCTGAGCTATGGCGTTGGCCGTGGCCAAAAGGTCGTGAGTGCGCACACGAGTGGCCATGAGAGATTGATGGGCATCGCGGAGAGTCGTGTCCGTGATGAGCAGGCGTTTTTCTTTGCGGGCCCAGGCGGCAAACTTTTTCGGCCCCAGCTTTTGCAGCAATTGTCGCGACCCAGAAGGCGGCTCGATCCCAGGAACGTTCGGCAGTACCGCCGGCTCGAAGGCATCGGGAATCTTTTTGCCTTTGACTTCCGGATTGCCGTTGAGAATTACGTCGGCTAAGTAGGAGAGCAATTTGGTGGCGCGATCGCCGCGAGTGGTGATGCGAAAGAGTTCCGGGGAATCGTCGAGAAAGCCGGTTGTACCTTCGCCGGCGCGGAAGCGGGGATGATTGACGACATTTTCCAGGAAAGGGATGTTGGTCTTGACGCCGCGAATGCGAAATTCGCGCAAAGCGCGATCCATGCGCTGGCAAGCCTCGGGAAGATTGAGCCCCCATGCAGTGACTTTCACGAGCAACGAATCGTAGTAGGCGGCGAGCACCGCACCCGCATAAGCCGTGCCGCCGTCGAGGCGAATGCCGAATCCCGCGGGAGAGCGGTAGGTGGAGATTTTGCCGTAGTCGGGCGCGAAGTTTTTCTCGGGGTCCTCGGTGGTCACCCGGCATTGCAAGGCGGAGCCATAGAGCGGCACATTTTCCTGTTTCGGCAGAGATAGCGGCGCATCATGAAGCTGGCAACCCTGGGCGACGCGAATTTGCGCCTGGACCAGATCGATTCCGGTGACCATCTCGGTTACGGTGTGCTCGACTTGAATGCGCGGATTTACTTCGATGAAATACCATTTGCCGGAGTCCACGTCGTAAAGGAATTCGACCGTGCCGGCGTTGCGGTAATTGGCCTTGCGGGCGATACGCAGCGCGGCCTCGCATAATTCGGCGCGCACGCTGACGGGCAGACTTGCGGCCGGGGCGACTTCCACGACTTTCTGGTGACGCCGTTGCACAGAACAATCGCGCTCCCAGAGATGCAGCAAATTGCCGTGATGGTCGGCAAGAATCTGAACTTCTATGTGCCGTGCGCGCGGAAGAAATTTCTCCAGGAAGACCGAGGCATTGCCGAACGCGGAGCGCGCCTCGCCTTGGGCTTCTTCCAGCCGGGAATCAAGTTCAGCGGGAGTGTGCACTACACGCATACCCCGCCCGCCGCCACCCATTGCGGCTTTTACGATTACCGGGTAACCGATTTCGCGAGCGATCTTTTGCGCTTCGGCTGACGATTGCACCGGCTCTTCCGTCCCAGGTAGCACGGGCACGCCTGCCGACGCAGCTAATCTTCGCGCTGCGGTCTTATCGCCCAACAGCTCGAGCAACGCTGGCGTCGGACCGACAAAGGTGATGCCGGCCTTTTCGCAAGCGCGCGCGAACGCCGGATTCTCCGACAAGAATCCGTATCCCGGATGGATGGCGTCTACGCCCTTCTCTTTGGCCAGGGCGACGATTCCCGCGATGTCCAGGTATGCTTCGACCGGTCCTTTGCCCGCCCCGACTTGATAAGCTTCGTCGGCCTTGAAGCGGTGCAGCCCGAGGCGATCTTCTTGGGAGTAGATACCAACGGTGCGGAGGCCAAGTTCGTTCGCAGCGCGAAATATACGAATGGCGATTTCGCTGCGATTGGCAGCGAGCAATTTTTGAATATTTTTTGGCTTCGTCATCACGGGTGCGAACGAATGCTCGTGCGAAACTTTACATTTTCACACGAGCGGGCCGCGATGCCGCAGGAGTTTTTTCAATGCGGACGGCAAACAAAATTTATTGATGGCGGGCGACCGGCTTAGAAGGCAGCGGGCAACGCTTCGGCGCTCACCGGCTGCGGCGGCGTCGACTTCAACTGTTGCAGTTCGGCCTCGACCTTGGTCCACTCTGTAGGGTTGCGCTTGGTAGCATAAGGCGCTTTGGGATCGGAGAAAAAGTCCAGGAGCTCGGCGCGCAAATCCGGGGTGATGTCCGCAAAACTCTGCTCGGCCAGCTTGCCGAGCAGCTTGGCGTGCGCATCATCATTCATTCGGTATTTGCCCGGAGGGGTGAATTCGCCCACATCGAAATTGTTGTTGGCCAGGTTCAATCGCCCCTCACCCTGTTCTTTCAACAGGTTACGGTAGCGGTCCATAGTGGCGTTAAAGCTGGCCTGGAACATCCGCTCGGTTTCCGGCGTGGGCGTGCGAAGCTGCAAAACCCGCAACGGTCCAAACTTGGGCATCACCTTATAAAGAAATGCGAGGAAGTGATCCCAGAACGTAGGCCGCTGGTAGTCCTTTCCCCAGGTACGTTCGTAGCTGGAGCGCGACAGATTGTATAGGAATTTCTTGCGCGTTATTCCGGGCACATCCTTTTTGATTTCTTTGTCTTTCAGAGACCAAGCGATGCGTGTAGCTCTGGGAATGAGCTTGCTGACGTCTCTGCGATACGAACCGATCACCTTATCTTCGTTGGCCAGGACCTTTTTCAGATCCAAGCCATAGGTTTCGCGGAAAGCCTGCTCCAGAAGTGGAACGGCAACCTGGAAACCAATGAAGTCGTGATAGCTGTCCGGCGCGTAGCGTTCTTTGGCAACTTCCAGAACGTCGAAGCCGAACTCCGTCTTTACGTGCGCGAGCGGGTCATCTTCATAGGTCACGGAGTCCCCGTGTTTCTTTCTTAGCTTGGGATAAAGGACGGGCACGGCACGGTTTGTTCCGAGCCGATGGCCGTCCGTATCCGCGGCATAGTGGGCCATGGCACCGATCGCGAATGCGTATTCGTTCAAATCTTTAGAATTTCGCAACAAAGTGACGACGAAATCGCCGCTGCGCACATAATGAGCAAGATCGCTGAAGAACATGCTGCCGTGCGGATAGTAGCCCATGTCCTGAATGATCGCGCCGCCGTACGCGTAACCATGGGCCTCGCGTAATTCGTCGGCGGTAGCGTCCGGAAAACGTTTCAACAGCAGGGGCTTGATATTGGTGTCCCAGGCGGAGTCAATGATGGCTTCATGGGAGAGGACCGAATATGCCGCGGCGCGCACGGGCCAAAAAACAATGCACGCAACAACGACCAGCAGCGCGCCCAATTTTGAGATCAATTCCGTTCCTCCAATGAGTCCTCGCCCAATCAAACGACCGTTGAGTGGAATGGCCGGTATTCGAACGGGCGCATAATCGCTCGACCGCTCACGCGCCCCGAGGAATCATTGTTACTTTGATGTTGGCTAAGCGGCAAAGGAACGCACGCGAACGACGAGTGCTTTTGAGCTGGCCTGCCCTTTTGACGGGTCGCCGCTGCAAATCCGCCTTGCTCAGTATTTGCGCAAGACGCTGATTACGCGGCCTTGTATCTTCACTTCGTTCGCAGGAACGATGATCGGCGACATTTCCGAATTCGCGGGCTGCAGACGAATTTTCCCCGGACCTTCCCGGTAAAATCTCTTAAGGGTCGCCTCTTCTCCATTGATCAGGGCAACGACAATCTCGCCCGGATTCGCCACTTGCGTTTGTTCGCACACCACAAAATCTCCATCCATGATGTGGTCTTCGATCATGGAGGTGCCTTTCACCTTCAACGCGAAAGAATTTCCGCCGCGCGCGAAATCTCCCAGAGAAAGGGTCTCACGTTCTTCCACAGCTTCTAATGGTCGGCCGGCCGCGATGCGCCCGACCAGCGGAAGTTCCTGTACCTTGCGCTCAATCACCTGGTCCTTCACCGATTTCGGCAACTGCAAAATTTCGATGGAGCGGCTTTGGTTGTAACCCCGCCGAATGAAGCCTTTCTTCTCCAGCGTAGTGATGTGTTTGTGTACCGTCGCCAATGAGGTTAGCTTCATGCCCTTGCCGATTTCCTCGAAGCTCGGCGCATAACCGTGCTTGGTCTCGAAAGCAACCAGGTAGTCGAGCACTTCTTTTTGTCGCTTGGTCAGGGCCATAGGCGAACCTCCAAATTTCATTGCCGCAAAGCTCGCGGGCATTGCATCCACCTTAGGCGAAAAGAAAGCGAAGTGTCAAGTGGAACTTGCGGCGAAGGTGCGTTTCTGTGCTACTTACCCATTCTCCGCCGCAGTGATATACAGGTGCTGGTGAACACCTTGAAACAAGCCACAGCATCGGTCAAGGCCGCCGGAATTGTTGCCATTATTGGCAGCGTGCTCGTGCTGCTGGGTGCGGCTCTGGGATTCCTTGGTGTCGTGCTGGTGCCGCAGGCGCAGGCCGGACCCGAGCTGCCCAAGGCTGCGCGCGCCCTCGGCGAAGCCACGATGGTTTTCTTCTTTGGCCTGGCCATCCTTGGGCTGTTCACAGGAGTGGGCTTACTTCGCCTGGAGAAGTGGGCGCGCATCTCCGCATTGGTTTGGTCGGGCATAACAGCGACAATCTGCGCTCTTACGATTAGCTTCGTGGCTTTCATTCCCTTTCCTGAGCTGCCAAACACTCCGAACACACCAGCGAACCTTCTGATCTATGCACGCATCGCTACCGTGGCTTTTTACGGATTGCCACTCGTCATTGCGATCTGGTGGTTGATCCTTTTCAACCGCAAGACAATCGCTACGCAGTTTGTGCCGTCCGATATCAGCGGCACGCTGGACCCATCGGGTTTTCCAATCGAGGCACCCGCTCCTTCGAAACCCGAGTTGCCGCTTCCGATTGCCGTACTTGCCGGCTTTCTACTGCTGTCATCAGTTAGTGTATTTCTCGTATTTTTTGTGCATGTGCCGATCGTATTGTTCGCACACGCGTTCCGCGGTCCGTCAGGAATCGCGGCTTGGGTAGCTATTTGCTTGTTGTCGACGATGGCAGGAATCGGTCTTCTATGGCGAAAGGTATGGAGTTACGGGCTCACCTTCGGATTACAAGTGCTCGGGCTGTTGAGCGGAATCGTGACGCTAACCAGCTCGAAGTATCCTGAACTTATGCGTGAGGCAATTTCCTCCATGACGTTCTCTAATAACCTCTATCCGCAATACTCCATCGAGCAGTTGCGGACATTTTCGTATGCCGGTTTGGCATTCCCTATTCTCATCTTGGTGCTGCTTCTTTATTACCGTTCGAGGTTCCTGGAGGCCTGCGCAGAGCGAGGCCTTTAAGTAGTAAGTTTCTTGCCAATTGCATGCAACCCTGCAGGCTCCGTACACGTCTTTTGCACTAGAGCACATTGCCCGAGCGGCGGACTCTCTCCCCGCCGTGGGCGAGCCGGTATGGTATCCTTGCCATGCCGGCTCGCGGCGGGCGCAAGCGACATCCATCCTGTTCTTTGCACCGCGTCAAAACTATTAGTTGAGCCGTGCTCCTTGCGGGGGAAAACGTAAAGGGGCTGTCCAAAACGGGGTCAGGCAGTTTATGTCGACACTTATTGAGTCTCCGCTGACTAAGCATCGCCGGGAAAAGATCGAGCAAGCGGTCATTCGCTTCGCCGGGGATTCTGGCGACGGGATGCAGATCACCGGCAGCCAATTTACCAATACCGTGGCCCTGTATGGCAATGATATCGCTACGTTTCCGGACTTTCCGGCCGAGATTCGTGCCCCTGCCGGCACCTTGCCGGGGGTGAGTGGCTATCAGCTTCATTTTTCCTCTAATGATGTGTACACGCCGGGCGACGCGGTTGACGTCCTGATCGCCATGAACCCCGCCGCGTTGAAAGTTAATGTGGCCGACTTGAAGGCCAACGGCATCCTCATCGTCAATTCCGACAGTTTCAAGGAAACCGACCTGCGCAAGGCGCAGATGACCTCCAATCCGCTGGAAGATCACTCGCTGGACAAGTTTCGCCTCTTTTCGGTGGAGTTGGAACGACTGACACGCGTCGCTCTCGAGCACTTGGGCTTGGACGCCAAGTCCGTGGACCGTTGCAAGAACTTCTTCGCGCTGGGGATGTGCTATTGGCTCTACAACCGCTCGATGGATTCTACGGTCCGGTGGATTGAAGACAAGTTCAAGCACAAGCCGTTGCTTGTAGAAGCCAACAAGCTGGCCATGAAGGCTGGGTATTCGTATTGCGAGGCCACTGAAGCTTTTCAGATCAGTTATGAGATTCCCCCTGCGCAATTGGCGCCAGGTGCATACCGCAATCTGAGCGGTAACCAGGCGCTGGCCCTCGGCTTTATCACCGCTTCGCAAAAGTCAGGTCTGCGCCTATTTCAAGGCAGCTATCCGATCACGCCCGCTTCGGACATCCTGCACGAGCTTTCGCAATATAAAGACTTTGGTGTGATGACGTTCCAGGCGGAAGATGAAATCGCGGCGATAACTTCGGCGATTGGAGCGGCGTACGCAGGTGCCCTGGCCATTACCACAACCTCTGGGCCTGGTATGGCGCTCAAGACCGAGGCCATGGGCTTAGCTGTGGCCGTAGAAATCCCCTTGGTGGTGTGCGACATTCAGCGCGGCGGGCCCTCGACCGGACTCCCTACCAAAACCGAGCAGGCCGACTTGCTGCAAGCCCTGTTCGGACGTAATTCGGAAGCGCCGATTCCGATCGTGGCGGCCGCAACGCCGAGCGATTGCTTCTGGGCTGCTCTGGAGGCCAGCAGGATAGCCATCAAATACATGGTTCCGGTTATTCTCCTTTCGGACGGTTACCTTGCCAATGGCGCGGAACCGTGGCGCATACCCAATGCGGCGGACATCCCGGAGATTCCGGTCCACTTTGCCACCGAACCCAATTCCCCTACTGGCTACCTACCCTACAAGCGCGATCCGCAAACGCTGGCACGTCCATGGGCAGTGCCCGGTACGCCGGGGTTGGAGCACCGAATCGGCGGCCTGGAAAAGCAAGACGTCAGCGGCAATATCAACTACGAACCGCTGAATCACGAAAAAATGGTACGTATCCGCGCAGCGAAGGTTGAAGCCATCTCACAAGACATTCCCGAAATCGAACCGACCGGCGATAGCCAAGGCGATTTGTTAATTATTGCGTGGGGTTCCACGCATGGCGCAATCACTGCCGCGGTGAAAGCGCAGCGCGCCGAAGGACGCAGGATCGGACACGTTCATTTGCGGCACCTGAATCCGCTGCCATCAAACCTGGGCGAAGTTATCAAGCGCTACAAGAAAGTTCTCGTGCCGGAGCTAAACATGGGCCAGTTGCTTTGGGTTCTGCGCGCCAAATACCTGGTGGACGCCGTGGGGCTAAACAAAATTCAGGGCCGCCCATTCAAACAAAGCGAGCTGGAACAAAAGATCGAAGAAACGCTCGATGCCTAAGAGCTGGGAGCAATAGGAAATGTCGACCGCAACACTGCCGCCGCCGTTGACGAAAAAGGATTTTCAGACCGATCAAGAGGTCCGCTGGTGCCCGGGCTGCGGCGATTATGCCATTCTCTCTGCGGTGCAAGCCGTGTTTCCGGAGCTGGGCATCAAGCGAGAGAATTTTGTGGTCGTCTCCGGCATCGGCTGTTCCAGCCGGTTCCCTTATTACATGAATACGTTTGGCTTCCACACCATCCATGGCCGCGCGCCCGCGGTGGCGACGGGAATTAAGGCAATTCGCCCTGATCTGGAGGTTTGGGTGGCCACCGGCGACGGTGATGCGCTTTCCATCGGCGGGAATCACACGATTCACATGTTGCGGCGCAACGTCGGCATTAAGGTGCTGCTCTTTAATAATCGCATCTATGGATTGACCAAGGGGCAGTATTCGCCGACGTCAGAATTCAACAAAAAGACCAAATCCACGCCCTTCGGGTCGGTGGATCGTCCATTCAACCCGGTGTCGCTGGCTATCGGGGCGGAAGCAACGTTTGTCGCCCGGTCGGTCGACGTTTTCCAATCCCATTTGAAGGACACGCTGAGGCACGCGGCCGTGCACAAGGGCTCTGCGTTCGTGGAAATCTTGCAGAACTGCAACATCTTCAACGATGGCGCATGGTTCTCTATTACCGAGCGAGATGCGCGCAGCGAGCATGTCATACAACTCGAGCACGGGAAGCCGCTGGTCTTCGGCAAGAACCGCGACAAAGGCATCCGTCGCAAAACCGATGGCGATATCGAGGTGGTACCGCTCGGAAATGGCGTGACCGAGTCGGACCTGATTATTCACGATGCGCATCATCCTCGGCCTTCGTATGCTTTTTTGCTCTCGCACATGGAGCATCGTCCTGGCTTCCCCACCCCGATTGGCGTCTTTCGTGCCTGGGACGACCTGCCGCGCTATGAAGACGTGATGAACCAGCAAATCAAGGACGTGATTGCCAAGCGCGGCCCCGGCGACCTGAACAAACTCCTGCACGCCGGCGATACCTGGGAAGTGCGCTAGCTGCTCCCCACACCTTAGCAATATCGCAAATTGGACGTAATTCGTGCCCATTTTCCCGGATTGGTACTTCTTTGGGCCAATGGGTTTCGGGTGTATACTCCCGCCCAGTTCGGTACCCCTCGAGAATTAGATGGCAGATCCTTCCCCAGGCGGACGCACCATTCCGGATCCTCCTACGGACGAGCCCCGGCTCGAATCTTGGGGGGAAATTGCCGCGTATCTGCGTCGTGAAATAAGAACGGTACAGCGCTGGGAGCGCTACCAAGGACTACCGGTTCGGCGCCTGCAAATTGGCAAGCTGGGCTCGGTTTACGCCTATCGCTCGGAACTCGATAAGTGGTATCGCGAACGTCAGCCAGCGGCCGAAAATGATGAACCGGAAGGCGAGAAGACCTCCAACGGTGAAATCGCAGCGCAGGTAAGCGTCTCTAGCGTCGAAGAAAAACAGAAATCGAATGGCCAGGCTTCCGCGGCGGAAGTCGCTCGTCCACGTCCACGCATCACTCGTTTGCACATTACGATCACGCTGCTAACCCTGGTTATTGCCGGTGCGGTGGTCCCGTCTGTCTACTTCGTGCGCGGCGGACATTTTCCGACGCGCTCAAGCAGCGGAAAGATTCGTCTGGTCGTTCTCCCATTTACAAACCTTAGCGGAGACCCCCAGCAGGATTACTTCAGCGCTGGGCTGACCGACGAGATGATCACGCAACTCGGCCGTCTTGACCCGCAGCGTCTGGGTGTTATTGCTGCGAGCGCCTCCACTACAGGCAAGTCCATTTCCGACGTCGGGCGTACGTTTGATGTTCAATACGCCTTAACAGGCAGCGCCCGCCGCGCGGGGAACCACGTGAGAATCGATGTGCAACTCATCCAAGTAAGCGATCAGACCCATCTCTGGGCCAATTCCTACACTGGCGACCTGGGAGACATCCTTAACGTCCAGGATGAAGTGGCCGCCGCCGTAGCGGAGCAGATTCGCGTGGCGCTCCCAGTGGGTGTGCCGGGCGTAAATGGTGCAAGAGGCACCCCGCGCGCCGTCAATCCTGAGGCCTACGACGCTTACCTTCGCGGCCGGTTCTACTGGACCAATCGCGGGGATCTGCACAAGGGCATTGAGGCCTACCTGCAAGCCATTCAGAAAGACCCAAATTACGCACTCGCATATGCAGGCCTGGCCAGCGCTTACGCGCTGTTGGGCCAAGTGCCTTACGATGACATGTCTCCTATAGAGGCGAAACCCAAAGCCCGCGAGGCCGCGGAACATGCTCTGCAACTCGACCCGCAATCGGGCGAGGCCCACTCCGTTTTGGCCAACGTTTCCTTCAGCTATGATTGGGACTTCGACGCCGCCGAGCGCGAGTTTCAGCGCGCCCTAACCCTTGGCCAGAATGACCCCACGGCACATCAGTGGTTCAGCCACTATTGTATCGTCCGCAATCGACTCCAACAGGCACTTGAAGAGAACTCGCGCACCCTGGGCTTGGACCCGGTTTCGCCGCTATTCAATACCTCCCGGGCTGAGATCCTTTACAATGCGCGCCAGTACGATGCCGCCATTGCGCAGGCGCGCCGCACCATCGACCAATATCCGACCTACCCTCTGGCTTATATCTGGCTAGGATCGGCTTATCGTGAGAAGAAGATGTATAAGGAAGCACTAGACGAATTTTCGCGCGGCCTCAAGTTTTCCGGGAACCAGCCCGCTGTCGCGGCTTTATATGGGCACGCCCTCGGCCTCTCCGGAGATCTGGCAGGAGCTCGCAAAATCCTTGCCGACCTTCAGCACCTTGCGCAAAGACGCTATGTCTCGGCCATTTACTTTGCCTGTGTGTACACCGGGCTGGGCGATAAGAAGATGGCCTTGGACTGGCTCGATAAGGCCTACAAAGAGCGCAATGACCGCCTGGTTTATCTGAACGTGGACCCGATGGCCGACCCGCTACGCTCCGAGCCTCGGTTTCAGGACCTCATGAAACGCCTTCATCTGCCCTAACCAGCACATTCTTCGGCTGTTAATTCCTCGACCCCAAAGCTCTTCGCCATCGAAAAGTACCGCGTCCGCTCGCTTTCTTCCGCCTAGCAGCGCGACAAACAGCGACATTGAGCGCTCCTCCTCCAAAATCGCTCCTTGTCGCTTGAAGTAGCTCCACAACGCCGTCTACCGTGCACATACCAAAGGAGAAACCGAAATGTTTTGGTTCTGCGCGGCGCTATCGGCGGCAGGCGTGTTAGAATCCGTTATCTGTTCGTTCCTGGTAGCGGAGTTGGCCGGCTATTGGCTGCATCGGCTGCTCCACAGCGACAGGCTGCCTTTCCTCAGCCGCAGCCACATGATCCACCATCTGCTTTTGTATGCACCCTTCCAGCCCATGCGTGCCCAGAACTACAAGGACGCCACCCGTGGGCGCGTTTCACTCGGTAATGTAGGCCTTGAGTGGCTCGCACCGTCGGCGGTGCTCCTAATCTTTTGTTGGGGTGTTATGTCTCTCTTTCACGTGCCGCCGATTTACCAGTCGATCGTGCTAGTAGGACTTGCCGTCTGGCCCTTCTTCACCTTTAGTCTCCTTCACGACGCGATGCATCTCCGCGATTTCTGGATGGCGCGCATGCCTTTACTAAACCGCTGGTTTCGGCAGGCCAGGCGCCTCCATGATATTCATCATCACAGTGTCAACAATGCCGGACAAATGAACGCCAATTTTGGCATCGCCTTTTTTCTGTTTGACCGCCTCTTCCGCACACTGGCCACGCGCCATCGCCCCGTTAACCGGAAAGGCTTGGAAATAGCATTGCAACGTTATAAATTAACCATTCCCTTGCTTCCCCTGATTGGCGAAAACTCCGGGGAAGGAAAGGCGGTATTTCAATGACTGACAGCTTAGTCAAGGAAACCGCCCGCTTGAGCGGGTCAGCAGTGGACTCCCGGCGTCGCGCCGGGAAGCTACTACGCGCGGACGCGCGCAAAGCAACCGGTGAAAAAATCCGTGTGTTTGTGGCCGCGGAGAATCGGTTGCTGCGTGAAGCCTTGGCCCGCGTGCTCTGCAAGGGAGGCTGTATCGAGGTGAGCGCCACCGATTCCGCCTCACCCTTCCATACAGACGCTCTAGTCGAAGCCAATCCCGATATTCTCCTCCTCACCTCCCGCGGGAGCCTGGAAGAGGACTTGGCCGCCATTCAGGAAGTACGCGCCGCTGCTCCCGCAGTACGCATACTGCTGATTGGCATGGCCAAAGACGATCATGAATTCCTGCAATGTGTGCGCGCGGGAATCAGCGGTTACTTATTGCGGGATGCTTCTGCTACAGAGGTTCTGCAGAGCGTGCAAGCCGTGGTCGCCGGCGAAGCTGTGTGTCCCGGCACCCTTTGTGCCGTTCTATTTAGGTACTTCCAGTCGGACGCAGCTGGCCTTCCATGCGTCAGCGGACGGCGCCGGTTGGGTCTGAGCCGCCGTGAGCTGCAGCTCATTCCTTTAATCGCCCAGGGACTCACAAACAAGGAAATCGCCAATCACTTCTCCCTTTCCGAACAAACTGTCAAAAATCACCTGTATCGCATGAAGCACAAAATCGGTGCGGAAGATCGCCTTGAAATTGTGCAGCTGTATCGTACCCAAGGCTTTCTCGTTTAGCTGTTGCCACTCCACAGCCAGCGGGCTTGCGATGCGATGATATGATTTGCCCTGACCTCTGTGACTACCTGGGAGCCGCAAACCTACCTGCGCTACGCCGATATCCGCTTTCGCGCGGGACTCGACCTCATCGCGCGAATCCCCAAGCTTGATTACTCCACAATTTACGATCTCGGTTGCGGCACCGGGTATTTGACCCATATCCTGGCTGAGACTTTTCCCGGCTCCCAAGTCGTCGGCATCGACTCTTCTCCCGAGATGCTTGCCGAGGCTCGTCGCGAATTCCCTTTGCTCAACTGGGAGCAAATGGACATTCGATCGTGGCTCCCTGGCGCTCCTCCTGATCTCATTTACACCAACGCGGCCCTGCAGTGGGTTCCTGACCATCAAACCTTGCTACCTTCGCTGTTGAGGAAAGTGCGGGACGGCGGCGTCCTGGCCATGCAGGTTCCCCGGCACTTTGAGTCGCCTTCGCACCTCGGCTTGAAAGACTTGGTCATGCAAAGCGAGTGGCGGGCCAAGCTCGAACCTCTACTGCTCGCGCCTGTTCCGGCACCAGAAACCTATTGGAGCTGGCTCGCGCCGCACGCTCGCAATCTCGACGTTTGGGAAACGATCTATCTGCAGGTGCTGGAAGGCAAGGACCCGGTCGTCAATTTCATGCGCGGCACCGCACTGCGTCCTTTCCTTTCTGCGCTGCCCGAGGCCGAGTCTGCGAAATTTATCGAAGCGTTCTCCAAACGCATGGCCGTGGCTTACCCTCCTGAAGCAAACGGCCAGACGCTCTTCCCCTTCAGGCGGCTATTTCTGGTCGCGCAAAGATGAGAGCGGAAAATTTGCATGGTTCTAGTACGCATCCTTTTAGGTAAGTCGACTCCATCGCTCTGCATCTGTCTCATTTGATTTCCCTTACGGAAGCACCGTAGAGCCGCTACTTTGGAAGCTATCGTGCCATCTTTATTAGCACCAGCCGAACGTGATCTGGAGGAAGTAACAATGCGCTTCCGCGCGATCTTGACGCTGGTTACTCTGTTCATTCTGACCGTATTTGTGGCATGCTTGAGTGTGGCGATTTCGTCCGACGCCCTAGCCTCCCAGCCGCATAGCAGCCTTTTCAAGGAAGCCGCCGAGAAAGGTTCAGTCTCCGGCAAAATCTCAGCCATCGGAGACGCTTCCTTTTCCGTCGACGTCAAGAAGAGCCAGGATCTGGTTACCCTCCAGTTCCTGATCGACGACACGACCAAGGTCGAGGGACGATTGGAAGTTGGTTCCACCGCCACCGTCGATTACCGGACCGATGAAGGGAACAACATCGCTGTTCATGTAGTCGTGCAGCGGTGAACTACTCGCGATAGCGGGCTCACTTTTGTTGTCCAAGCGGATTCGCATCGCCCTCGCGAATCCGAAAAACGAACTTCGCTCTTGCCCAAGGGGAAGCATCGATGCGTACCACTCTGAAACTCGTCTTGCCGCTCATAATCAGTGTGGTTGTGGTGTCCCTACTTTTTGCGGCTTACCAGGTTCGCACCGAACGCCGCATCCTCCGCGGTGATCTCTCGCGTCGCGCGGAGATTCTCGCCGAGAGCCTGCAAGACAATGTCGAACCGCAATTTGACAAGCAACTCCCCGATAAAAATCTCCAACGCCTCGTAGACCGCTTCGGCCAGCGCGAGCACCTGAAAGGCGTCGCTATCTACAACGCCAACGGCATAGCTCTCGCCGTAACCTCTGGCCTGACTTCACTCTTTCAGCTTCGCCCCGGCGCGGCCGCCCGGGCCGCTGAACGCGATGCCGGCTATGGCGAATTCTTGCGAGTGAATGACACGACGATTCATGTTTACGCCCTGCCCCTTCATCGCAATGGCCAACTAGTTGGCACGTTCGCGCTGGTGCATGATGCCTCATATATTGACCGCCAGGTGGCCCATACTTTGCGCGATTCCCTGGTCAATGCACTTGTGCAGACCCTATTCATCGCGGGGCTTGCGCTGGTGCTCGTTCGTTGGACACTCACCGGCCCGCTGACCCGTACGGCCAAATGGTTGCGCACCTTGCGCACCGGGCAATCGCACGCCGCACCTTCGCTGCCGGAGGGCGAACTCTTCGATCAGCTTCATCACGAAGTCACTCATCTCGCGCGCGATCTCAACGCCGCTCGCGCCACTGCCGAGGAAGAAGCGCGACTCCGTGACTCCAACGTTTCGCTGTGGACCGCCGAGCGCCTGCGCGTCAGCTTGAGCAATAAATTACAAAACAAGCCGCTCTTCGTGATTGCCAACCGCGAGCCCTACGTGCATGTTCGCGGCAACAACAACGGCTCGCTCGAAGTAATCGTTCCGGCCAGCGGCCTGGTTACTGCTCTTGAGCCCGTGCTCCTGGCTACCGACGGCACCTGGATTGCCCACGGCTCCGGCAACGCCGACCGCGAAACGGTCGATGCCAACGACCATCTCCGTGTTCCACCGGAACGCCCGAGCTACACGTTGCGCCGCGTATGGCTCAGCGCCGAAGAGGAGAAGGGCTACTACGAAGGCTTCGCTAACGAAGGAATTTGGCCCCTCTGCCACATCGCTCACACTCGCCCGGTGTTCCGCCCGGAGGACTGGGTCGCTTATCAGGAGGTCAATCGGCGCTTCGCCGATGCGGCTCTCGAAGAGATGAAATCCACCGAGTCGCCCATTGTCTTGGTGCAGGATTATCACTTCGCATTGTTGCCTCGCATGATTAAGGAAGCGCGCCCAGACGCCCGCGTCGCCATTTTCTGGCACATTCCCTGGCCCAATCCTGAGGTCTTCGGTATTTGCCCGTGGCAACGAGAATTGATTGACGGGCTGCTCGGCGCTGATCTAATCGGCTTTCATATCCAATCGCACTGCAACAACTTTCTTTCTACCGTCGATCGCGCCGTCGAAGCGCTCACCGAATGGGACCGCTTCTCCGTCAATCGACAGGGCCACTTGACTCGCGTGCGTCCTTATCCCATCAGTGTGGCTCTTCAGGAAAACGGCAACTCGTTGCGGCCGCATCGCACCATGAACGAAGAAGTGGCCGCCCTGTGTAACGAGTTGGACATTAGCACCACGCTGCTTGGCGTGGGCGTCGATCGCGTGGACTACACTAAGGGCATTCTCGAGCGCTTCCGCGCCATCGAGCTCTTTTTCGAACTGTACCCTGATTACCAGCGCCGCTTTACTTTTCTCCAGATCGGCGCGCCCAGCCGCACCAATATTGACCGCTATCAAAATCTGCTTGGCGAAGTCACCGCCGAAGCCGAGCGCATCAACGCGCGCTTCCAGGCCGGCCGCTGGAAACCCATCGTCTTCCTTAAGCGCCACCATTCGCATGAGGAAATCGCCCGTTTCTATCGCGCTGCTTCTCTGTGTCTGGTGACGTCGCTGCACGACGGGATGAATCTTGTCGCCAAGGAGTTCGTTGCCTCTCGCGAAGACAACCAGGGCGTTCTGATCCTCAGCACCTTCGCCGGTGCTGCTCTGGAACTTACCGACGCATTGCTCATTAACCCCTACGATGTCCGGCAATTGGCAGGCGCCATTCATCGCGCCTTGAACATGCCACCTGACGAGCAGGCCATCCGCATGCAACACATGCGTGTCTCCGTGCGGGAGCACAACGTCTACCGCTGGGCAGCCAGCCTGCTATCCGACCTCACCGACATTCGTATAGACACACCCGAACGGGTCGAATCGAGCGAAACCCTCGCGCGCTAGCCACATCTTTTAAGATTGAAACGATTTATACGCGCAATAATTAGAGGCTGAACTCACCGCCGGGCTGCCGCGGCGGCCACCGCATTGGGGAAAAACGTCTGCCCGCCCAGCACTCTCCGCACTGCTTCGATCAGATCCTGACTTGCTCGCGACTTCGCCACGTACCCTAGCGCACCCACCTCGATAATTTCACGAATTATTTCGTCGGAATCATGCACGGTAAAGAACAAAATCTTGGCTGCTTCACGTTCGATGCGGATTTGTTGGGCCGCCTCGATCCCGCTCAGCCCTGGCAGGTTCACGTCCATTATCACCAAATCGGGCTTCAACTCCGTGCTCTTCCGCACCGCTTCACTTCCCTCAACCGCCTCCCCACAAACCGCCCATTCGTCATGACTCTCGAGAAGTCCTCGCAGCCCGCGCCGCATCAGTTCATGATCGTCCGCAATCAGGATCCGCCTCCGCGCTTCGTCCGCGGAGCGAATCGTAAGACTCAGCGATGTTTCGTTCTCCGCTCCTCCAACGTCACCTTCCACAGATTTCTTGATCGGCAGCGTGGCCACCACTCGCGTTCCAGTTGTCCCAAAATCAACGTTCAGATCTCCTCCCAACTGGTGCAGGCGCTCGCGCATTCCGGGAATGCCAACGCCCAGCGGCGCTTGGCCATCCAACTTTGCCCGCGCTGTCCCGGACTTGATCCCATGGCCGTAATCGATGATCTCCAACCGCACTTCGCTGGACTCCTTGAAGATCCGGATCTTGGCCGCCGGGCTGCCTGAGTATCGATGCACGTTCGTCAAGCTCTCCTGCACCACCCTAAATAGCGTTGTTTCGGCGTCCGAAGGCAAGCGCGGCAGATCTGCGTCGACTTCCACTTCCAGTTTGATGGCGCTCCGTTTCTGGAAACCCTCGGCGTACCAGTGCACCGCGGAAGCCAGACCGCATTCATCCAGCAACGGTGGGTGCAAAATATAGGATAGCGTCCGGATTTCCTCGCCGATCTGGCTCACGATGTCTCGGCTTTCCTTGATGGTTTCCTTCGCCTCCGGTTTGCGCTGTTCCGTTAGCCTGGCCAGCCGGTCCAATGACATGGAGAGCACCGCGATCTTCTGACCGGTCACGTCGTGCAAATCTCGGGCAATCCGCCTCCGTTCTTCATCCTGCAACTGCAACAGGCGCGCGGACAATTGCCGTAGCGACGTCTCGGTTACCCGCAAAGCCTCATTCGCGTCGACGATTTCAGTAAGCTCCGTCGCCACCGCGCAGATCGCTTCCAGGCCCAGTTCGCGGTTCGGGCTCAGCGTTAACCGGATCGTTCGCGGCTTGCCGTTTCTCCTCATCAGCCGGATTTCGCCGCGTGTACTGGCCAGCTTGGCTCCCATGATCAGCGTCTTCAAAAATTCAGCGTCATTCCCGGTCACGAGACTTTGCAATGGCGCGCCGATGAATCTCTCCAGTGGCACTCCGAAGAAGGCCGCGAAACTTTTGTTGGAATAGAGCACGGTCCCGTCATCGGAAAGCGTTGCCGCTCCTTCTTCGATCGTCTCTACCAGCAACCGGTAGGGATGTTCCGCGCCTTGTAACGTGAAGACCTGATCTCCGTGGCTGCTGGAAACCAAAACCGCGTCCACTTCTCCCATTCGGATCGCACGCAACGTCTCTTCGAGCTCCTCCACACGCGCCCTCAAATCCAGCGTTTCGCGCATCGCGTCAGAAGGACTCGGCTTCTTTTGCTTTTTCACGGCTCCCACCCTAGGCGACCTTCAAATCTAGACCTACCACCACTCGATCCTGATCCGAAAAATCTCCCACCAACCGGCGCAGCGGCAAAGGTAGCTTCTTGATCAACGTAGGCGCTGCGATGATTTGATTCTCCGAGGCCAAACCCGGCTGCTGATAAATGTCGATCACTTCCAACTCGTACCGCCCTTTCAGATGTCGTTCACAAAGCCGCTTCAGATTCTCGATCGATTTCACGGACCTGGGTGTCTGCCCCGTCACAAATAACCGCAAGAGGTACTTCTGCTTCGGTTTGAGTCCATTCGTCTCCGCCCTGCGTCCATTTGAGCTCACTTGCCACCCTCAGTCTCCATCAGATTCAGGCCCACCAGTACTCTATTTTGGTCCGACAAATCACCAATAATCTTACGTATCGGCTCCGGGAGTTTGCGCACCAGCGTCGGAATCGCCAAGATCTGATCGTTTTGCGCCAATTGCGGCGTCTCTAGGAGGTCGATGACATGGAGCTTATATCGTCCTTCCAGGTGCTCCGCACAAATCTTCTTCAGGTTCGCCAGCGCTGTCAGCGATTTTGGCGTTTGCCCCGCCACGTATAAGCGCAGCTCCATCAACCGCCCATTCGCATTTCCATTGGCCTTCACTCTGACCTTTCTTGCTGTCGTGCCAGTCTTAGCCTTCATACCCGTCCCCCACTCTTCCGTTTCGTACGCCAGCCTTTCCCTGCCGCGCGCCTCCCCGAAAACTCACCATCTCCCGCATGTCTTGCGACGAGTCGCGCTCCCTCTGCTCCTCCTGCCGCGTCACCAGAGCCACCCGCGTTTCCTCCTGTGCGAACTCCGACCGCATCGCCTCAATCTGCGCCTCCAACGCCTTCCGCTTGCCATCCAGAACCCGTCGCTGCTCTTCCTTGGTTTGTTGTCGCAGCACATTATCGGCCCTCTCGCGCGCCTCCTGCGACAATCTTGCCGAACCCGTAAGCACCGCCCCGCTACCCACATACACTGGTAGCAGGCGAATCCCGTTCTTTGACATCAGGAACTCCCGCACTTTGTTGGAATGCGCCATTCCGCGCGATTTCAGCACGTATATGCAGCGGTTCCGTTCGCCGTTAAGCTCCACGTCCCGCGCGAAAATCCACGTGTCGATTAGCGAGGAGATCCCCACATCGCTCTCTTCGATCTCCTTATTTCGCCCGGAAGTCAGCGCTGTAAAGAAACCGGTGATCTGTTTCGTTTTAAGGAAGTCGATCAACCTCATCAACATCGAGTGTAGTTCGTTCCTATTCCCCAACAGGAGGTTCGTGATTGGGTCGATCACCACCGCGGTCGGTTTGTGCTGTTCCACCAGTTTGTGAATCTGCAACAAATGCATTTCCAGCCCGCTCTGCGTCGGCCTCCAGGCCTCGAAGCGTAGCAGGCCTTTTCTCACGTACTTCTCCAAGTCGACTCCGACCGATTTCATGTTTCGCGTGGCCTGCGCCGGGGATTCCTCTAGCGCCACATACAAGCATCGTTCTCCATCGCGGCACGTCTGCTGCGCAAAATGGGCCGCTAAAGTCGATTTCCCGGATCCCGCCGTCCCCGACACCAGGATAGATGACCCTCGATAGAATCCTTTTCCTTCCAGCATCTCATCTAGGTCCGCGACCCCCGACGAAACCCGCTGGTTGGAAACTACATGGTTCAGTTTCATCGACGTGCTCGGCAGTACCGAAAACCCGCGCTCGTCGATCAGAAACGGAACCTCATCCGCTATGTGCGACGCGCCCCGATACTTCACCACCCGCATCCGCCGCGTAGAGATCTGATCGGTAACCCGGTGATCCAAAAAGATCACACAGTCCGATACATACTCTTCCAATCCATACCGCGTCAGGCTGCCGTCGCCCTTCTCCGCGGTCACTACCGTGGTCAACCCGCGATCCTTCAGCCATCGGAATAGCCGGCGAATCTCCGCGCGTAGCAACCCGGTGTTTCCGAATCCAGAAAAGATCGCTTCCACCGTATCCAGCACCACACGCTTGGCTCCGATCCTGTCAACCGCGTGCTGCAGCCGGATAAACAATCCTTCTAAATCGTATTCGCCCGTCTCGTGTATCTCCGACGCCTCGATGCGCACATACTCGAGTACCACTTTCTTTCGCGCCGCCAATCCCTTTAAATCGAATCCCAACGACGCCACATTCTTGGCCATCTCCTCCGAGGTTTCCTCGAAGGTCATCAGTACACCGGGCTCGTTGTATTCCGTCGCGCCGCGAACAAGAAACTCCACCGCGAACATTGTCTTGCCGCAGCCCGGACCTCCGCACACGATGGTCGGCCGCCCTTTCGGCACGCCCCCGCTCGTCACTTCATCAAAGCCGGCTATTCCGGTAGGCGCTTTTTCCAGTCGCTCCGCGCTCGCCGACGCATTGACGTTTCGGTTCTTACCCATCACTCTCTCGCTTGTTGCTTTGTAGTCCCGGTGACTAACGGAGATAGGACATCCCTAATCGCCCCATATTATCCGCACACCCCTATCGGAAAACAATGCCGCACTGAACAGAACCCCTATTTTCATTGAGAATTTCGCTCTCTTCCTACAGCAAACCCTGTATGGACGGACACTGCGCCTGGTACCGCGCAAACTCTCGCGCTTCACATCCCCTCAATTCGCCGGTTTCTCGCAACTGCCCTCTTCTCGTCAGGCATCCAAACCAGAGCAGCACAGACCTCTCCAGCCCGCGGGCCCGCCCTCTGTTTTGCAATCCAAAATCCCTATTCGCAAGGAGTACGCGAACCATGAAGCGTTTAGCATTTCTTTTACTTTTTACAGGGTGGCTCGTCCCTCTCGCATCGGCTCAAGAGACCGAGCACGTCCAGGTCGGCATCTTCGCCGATTACCTCCGCTTGGCGCAAACCGACAGCAATTTTGCAGGCGTCGGCGCCCGCGTTGGCGTCATCGCTTTTCGCAATATCAAGCTGGAAGGCGAGATGAGTTACGACTTTGATCGTGCCTTCACTGAGTCTTTCACGGATTCGACTACCGGCGCTGTCATCGTTCGCCGCACCGGTATGCGCACGCTGCACGGCGAATTCGGCCCCAAAGTCAATTTAGGCGAACGCTGGCACGTTCACCCTTTCGTGACCCTCAAGGGCGGCTTCGTCAATTTCCGGATCAACAACGCGCCGGCCACCATCGGAACGTTCTTTAGCAGCGTCGATAATCTTCGTCGCAAAAATGTCGACGGCGTCCTCTATCCTGGCGGCGGTCTTGAGGGCCACCTTGGCCCGCTGGGCATCCGTTTTGATATCGGCGACGAGCTCTACTTCAACAACGGCGCGCACAAT
>Ga0210409_10002240_pt1 | contig 23266 bp, 20 predicted proteins | sample IncBWH17MmetaG_FD_161649 | JGI IMG/M metagenome (GOLD analysis project Ga0210409, IMG submission 161649) | Forest soil microbial communities from Barre Woods Harvard Forest LTER site, Petersham, Massachusetts, United States - Inc-BW-H-17-M | ecosystem: Environmental > Terrestrial > Soil >...
TGTGCTGTTGCGGCCCAGCTTTTCCTCTGAAAGATCGAACAAAGTGGTCGTACCCAGGTTAGCCCACTGCTTGCCGTGGGAATCGTCCTGGCCATCCACGCGCGCATGTGCGACGTAGTTTTTTGTCCCGACGGCCAACGTAATACGGTCATACTCGGGCACACCCGCCATATCCAGGAGGAACTGCATTTTCGCGCCGACAGTGCCCGGCTGCAACAAGCGGACCATTTTTTGCTCGGTTTTCAAGCTGCCCGACATCGTTCTCCTGGCGTAGGGGATTTCCTGGCCGACCCCGTAAAGGCGCAGGTCATCCAGATTGGGAAGGGCGTGTTGCCAGACAGTCTCGTCCACAACGGCGTAGTGCTGGCCGGTCGTGCTTGCCGCGCCGGTTTGCCGTTGGTACTTGAAGTAAGAGATCGCGGGACTTGTCGCCAGGAGGACAGCCAGTAACACCCAAGTTGTCCGCGTCATTTCGCGACCTGATCCGTTTCCTGCGGCGAATGCGCAGAAAGCCTGAGCCAGTCGCGCTGGTAAATAAACGAAATGCCCAGCAGCACCGCGCCGAGAGCGATGAAGCTAACAATCCGGTAACTGCCACCGAGCTGGGAAACATCGAACAGAAACACTTTGCAGATGGTGAACGCGATCAGAATCAGGGATTGCCAGCGCACAAACGCCGAGCGCCTGCGAAAGCCGATGGTCATCAAGATCGCGCCGTATATCAGCCAGATTGCGGAATAGCTGAAATCGCGGGCCAGGGTCAAGTCGCGATATGAAGAGGCCAACCTTGCGCCCGACAACATTTGACGGTCGAAGTAATCCGAAGCTTCCAAAGTCAGCGCGATCAGAGCCAGCAGATTTACGCCGACCACGGCTGCGTCCAGGACAATCAACTCCGCTTGCGCTGCGTGGCGCTTTCCCAACACCGCAATTCCACCGAGAATCGCGATGGCAACCGCATATGTCGCAAACCGCATGTTGAACAACAGCATTTCCGCGCGAATCTGGTCAAAGAAGAGCAGCCTGGCAATTCCCAGCGCCAGAGCAAAGCTGGCGAAGTAGCGCAGAAAGTCAGCTCGCGCCGTGAAGCTCAGCCACAACAACACGCCCGATTCAATCAGCCATCCAATCGTGATCCATTGCGCGTCCAGTTTCAAGGGAATGGCGATGGTAATGAACGCGACAGCAATGGCCACGTGCAATAGATTGATGAAATCGGCGTCCTCGAGGTTCAAACGATTTTTGACGGCGCTGCCGATGCCCAGATAGACAGCCGCAAGCGCCAGCGCAAACCAGGTGAGCGTGGTTTTCTCCTGTTCAAACATGGCGTACAACGCCAGGAAAAACGCCGCCGCGTTGAGCAAGGGGAGGAATGTCAACGTGGTGGAGCGGCCAGAAGACTGCGTCGGGCGCGCGTAGCCGGCCGCGAGCGGAATCACCGCAAAGATGGCCGCGAATAATGCCGCGAACGCCACCGTAAGCGCGCGCTGGCCGACGGAATAATATTCCGAATACCAGCCCAAGTAGAGAAAGATGGTGCCCGCAAAGCTTCCCCAGAGCAGGCGCCGCCACGGTTTGAAGATGGCCATGGTTAAAATCGCGAGGTCCAGCAAAGCGACGTAGGAGAAGAGGACCGCCTCGTGGTTCTGTCCCGTAGAGAGCAGCACCGGAGTGGAGAAGCCGCCCAACAGCGCGAAGCTCGCCAGCAATTCCGCGTCCTGGCTCAGGGCCAGAGCGATGGTCGCCGCGGTCACTGTGGCCATGGCAACAAAAGCTGCCGCCGCAGGGATCAGGTGATAAATTTGAAAAGCTCCCCACAGCGACAAATAGAGCGTGCCGATGCCGACCGCCTTCAGGGAATACGAAAATGCGGCATAGTTGCGTTTGCGGAAGCTTTCGCTCCACACCACGATCCCGATGCCCGCCAGCAAGCCGATCGTAATCCGCCCGCCTGGACCGACCCAGTTATTGTCGAACGCATATTTCAGAAAATAGGAAACTCCGATCAGCATCGCGACAATGCCGATTCGGTTCAGCCAATACTGTCCAATCTTTTTTTCCAGATCGGTGTCTTCACGATTTGCACTTGAAGCGGACACATTGCCAGGTTGCCGAGGCGCCTGTGGCCTCTGCGGAGGCGGCGACAACGCGGGAGGTTGTGGCAGGGAGGCCTTCGTTGCGGATGGAGGTTGCAACATCGTTCCGCTGAGAGTCGGAGTTGCTGGTTGCGCATGTTGCGCCGAGATGGCCTGCGGTTGCGCTGCGGAAGCGGCGACACTTCCTCGCTCCAGGGCGTAAACGCGCGCAGTCAAAGACGCAACTTGCGCTCTCAGCGCTTCAATTTCGTCTTCCGGGCGGGCCATGCTCGTACAGTAGCCTATCTTGAATCCGGGGAGCAAAGAACTTGCTTTCGATGAACACATTCGGTTACACCGAATGCACTGAAGCGATTTCGCTTCAGTGCCACAGGCTTCAGCCTGCGGGGTTTGGTCGGAGCAGGGGCGCAGTTGCTGCAACCAAAACCCACAGGCTGAAGCCTGTCCCACCAATTTCCAAATGCGTTCGTAATCAGGATATCCAAAAGGAATAGACGAGGAAGCAAAGCAGCGCACCAACTGCAACCAACACAAGTCCGGAAAAACGGCGCTGATGCAGGAAGAAAATCAGCGTGAGTCCGGTTAATGCTACCAGCGTCATCAACACGGCCGAAAAATCAATGACAGCGGACCATTTCTTCCCGGTATCACGGCCCTTGTGTAAGTCGTTCAGAACAGCAACCAGACTGAATGGGCTAACAGACAGGTCATACTTTCCAGTCGCGCGATCGATGGTCGCGTCCGCTTCGTATCCAGGGCCTTTAAACAACACTTCGCATTGTTCCCCGTCCACGTGGAAATCGGAGAGGGCACCCCTGGTCCTGTAGGTGCGGCGAAAGTAATTTACAAGTTCATTTTTGGCGATGGCGCCAGGATCAGAAGTATTCACCCAGGCTTTGTTCAAAGTGCCGTGGTAAATGACCGGCCGTTGCTGACTATCGAACCACTCGGCGTGATTCAAAGTGAGGCCGGTCACCGCGAAAAAAAGAAGAAGTGCGAAGCTAAGCATGGACAGATAGGTATGCAACCAGCGCGCGAGATGTGCAAAGCGCCGTTTCAAATGCAAATATTGCGGTTCATGTACCGGTGTGCGCGAAGGATCGGCCGGATCCTCGCCGGGTCTATTGGGCAATTTTGTGGTAATCAAGGGTGGCCGACGCAATCTCTACATCGCCCGGAAGCTGGAACTGTTTGGGCGAGCCGTTGAAATCAATCTCCTGATGCATCAATTGGTATGAGCCATGCTCTCTTACAGCTTCGATCATCACGGTGTACTTGCCGATATTCACAAGTTTACCGAAGTCGTCTCTGCCGTCCCATCTGAACATATATTTGCCGGGAGGGCGAGTGGCGCTGGAAACCGAATTCATGACGTGCGTATCTTCACTCACGGATCGCGCGCTCTCTTCCCGGCTCCAAGCCCGCAACTCGCGAAGGTATTTGTATTTCCCAAACCATAGGGCGATGGTGCGTACCGGAGCGTGTTCCTCATTCTCGATCCACACTGCAACATAGGGGCGGTGCACGCGGTACCCTTCGATGAGACTCAGTTCGATGGTGACCGCCAGTTCATATCTCTGGTCCCATGTTGAAGTGCTGGACTGAGCAGCAACCTCCTTGTACGCGGCCACAGGACGCAGCGCGGCTACGCGCGATGCGGGCTTCGCTTCAAATGAGCTCCACCCGGCGCTCACGATTCGCTCGCCATTTTCCTTGACCAGGAGATATTCGACGCCAGGCATCGAAGCAATCAGACGAGCGCTTTCCTCGGGCGTAAGTATGGAAAGCGCGGTGGCCAACGCGCCCGCCTGTGCCGGAGACGACGCAAGGACGGTGGAGCTGATAATTTTGTCCGCGGGCATGCCGTTGCGGGGATCAACAATATGCGAAAAGTGTCGGCCTCCGATCTCCACGCCGCGCCGGTAATCTCCGCTGGTCGCCACGGCGCGGTCGTGGACGACGAGGCGCGCGATCGGAGCGCCGTTTTCCGCATCCGATTTTGGATCGGATACGTCCACGGTCTCTCTCCAGTCGCCACGCACCACGAGGTCCCCGCCAATGTTCACGACCAATCCCTGCGCGCCGGATGCGCTGAGCGCTTTTTCAGTGGCGCGCCCGGCGATGTAGCTCTTCACGAACGAGTTCAGCGCGAGGGGGGCGTCGCTGGTATGGATCGCCGTACGATGGACAGGGTCGAGTTGCCAATGGACTCTGCGTACGCTGGTCACGGCGGCATCCAATTCGAGGCGCGACGGAAGGCGTTTCTCCGCGGCAGCGCGCTTCCAAACTCGTGTGATCGTTTCAGCGGAAGCGTCGATGGCTCCATGAGTCAGGCCGCGCCATTGATCGAACAAACTCAGAATTTCAAATAATTCGGGAGATATTCTGACGGGCTGGCGCATGGTGCGAAACCATTGGCTGAATTCGCTGTCCGGATCCCAGGAACTCAGCAGGTGCGACTCTCTGTCGATCTCAGCCAACACCGCCTTTTCTGCCTTTTCCGATTGCGCTGCGGTCGAGGCTACGACTTTTATTTCCAGGGATGTGCCCAGCACGTTTTCGTAGTGGAAGTCGTAAATTTGGCCGGGTCCGGGAGCAGGAGAAGATCCAACGTGGCACGGCGCGACGAAAAGAATCGCGGCCACCAGGAACATGGTTTTCGTCGTTGACGTTCTCGACAAACAAATCCCTCCGTCCCGCCTGTCGGCGCGGAGCAGTTTACACCCGCGGACTCCTCCAGGCGAGTTTCGCAACTCGTATGCACTTGCTTTGAAACGACCAGGCGAAAGGGTACGATATCCACCGGTTCGCGATTATTGGAAATTGACGAAGGGCTCTAAAAATTTCTATGAGTCTTTTTTTGCGCTGGCCGGTTATGAAGGCTTTGCGGAACCGCATTGGCCGCATTATTTCCACCGACCCGATACGTCGAAAGTTGAAGATGCACGCGCTTGAGACCGAGCGCCTCGTGTTGCGGAAGCTTGAGCAAGAGGACCTCAGAGATATCACCGCCTGGGAAGATCTCCGCGGTGCGCAGAACGCTGAAATCCAAGCGAAGGAATTTCTTGAATACTGCTTTCGGGAGTACCGCGTTTGGGGCTTCGGTCCTTGGGGGATATTGCTGAAGGAAACGAGGACGATTGTCGGCAATTGTGCTTTCCCTCATATCATTTTCGAGGAGCTATGCGGAGAGGTCAATTACTACATCGCTCCCGGCTATCGTGGAAAGGGGCTGGCTCCCGAAGCTTTGAAGGCTCTCTTACAATTCGGATTTCGGGACATCGGCCTGGCTCGAATCCAGGCCCGATGCGAGCCGGACAATTCGAGCTCCGAACGGGTGATGCAGAAGGCTGGGATGAAGTTTGAAGGATTAATTGAGAACTCTCCGTTTTCGAAGGACCCGGGTCCGAAACAAAAACTGTATGCGATTCTGCGGGAAGAATTCACTCTGATAAATGACAGCATAATTAACTGTGTAATTCATATTCCCGCAGGCCCTAGTAGCCGCAGCTAGATTCCCGGCATGCCCCGCGCGAGCCATGCGAGCGAGCGGCGGCTTCTCGATGAAGAGAGAGGAAATCGCGCATGAAGTTCGCCCATTTTGCCCACGTTTGGCGCAAGCCGGGAATGACGCCGCATCAGCGTTACGAACAGCTCTGGCGCGAGCTTCAGTTATGCGACGAACTCGGCTTCGACTACGGATTTTGCGTGGAGCATCACTTTCGCCCGGACGAGAGCTGGATGTCTTCGCCAAGCCTCTACGCCGTGGGAGCGGGCGCGCGGACGCGCCGCATGCGCATCGGGCCGATGGGTTACATCGTCCCCCTTTACCATCCGTTGCGATTGGCGGAAGAAATCGCGATTGTCGATCAAATGCTCGATGGCCGCATGGAATTGGGGCTCGTTCCGGGAATCTCTGCGGATTATTTTCGGCCGTTTGGCCTCGATTATGAGTTTCGCAAGTCCCCCACGCTCGAATTTGTGGATTATCTTCGCGCAGCCTACGGCGAGAAGCAGCCCTTCTCATTTCATGGCGACAATCACCATACCGATGAGGCCATCCTTTCCGTGCAGCCGGTTCAGAGCCCGCATCCGCCGATTTGGATGATGAGCCGCGATCCGCAGACGCTCGAATTCTGCGCGAAAAACGGCATATATCCCGGTTATTTCCTGGTTTATCCCCGATCGGACGCCGCGCCACGTTACCGCAAGTTTCTGGAAGACTGGGAGAAAGCCGGCTGGGCGCACCGGCCCAGAATCGCTTATTGCACCGTCGTCTATGTGGATGAAACCGACGAGAAGGCTCTGGAGATAGGTCTTCAGCGGGCGAGCCGCGCCTATGAAGGCTTTTTGGCGGCACCGAAGCCTGGAGAGACATTCGAGGATCGCGTCCGTGCGCACGCCAAGAAATTCATAGGACGGGGCGAGGATGGCGCAGCCGTGTTAATGGCCAATCTCTTCGATCCGGATTTCCTCATGAAGCACGAACTCGTATTTATCGGTTCGCCTGAAACGGTTGCCAAGAAGCTTCGCGCGACCGCTCAATCCGGCATGTTCAATACCTTTATGGGCGAATTTAATTTTTCCGATTTGCCGGAGCCTGATCTGATGCGCTCGATACGCCTGTTCGGAGAAAAAGTAATTCCCGCATTGCGCGAGTACAAACCGTTCTGATGCGGGAAGTTGCGGGCAGGTCGTCCCCACGGGCGCAGACGCAACCGGCAAGCGATTTTTTCCTCTGAGAACTGCCAATCGACAGCCAGGCGGTATACAATGCCGCACAATTCGCAGGCCAAAGTGTAAATCCGCCGGCAAGAGAGCGAGGTTCCGCGATTATGAAACGCACAGTGATTCGATTATTCCTGGCTGCCGCTGCAGCGGCGCTGCTATTGGCTGCTCAATCTAAGATCGCCGGGCAGAGCGCTCCGTCTGCCCAGCACAAAGCGCAACCCCCGCGCTCGGTCAGACTGTACATATTTGATTGCGGTGTACTGCACAATGCGGACATGGGCCGCTTCAATTTGAAAAAGGAAGACGTCAAGACCACGGACATGTCCATGGGCTGTTTTCTCGTCGCGCATCCCAAAGGAAATTTGATTTGGGACACCGGCGCCATACCGGACGATTCCTGGACGCCGACCGGCCGCATGACCACGCAACATGTCACGCTTCCAGACGGGCAGGCGCGAGATGCGGATGTGGACAAGACGCTTCGTGGGCAGCTCGCGGAAATCGGCTACTCCCCATCCGACATCAATTACCTTGCGCTCTCTCACTATCATTATGATCACACTGCCAACGCGAACGAGTTCGCGAGCGCCACGTGGCTCGTGCGGCAAATCGAGCGAGACGCCATGTTCGGTGGAAAGGTTTCCGGCTCGCTGCAACCCGCGACGTTTTCTGCCTTGCAGAAAAGCAAGACGATCATCATTAAGGAAGATGATTACGACGTGTTCGGCGACGGCAGCGTCATTATCAAATCCGCTCCCGGGCACACGCAGGGCCACCAGGTTTTGTACGTGAAGCTGGCCAAGACCGGCGGCGTCGTGCTTTCCGGCGATCTTTATCACTATCCGGCGGAGAAAACACTGGATCGCGTCCCGACGTTCGAGTTCAGCCAGGAGCAGACTCGAGCGAGCCGAAAGGCCGTCGAAGCTTTCCTGAGAAAGACGGGCGCGCAGCTTTGGATCCAACACGATTTCGAGGGCAACGCAAAACTGAAAAAATCGCCTCAGTTCTACGAGTAGTTCCACTATCCGCATGAAGTGACATTTTTGAAGGAGGCACGCATGAAAAAGATCGAGCCCATAATTGCCGCAGTCGCGCTGTCATTTGTAGGCTCCTACATTACGCTGGCGCAGCAACCGGCGCAGCAGCAAGCGCCCCCGCAGCCCATGAGCTTTTTCATCACCAGCGCGGGTTCCGGCAAGGGAGCAAATCTTGGCGGCTTGGCCGGAGCCGACCGAATTTGCCAGACGCTCGCCGCAGCGGCCGGCGGAGGGAACAAAACCTGGCACGCCTACCTCAGCACCAGCGGTGCCAACGGTCAACCCGCCGTCAATGCCCGCGATCGCATCGGCACCGGTCCCTGGTACAACGCCAAGGGCGAAAAGATCGCCAACGGCCTGGCCGATCTGCACGGAGACACCGCCGAACAGGCACGGCTCGGGAACAATCTTGTAAAACTTTCGGCGCTGACTGAGAAGGGCAACATCGTCAGCGGCCGAGGCGACAATCCCACCACCCACGACATGCTGACCGGCTCGCAGACCGATGGCAGGGCTTATACGGACGGCGCCGACCACACCTGCAACAACTGGACGAGCGAGAGCGCAGGCACCGCGCAACTTGGCCATTCCGACCGCAATGGCGCCGGCAATACCTCATGGAACTCGGCGCACCCGAGCCGGGGTTGCAGCCAGGATAATCTTGTAAGCACGGGCGGGGCGGGCTTATTCTATTGTTTCGCCGTCAACTGAAGCAATACTCAGCCGCTCAAGTTTCCAAGCTACTCCACAAGCCCGGATTTGCGCAGTGCGCGGGCGATATTTAGGTGTTTCACATAGAATTCTCTGGAAGTGTGTGTGCCGAGAGTGAGAAAGGATGAGTCCACCTGCTTGACGGTTAGGGTTGCGGCTTGCTCTCAGGTTCTACGAACGAAGAATTATTTTGGCGGTCTTGCACAACCGGAAAATGCTCGGCAGCGGATCCCGCAAGGAAAAATAGGAAATAGTGGATGGATGCATGACGCTGGCAATCCACTGCATGAATGTGAGCTCTCCGCGTTTCCTCAGCTCTAAGAACGCGCGCCAGTCCCTTAACGGGTCCCACAGCCGCATACCTGTTTTGAAGTCGGTCAGCGGCGGCTGCGAGATACCCACGATGCGGTTGTAAACAAAATTTCCCAGGTCAAACCCGGCCTTGGCCACGAGACTGTTACCGGCAGTGAATCGCGCGTTACACTCGATCAATTTTAGCCGGCCATCGCGATCGTCATATTTGAACTCGGCGTTGGCAAGCCCTTGAAGTCCGACTTGCCGGAACAGCTTGAGGGAAAGCTCGCGCACCTGATCGACTCGGTCCGTGATGTGGTAAGACGCCATACCCATGTTGATCGGATAACGGCGGATGATGCGTTTTGTGAAATCGAACAGCGCGTTTCCTTCTTCGTCCAGATACGTGTAATAACTGCAGCACTTGCTGTCCGGCCCCGGAATCTTCTCGACGAGTAGAGTTTCGACTTCGGCGCTTTCCGCCACGCGATAAGCTTTGAGAAGCTGGTCAAAATTTTCAGCCACGAAAAATTTCACTTTGAACTTTTTCTGAAAGACGTGCGACAGCTTTGGCTTGACAATCAGCGGATAGACAAGCTCATCGCGCAGGCGATGTATGTCTTGCTCCGACCGAACCTGCCAAAACAAAGGCGTCGCCACTCCCGCTTCTTTCGCCGCGTTGTAAGTTGCCAGCTTATCCAGCATTTTCAGTTGGGCGACGGGATTTGACAGGTCGAGCCGGAATCTTTCCTTGAGCGTTTCGCGATTCATGGCCATGATTTCCAGTTCGTCATCGCCTCCGGCCAGCAACACGCTTCCCTTCAAATTGTCGGAATCGTTTCCTGTTAGAAATGCCAAAGCCGACTGAGGATACGGTGCGTCCGCGGGCAAACGAATCGCTCGAACGTAGCGGCTAAATCGCGCGTCTTCCCACCGCTCATTGAGGACGTAGACCGGAATGGATCGAGCCGCAAGGCTCAGCCCCACCGCCAACGTAACAAAATATCCACCAAAGATGATTACCGGCGGAAGCGGAGGGCAGGTGCCAAGCTCGGCCATTTTGGTTTTCAGACTAGCAGCATCCACGAGCGTGCTCTAAACAACTCTTTAGAATGGGCACCGCCACACGACAGCGTCCACCTTGCTTGAAGTAGTGATAATGGAAGCCGGGTGTTGTATTGACCTCCAGGATTTTACCACCTGCTTGCTCAAGTCCCTGACGAATGTCCGGGGTAATAATATCTATGCCCGCGAGTTTGACACCGATCAACTCCGCCGCCCGGCTCCCAGCCGCGATGATGGACTCGCAGACCTGATCCGCAACCGATTCGTTTTCTTCCGCCATGTTATCGTTGATGACTCCCTTCAGCACGACTCGCTGGCCATCCGCCGGCACAGAGTGCCAAGATAAATTTTGGCGCGCCAGGGTCCGTTTCATGTCCGTGTCATGAATGAGGGTGACCTGGGCAAGCTCGTAACCTGCATCGAGCCGCCGCTGATTGAGGCCCCGGACTAATTGAGAAATCCTTGACTTGCCGTCTCCAAGAACTGCGGGAGGACATCGTTTCACGGCATCCAACAGCTGCCCATCGAGATACAGCAAACGAATCGTATCTCCTTTCACCTGTTCTTCTATAAGTGATCTTGCGCTGTAACCGGCGGCGTTGATCGCGCCCTTGAGCAGCTGGCCGCGCGTTTCTATCCCCGTAGTGACGCCATTTCCTCCGCTAGTGCCGTCTGAAGGTTTCACAACGCACAGCCGGTGTTGAGCCAAAAATTCGTAAGCCGTGTTCAGGTTGTTCAACGAAAACTCAGTATGACTGGGCGTTGGCAGACAGTTCGACCGAAGGATGGCGTGGACGAGCGGCTTGTCGAGGGATAGATACAATGTGACGGGGTCATCGAGTTCAGTGAAGTTGTTGTGCACCCTGGTGCTGACACCGTCGCGGCTGATTTTGAAAAGTTCCTTATCCAGCACTTCAAACGTCGCGCCCAACTCGCCCGCTGCCTCACGCCACACGTCTTCGTAAAATTGCGAGCGATGGCTTCTCGCCTGGCCCGATTGAAGGCCAGCGCTGCCGAGCATCGATTTCGCCCGCAAGGCAAAGCCACAAAGCTGCAATAACCTCGAAATATGAGGCAAAGCTAAACTCCCTCCACCAAATTCTAAGGCATCACCGCGAAGGCGCCACCCTGGTCATGGGTGGACCGCTGCCCTTGATTCACGGAGGATCGTTCGAAGGGTCGAACGCTTACTTCGTTTCGACTTCACCTTCATAAACCGGGCATTCTTGCTGCTTTAGCAGCTCATCAACCCACGCGTTCGAGAATTCACCCCTGCGCACGGCCGCCAGGTATTTTTCCTGATGAGTCTTCTGGGCGTCCAGCCGCCGCAAGATATCTTCGGCGCATTCTTGCGGTATCAGGACGATCCCGGAAAGGTCGGCGACAATCACGTCCCCTGGGTTCACCACAATACCGCCGCACGAAATCGCGTAATTAATCTCGCCGGGACCTCGATGCAACGGCCCTACAGGCGTCGTGCCGCGCGCGAAGACAGGAAAATCCAGATGCTCGATTCCGGGCATGTCACGCACCAAGCCATCCACGACAAATCCCGCGATCCCGCGGTGTTTGGCTTTCGTGCAGATAATGTCCCCGATCACCGCATTCATCCCGCGAACGCCATGCGCATCCACAACCACGATATCGTTGGGCTTGGCGACATCCAGCGCCTTGTGAATCATGAGATTATCGCCCGGAAATACATGAACGGTACACACGGGCCCGCATAGCCGATGCCGCCTATTGGTTTGACATGCAATGGCCGCATCCAGGGCGTACAGGCGGTTCAAAGCATCCGAGATCTCCGGCACTTCGTAGCCTTGGAAACGGTTCATCAACGCCGCGTCTAACCTGGGAAAATCCATGCGGATGCGAAAACCCGGGCCGGGATACAAGTCAGAAGATTTTGGCTTTAGCGCTTGCACTTCAAACCTCCAAAAATGTGCGTGATCGGCTCTCGAGTGAACAGGCTTTCGCCAAAGTTTGAACGATCATGCGGATGTCGGCTGGAGATCCCAATTCCACCTGATTCCAGGGAATGCTGGCCATGAGCTGCAACAGTTCGCCGGCTTCGTGAGTCATGCCCAGGCGCGCATGCAAACCTCGACCCATTTGCTCGATTTCCTTTATCTCACCGGCTCGGCGGGCGGCATGGCGGGGATATGTTACCAATACGCGATCGATAATCGTCATGTAAGCAGGGTAAAATTCGCGGCAACTTTCAAAGAAAGAATCCAACATGTCCGCTTGCTCGGCCAGCGCGCCGACCTCCAGGAAGAGTGCGACCAGGCCCTTGGCAATCCCTGACATCAGCAGCTTCAGACGGCTGGCCGATCCAATTTGCGCACCCAGGCAATTCACTCGCACCAGGCCCCGGCAAATCGCCTCGACGCTTCCGGCCTCAGGGCCGCTGATGTGAAGCAAGCCGAGATCTTCTAAGCGCTGGGCCCCGCCGTTAAACGCTGCATCCACCAACGGGATATTCTGCTCGGCCATCATGTGATTGATCTGCTCCAGTGCTTCCAGGCCGATTGAATTCGCTTCGACGAAGATACCTCCCTGAGGGCGCATCTGCCGGCAACTGATGTATTGCCGTGCCACTTCGACAGCCGCTGAGGGTAGAACGAGCGAAAAGACGAACTGACTTTGGGCGACTACGTCGTCAAGTCTCGGAAGTATCTCCATTCCAGACAATCGGGCCCGTTCTTCAGTGGCGTGGCTGCGGCCCTGGCACGTGGTGACTGCTCGTACACCGCCCTTGCGTAGCAATTTTCCGAATGCCGATCCCATTTCGCCACAATAGAGAATCCCCACCGTCACTGGAGTTGTAAGATGCACTTACAAGCCTCTAGAGCCTGCAGATTCTATCCCCGACATAACGTATATCGTAGCACGACGTAATGCGACATTGTCAAAATGGGCCTGCTTCTTTGTTTCATAATAGACAATATCCGGGCTGCACAAGCTACCTCTCTTTGCCGATACGAAGGGGTTCAAATTCCGCAAGAACCTTGAATTCACATGCATGAGGGCCTTGGAATCGCATGAAACCGGATTTCCCGATTTGGGTCTTGGCTTGTGTCACTTATGCTTCCTCTGTCTTTCGGACAGCCATTTTGCCGCCAGAGCAAACCAGGCATCGAACACGCCGTTTGTCGACGGAGCGGCGGAGACGGGTCATTGCTCCTTGAGAGTAAGCGCATGTGTCATGTATTTCCGATTGGGACCGCCGTCTCCCGCATCGTACGCTTCTGCCGCCCCAGGCACAATCCTTTCGCCGGCAAACGAATTCCCGCATGGAAAGTGGGATTATCTCTAGCGGCGGCAGACGTGGGAGTGACAAGACAAGCTACTGTGGAGGAATTCCTCAGCGTGGCAAACCGGCATATCCTCTGGAAAATTAAGCGAAGAGAAATGGTGCGGAAGGGGGGATTCGAACCCCCACGCCTTACGGCGCCACCCCCTCAAGATGGTGCGTCTGCCAGTTCCGCCACTTCCGCACGGGGTGAGGTGAAACAATAATTTTGATGCGCGGCAAAGGATCAGCCGCCGGATTCTGAACCGTCTAGCTTATTTCGAAGGCGTAGGCGAAGGCGCTGCCGGAGCAGGAGCGGCCGGGGCCGGCACTGACGCCGGTGCCATTGGAGCCGGAACTGCAGGCGCCGGCTGCTTTGACGTCTTCGAGAATTGTTGCAATACGGAGCTGCCGGCTGAGGCCACCGTCGTATTTTGATGCATGGTCAAAGCCATGGACGTAAGCATGAACATGATGGCGCACCACGTCGTGGCCTTGGAAAGAAATGTGGCCGCTCCGCGCGGGCCGAACGCCGTCTGGCTGCCCGCGCCACCGAAGGCGCCCGCCAGGTCCGCTGCCTCGCCGCTTTGCAGCATAATCACTACAATCAAAAGTCCGCAGATGACGACGTGCAACGTGACCAGCATGAAATACACTTTCCAGCCGAGCGCGAGCAGGCCCAATCCCACAGCCAGCGAAATTGCCCATTTCACTTCTTTTGGCATTTCTTATCCCTTACTTTCAGAAGTTCACGATGGAGGCAAAAGCCTCTGCTTTAAGACTTGCGCCGCCGACCAGCGCTCCGTCAATTTCCACCTGAGCCATCAATCCCTTGATGTTGTCGGGTTTGACGCTGCCGCCGTAGAGGATTCTCAAACCGGCGGCGCGTTCGGGAGTAAAACCTGCCGCCGCCTGCCGCCGCAAGAAGCGGTGGGCCTCGGCAGCCATTTCCGGCGTCGCCGTGCGGCCCGTGCCAATCGCCCAAACCGGCTCGTAAGCAAGAATGATACGCGAGAACTCGGCACCGGTCAACGCGGCTACGCCGCCGCTGAACTGGCGCGCGAGGACTTCCTCGGTTCTGTCGTCTTCCCGCTCGGCGAGCAATTCGCCGACGCACAGAATTGGCGTCAGCCCTGCCGCCAGCGCCGCTTTCACTTTTCTATTGGCGCTCTCATCGGTCTCTCCGAAAAATTGCCGCCGTTCGGAATGCGCGATGATGACGGCGCGGCATCCCGCTTCAATCAGCATCGCGGCGGAAACTTCGCCGGTGAACGCCCCTTCGGGCTCCCCGTGCATATCTTGAGCGGCGATGGAAATCGCAGTTCCCTTTGCGGCCTCCACGGCAGCCGCGAGCGCTGTGAAAGGTGGCGCGATGATAATGTCGCAATAAACGCAATCACGCACGAGCGGGGCGAGCGCCGAAAAATACTCGCGCGCTTCCGCCTGCGTCTTGTACATCTTCCAATTCCCCGCGATCACCGGCCGCCGCATCGCGCCTCTTCTCCGCTGTTTTTTCTCTACGCCCTCTGTGCTCTCTGTGTTAAATGGTTTTAGAATTTTTCGGTGAGCGCTTCCACGCCCGGCAATTTTCTGCCGCCCAAAAATTCCAGCGACGCGCCCCCGCCCGTCGAGATGTGGGAAACTTTGTCGGCAAGTCCAGCCGCGTGAATCGCGGCGACGGAATCACCGCCGCCCACAATGGACGTGGCGCCCTTGGCCGTCGCCGCTGCCACCGCGCGCGCGATTTCCAGCGTGCCCTTGGCGAACGCGGGCATCTCGAACACGCCCATCGGGCCGTTCCACACAATTGTTTTCGCGCGGGCAAGCTCGGCGGAATATTTCGCGATAGTCTCCGGTCCGATATCCAGTCCCATCCAGCCATCCGGCGTGGAAGTGACGCTCGCCGTTTGCGTCTTTGTGTCCGCCTTAAATGCGGCGCCCAGTACGTGGTCGGTCGGCAGCAGGAAGCGGAAATTTCGCTGCTTCGCGTCGGCGAGCAGCTTTCGCGCCAGGTCCAACTTGTCCGCCTCCACGAGAGAATTTCCTACGGGCAACCCCTGCGATTTCAAAAATGTGTACGCCATGCCGCCTCCGATGAGCATGGCATCAGCGATGCGCATCAGGTTTTCCACGACTTCAATCTTGTCGGACACTTTCGCTCCGCCCAGTACCGCTACAAATGGCCGTTCGGGATTCGACAGCGCCTTGCCGAGGTACGCCAGTTCGCGCTCCATGAGCAGCCCTGCTGCAGCTTGCTTTACGAAGCGCGTGATTCCTACCACAGAAGCGTGCGCGCGATGGGCCGAACCGAAAGCGTCGCACACAAACAGGCCATCGCACAGCCCCGCCAGCTGGCGCGAGAAATTTTCGTCGTTCGCCTCTTCCTCGGCGTGATAGCGCACATTTTCGAGCAACAGCACGCCGCCATGGGCGAGAGCGCGGCTCCGGGCTTCGGCATCCGCGCCGACGCAATCCGAAGCAAAAGCCACAACTATGCCGAGCATCTCGGCAAGTTTCGCCGCCACGGGTTTCAAACTATATTTGGGATCGGGCTTTCCCTTGGGCCGCCCCAGGTGCGATGCGAGGACAAGCCTTGCGCCGCGCTGGCGCGCAAATTCGATCGTCGGGAGAGTTTCGCGGATACGCGTGTCGTCGGCAACGCGCGCTCCTTCGAGCGGCACATTGAAATCCACGCGCATGAACACGCGTTTTCCGCTCATTTCCAGATCGCGAATCGAAAGTTTGCTCATGTTTGAGGTTGATATCAAGCAAGACTGCGTGTCTGATCCGGAATCTTCGCCCGAATGACCAATTTACATCTTCGAGGCCAAAAGCGTGATCAGATCCCGGCAACGGCTGGAATATCCCCACTCGTTGTCATACCACGCAAGAACTTTGGCGCAATTCGTTCCGACCGCACGGGTATAGCCGGAATCCACAATCGAGGAATGCGGATTCCCGCGGAAGTCCGCGGAAACCAGTTCCTCCTCGGTGTATTCCAGGATGTTTTTCATGGGACCATCGGCCGCAGACTTCAGCGCAGCGTTCACGGAATTTACCGTCACGGGTTTTTCCGTGAACACGGTCAGGTCGACAACGCTGACGTTCGGCGTAGGCACGCGAATGGAGTAGCCGTCGAGCTTCCCTTTCAGCGCCGGGATGACCAGGTGCAGCGCCTTAGCCGCGCCGGTCGACGTGGGAATCATGGAGAGCGCCGCGGCGCGCGCGCGCCGCAAATCCTTGTGCGGCAAGTCGAGCAGCTTCTGATCGTTTGTGTAGGAGTGGATCGTCGTCATTGTCCCGCAGGAAATTCCGAAGGTGTCCTGAATCACTTTCGCGACGGGAGCGAGGCAATTCGTGGTGCAGGAGGCGTTCGAGATGATGTGATGCTTGGCCGGGTCGTAAGATTTGTCGTTCACGCCGAGCACAACTGTCAAGTCCTCGTCCGTTGCGGGGGCCGAGATGATGACTTTTTTCACCGTCCCGCGCTTGTGCCTAGCCGCGTCGGAGGCTTTGGTGAACAGGCCTGTGGATTCAATCACGATTTCCGCGCCCACCGAAGGCCAGTCGATCTCGCCGGGATCTTTCGTCTTGAACACGCGAAAACTCTTGCCGTCCACGGCGATGGAATCGTCAGTGTGAGTCACCTTCTGGTGGAGATTGCCCAGGACGGAATCGTACTTCAGCAAATGCGCGAGAGTCTTCGAGTCGGTGATGTCATTTACAGCGACGAATTCGATTGCCGAATTTCCCAGCGACGCTCGCACGATGTTCCGTCCAATGCGCCCGAAACCGTTGATTCCCACTTTTATCGGCATGAATCCTCCGGAAGAGTAAATCGTACAATCACTGCTCAATCCCGATCGCTTGCAGGGCCCGGTTCACACGCAAAAGAACTGCGACATCGTTCAAATCATCGGCAATAATCTGCGGATATTTAGCGCAATCACTATTGATCTCATCTCGGGGTTTGGACGAAATTGTTCCGTCCCATCTTCATCCTTCGCTCAGAAGACAATCTCAAGATGCTAGGGTGGCCACCACGAAAAGTCAAACCAGTTCGCCTTCTGGTTGTGTCAAAGAAGTGATTGCCTTGATCAGTTTTTGCGGTTCTTTACCAGTATCCCTTGCAGCACAAGAAGCTTCCCGTCAACCGGCCCTGTTTGCAGCCCTAGAATTGTTGCGATCAATGGGTACACCTCGACGTTCTCGAAGGGCGTCACCGTAACGCTGGAGCGGATGTCCGGCCCAGCCGCAAAGAAAATCGCTTTCATGTTAGGCATCTGGCGGGGATCGTACCCGTGCCCGCCTCGAGGAGGCATCCTCGTGCCACCATTCGAATTTGGATCGTGCGCCACGATGGTATACGGCCCCGTCGGCACGACGACCGGATCGCCTTCGCGAGGATTCGAATTGAAGTGCAAATCCGCGGGGACCTGGGCGCGCCGATACACCTTGAAAGTATCGCTCGCGCCCTGCAGCGAATGATAGGCCTTGTCCGCATCTGCTTCCGACTTCGCGTAGAGCAGGGGACCGGAAGTTTCGAATTGCGACAGGTCAGCCCATTTGTCGAGAATCACCCAGCCACCCTTTAATGTTTCCATGCCATGATCGGCAAGGACAATCAAATCAATGGGCAACTTCAAGGCGGCAATCCCGTCCGATAATTTTCCAATCATATCGTCGACGTGCCGGACAGCGTCGGCCGTCTCCGGCGCGTCGGGGCCGTAAACGTGGCCGGCATGATCCGTGTTCGGGTAGTACAGCGCGATGAAGTGGGGACGTTTCTCCGCGGGAAGCCGCAGCCAGGCGAGAACTTGTTCGACGCGCTTTTCGTCGGGGATACGTTCATCGTAGGGAGCAACGTAATAGGTTGGGCGTTGCCCTTGAATTTCAGCATCCGAAGTCGGCCAGAAAAAACTCGCCGCGCGCATCCCTTGCTTCTCCGCCAGGACCCACAACGGCGTGCCGCTGTACCAACTTCCGTCACCCGCAGTTTTCGCGTTGGTATAAGAATAGCTTTCCTTGCGTGCGGGATCGTAGAAAGCATTCGCGACGATTCCATGGTGGTCAGGGTAAAGCCCGGTCACGATTGCGTAGTGATTCGGGAACGTCACGGACGGGTACGACGGAATCATTCCCTCCGGCGCGCTCGCGCCTCGCGCCGCCATGGCCTGAAGGTTTTTCGCGCCGTACTTGGTTGCGTAGTCATACCGAAATCCGTCGAGCGAAACGAGCACGACGTAAGGTTTGGCCTGTTGCTCCGCAGTGTTTGGCGGATTCGGGAATTCGATGACCGAGTTGCCAGATTGCGCGGCCGCAATCGCCGCCGTCAGGAAGAGAAGCAGCAGGGCGGCCCATGCTCGCGTTCCCCGCTCTCGTCCTGGCGAGGTTCGAGACTTGCGGTTCTGATTCATCGTTCCTCATTCCAAACGAGGATAAAAATCTAAGCCCCACCCTTTAGAAATGATAAAGGGCTAGGCATGCAAAAACAGTTCGCGCGTACTTGGATGAAAATTCCACTGGCCGGGGGACTACTGCGGATATTGGTGAACCTCGGTGACTTTGTCCCCTTCAAAACTTACGAATATTGTTTTGGCCGGCGGCGTGCCGTAAATCCAGTCTTCGATTTCGTTCCCGTCGGTCCCTTTTTCACGGACCTTGCGATCCGGCCGGCCCATCGCCGCTAGAACCATATCGTGATCCATGCCCACGACAGGTTGCTTGTCCTGGATCGCCTTCTGGATCTCGGGAGGCAAGGTCTCCACCCACTGCACGGCTGCGGAGTGCCGCTTCGAGAAATCGAGCACGCCGGAAAGAAAATGCTCCAAATCCTCGGCGGTCATGTCCGGCAAAGGTTTGTCAAAATCCAGGTAGAGAGTGGCGCCCGGACTTGTGTTTACGGGATTGGCCTGCGAGGTTGTCATGGTGGGGACGCCCCCGACTTCCAAATGGATGCGGTCGCGCAGCCTGGTTTTCCCGCGGCCGCCACCGTTGATTTCCACGATGATTTCCTTGTCTTTGAAATCCAGATTGGTGATCTGGGCGCGGTCTCCCGGATTGATGGCGGAACCCGCCGAGGCGACAGCCATCCGGAGCGCAGTCTCATTGAGAGGAACGCCGGCTTTCATATGAAAGCCCTTTTTCCCGATGGGAATTGCTCTGACAACTTGCACAATTTCTCCGTCCACGTACCGAACAAGCGACAGGCGGGACATTGGCTGCAGGGTTGCGGCTTGGCCTTTGGCTGGCTGATCGGGATTGTCCGCGGGAATGTTACGCGCAGGTTTTCCTTCATCACCGCCCTTCGGCGTTCCCTGCGAAACAGCCTGATCCTCGACCGACGAGAAATTCACAACCTGGTTTGGGGGGATCGTGCGAAGCACTCCGGACGAATCCACGCTCAACAAGAGCGCCGCCGTCGCCATCATGGAGGCTAGCCGGTACATTCGGTACCTTCCTAATCCATTTTAGCACTAAACCCATATTGCGAGTGGGCTAACGACTTGAAGAACTTATCTGGCCGGATTGGAGGAGAACTCCTCCGCGATCGATCTGCAAAGGCAGCAACTTTGCGCCCGCAGCTATGACGGCAGATTCGACGCGCGCGCGCGCGCCAGGTTCTATAACGAGGGTGACGCATCCGCCACCCCCAGCGCCGCAGACTTTTCCGGCCAGCGCGCCCTGGCGGCGGGCCGAGGAGATTACTTTGTCGATCAGGGGCGTTGAAATTGTTCGAAGATTGCGGCGGCGGAAGTCCCATTCTTCGCGCACCAGGCGGCCTACCTGGTTCCACTCGTTTCGCTCGAGCGCGGCGCGCAGCGCTTGCGCGATGATCGAGATTTTTTGAATATTTTGCGAAACACGACGGTCGCCATCGATATGGCGCTTGAACACTTCCCAATTGTTGATGCCATGCTGCCGGGGTTTACCTGTGTAGCAGAGGACCAGACGGCGTTCGAGTTCGTCGAGATCGCACGCAAGCGCTTCGCGCCGCTCACCGCCGGGCGCGAGCACAATGGCGGCAGCGCCGCCAAAAGCCGGAGGGTAATGGTCCTGCGTACCTGTGGGTACGCGAATGACGATGGCCTCAACATCGCGGCTGATGTGGATCCAGTTTTCACGGCGTAGTCCGGCGCCAGTCAACCGGTCCAGCGCGGCGCAGACGGCCACGGCCATCGCGGAGGAACCGCCAATTCCGGCTCCGGCGGGCGCTTCCGAATCCGTGGTCAACGTGAACCCGCCTGCCGGGCGGAAAACCCGGACGAGTTGAGCGAGCAACGGCAGCTTGTAGCTGCGAGTCCCGCACAACGCTTCAAACGTTGCGAACGACTCCTTGCGATTTGTGTCCCGCGAAACTAAAACGATGCGGCGAGAAGGCTCCGGCGCGGTCTCGATCACGCACGAGGCGTAGCGTGTGATGGCGCAATTGACGGTCAGCGCGCCTTCGTGAAACAGGTACAGCGGCCAGATGTCCAGCGTTCCCCCGGCCAGGTCAATCCGCGTTGGCGCTCTCGATTCGATTCTCACTTTGACTTGTTTCCTTCCTCCCGCTAGCCTCATGCTTCGCGCGGATTCTCAGCTTCCGGCGATCATACCAGATGAATATAGTGACCCACTCCAAAACGGAGCCGCGAGATCCCGTACTCGCACGATTCATGCTGGGCTTCGACGGTGATTCCCTTCCCGGCGAACTTGCGGAATATCTCGCGCGGGGTCTTGCCGGAGTGATTCTTTACCAGCGCAATTTCGCGAGCGCAGAGCGCCTTCAGAAACTTACTGCCGCAATCCGCCAGGCCGCCGGACGCCCTATACTTATCGGAATCGATCAGGAAGGCGGGAAGCGTTTCGCGCTTCGTGAGCCGTTCACGGCGTGGCCGTCAGCTGCGGAACTCGGACGATTGGGAGACCTCGATACCACGGAGTATGTGGGCCGCGCGATTGCTACTGAATTGCGCGCCGTCGGGTGCAATCTCAATTTCGCTCCCATGCTGGACCTGCACACCAATCCGGAAAGTCCTGTCACAAAAGATCGAAGCTTCGGCTCTGCTCCCGAACTCGTTGCCAGAATGGGGACCGCGTTTGACCGTGGATTGCGGCGCGGGGGCGTGCTCTCCTGTGCCAAGCATTTTCCCGGGCATGGCGACGCCGCGGTGGATCCGCATCTGGACTTGCCTGTTTTTGGAGGAACGATGGAAAGTTTGGAGTCGGCGGAACTTGTTCCCTTTGCCGCCGCGGTTGCGGCAGGCGCGCCGTTGGTGATGACTGCGCACATCCTGCTGCCTCGGATAGATCCCGAAAATCCTACCTCGCTTTCGCGCACGATGCTCGACGGCGTGTTGCGGCGCCGCTTGCGATTCGACGGCGTGATCCTGGCCGACGATCTCGGCATGGGCGCGATTGCGAAACGTTATGGCCCGGGAGAAGCAGCGGTGCAAACGCTCCGCGCGGGTACCGATGTCGCCATGCTATGCCATGACTGGTCTGCAGTTGCGCCCGCAATCGCCGCAGTCAGGAAAGCGAAGCAGGAGGGGAGTTTCGACGAGGGCGAGTGGAGCGCATCTTTCGGGCGAATCGAGCGGGTCTGCGTTGAAGCGGAAGCGCCGGGGCCGAGGCCTTCGATCGACATTCTTGGATGCGAGGAAAATCAGCGGCTGGCGGAAGGAATTCGCGCCCGTTTGAAATGAAATCTCTGTGTTCTCGCTTTTCTCCGTGTCCTCTGTGTTGAAGCAGTTCGGAAAAAAATTTTAACAAAGAGGACACGGAGAAAAACAAGGAAGCGCGGAAATCTAATCTGAAGATGTGACGGAGCGCGGAGCGGGGGAAGAAGCGCCGGACGCGGCGCTCTTGTTGGCTTCGACTCGTTCGTGCGCCAGGTGCGGCTCGAAGCAGCGCCGGCAGCGCGGCTCATACATGCCGGCGGCGCCGACGACGATCAGGTCTTCCGAAGCGACCAGACGCTGCGTATGCACGGCGGGATTTCCGCACTGCACGCAGATGGCGAGCAGCTTTGTGATTTCTTCGGCCACGGCAAGCAGGCGCGGCATGGGCTCGAAGGGGCGCCCGAGGTAATCCGTGTCTAGGCCCGTGACGATCACACGCTTGCCGGCGTCTGCCATGCGCATGCAAATGTCGACGAGGCCCTCCCCGAGAAACTGGCCTTCATCAATGCCCACGACTTCCGTCCGCGGCTGCACCATTTCGAAAACTTCAACCGCGTTTCTTACTACCTGCGACGGCAGCTCGAGTCCGGAATGAGAAACGATGTCCGTATGCGCGTAGCGCTGGTCGATGACCGGCTTGAAAATCTGCACCCGCTGCCGGGCGATCTCGGCGCGCTTCAAGCGGCGGATCAATTCTTCGCTCTTGCCGGAAAACATGGGACCCACGATCACTTCGATCCAGCCCATGTTTCCTTTTACGATGTCCACTTGATCTGCTCTCCCATGGATGCCCAGCCGCAGATTAGCATATCGCACCGCATCTCCGCCAAACATCGTCCACAATCGAATGCGAATTCGCGCGGCGATTATTTTTTATCCGCGTTTTCCGCACGCGGTTGGCTTCCAAATTCCTACACTCGCCAGAGTGGCGCCTGCTTCTCCTTCCCGTAGCGTTCTTGGAGAAATTTTTTCAGATCATCAACGTTCGGAAACAGGCGGTCGGCGCATGCCAGCATCCAACCGCTGATTTCTCCCTGGGGCGCGTCTGTCACGAGATACACCGGAATCCCCCGGCGGTGCGCAAAAGTCAATTCGGCGGAAGTCCCGCCGGAAGAGAGCGCCGCGCCATCGCCGCTCAAGCAACAGATGACGTAGTCGGCCTTGTTTTCCACGATATCCAGATCGTATTGAATGATCTTGCGGACCACGCGGCGGAATCGTTCGACGTCCGTTTCCTTCCATTCCCGGAAGTGTCCGGCTTCTTCATCGGTGAGATTTTTCTTTTCGTCTTCGGCGGGATCGTAAACGCGATGCCCCAGATCATTGTGCAAAAACGGGGTAAGTTTCCGGCGCCACAATTTACCGCCATCGGGC
>Ga0210409_10002241_pt1 | contig 23266 bp, 20 predicted proteins | sample IncBWH17MmetaG_FD_161649 | JGI IMG/M metagenome (GOLD analysis project Ga0210409, IMG submission 161649) | Forest soil microbial communities from Barre Woods Harvard Forest LTER site, Petersham, Massachusetts, United States - Inc-BW-H-17-M | ecosystem: Environmental > Terrestrial > Soil >...
CCGTCTGAAGCAGGAAAAGCAAGCGGAATTGTTTCACTAGCGAGCAGCACATCAAGTTCGCCTATTAACCTCTCCGTATCGGGCAATGGTGTGGTGGCCTCACATGCTGCGCAATTGAGCTGGAACGCCAGCCCTTCCCCCGTAGTCGGTTACAACATCTATCGTACCTCGGCTATGCAACCGTTCTCGAACTGGGCCAAGCTGAATTCTTCTCCGGTGGCGACAACTTCCTACACGGATTGGGACGTGCAAATCGGAGAGTTCTACATATTCACGGTCACGTCGGTCAGCGCCGAGAACATTGAAAGCACGTTGTCAAATGCAACAACCACGGTGGTCCCGCTCCCGTAGTTTTTCTCTTCCGCTACTCTGGATTTCTCGCCATGGATTTGGAATTCGTACCTGCGCCGCGCACTTCGCGCGCCGAGGTGTTTCTGGTAGCGCCGGCGCCTCGCCGGAGTTTTTACGCTGTGCAGAAGGCAGGAAAATCGCCCACGAGATGCCGGGGCTACGATGATCCACGCCGCCGCGCCTTCCCGGGGCTCCACTCATGATTCCCAAAACCCAGGATTCGCTTCTCGGCCAGCCGAAGTCCTTCCGTTTCGAGCAGCTTCCGTTGCAGCGAAGCGTACGGCTCGCGGATCAACAACTTTCCTCCGGCGCCCACCACGCGATGCCAAGGCACTCCGCCGCCGCTGGGGCACGCCGCCATGGCGCGCCCGGCGGTGCGCGCTCCCCCGGGCAAGCGCAGGACTTTGGCCAGCCGGCCGTAGGTCATGACGCGGCCACGCGGAATTTTCTTCACCAGTTCGAACACGGGATTCCAATTCATCGGATTCGTTTTCTCCACACGCGAATTCAACGGTACTAGTTCGAAAGGACTACCGGTGTCCACCTTTCGAACTATGGCGCGCCGCGCGGCTGCAGCGCACACTTGCCATCGTTAAAGAGAAATTCAGCATCTAAGTAAATGGAGGCAAGAAGTAACGTCAAGCGAATTCGAAAGAATGCCAATAACAAAAGGAAGGAACGCTTGAACGGGCGGGAAACGCGATTGGAAGAAAGAGCGAGGGGAGTTACTGATACGAGGCAACATTCCGAAGAAACCGACATCTAAATTGACAGGCGTAGTGGAAGAACCTTACACTACAGATTCGATGTCGGAGCCGGGAGCGTTCTATGGCTTTTCTGCGACGCAAAGGCAACACCTTTTACCTGGTCCACAACGTTCGCGAAGGCGACCGGGTGAAACAGTTGCACCTGGCCAAGCTCGGAGAGCGTCCCCGCATCACCGATGACGTGGTCCGGCAGGTCACGCGCTCTTATCCCTTTGTGGACGTGAACTGGAACGAATTGCGCGAGCAGGTCAACAACCGCGTAGAGCTGTTCGATCCCAAATCCAACCAGATCCAGAAGCTCGTATCCACTCTGCGCACTCTCAATCTCGATCTTGCCGACCTGTTTCCTCCCTTGCTGGATGTTTCGCATGCGCCGGAAGCAGGACAGGAAATTATCACGCAGCTCCGTCTGCTGCACTCCACTGTAGGAGTCAAACTCGACCAGTTTGATCGCGCCCCGTACCGGGGCGTGTTAGCAGACCGGAAGTTCCGGTAGGAGAATGGCAATGAGCAGCAACCGCCTAGCACAACAACAACTGGACCCCACGCTGAGAAGCGTGGAGTCGCAGGAATTTCAAGCCGCCCTCAAAAGCAAAGTGGTCGGCCAGGAAGAGGGAGTCCGCGCGCTGGTGGACCTGTACCAGGTCTTCTGCGCGGGGATGAGCTCGGCGGGACGTCCGGTGGGGAACCTGCTGTTCCTGGGGCCGACAGGCTCGGGGAAAACACGCATCGTGGAAGCGGCCGCGGAGATTTTGTTCGGAGACCCGCGCGCGGTGATCAAGGTGGACTGCGCGGAATTCCAGCACTCGCACGAAATCGCCAAGTTGATCGGATCGCCTCCAGGCTATCTGGGACACCGTGAAACGCATCCGTTGATCACGCAGGAAGCGCTGGCGCAATATCACAAGGAGGATTTGAAGCTCAGCTTTCTTCTGTTCGATGAAATCGAGAAAGCGTCGGACGCGCTGTGGCAATTGCTGCTGGGCATTCTGGACAAAGCGACGCTGACGCTCGGAGACAACCGGCGAGTGGACCTGTCGCAGACCATGATTTTCCTGACGTCGAACCTGGGCGGCGGAGAGATCACCGAACTGATGACCGGCGGCATGGGATTCGTGCAGCCGATGGACAAAACGGAAGACCGGCTGGACCACAAGGTGGAGCGTACTGCGCAGGAAGCGGCGAAGAAAAAGTTTTCGCCAGAGTTCATGAACCGCCTGGACAAGGTGGTGGTGTTTCACCCGCTGCGGCACGAGCAGCTCGAGCAGATTCTGGAGATCGAGTTGGGAATGGTGCAGCAGCGCGTGCTGGACACGGGCCGCGGCCAGTTCTTGTTCCGCGTGACTTCAGCGGCGAGACGGTTTCTCCTGCAGGAAGGGACGGACATCAAGTACGGTGCGCGTCATCTGAAGCGGGCGATTGAAAAGTTTGTTGTCTATCCGCTGGCGAACCTGCTGGCAACCGAGCAGATCCGTTTCGGCGACATGCTGGTCGTCGATTGGGACGGCAAATCACTTCACCTTACGTTCCAAAAAGAAGGCGAAGGCGCGGTGGTCCCAACCCCGGCCAAATCGGCTCGCGGCGCAGCCGCTCAGATGGCCCGGGCGACAGGCGGCAAAGTGATCGAAGCCCCCACGCAGGTCATAGTCCGCGAAGCCAAAGCGCCCGCGGCGCTGCCGACTGGAGCTCCTCCTCCGGTGGCCTCCGGCCGCAAGAAGGTCGATCCGCAGTAGTCACGTCGAGCCTTTCAACTCAACATCCAATGGGGCGGCCCGGAAGGGCCGCTCTTTTTCTTTGCGTGAGCGCGCGGCATTTTCCTGGCCATGTTGGCCGAAAATTAGAAATTCCGCATTCGGGGCCGCCGCCAGCGTGACAAGCGAGCTGATGAGGCGCTTCCACGCTCCGTTTTTCAATCTCAGATTTGAAATTTCAAATCTAATATCTGAAATCTCAAATCTCAAATCTTGGATTTCAAATTTCAAATCGGCAATTCCAATACAACTCGCGTGCGAGCAGGGCCCAATCGCTGTTTACGAATTATTACTCGGTTATAATTTCAAAATATTAATGGCCATGCAAATGCTGTAAAATCATGTTTACGTGGTGAAAGCCGGTTCTCACAGATCGAGTCTGGGGACCGCTGCGGGATGATTTCAGGCATCCAGGCCGCGGGCCGAAGCACGTACTTCCAGCTCAAGAACCCTGCCGGATTTCTCCCGTGCAAGAGTGGGGCGTCGGCCCTTTGGACCGCCGGCGACCGCGCGAGGTCTGCATGAGCCCAGCTATAGCCGCACTTGTTTGCCGGATGACTATTCGCCCCAAGCACACCAGTTCGCGCCTGCGAGCGGGATGGATGCTTCTCGCAACAACTTTGTTTCTCGCGCCCCTGCACGCGTTCGCCGCAGTTTCCATCACAATTAGCCCGTCCTCAGTCAATCTGGCCCCCAGCGGAACGCAGCAATTTACTGCGACGGTCACGGGCGCAAGCGACACGTCCGTGATCTGGACCATTCAGGAGGGCCCGTCCGGCGGGACAGTCACGGGCGCAGGGTTGTACTCTGCTCCGGTGGCCCTGGGCGTCTACCACGTGGTGGCCACGAGCAATGCGGATAACACGCAGAGCGCCACCGCCACTGTGGGCGTGCCAGGATTCGTTACTTGGGGACTCAACACCGCGCGCTCCGATAACACCGCGACACAATTACCCGACGGGAAGATACTTTTTGCAGGCGGGGGAAACACAGGCTGCCAAGCGACCAGCGCCGAGGTTTATGACCCGGCCGTGGACAGGTCTACGAACACGACAGGCATGCTCGTGGCTCGCTGCACACACACGGCTACGCTTTTACCGAACGGCCAAGTGCTGCTGGCCGGAGGGCAAACTTTTGGCGGAGAAACCGCCACTGCGGAATTGTTCGACCCAGTTTCCGGCACCTTCACTGCGACGGGCAGCATGACTTCTCCCCGGGGTGGGCAGACAGCGACGTTACTTTCAAACGGGAAAGTTCTAATTGCAGGGGGAATAGACTGCCCCCAGACCTGCACCATCGTTTACAACACGGCTGAACTCTATGATCCCAGCGCGGGAACCTTTACCGCTACGGGGAACATGTCCACTGCTCGCAACGGAGCCACGGCAACGCTGCTCTCGAACGGTAATGTGCTGATCGCCGGCGGAAACGGCCTGTGCGTCTCCACCTGCGTGTACAACAATACGGCGGAGATCTATAACCCCAGCACGGGCACATTCACGCCAACGGGCACGATGCTTGTTTCGGGGGGAGGACAAGTTGCAACCCTTTTGCCGAGCGGCCAGGTTCTTTTTGTCGGAGGCATTGTCGGCGGCGCGTACACCACGACGGCGGAGATCTACGATCCATCCCTCGGTACCTTTTCACAAACGGGCAGCTTGAATATTGCGCGCAACTTGTGCACTGCTACGTTGCTGACGAACGGTACAGTCTTAATCGCAGGCGGAAACTCTACATTTGCAGCTGCGGCCCCTGCCGAAATTTATAGCCCATCGTCCGGGACTTTCGCATTGACAGGTTCCTTGCAAGAACCCAGGTTCGGAAATACCGCAAATCTGCTTTCCAGTGGGACGGTCGTGATCACAGGCGGGGGATTTGCGAACACCGAATTCTACAACCCCGCAACGGGAGTGTTTACCTCGAACAGCACGTTCATGAGCATTGATCGGACTGGGCACACGCAGACAAAATTGGCGGATGGAAAATTCCTAATCATTGGCGGGATGGACACCGGCCAAACCGTGCTTTCAAGCGCGGAGATCTACGACCCCTCAACTAACCAATTTACCTTGACGGGGTCGCTCGCCGCTGAGCGCCAGATGCACACCGCGACACTTTTAGGGAATGGGATGGTCCTGGTCGTCGGCGGATTCAGCGATAACTTGATGACAAAGCTTGTGTCCACCGCGGAATTATACAATCCGGTTTCCGGAACCTTCGGGCCTGCATCCAGCCCGAATGTGCCCCGCGCAGAACAGACCGCTACTCTACTCACAAACGGAAAGGTTCTCATCGCTGGAGGCCAGTTTCCCGGCGGGAGCATCCAAGGCGCTCTCCTTATAGGCGCGACTAGCGCGGAACTCTATGACCCGGTCGCCGGCACATTTACCCTGGCAGGAAGTATGAACGCGCCACGTAACTACCATACTGCAACTTTGTTGAACGACGGGCGTGTCCTGCTTGCGGAAGGCGTTTATGATTACAACGGGCTTAGTACCGGAGCGAAGTATCCGCCCTATGAACTGTATGACCCCAGCAACGGCTCGTTTACTCCCTTGGGGGTATTGAGCAGACCCGCCGGGCAACCTCCGGGCCCCTTCGATTCGATTTTATTGACGAACGGCCAGGTTCTTGTTGATCCCTTTTCAATTTTTGACCCCACATCTGGCACTGTTCCTAATCCTTCGGTAAACAACCCGGAAGGAGGTATGTATAAGTTTATACTCCTGCCCACCGGCAGAGTCTTTACCGTGGGCGGTGGTTTTTCGTTTCCGGCATCCATATTCGATCCAACCACGAATCGACCAGGGCCCGCAGGAAGTTTGGCATATGCGCGACAAAACCCTACCGCGGCCTTGCTCCCGAGCGGCAAAGTCCTGGTCGCTGGAGGAGCCATTGGGCCCAATGTTAGACAGGTAGAGTTCTACGTGCCCCCCGTGCTCGCGCCTGCGCCTGTTGTAACCAGTGTTTCGCCGAACCCGGTTACAGGTTTCACTCCCGTAACGATAACGGTCCAGGGAGCGAACTTTTCCACGGGTTCCGTGGTTATGGACGATTATATGCCGTTGCAAACCACATTTGTTTCGGACACGCAACTGACCGCAATTGTCCCGCTGCAAAGTCTGCTGGTTGCAGGAACTCATCAAATGGAAGTGACCAATATTGAAGAGCCCAACCTCGCGACGTTCACCGTGACAGTTGTCAATCCTCAGTTCCAACCCAGTGTAACGAATGGCGGCACACTGGCATTTTTCAATGTCAACGTAGGGTCCACCTCCAACCTTGGCGTCAGTTTCACGAACAATGGAAATGCGCCGCTGAAAATCGACACGATGTCGATTTCCGGAACTGACAGCGCCGATTTCACATTCAATACTTCGACCTGTTCCGCGTCGCAGGGTGAGACCCTTGCCCCATTAGCACTATGTGTAGAGAACATCGGATTCACTCCACCCGCTGCCGGAACATTCAGCGCCACGCTGACCGTCAATTACGAAATCCCCGGCAGCCCGCTCATTATTCCGCTCACGGGGACAGGGGTCGGCGTACCGCTTGCGGCCTTCAATCCGCCCAGTTTGACGTTTGCCAGTCAGGCTATAGGGACATCGAGCCCGCCCCAGTCCTTCACCATCACCAACACAGGGACGGGCCCTTTGACGATATCCGCCTTCCAGTTGACGGTCGGTTACAGCGCGACCAACAACTGCCCCTCCAGCCTGGCACCCGGCGCCAATTGTTCAGTCAATGTCACATTTACGCCATCCTATGCGGGGACCAACGGAGGGGCCGCCTACGTCTATACCAACGACGGCAATTCAGATACGGTCCCGCTTTCGGGCACCGGTTTCGGTGTGCCGGTCGCGGCCATCGCTCCGCTCAGCTTGACATTTAGCACCCAATCCGTGGGGACGTCGAGCACCGCGCAACAGGTGATCATCGCCAGCGCAGGCACGGGGAGCTTGGCGATTGCCAGTATCGTTTTGAGCGATACAGCAGACTTTCAGATGACGAGCAACTGTTCCTCCAGCCTGACGCCGAACACCAATTGCTCGCTGGGCGTTACTTTCGCGCCATTCAATGTGGGAAGTGTTTCAGCGACCATCGTCGTCACGGCCAACGATGGCGGATCGCCGCACACGATTCAGCTCAGCGGCACCGGAACGGGTTTTGCTCTCGCGCCGGTCACAGGCTCTTTCGCGAGCGTCACGGTGCCTGCCGGACAGCCTGCCACGTATCAGCTAAGTCTCACGCCGCAAGCGTTTTCAGGGCCGGTGACGCTCACCTGCGCTCCGGTGAGCGCCATCCCGAATGCGACTTGCTCCATCATGTCGCCGAATCCCGTCGCGCTGAGTGGAACGACCGCAACGGCAGTCACAGTGTCCGTATCCACGAAGGCTCACAGTGGAGTGTCCATTCCGTCTTATACTCGGCGATATTTTGGACCGGGCGCGTACAAGCTTCCAGCTCCCCGTTGGCTTTTCTTTTTGCTTATTTCGCTCGTTCTGCCTGTGATCTCGCGGAAATTCCGAAGGGTTCCTCTCGCGCTCGCCTCGGCGTTGTTGCTTGTCATGCTGATCGCGGGATGTGCGGGTGGAAACGGAGGGAGTTCCGGCTCGCCTGGCGGAGGCGGATCGACAGGAACGCCTGCGGGGACTTATCAGCTGGTGGTCACCGCGTCCGCGTCTGGCGTTTCGAGCAAGACAACGTTGACTCTTGTTGTCCAGTAGGACAGGCTTCAAGCCTGTCGGTTTTCTGCCAGCTTGACGCGCGACGAAAACCAGACAGGCTTAAAGCCTGTCCTACTCATGGCTTCCAGCGCAGGACGGGCTTGCGGGCGGCGCCGACTTCGTCGAGGCGGCCGATGCGCGTGGAATGTGGGGCGGTCTTGACGACGTCGGGAGTGCTGGCGGCTTCCTCGGCAATCGAGCGCATCGCGTCTACGAAGTGATCGCACTCCTGCTTGGATTCCGATTCGGTGGGCTCGATCATCATGGCGCCGGGCACGATCAGCGGAAACGCCGTCGTGTAGGGATGGAAGCCGTAGTCGATCAGGCGCTTGGCGATGTCCATCGTGTTCACGCCGTTTTTTTTCTGGCGCGCGTCGCTGAAAACCACTTCGTGCATCGAGGGCAAGTTGAACGGCAGGTCGTATACGTCCTCGAGCTTCTTGCGGATGTAATTCGCGTTCAGGACCGCGTCTTCCGTGGCCTGCCGAATGCCCGGCCCGTAGGCGAGCGTGTAGGCCAGCGCCCGGACCAGCACGCCGAAATTTCCGCCGAACGCCCGCACCCTGCCGATGGATTTTGGCTTATGGCTTTCGAGCGCCAGGTGTCCGCTCTTTTCGGCCAGCACAGGAATCGGCAGGTAAGGTTCGAGAATTTTTTTGACCATCACCGGGCCGGCGCCCGGACCGCCGCCGCCATGAGGCGTGGAAAACGTCTTGTGCAGGTTGAGATGCATCACGTCCACGCCAAAATCGCCGGGGCGCGTGACTCCCGCCAGCGCGTTCATGTTCGCGCCGTCCATGTACAGCAGGGCGCCGTGTTCGTGCAGGATTTTGGCGGCCTCGGCGATATTTTGCTCGAACACACCGAGCGTCGAAGGATTTGTGACCATCATGGCGGCCACGTCGTGGCTCACAATTCGTTTCAGGCGCGCGACGTCAATTTGGCCACGCTCATCCGAGGGCACGTTTTCGACGTCGTAGCCGGCGATCACGGCTGTGGCGGGATTGGTGCCGTGCGCGGAGTCCGGAATCAAAACTTTTTTGCGCGGGTGGCCCTGGGTGTCTTCGAGGTAGGCGCGAATGAGCAGCAGGCCGGTGAGTTCGCCTTGCGCGCCCGCCGCCGGTTCCAGCGTGCCTGTATCCATGCCGGTAATCTCAACGAGGCAATTCTGGAGCAGTTGCAGAATTTTCAAGCAGCCCTGCGAGAGCTCCTGCGGCTGGTAGGGATGCTCGGTGGCGATGCCGTCCAGGCGCGCGACGAATTCGTTCACGCGAGGGTTGTACTTCATGGTGCAGGAGCCGAGCGGGTACATGCCGAGATCGATGGCGTAATTCCAGGTGGAGAGCCGCGTGAAATGGCGGATCACCTCGATTTCGCTGACTTCGGGAAAACCTTCGACGGATTCGCGAACGTAATCCGCGCCGAGCGCAACCCGCGCGTCCACTGCGGGCACGTCCAGCGGTGGCAGCTCGAACCCGCGCTTGCCGGGCGCGGACTCCTCGAAGATCAGCCCTTCATTCTGGCTGACGTGGCGTCCCGCTTTTTTGATGCGATTGGTCAATCGAATGCTCCTTGTAGCACAGGCACTCTTGCCTGTGCGGTTTTCGCGGTTCAATGGTGATCTGGCGGCTCATGTGTGCGGCATACAAACCCGCACAGGCAAGAGTGCCTGTGCTACTTAAATCGGTTTCGACAAAATTTCGCGGATGGCTTCGGCCGTGCGTTCGATTTCCGCGCGCGAAATTGTTTCGGTGACGCAGAACAGGCCGCGCTTGGTCAGGTCCGCGAAATAACTTCCGATCGGCAGCGGGCCGATAATTTTGTGTCGCAGCAATTCCGCGTTCACCAGCTTTACCGAACGTGGAAACTCGACCACGAACTCATTGAAAAACGGGCCGGAAAACGCCCGGCGCACGCCGCGAATTTTTTCCAGCTCCTCGAGAGCGAATCGCGCTTTGGCCAGATTCTGTCCCGCAAGTTCCTTCAAGCCCTCCTTGCCGAGCAGGCAAAGGTGAATGTTCACGGCCAGCGCGCACAGCGCTTGATTCGTGCAGATATTCGAGGTGGCCTTCTCGCGGCGGATGTGCTGCTCGCGCGTGGCCAGAGTGAGCACGTACCCGCGCCGCCCGTGGCTGTCCACCGTTTCGCCCGCGAGGCGTCCCGGCATTTGCCGCACGAATTTGTCGCGCGTGGCGATCACTCCGGCGTACGGCCCGCCGTAGCTTTGCGGCAGGCCGAAGCTTTGCCCCTCCATCGCCACGATGTCCGCTTCGATAGGCGGCCTCACGGCGCCAAGCGACACGCCTTCGGTGATGGCCACGACGAGCAGCGCGCCTTTCGAGTGCGCGAGAGATGCCAGGCTGGGCATCTGTTCGAGGACGCCAAAAAAATTGGGCGACTGCACGACCACCGCGGCGGTTTCGGAGTTGATCGCACCTTCCAGGCGATTCGCATCCACCTGGCCCGCGGTGTTAAATCCGATTTCATCAATGCGCAGGCCGAGATTGCGCGTGTAGGTCTCCAGGACCTGGCGATATTCCGGATGCAGCGAGCGCGCCACGACAACGCGATGCCGTCCGGTCAGCCGCTCGGCCATGAGCACGGCCTCAGTGGTGGCGGTCGAGCCGTCCCACATCGAGGCGTTGGCGACTTCCATGCCCGTAAGCTGGCACATCAGCGTCTGAAACTCGAAGATCGCCTGGAGGGTGCCCTGGCTGATTTCCGCCTGGTACGGCGTGTAGGATGTGAGGAATTCGCCGCGCTGGATCAACGAATCGGTGACCACGGAGCGCAAGTGGTCGTAGACGCCCGCGCCGAGAAAACTCGTATAGCCGCAGGAATTTTCCGTGGCGCGCGCGCGAAAATATTCGATGATCTCCTGCTCGGACATCGGGGCAGGAAGGTTCAGCGGTTCCTTCAGTCGGAACGCCTCAGGGATTGACGCGAACAGTTTTTCAATCGTTGGCGCGCCGATGGCGTCGAGCATTTCCCGGCGCTCGGCTGTGCTCTTGGGAAGGTAGCGCATCAGGCCGAGGCTTCCTTTTCAGAGATGAACGCCTGGTAGGCGGCGGCGTCCATCAGGCCGGAAACTTCGGCGGGATTCGCGAGCGTAATCTTGATGAGCCACCCGGCGCCATGCGGATCCGAGTTCAAAGTTTCGGGAGCGCCTGAGAGCGCGGCATTGGCTTCGGTCACATCGCCGGACACGGGAGCGAAAATTTCGCTGACGGCCTTGACGGATTCCACAGTGCCGAACACTTGCCCCGCAGTGATCTTCGCGCCGGCCTTGGGCATTTCCACGAAGACGACATCGCCCAGTTCGTGCTGCGCGTAGTCGGTGATTCCAATCGTGCCCGTGTTGCCGGACACTTTAATCCACTCGTGTTCCTTGGTGTAGCGGTAGTCGCTTGGATACATTACGGCTCCTCGCTTCTTGTAGGACGGGCTTCAGCCTGTCGCTTTTAATTTTGTGCAACACAAACGTAAAACCGACAGGCTGAAGCCCGTCCTACTTGCGCTTGTAAAACGGCATCGGAACGATTCGCGCCGGCGCCTCGTTCGCGCGGATCCCGATGGTGATTTCCGTTCCCGGCGCTTTGAATGCCGGCGGAACATAGGCCATGCCAATGTTCTTTTTCAGAAAAGGCGCGGGCGATCCGCTGGTTACCCGGCCGGCGGCCTTGCCGCCGATCGAGACAACGCAGGCATCGCGCGCGATGAGGCGATCCTGCATCTCGAATCCCACTAGAGTGCGATCGACTCCTTTTTCTTTTTGCCGAACAAGAACATCGCGCCCGAGAAATTCTCCTTTGGCCGGTTTGCAAATCCAGCCCAGGCCCGCCTCCCACGGCGTCGTCGTGTCGTCAATTTCATGGCCGTAGAGGCACATGGAAGCTTCGAGGCGCAGCGTGTTGCGCGCGCCCAGACCGCATGGCAGCAATCCTTCCCGCGAGCCCGCGTCGAGCAATTTGGCCCACAACTTCTCGGAATGCTGCGGCGCGAAATAAATCTCGAATCCGTCCTCTCCCGTGTAACCGGTGCGCGCGATCAGGCAGTCCACGCCATCCACCGCCCCATACACGAAATGGTAGTAGCGGATCGATTCGAGCGGCACGGCTGTGAAACGTTGCAGGATGCCCAGCGCCTTCGGCCCTTGAATCGCGAGCTGAGAATAACGTTCCCCCGTATTTTCGATTTGCGCGCCGGCGCGATTATGCGCGCGGATGTGCTCGAAGTCCTGGTCCTGATTGCCCGCATTGACGCACAGCAAGTAGTGCGTATCGGAAATCTTGTGCACGAGCAGATCATCTACAAACGTCCCTTGCTCGTTCATCAAACCGGAGTAATGCGCCTGCCCGGCGAGAAGTTTGGACGCGTCGTTGCAAGTGACGTGCTGGACTAGTTCGAGCGCTCGCTCTCCACGAACTTCGATTTCCCCCATGTGGCTGACGTCAAACAGACCCGCCGCCGTGCGCGTTGCCATGTGTTCGGACACAATGCCCGAATACTCGACAGGCATCTCCCAGCCGCCAAAATTGACCATTTTGGCCTTGAGCCGGCGGTGAACGCCGTTCAACGCGGTCTTGCGAAGTTGGGTCGTGGTCGGAGATGTCACTCGAAATTCTCAGCAGCCGCAGCGCAAAATCGAAACTAACACGCGCCTTCGAAACGTGTCAAGAAACGCAGTCCCACGATGGAGACCTCATTTTCGAATCGGCGACAATCCGGAAGTACTGGCGCCGTGGCTCGAACCGAATTGCCGGGTACAGCTACTTCTAAGGGGATGGTAGGATGGCGAAAGTGATGGCCGAATCCATCGTAGTTCTGGGCTACGGCGCTGTTGGCCGAGCCGTGACCGCACAACTGGCCACGCGCGGCGGCTCGGTCATTGTGGGGCAGCGGAGTGAACCGGCGGCATTGCCAAAACCAGCCACCTTCAAAAGTGTCGATCTGAACGTTCGGGAGTCCGTGGTCTCAGCCTGCGCGGGTGCTGATGCTGTCATCTGCTGCGCCGGACTTCCCTATCGTTCGGATCTTTGGGAACGCGTATGGCCGGCAGCAATGCGCAATATGCTCGACGCTTCAGCGGCTGCACACGCGCGCTTCGTTTTCGCCGACAACCTCTACATGTATGGACCGCAAACTGACCCACTCGTGGAAACGATGCCGCTGACCAATTTTGGACGAAAGCCCAAAGTGCGAGCAGACATTACTCGCCTGTGGCAGGAAGACCACGCTCGAGGGCGCGTGGAAGCGGTGGCGGTCCGGGCCTCTGACTTTTACGGGCCGAAAGTCGAAACTTCGGTGCTTTCCGAATTCGGTATCGCCCGCCTGGTGGCCGGCAATCCTGCATTGATCCCCTATTGTCCCGATTACCCGCACGATTTTACCTATGTGCCTGACTTCGCCAGCGCACTTGTCACGCTGCTCGATGCCCCGTCCGACTGCTATGGCCAAGCTTGGCACGCGCCCAATGCGCCTACGCGAACACTGCGCGACCATCTCGCGATGGCGGCAGGCATAATTGCATCGCCATTGCGAGTTCGTATACTGCCTCAATGGCTAAAGCCGATTATCGGAATGTTTGAACCGAACATCAGAGAGTTGCATGAGATGCAATTCCAGACGGATAGACCCTATCGCGTTGATTCAAGCAAGTTCACCCGGCGATTTTGGAACGACTCAACCGAGTTTGAGGTTGGAATCGCTGCCACGGTTGCAAGTTACCGCTAAGCAGCGGAGTCGCCGCATATTCGGATTAGCACAACTTAGTGTTGAGGTTGTTGTGAACTCGCATGGGCTGGACGCGATGGCTGAGCTGCTGAATCGAGTTCAAATGTCCGCCGCACGCCGAAAGCGAAGAATCTCCAGGGAGTGGCATTTTTGAGGCGTGGAAGCCAGCGCGCGTCCGCGCCCACGCGGTACCGCAACTGAGGATTCTTCTTCTGCGCGGCGCGGAGGACGGCATTCGCCACGAGTTCGGGCGCGATTCCTTTTTCAACCGAGCGGTCGATAACGGCAAGCGCCCTGTCACGCGGTCCATTGTAGGCTGTTAGTGGTTTAGCTGCGACGCGGGCGGCCTGGTTGATGGGCGTACGGACGAAACCCGGCTCGATGAGTGACACCGCAATGCCGAAAGGCTTCAGTTCAAACCACAGAGCTTCCATGTAGCCCTCGAGCGCGAACTTCGTGCTCGAATAAAAAGCATTGTAGGGAATTGCCAGGAGCCCCGCCAGCGAGCCAATTGTAATGATCCGGCCTGAGCGCGCCTCGCGCATGTGCGGCAACGCTGCCTTCACCATGCGCACAACTCCGAAGAAATTCGTCTCAAATTGTTCCTTGGCTTCTTCCATGCTCGTTTGCTCGACGGCTCCGCCCAGCGCAAATCCGGCATTGTTGACCAGAATATCTACTCGGCCGGCGCGCGCCAACACTTCCTCGACGCAGGCCTTCGCAGAAGCGTCCGAATTGACGTCCAGCTTCAGCATCGGAAACTCTTGAACCGAACCGGGAGCTGCCGACCGCGACGTCCCGAATACCATGAATCCCCGGCGATGAAAGTGGGTTGCTATGGCGGCGCCTATTCCGGACGAAGCCCCCGTGACAAGAACTGTTTTGGGCATGTTCTCTCCTGAGTGTGAGCGGTCTCTCCCGTAGCGGCTGATCAACCCACACCGTACATAGGATGCGCCGAAGATTGGTTTTGGATCAAGAGCGCGACTACACCGGAGGGACTAGATCGTTGCAGGTTTGGCGAAAGCCGCGTGTTGCGCACCATGGCACTTGCGGCTTGTTCTGCCGTGCTGGGCTGTCCTATAGTTGTGTGAAGGGAGCTTTGCGATTGGTGCGGTCTTTCTAGTCCTGCGCAAAGACAAGGGAAAAATATGCAAACCACCGTTCTGTGTTCGCAATGCGACTTGCCGGAGAGCGCGTGCAAGTGTGACCACTATTGCTGCTACTGCCAGGGCCAGCAGAGCATCCGTCTCTGCATGGACGGCAAATACTACTGCCCCGATTGCCGGGAAGCGTGCGAAATTAGCGTAGCCGAATCCTATGACAGATGAGCCCGTGCGCGTCGTGTTCCACATGGACCAGGATTGGCGCCTGGTGGGGGTCTTTTGCTGCGCCGTGGAACATCAGGCGATCCAGGCGGGATTTGAAACGGAAGCGGGAGCGCAACTGGCCAGGGCCGCGGGAGACGTTTGCCGCGAAACGATTTCACAACTCGGTGGAGATGGCGAGGGTGTTAACATCACACTCGAAACATTTCCCGACCGCATCGAAATTGCGATCCACTGTCGCGGACAGGTGACGCCCGCCGTCGGCCTGGAATCGTTTGCAGCGTCGGAGGCGATCTCCCGGGGAGGCGGCGGTCTCAACGGTCAGGAATTGCTATCGCGCGTGGACCGCTTGTCGTACAACAACGAGGATGGAGTTTCCCGGACCACGCTGGTCAAGTTTTTGCCTGCGCATCGGTGAGCGAACAAGTAGCACAGGCACTCTTGCCTGTGCGGTTTTGATATCGCACATCGTGCCTCAGATGCGCAACGGTTGAGAAAACCGCACAGGCAAGAGTTCCTGTGCTACCAAAACCATTCATTTCTCATTCAGCAGTACATCGATGGACTTCATGATTTCGGGAGATTGCCAGTCCTGCGCGCCGACAATTTTTCGTGCGATGCGCCCTTGGCGATCGATCAAGTAGGTTTCCGGGATCATGACGGTCCCGTAGATTCCCTTGATCTTCTTTGTAGGGTCGCGGTAGGTCGGGAAATTCACATTGTTGTCACGTAGAAATTTGCTGTAGGCCGATTCATCTTCATCTTCGCTGATCGCAAGCACTACGCCGCCCCGCTGTGAAATGTCCTGTTGGAGGCGATTCAGAGAATCAGCTTCTTCGAGACAAGGAGGGCACCATGAAGCCCAGAAATCCAATACGACGACTTTGCCGCGCAGGTCGGACAGATGCGAGGCGCCCGTAATCTGCATGTCAAAATCCTGCGCCTTCCGCCCTGCCAGGCTCGGCTCGCCCTGGCGATAGGAAGGGGCTGCGAACACATACAGCACCGCCGCCACAAAAACGAGCGCGATCGGCCCTAGAATCCTATGTTTCAATGTTTTCTCTCCCGCCCTTCTATAATACATTCTTGACCGGGCTTCGCGCGAGCCGATTTGCCATTTACAACAACCTATGAATCTCCACTCCACTGTTTCCGCGATCGTGCCCGCGCGCAACGAAGAAGCGACGATTGCGGCCGCGGTCGAGTCGCTCGCTGCGCAGCCTGAAATTAAAGAAATAATTGTCATCAACGATCAATCGACCGACGGAACGGCCGCGGCGCTCCAGCAGCTTTCTTCGCGCTACGCGCAATTACGCGTCCTTGAAACGCGGGAGTTGCCCGCCGGTTGGGTAGGGAAGAACTACGCGGCTTCGCTCGGAGCGGCTCAGTCAACAGGGGACTGGTTGTTGTTCACTGACGCGGACGGCGTGCACCTGCCCGGCTCCACAGCGCGTGCGCTTGCCGATGCGGCGGAATACGGCGCCGGCCTTGTCTCCTATTCGCCTGAGCAAGAGACGCGAACTTGGTGGGAGAAGGCGCTGATCCCATTCGTGTACACGCGCCTGGGGCACAAATATTCGTACGCCGCGGTAAATCACCCCGATTCGCCGGAGGCGGCGGCAAGCGGACAATACCTGCTCATCCGGCGCGACGACTACGCGCGGATCGGAGGGCACGCCGCGGTCGCGGGAGAAGTGCTTGAAGACGTGGCCCTGGCGCGCCTGGCGAAGCAAGCCGGCGTTCGTCTGCACTTTGCATCAGGCCACGGAATCATGCGCGTGCGAATGTACCGGACGTTTGCGGCGATGTGGGAGGGCTGGGCGAAGAACCTATATCCCCTGATCGGAGGGACGGCGGGCGGCACGCCGCGCGCGGTAGGGCGGGAGCTTTTTAGGGTGGTGCCGTGGATTCCGCTGTTGGTACTTCCGCTGGCGGTGGTGCATCTAATTTGGGGTGCGCTTAGTTTGGCGCTGCTGGCAGGGCGCCACGCCGCGTATGCTGCGGACCTGCGGCAAAATCGTTTTCCGACAGCCCTTGCTCTATACTACTTGCCAGGGGTTGCGCTCTACGCTGCGGCGCTCCTGAACTCGGAATGGCGCTATGCGCGGGGCAGCGTGGCATGGAAGGGGCGAGAGTATCCCGTGACTCGTGACCCGTGATTCGTGTTCCGCGATCTGTACGCGAGACGTATCCGCAGTTATCTAGACAGGTTTTTCAGCGATTTCGTTCACTTATATGGTTTATCTGACACGCAAGATTGAGTTTTCGGCGTCGCATCTCTATCACAACCCGGCGTTTTCGGCCGAGGAGAACCGGCGCGTCTTCGGCAAGTGCAACAACCCGCACGGGCACGGGCACAATTACGTGCTGGAAGTGACAGTGGCGGGCGAGCCGGACCCTCTGACGGGTATGGTGCTCGACCTGAAGGAATTGAAAGAAATTCTGCAGCGCGAAGTGACCGACCGGATGGATCACCGCTTTCTCAACTATGAGGTTCCTGAACTCGCGGGGCAGATTCCGACATGCGAGAACATCGCGGCGGTCATCTGGCGCCTGCTGGAGCCGAAGATCACTCGCGGGCACCTGAATCGCGTGCGCCTGTATGAGACGCCCGATCTGTTCGTCGATTGTTACGGCGATGGCAACGGCGCGCACACACGTGCCGGAGTCGGGCGATGAAGCTGCGCCTATGGCGGCGATATCGTTTTTCGGCGTCGCACCGCCTGCACAGCGCGCAACTCGGAGAGAAAGAGAACCGGCGCGTATACGGCAAGTGCAACAATCCGTACGGGCACGGGCACAACTACGTCGTCGAGGTTGCCGTCTCAGGCCCGGTGGATCAGGCCACCGGAATGATCGCGAGCCTGGCCGACCTCGATGCCTTTGTCGAAAGCGAAGTCATCGAGCCCTTTGATCACACGTACCTGAACGAAGAAATCGCGGAGTTTCGCGAGAACGTTCCGACCGCGGAGAATATATGCATCGAGATTTTTAACCGCCTGCGCCGGTTTCCCCGCGCCAGGCTGGAACGAGTGCGCGTGGAGGAAACGGGACTGAACAGTTTTGAATATGCAGGAGAGCCTGCCGGAGCGACCCATGAGTGATGACAGAAAACGCGTCGAAGAATTAACGCTGACTGAGCCGGTCGGCGTGGAATCCCACGGATCCATCGCGGATCACATGCGGAAAATATTGCAGTCGATCGGAGAGGATCCGAATCGCGACGGTCTGCGGCGCACACCCGAGCGGTTCGAGAAGGCGTTTCGCTTCCTGACCAGCGGCTACCAGCAGGACCCGGAAAAGCTCCTGAACGGCGCGATGTTCACGGTGTGTTACGACCAGATGGTGCTGGTGAAGGACATCGAGTTTTACAGTTTATGCGAGCACCACCTGCTGCCGTTTTTCGGGAAATGCCACGTCGCGTACATTCCCGACAAGAAAGTCGTCGGCCTGTCGAAAATTCCTCGGTTGGTGAACATGTTCGCTCGCCGCCTGCAGATCCAGGAACGCCTGACGAACCAAATCGCCAACGCCATCCAGCAGAAAATCGCGCCGTTGGGCGTGGGCGTGGTCATCGAAGGGCGGCATCTCTGCATGGTGATGCGCGGCGTGGAAAAGGAAAGCTCGCAGACGGTAACCAGCGCGATGCTGGGTTCGTTCAAGGATAATCCCAAGACGCGCGAGGAATTTCTGTCCCTGATCCGACAAAAGTAGCACAGGCACTCTTGCCTGTGCGGTTTTCGTAGATCGCACGCGGGGAATTGACCCAACAACTACTCCAAAACCCGCACAGGCAAGAGTGCCTGTGCTACTGAAAGAAGAAAAATTTTGCATGTCGCGGCGAGCCTATGTTAGTCTCCTAGGGTCGAAGAGAAGACGAAACGAGAGCAAATAGTGGGTTGGGCGGAGAGGGCGAATTGAGAGAAGCGAAGTCAATGTTGATCGAGCAGTACCGGGCGCATGTGAAGGATACGGGCTCACCGGAAGTTCAAATTGCTTTATTGAGCGAGCGAATCAACTACCTGACCACGCATCTGAAGGCGCACCTCAAGGACCATGCATCGCGACGCGGGCTGATCATGATGGTCAACAAGCGCCGCCGTCTTTTGGATTATCTCAACCGTCGTGACCCGGATCGGTATCGCGAGATTGTCGAACGCCTTAGTTTGCGCAAGTAATCGCTCCCGAGTGGGAGCAAAGTCGCGCCAACAACATCTCCGGACCTTCGCGGGGTTCTGTACGATTCTGGCGGCCCGAGGCCATAGCGCCCGGCCGCTTTTTTTGTAGGCAGATTCCCGCGCGCCGCTCGCAGTCGTCCTTCGTTTTTCTCTTCCAAACAAAACGGGAAATGTTTCTCCCGCAATCGAGTGGCTTTCCGCGCGCGAATGGCCCGATGGATCGGGACGCGGCGGACAGGCGAAAGGAATTCCGCATATGTCACAAGCAGCACCAGCTCCCCATCAGGTTACCGTCGAAGTCGGTGGACGTACGCTGACCCTGGAAACCGGAAAAATTGCCAAGCAGGCCAACGGCGCCGTACTGGCGCGCTATGGCGATACCGTCGTGCTGGTCACGGCGTGCATGGATTCCAAGGCGAATGACCGGGATTTTCTCCCCCTTACCGTGGACTACCGCGAGTACACCTATTCTGCCGGAAAAATTCCCGGCGGCTTCTTCAAGCGCGAAGGGCGCCCCTCGGAGCGCGAAATTCTGACTTCGCGAATGATCGACCGCCCGCTGCGCCCGCTGTTCCCCGAAGCGTGGCGCAACGAAACGCAAATCGTCGCCATGGTGCTTTCGGCGGACAGCGAAAACGATCCGGACATGATCGGCATCACGGCGGCGTCGGCAGCGGCGTTTATTTCCGATCTGCCGTTCACGACCCCGGTGGCGGCCGTGCGTGTTGGCCTCGTCGATGGCAAGCTCGTCGCCAACCCCACGACCGCGGAACAAAAGACCAGCCTGCTGAACATCGTCGTGGTTGCGACCGAGCAAGCCATTGTGATGATCGAAGCGGGCGCGATTGAGGTCAGCGAGGACGCCGTCGCCGACGCGCTCGAATTCGGACACGAGCAGATCAAGCACATCATCGCGGCGATCCGCCAGTTGCATGCTCAGATCAAGCCGAACAAAGTCACCGTTCCCCCATTGCCGTTTGACGAAGCTCTCGCCAAGGAAATCGAGCAAAAATATGGCGCGAAACTGCACGACGCTTTGGACACCAAAAAATATCCGAAGAAGGAAAGTTATCACTTGATAGACGAAGTCAAGAACGCCGTCAAAGAGTCGATCCCGGAAGAAGACGAGGACAAGCGCGCTCTGGCCATGCGCGCGTTTGAACGCTTGCGCGAGAATTACTTCCGCGAGGATATCCTCCAGCGCAACCGGCGCCCCGATGCCCGCGCGTTCGACGAAATCCGCGACATCACCTGCGAAGTGGGAGTTTTGCCAAGGGCGCACGGCTCGGCTCTCTTCACCCGCGGCGAGACCCAGGCCCTCGCGACCACTACTCTCGGCACCAAGGAAGACAAGCAGCGGCTCGACTTGCTCTTCGAGGAAGAATCGTTCAAGCGTTTCATGCTGCACTACAATTTTCCGCCATTCTCCGTCGGCGAAGTGAAATTCCTGCGCGGCCCGGGACGCCGCGAAATCGGCCATGGCGCCCTTGCCGAGCGCGCGTTGCTGAACCTGCTTCCACCGGAAACAGACTTCCCATACGCCATGCGCCTCGTTTCCGACATCATGGAATCGAACGGATCGTCTTCAATGGCCACGGTTTGCGGCGGCTCGCTCTCGCTCATGGACGCAGGCGTGCCGATCACCGCGGCGTGCGCGGGCATCGCCATGGGCCTCGTCGTCGAGGGCGATAAACACGCCATCCTCACCGACATTGCGGGCGCGGAAGATCATTACGGCGACATGGATTTCAAAGTCGCCGGCACGCGCACCGGAATCACCGCTCTCCAGATGGACATCAAAGTCGGCGGCATCAGCGTGGGACTCATGCGGCAGGCGCTCGAGCAGGCCAGGCGCGCGCGGTTGCACATTCTGGACATCATGGACCAGACGATTTCCTCGGCCCGGCCCAAGATGTCCGTTTTCGCTCCGCGCCTCCACCAATTGCAGATCCCCACGGACAAGATTCGCGACCTGATCGGCCCGGGCGGAAAGAAAATCCGCTCGATCATCGACGCCACCGGCGTGAAAATCGATGTCATGGACGACGGCAAGGTGCATGTGTTCGCCAACAGCGGCCCTGCCGCTGAAGCCGCGCTCCAGATGATCCGCGAAATTACGGCCTCCGCGGAAATTGGCAAGACGTACCTGGGTAAAGTGGTGCGCCTAGCGGACTTCGGGGCGTTCGTGGAAATTTTCCCGGGCACCGACGGCCTTCTGCACATCAGCGAAATCGCCGAGCAGCGCCTGCGCGACGTGCGCGACGCACTGAAGCTGGGCGACCAGGTCCTCGTCAAAGTCCTCGCCATCGAAGGCAACAAGATTCGCCTGTCGCGCAAAGCGGTCCTGCGCGAGCAGCGCGAAAAGCAGCAGAAGGAAACAGCGGGCGGTCAGGGCTGACGGAGGGAAGTGATTCGAGAATCGTGATTTGCGGCTCGCGAGTCCCGGCTGGGCATTTAGCGAAAAAGAAATAAGAAATGGGGAGGCGAATCATCGCCTCCCCTTTTTGTTCCAGGTTCTCATGTCAGAATGTTGCACCGCCGAAAAGCCTGTTACCGATAATCAGGGGCTATCCGATTCAGGAAGGAGATGCTCCCGAGCACGCAGTAACCCGTCCGAAATCGGAGAGAAGTCTGAGTTGGAGCGCCAACGGTTTAGTATGAGAGTGATATCCCGATTGGGTTGGCCAAGCCCGAGGCAGTAGGCGGTGACGTAGTCGCACCTACTGTGGTCAGATTCGGCTGCCCGATGACCCCGCTAGCGTTCATGCCGTTGCTGAACGGCGGGTTGAAGATCATTACGCGCGATCCACCGTTGTCTGTGACAAAAAGGTTTCCAGCGTCATCGAAGGCTAAGCCCCGGGGTGTCGACATGTTGCTTTGGAAGTTGTTGTTGACCGTGGAAGTAAAGTCTGGATAGCCCAATACGAGGCTAGCGGCCTGCCCGTTGGAAAATGGAGCCTTGAATTCTAATACACGCCAGTTTCCGCTGTCTGATACCCACAAATTACCAGCCTTATCAAACGCGGCGCCAAAAGGAGTGCCAAGACCCGATGTGCCTGCGCCTTGAATACTAGACGCGAAATCTTGCTGACCTAAAACGATTGACGCGGACTGACCGGTTGCGAAGGGAGGCTTGAATTCCAGAACGCGATTTTCACCGTTGTCTGTAATCCAGAGGTCGCCATCCGTGTCAAATGTCAAGCCCGTCGGGAAACAAAGGGTAGAGGCTGAAGTTGCAAGACACACTCCCGTTGTAAAAGGCGGTTGCCCGAGCGCTAGACTGGCCGCCATGCCACTGCTAAAGGGCGGTGAAAATTCAAGTACCCGGGCATTATAACTATCGGCGACCCACAGATTTCCGCTCTTGTCGAAGACCAACCCGTCCGGCAAGGAAAGGCCGCTCAAACTCGTTGATTCCCCGGCTGCAGTGAAATTCATCTGGCCCAACACAAGGTCTGCGGTCATGCCGTTCTTCAAGGGTGGGACGTATCGCAATACGCGATTGTTCCGCACGTCCGAAACCCAAATATCGCCTTGTGCGTCCGTCACCGCGTTCAGCGGGCCCGCGAGTCCGCTGGCTGTTGTCGCCTGAACTGAGGTCATGAAGTCAGCTTGGCCTAACACAGTCGTCGCGCTTTCTCCTGCGCCGAACGGGCTGTCGAATGACACAACACGATTATTGTAAAAGTCAGCGATCAATAGCGTGGGAGACTGGGTCGAACCGCCTACAGAGCTAGCACCAGAACCGCAGCCAACCAGCGCCACCAAAGTCAACGCAGTTACCACAACTGGTACGAACCCTGAGTGTCCGAAACGTGCTCTCATTTCAAGTTCCTTCTTGGTGGCGCTTATCCTAGCTCAATCGGCTTGTTTACTCAATCGATACCGATAACAGCAAGAGCTATAGAACTCAAGGGCAAGTCCCTAGAAGACCTGTTTCCTAGGACTTGGCTCACAAGACCGCACTGCTCCCCCACTGACCACAGCGCCGTTTTCTGGCTCGAAAAGACGACAAATTATGTCATAAGTTCTGGCTCTCCCCCACGGCCGGGCCTGTAAGTATCGAGAAAACTTGAACTTATTCCATGTAAGTATGGACCTGTATGGAGTTACAAATCGTGTGTACTCGTTAGACTACTCGCATCGACCTTGGCACGGAGAATGCTCTACTTCAAATGAGGATAAGCGCCGCAGGACTCTCAATTTGGGTTCATGTCAAAAACTACAAGGAGCACCGTGAATGCGTAGCAAAAAGCAAATGGGTTTTTCATTGATTGAGTTGTTGATCGTCGTCGCGATCATTTTGATCATCGCGGCCATTGCAATCCCGAACTTACTGCGTGCAAAGATGTCGGCCAATGAAGCGTCCGCGGTTGCGGCGCTGCGCACATATAACACGACCATCGTGGCTTACCAGACCACGTACGGTAC